>Ga0137403_10002214_pt1 | contig 23904 bp, 17 predicted proteins | sample CZOMad2_1_16fung_FD_122057 | JGI IMG/M metagenome (GOLD analysis project Ga0137403, IMG submission 122057) | Vadose zone soil fungal communities from Angelo Coast Range Reserve, California, USA - CZOMad2_1_16fungal (Hybrid Assembly) | ecosystem: Environmental > Terrestrial > Soil > Vadose zone...
GACGCGGTCGTATTCGTAGGACGTGCTGGTCGTCCCGAGCGATTCATTGTAGAGGCTTGGCAGGCCTAAAGCTTCCTTCAGTTCTTCGGAAAACTGGTGCAGCGCTTTCAGGGCGTCCGCGGTCGCAGGGATCTCCGCCTTCGAGGTCTTGAAAAATTGTTGATAGCCCTTGTTGACCAGTTTGGCGATTTCGCCACTGGCCAAATAACCGGGGTAAGCAAAGATCTTCACGCCGTCGGCGCCGTTTTTTTCAATAGCGCAGGAACAGCCCAGCTTCTTCAAGAACACGCGGCTCTGCGTACCGGGCGCTTCGAGCAGGTCAAACCCATGCTCGCGCAGCCAGTTCAGGGCTTCCTCCCACGTCTTGCTATCATCTACTTTCTTGGTCATAAGGATTCCAATTTCTTCCTTCGTAAGGTTAGATGCCGATTCGACCATCGGGGATACGTATAGCAGACATCCGCAAGAATCTGCTGGGCTTTTGCCTCAACAAATCGCATTAGGAACCCTTTGTGCGTGAGAAAGCAAATTACTTTAGTCAGCGGCTGTTGGCAAGCGCGGGTGTCGGCGAGGAATTTTGCCTGCAGAAAACTCCGCCGTCGACGGCGGTGGGAAGCGCAGCACGGCTGCGCTTCGAGGCCGGGGCGCCTTCCCCATGAGTTACCATGAGGCCGTGGCCGCTCCTTTGCTGGTGGTTCGCGATCTTACCGTGCAGTTTCCAGAGCCGGGACGTGGGGGCGCTGGCGAAACCGCTCTGACGGCCGTGCGCGAAGTGAGTTTTTCGATTGCGCCGGGCGAAGTGCTGGGGCTGGTTGGGGAATCTGGCTCGGGGAAGTCGGTGACCTCGCTGGCGCTGATGGGCTTGCTCCCGCCGCAAGCGCAGACCTCTGGCCGGGCGGAATTTGCGGTTGCGGAAAATTCCTCCGTGGATCTGCTTTCCTCTTCGAACGAGCAACTGCGCGCCATGCGCGGCTCGCGCATGGCTATGATTTTTCAGGAGCCGATGACGGCCTTGAATCCCGTGATGCGCGTAGGCGACCAGGTGGCTGAGGCTGTGCTCGCGCACTATCCGCAAACTTCCAAGAAAGAGGCTGGACGGAGGGCGGTGGAGGCGTTGCGCGAGGTGGCTCTGCCGGAGCCCGATAAAAGCGCGCATGATTACCCGCATCAGCTTTCGGGCGGGATGAGGCAGCGGGTGATGATTGCCATGGCGATCGTCAATCGGCCGCAGCTTTTGATCGCTGACGAACCCACGACGGCACTGGACGTAACCATCCAAGCTCAGATTCTGGAACTGCTGCAAGAATTGCGCGGGAAATTCAACCTTGCCATGTTGTTTATTTCCCACGACTTGGCGGTTGTTTCGCGGGTGGCGGACCGGGTGGCTGTGATGTATGCGGGTAGTTTGGTGGAAATGGCGAGACGGGAGGACATTTTTCAATCGCCGGCACATCCCTACACAAAAGGCCTGTTGCGTGCCGTTCCGACTTTGCGAACGGATCGCGCTAAGCCGCTTTCTGTGATTGAAGGCAGCGTTCCGCCTCTACGTTCTTTGCCGCCGGGATGCCTGTTCGAGCCGCGCTGCGAATTCCGCTTGGGTTCTTGTGCGAAATCGTTTCCACCGCTGCTGGAAGTGTCTCCTGGCCATTGGAGCAGGTGTCCAGTGACGCAACTCGCGGCGAGCGTAGCGCATCCTTAAGTAGGGCAACTTAGCGACTGAAATGCACTCTGTGGTTTTGCAGAACGGCGCGGGTGGGGCTATACTCCACGAGTTCTTTCCTGAGAGTACTTTCCTGAGCGGATGATTGTGTGCGCATTTTCTTACTAAGCGATATCCACGCCAACCTCGAAGCCTTAAACGCCTGCGTGGATGCCGCCCCCCGGTATGACTGTGCAGTGAATCTGGGCGATGTGGTCGGCTACGGCGCCGACCCGAACGCCGTGGTTGGTGTGGTACGCGGCCAAAGCCCGTTGCTGGTGCGCGGGAATCACGACAAGGCCGTTTCCGGAGTTATGGATCTGGAGCACTTCAATCCCATGGCGGGTCTGGCGGCTTTGTGGACGCGAGAACATTTAAACGCGGAGAATTTGGAGTGGTTGCGCGCGCTTCCGCAAGGACCGATTCGAATGGAAGGTTTGGAGGATACCCAATTTGTTCACGGGTCGCCGCTGGATGAAGACGAATATGTGGTGAGTGAGCGCGATTCGCAGGAGCCGTTGCTGACGGCGGCGGTGCGCATAACTTTTTTTGGGCACACGCACCGGCAGGGAGGGTTCAGCCTGAACGGAGCGGAGACTGAAGTGATCCAACCGGAGTGGACCTCGACCGATGGGAAATCGGCTTGGGAGATGCCGGTGCAGGATGGTGTACGGTACCTGATCAATCCGGGTTCGGCGGGACAGCCGCGCGACGATGATTGGCGGGCTGCGTTTGGCGTTTTCGACACAGACCGCAGTGTGATGGAGTTTTACCGCGTGCCCTACGATGTGAAGACTGCGCAAGATAAGATTCTGGAAGCCCAGCTTCCGCCTCGGCTGGCGCAGCGGTTGGCGACCGGGCGCTAGCCGACGGTCCGCGCTGAAATTCGCCACCTTCGCCCTCAGGTAAACTGGTGCCATGTCCGGCGATTCTTCCTACCGCAATTCCAGCCTATTTACTCCGCGAAACGCCCCCACCCCGGAGCGATACATCCTTGCCCACATTGACGGCGGCGCACGGGGCAATCCTGGGCCGGCCGGTTACGGCGTGGCCGTGGCGGATTCTTCCGGCAAGCGTGTGGCCGAGTTGAGCGAATACATTGGGCACAAATCCAACAACGTGGCCGAATACAGCGGGTTGCTGGGTGCGCTGAAGTATTGCCTGAAGCATGAGGAGCGGGCTCTGAAGGTGATCAGCGACTCCGAGTTGATGGTGAAGCAGCTGAACGGCGTTTATAAGGTGAAGAGTCCGGATTTAAAGGCGCTCTACGACGAGGCGCAAACGATGATTCGGCGGCTGGATTGGTTTCGCGCCGAGCATGTGTTGCGGGCGAAGAACAAGGACGCGGACCGGTTGGCGAATGAGGCGATGGACCGGGGAATGCGGCGTGGGGATTGTCCCGAGGGCGTGGCGCGGGAGAGCGTTCCGGGGGCGGTGGCTGCGGCTCCGGCGGTGGCTGAGGCACGCGAGTTCAATGGCATTGTGCAAAGCGGGAAGGTAGCTCTTTTGAGCGGGGAGCTGCCTGAGGGGACGTTAGTGAAGGTGCGCGTGAAAACCTAAGAGATCTTTCACCACGGAGACACTGAGACACGGAGAAAGCATTCGCAATGCGGTCGATTTTCTGTGGCGCCGCGTCTCTTTGGTGAAGTCAGGTTCCGTTGGCGTCTTCAGATTGCACTCCGAAAAACTCCTCTACTTTCCTGAGCTCCGTGGTTCTTGCATAAGGCGGGAGACTGTCCAGGAAGACGTGGCCGTACTGCTTCTTGAGGATGCGGTTGTCCATCAGGACGAGGAGTCCGCGGTCGTTGAGGGAGCGGATGAGGCGGCCGAAGCCTTGTTTTAGCGTGATCACGGCGGCTGGAACTTGATAGTCGAAGAAGGCGTTACCGCCCTCTGCATCGATGGCACGCACCCGCGCCGCCACCACTGGGTCGCTGGGAACGGCGAAGGGCAAGCGGTCGATGATGACGCAGCTTAATTGCTCGCCTTGAACGTCCACCCCCTGCCAGAACGACGAGGTTCCGAAGAGTACCGCATGCGGCGTGAGGCGGAATTCTTCCAGCAGGGCGTTCTTAGGGGAGTCGCCCTGGCGCAGGATCGGGAAGTCGAGGACGCCCAGAAGGCGCTGATAAATGTCGTTCATCTGGGCATAGCTGGTGAAAAGGACGAACGCGCGGCCACGAGTGATTTCTAACAGACGGCGGATGCGGTCTGCCGCCCGAGAGCCGAACTCAGGAGTGCGCGGGTCAGGCAGGTCGGGGGGGACGTAGAGCAGAGCCTGTGTTTCGTAATCGAAATGAGATGGCAGCACGGAATCGCGGGCGTGTTCGATGCCCAGGCGGCGCTCGATGTATTCGAAACCGCCGCGAACGGCGAGCGTCGCCGAGGTGAGGACGACGGAGTCCATGCGGGCGAAGAGCGTTTCTTTGAGGATTGGGGACACATCGATCGGTGTCGCTTGCAGGAAGACGTTGTGGCGGCCGCGGCCGCCGCGGCGCTCGATCCAGAAAACTGTATTGGGTTCTTCCGATTCCATCAGGAAAGTCAACTGCACACGCAGTTCTTCGGCGCGGCGTACGAAGGTGAAAGATTCCTCCGGCTTTTCCGGCATGGCCGAGATCTCGGCGGAGAGGCGCGTCAACGCTTGGATGAGGCCGAGGAATTCCTCGCCATTTTCTTCGAGAAATTCGCGGCGGGCGTCGAAAGCGAAACGTCCTTCGCCGGGAGGCAGTAGGGAGAAGAAGAACTGGGAATGGTCACGTAGGCTGCCGAGGGCGCTGGAGAGGGCGGCGGAAAGGCTGCGATTGCGCTGTAGGGAGGCTTCCACGTCGCGGGCGAGGTCGTCCACGCGTAGATTGCTGACTGCGATCCCGAAATAGCTGGCGGCGACGTCTTCGAGTTCGTGCGCTTCGTCGAACACGACAGTGCCGCAATCGGGCAGAATGCCGGCATCGGGCGCGCCATCCGCCTGCTGTTTGATCGCCAGGTCGGCGAAGAAGAGGTGGTGGTTGACGATAATGATATCGCTCTCGGAGGCGCGGCGGTGCATTTCCGTAATGAAACATCGGTCGTATTGGCTACACTTCTGGAAGAGGCAAGTTTCCGAGCGGGCGTCGAGCTTGGGCCAGAGCATGCTCGATTCGGGGAGGCCGTTGATTTCGGCGCGGTCTCCGGTCTCGGTGTTGGGCTCCCAGGCTGAGATCGTCTGGAATTGGTCGATCTCCTGTAGGCCGTTCAGCACGGGCTGCGCGGTGAGATCGTAGAGCCGCTTGCGGCACAAATAATTGTTGCGGCCCTTCATATAGCAGACGGAAAGCCGACCTTCTCCGTTGGGATACAACGCCTGCTCGAGAAACGGGATATCCTTGAAAAAGAGTTGTTCCTGCAGATTCTTGGTGCCCGTGGAAATAATCACGCGCTTGCCGGAACGCAAGGCTGGCACCAAGTAGGCAAGAGTTTTTCCGGTGCCCGTGCCAGCTTCGACGATTAAATGGCGCTTTTCTTGTAGCGCTTGCTCCACCGCTTGGGCCATGAGCAACTGGCCCCGGCGGAATTCGTAAGCTGGATGCGTGCGCGAAAGAACGCCGCCGGGGCCGAAGAACTGATGCAGCGAAATGTCCTTGAGCGAAGCGGGCCGGGTAGGCGCGGATTTGGTGGGTACAACCACGGAGTCTCTATAATACCGAGTTAGGGGCTTGCCTTCCGCGAACTTCCTTCTGTTTGCGGCGAGCTTCCGGCCAAGTGATCTCACATTGAAAAAAAAGAAATCTAAAAACCCGGAGACGGCGGTGAAGTCTGCCCTGGAAGGACCAGGAGTCCCCGGCTCCGCCACTTCGGAGGCCGCTGCCTCTAGCACGGCTTTGCCTGTACTTTGTATCGTGGGTCGGCCCAATGTCGGCAAGTCCACGTTGTTCAACCGCATCACGGGACGCCGCCGCGCTATTGTGGGCGACGAGCCTGGGATCACTCGCGACCGGTTGTACTCGGAAGCGGAGTGGGACGGCAATTTCTTTCGGCTAGTCGATACAGGTGGAATTGTTCCCGATGATGACGATTTCATTCCCTCGGAAATCTTTCGCCAGGCGCGATTCGCGCTGGACGAGGCGGCCGCGATTATCGTAGTTGTCGATGGCCGCAGCGAACTCGCTGGTCCTGATATAGAACTCGTTCGCCTGCTACATCGCACCGGCAAGCCGCTTTTTCTCGCAGTCAACAAAATTGATTCGGACAAGCAGGAGCATCTGGCGGAAAATTTCCGTACGCTTGGGATTCGCAACGTTTACCCCATCTCGGCGGAGCACGGCATTGGCGTGGGAGAATTACTGGAAGCGGTGTTTGAAATTCCTGCGATGAAAGAGAAGTCGGAGGCGTGGAAAAAGGCCAAGGCCGCGGCTGAAGAACTGGAACTGTCGTACGCGGATCAAGAAGAGTCTCTAACTGACACCGACGGGGAGGCTTCTCGTCCTCCGGCTGTTCCCGCTGAAATCAAAGTCGCCATCATTGGCCGTCCTAACGTGGGCAAATCCACTCTGCTCAATCAGCTCACTGGCGCGGATCGATCCATCGTCTCTCCCATCGCCGGCACCACGCGTGATGCAATCGATGAAGTTGTTGAGCGCAACGGGCAGCGCTTTCGTTTCATCGACACGGCCGGAATTCGCCGCAAGGGCAAAACGAAGCTGATGGCGGAAAAGCTTTCCGTCATCATGGCGCGCAAGCATCTGGAAGACGCGGACATCGCGCTCTTGGTCATCGACGCGCCCGAAGGGGTGGCTGCGCTCGACGCGCACATAGCCGGATACGCGCATGAGAGCGGGCGGTCTGTCATTGTCGTGGTCAACAAGTGGGACCTGGTCACGAAGGCGGCTGCCGCGGCCTCCCACGGCACAGCGCCCGTAGCGAGTCGTCTGTCGAAAGCCGCACGCCTGCAAACTTCGAAGCAAACCGCCGACCGCGAACTCTACGAACAGCGCCTGCGCGGCGAGCTCAAGTTTCTGGCCTACGCGCCTGTACTCTTCGTTTCGGCATCCATGGGGCGCGGCGTTGATCAGGTCTTCGAACAGGTCGTGGAAGTTGCCGCCGAGCGCAACAAGCGTATTTCCACGGGCGAAATGAATCGCTTTCTCAAGCACCTCGACTTCGAGCGCGCTCCCGTCCCCGCGCGCCAGCAGGTGCGGATCTATTACATGACGCAAGCGGCGGTAGCGCCGCCTACGTTCATTCTCTTCTGCGACCGCGCGGTGAAGTTGCACTTCTCTTACCAGCGCTATTTGGAAAACCAAATTCGAGCGGCCTTTGGATTCGTGGGCGCGCCAATCTGGATCAAGACGCGCGGCAAAGGGTAGCGCTTAGCCGATCGGCTCCGGGTCCGCGAAGGGAAGAGGCGGCAGCGGCGGAGGGTCCAGCATGGGCGGAACAGGTGGAACTATGGGTTCTGGCGGTGGGTGCAGCCAGGCGTCGAGTTTGGGATACCGCGATGCGAAGAAGTAGATCGAATACGCCGGGAAGTACACCGTCACGGGAACACTTAGCAGCGAACTCACGAGCATAAGTATTGCGAAGAAAATCGTTCCCACGACAATGGCTAGAGTAACCGTCGCTACGGTCCAGGTGAGGCCCGCCGTTTTGCCTGCAACAACAGCGATTGCACCTGCGATCCCAAAGGGGACGGCGACGAACAATATGGCGACAAAAATTACGATTCCAAACAGAATGCCGGCCGCGATTGCCAGCACGATCTTCATCCCGATGTAGCCAGCGTATGCGCCTTTCTCCTTCTTCATCATGGCAAGGAGATGGTTCCAGGCATCAGCGAAGTCCAGGTTTTCAACGGCCATGATGGGGGCCATGAAGTCCTTGCCGAGCAGCCACACCGCCGCGGCTGCGACAAGGAATAACAAAAGCAAAAAAACAAACGGGATTGCTCCGAGAACCAGCGGCAGCATGTGTGCTTCGGGGTTGTTGAACCACCCCAGCAGGAGGGCGAGGACGAGCGGGATTCCGACTAGGATCGCAAAAAATATGCCCCCAGCGAACTGAAACACCAGACGCCATAAAAAGAACCGGCGGCCTGCGGCATGCCACTTGTGCCAGCCTTCTCGCAAACTCACGCGCTTGGTGATAATGGATTCGATCAGGATAAAGCGGTAGACGCTGCCGACATACATCCAGACCAGTAGGAATGCGCAACCCAGCAGGATCGTAATCCCTGCGATCATGAACATCGATCCCATCAGATGCGGATCCAAATGCGGCATGGCAAAAAATTCTTCACTGCCATTGGGTTGGTTCTGAATTTTCTTGAGATCGCTGAATGCGCTTGGGTTGCAACCTCCGCCGCTGCTCAGCTCTCCGGTCATGAACCCGATGAGCGCGAGGCGAAGCCACTGTCCGAGGCGAAAGGGACGAAACAACTGTTGCTTGGTGTGTTCGAGGGCGAGGGAAATGGTATCGACGGCTGATAACGCCATGAAGACTCCTGAGCCAACGTTACCGGGGTGCGCTGGTCAAGGTCAATGCGCCGCCCATCGGGGTTGGCGTTTAGGAATTTACCGCGACGGTCCCGAGCTGCGTCATCCAATCCTCGAATGCACGCAGGGCAATTTCGCATTGTTTCTGGTGGCGCTCTTTCCGTTCGCGAACGCGGGTTTCCAGTGCGGGAAGGAGGTCGAAGGTTATGTTGGCGGGCTGGAAGCGCTTGGGGTCCGCTTGGGTTACGTAGTTGAGCAAGGACCCGAAGGCGCAGGCCCTTGGCGGGCCAACCGGCGCTTCGCCCGCCGCTTGGCGTGCGGCTTGAATGCCAGCTAGAAGCCCGGTGGCGATCGATTCTACATAGCCTTCGACGCCGCAAATCTGTCCGGCGAAGAAGACGTTGGCATGCTGCTTCATTTGTAAGGTGTCGCGCAGCAATTCCGGGCCGTTGATGTAGGTGTTGCGGTGAATCTGGCCGTGGCGTAAGAATCGGGCTTGTTCTAGCCCAGGAATCAAACGCAAAACTGCCGTCTGGTCGCCGAACTTCAGATGATTCTGGAAGCCCACCAAGTTGTAGGAATCCGCGCGCAGATTCTCCTGCCGCAACTGCACCACGGCGTATGGGCGCTTTTCGGTGCGCGGGTCGATCAGGCCGACCGGCTTCATTGGGCCGAAGCGCAGCGTGTCTCGTCCCCGGCGCGCGATTTCTTCGATGGGCAGGCAGCCCTCAAAGTAATTGAGCTTCTCCCAATCTTTTTCTTCGACCGACTCCGCCCCCAGCAGTGCGTCCAGGAAGCGGTCGTATTCTCCTTTTGTCATGGGGCAGTTGATATAGTCGGCGGTGCCTTTGTCGTAGCGCGCTGCCATGTATACCTTGGAGCGGTCGATGGAATCGGCTTCCACGATGGGGCTGATGGAATCGTAGAAGAACAATCGCGTGCTGCCGGTAAGGTGCGTGATCTCGGCTGCTAAGTCGTCGGAGGTGAGCGGCCCGGTCGCGATGATCGTCAACTGACTCGCGTCGAGCTTCGTAACTTCCTCCCGGCGTATGGCGATTAGGGGTTCGCTGGCAATGACGGACGTTACTTTCTGCGAGAACGCTACTCGATCCACCGCCAGCGCGTGCCCTGCGGGCACTGCACACTGACGAGCGATTTCCAGCAACAAGGAGCCGGCGCGGGTCATCTCTTCTTTCAGCAGCCAGGGCGCGGTGTATTCGCTGCTGGATTTCAGCGAATTGGAGCAGACTAGTTCTGCAAAGTCTTCCGTCTGGTGGGCGGGCGTCGAACGCACGGGACGCATTTCGTACAACGTGACCGGAACCCCGCGGCGCGCACACTGCCAAGCCGCCTCCGAACCTGCCAATCCCGCGCCGATGATGGTGATGGGTTGTGTCACAGCTAGGAAGACATGGACTCAGACGATTATACGGAGGTCTAGAGGATCACTCGTTCATTGCCGACTCGCCGCGTGATTCTTTCGCGGTCCATGTATTCCAAAAGAGGAATCGCATATTTGCGCGAGACCCCGGTCATATCCTTGAACGCGGCTACATCAATCGTGGGAGCCTGAGTCTTCCGGGACCGCACCAGCGCCCGCAATTCGTCCAGCGCATTTCGATGAAATACGAGATCGTCCGTGACCTTTACGAGAATCTTGTCCCGCAAGAGCAGAGTCACGAGCTTTCGCGCGCGCGCCTCGTCAATCTTGAGCCCCGCCAGCACTTCCCCAAGGGCAGGCACCTTGAATCCAGCGGCCGCAAATGCTGCCTCGATCATCTGCTTGGAAGCCGCCTCTTCGTCCTTGAGCACCACACCCTGTCCCGGCAGATGCACGACCTCGCCTGACACGGTTAGCTTCCCCGCGAGTGCCGACCGTTTCAGTATGTCCTCAAAGATTTCCGGGAGAACGCCAAATTCCTCGCGTAAGGTCTCCTTTCCCATGCCGGCGACCAGAGGATGACTCCGCTGAAACGCAGCAACCGCTGCGATCAGGCGCGCCTCCAGTTCTTCGAGGGTGTCGCCGAGCACATAGCGTTCGCCGATTCGCACGACCGTACCGTCACGCAGCGGTCGCGACAGTGTTCCTTCGATGAAACTTTTTTGCCAGCCGGTCTCCGCCACTGCTGCGGTCATAGTCAGCCCGGCCGCGCCTCGCCGTCCCAGCCGCGCCAACAAGATGCTTTCCGGACCGCCAGTGTTTAAGAGCTGAAGAAATGCCTCGACAGTCTCCCGCTTCGCCTTCCGTAGCGGCGCAGCATCGAGCACAACGCCCCCTCCCAGCGTGATGACCGGAGAAAACTGTCGAAGAATAAATCGGTCCCCCGGCAACAGCAGCGCCGCCTCGGCAAGCCGCAGTCTCGCGAAGGCTTGTCCGCCTGGTGCAACCTGCTTTCCCTCGCCCAGGACGACTTCCGCAATCCCCTCCATCGCGTGGGCATGCAGATGCACCCGCGCGCGGTTCTTCAGCGGCTTGGCTGAGGGCAGCAGCGTCATCGCGACATCCACCCGCTGCGTTGCCTGAAAGGCATTTACGGGGCCGAGCATCATTCCGCGTGCCAACTCTTCAACGGTTGCCCCAGACAGGTTCAACGCGGTCCGCTGGCCCGCCAAGGCTCGGTCAGCGGCGGCTCCGTGAACCTGCACGCCACGCACCCGGACTGAGGTTGGTCCGGAGGGATAGACCTCCAACTCGTCTTCCTTCTGTATTGTTCCAGAAACCAACGTCCCAGTAACGACTGTTCCGAAGCCCTTCATGGTGAATACCCGGTCGATCGGCAGCCGTGTCAGGGCCGAGGAATCCCGAGCCACCGCCTTCGCCGCTTCCTCGGCCAGCCGTTGCTTGAGTTCGGCTATGCCCGTCCCGGTCTTCACGCTGACTGCCACCAATGGTGATTTCTGCGGATCGAGGAACGATCCCTGCAGGAACTCTTCGACCTCAAGCCGAACTACATCCAATGTTTCGGCGTCGACGAGGTCTACTTTGGTCAACACCGTAATTCCGCGCTGCACATTCAAGAGACGGCAAATCTCGAAGTGCTCCCGCGTTTGAGGCTGGATCGATGCGTCGGCGGCGATCACCAGCAGGACCAAGTCGATCCCGCCGACTCCCGCCAGCATGTTGCGCACGAAGCGCTCGTGCCCTGGGACATCCACAAAGCCCAGCCGAAAGTGGTCGCCGCTGGCCGCGAGGTCTCCAGCCGGCAGATCTCTTAGCGGCAGATCTAAGTGCGCGAAGCCCAGATCGATGGTGATGCCCCGGCGCTTTTCCTCCTCCAGCCGGTCTGTGTTGATGCCCGTCAGCGCGCGCACCAGGGCCGTTTTGCCGTGGTCAATGTGGCCTGCGGTACCTACGATGACGGACTTCACGGGAATCAGTGTAGCCGAGGCGAATCGAGCGTGTTGCCGAGCCCTGCATCCGCCGAAAACCGTCTGCTGGGCTATTTCCGGCGATAGGCTATGAATTTCAGGAGCAAGGCCTACAGAAAACGGGATTACAGGGCAAAGATTGGGTGGGACGAAGACAATTGACAACTCTCCCTTATGTTGTGTAACGTTCTCTCCCAATTCAACTTAGACATCTTGATACCGTGTCTGTCTCGGAGTTGGGTTCTGAATTGCTAACCATGGAGGGTTTAGATATTTGTCAGCCCTCGCAAACTGTTGTATCTGTCCAATGCAGTTACACGAGCTGGATTTCCGCGGATCGCCGGTCGCGAAGGGGAGAAAGCCTATGAAAGCAGTCCAGGGAAAAGGTAAAGTTGTAATCGCACTGGTCTCGTTTTTGTTGTTGCTGAGCGTCCTCTCATGGAGCCAAACCGGCACCTCGACTGTTCGTGGGACTGTGACCGATCCGCAGGGACGTGTTGTTCCTGGAGCGGAAGTCACGCTGACCAATCTTGCTAACAGTGCGTCCCGCACGAATAAGACGAACGGCTCCGGCGGATACAACTTTGATCTGATTACCCCCGGCGAGTATCGCCTAGAAGTGGTGGCAAAGGGGTTCAAGAAGCAGACGGTCGATAATGTCCGCGCGCTGATTGGCAAGGCATCTGAGGCCACAGTTCAGTTGGAGGTCGGGGCAGCCGGAGAAGTGGTCGAGGTTCAGGCGGTTGCTGCCGGGTTCTTGATCAACACGCAGGACGCATCTTTGGGTAACAACTTTGTTTCCGAGCAGATCACCCAGCTACCGCTCGAAGCGAAGAGCGTTCTGGATCTGCTCAGCCTGCAGCCTGGCGCCACGCGGGAAGGGTACGTCAACGGAGCGCGAGCCGATCAATCGAACGTGACGCTTGATGGCGTGGATATCAATAACGCGCAAACTGGAAATACCGAGATACCGCGAACCACGAATACCCTCGTAATCGGTCAGATCGACAATGATCGCGGCAACATTACGACAGGGCCGGTCCTGCGCCTGAATTCCGAGGCGCTCGAGGAATTTCGTGTAACTACCGCCAACGGTAATGCCAACCAAGGCCGATCTTCCGGATCGCAGATCAATCTGAGTACGAAGGCAGGCGGAAATGCGTTCCACGGTTCCGCATTCGAGTTCTACCGGAGCAAGGGATTCACAGCAAATGACTGGTTTAACAACCATTCCGGAATTGGGCGACAAGATTTGATCCGGCACACGTTCACCGGAGGCATCGGCGGCCCCATCATCAAAGATAAGGTTTTCTTCTTTTACAACTATGAAGGCCGCCGCGACGCTACGTCGACCGGCGAGACTCGCGTGGTTCCGCTGAGTACTTCGCCCGATCCAGGCAATCCCAGAACTCTAGGCGACGGTACCATCCACTACTCCTACTGTATTCCGGATCCAGTGGATCCAACCATCACCTGCGCTACGACGGGTATCAGTTCCTTGGACTTGGCGCAGTTGGATGCTCCGAATGGAGCTTATGGGGTTGCGGGCATTAACCCAGCGGCACTGGCAGTCTTTCAAAATTCAGTGACGAAATATAAGACCAATGATTCGTCGCAAGGTGACGGTCTAAACACGGGCGGTTTCCGATTCAATTCCCCAACACCTCTGCACCTCAATTCACATGTTGGGAAACTCGACTTTGTGATTACGAAGAACCAAACAGCATTGATACGGCTGAACGTTCTTGATGATCATCAGACTCTGCCGCGTTGGCTCCCCGACTCTCCATCGCCGCAAGTATGGAGTCATCCCTGGGGCTTGGCCGCTGGACACACCTGGACCATCGGACAAAACTGGGTCAATAACTTTCGCTATGGTTACACCCGGCAGGCCTTCACGGAAGGCGGGGACAGCTTCGGAAACGATATTGACTTCCGCTTTGTGTTCCAGCCTACGGGCGAGGCACACTCAATTGCTCGCGTTACGCCGGTGCACAATCTCACCGATGACGTATCTTGGATACACGGCAATCACAGTATTCAGTTCGGAACGAATATCCGCGCTGTCAGCAATTCGCGAATCAGCTATGCCAATGCATTCGATTTCGCTACGACCAACCCCTCCTGGTATCAGGGTGGAGGCGATACGGAGTCAGGGAGCTTTCAGTCGTACTTGAGCGCACACCTTCTTCCGGGTGGTGTGAGCGGACAGTCCCTCAACTCCATTTCGGAAGTTCAAAACGCGGCCACGGCAGTCATCGGCCGCCTTAACCAATACAACGCCGATTTTACATTCAACAAAGATGGCAGCACTTTCAACGCTGGAACACCGTCGACGCGCGACTTTGCTACTCAGGCCTACGACTTCTACGTGCAGGATTCGTGGAAAGTCCGCCCGAATCTGACCCTGACGCTTGGGCTCCGTTATAGCCTGGAACGCCCGGTGTATGAGAAGAAGGGTTTCGAAGTGCGTCCGACCGTGCCACTCAGCACCTATTTTGCCAACCGTCTTGCGGCGGCGGCAAACGGCCAAAACTTCGGCGACCCGATTGTGGTGGATCTTTCGGGTCCTGCCAATCATAAGGGGCCAATGTACGACTGGGACAAAAAGAACTTCCAGCCGCGCGTCGCATTTGCATGGTCACCAGCTGGAACGAGTGGCAAGTCCGTTATTCGTGGTGGTTTTGGCCTTACGACTGACTACTACGGGCAGGCGCTGGCGGTGGATTTTGATCTAAACAATACGCTTGGATTCACTTCCCAATTCAACATCAATGCCAACACGTACGGCACGACAGGTGCGCTCGCACCTCCCTTCACGGCCTTCGGACAGGATGTTCGCGGGCTCCAGGGTGTTGTCGTGCCCGCAAACTTGACGTTCCCTTTGGCTCAGCCGCTCGATCAAGGCGAGCGCATCGAGACCTCACTGGATTCCAATTTGACGGCGCCCAAGCAATACGTTTGGAATCTTACTTACGAACGTCAGATGCGCGGCGGTCTTGTATTGTCGGCATCTTACATTGGACGAAAGGCCCAGCACCTGCTCGCGCGCAGGGACGTGGCAGCCTTCAACAATGTGCGTGATCCAGCCAGCGGCGTGGATTGGTACCACGCCGCGACGGCTCTCGAAAAACAGCGCCAACAACCGGGAATCGATACGAGTCAAGTCGCATCGCAGCCATTCTTCGACCACCTCTTCCCGGCCAATCTGGCAACCGTGATGGATAATGACCCATTTGTGCAATTGGTTTGCGGCGGCGACGTGGGTGTGAACCCAGGTTTTGACCCCGCATGGACGCCGACGCAGCTGTTCTATGGAATGATGAGCCGATCCCTACCATCAAATCCCGTCTTCTGTTTTTCGGGGAATGACTGGACCGACACGCAGGCGTTGGTCGATATCGGGCTAGCGGACGCCGGTTTCCCGACGCGATTCATGCAGCCACAATACGGTGCTCTTTCCGCTTGGAGCACGATCGGAAACTCCAATTACAACGCCTTCACATTTTCCGCTCGCCAGCGCCTGCATGGCCTGACGTTGGATTTTAACTACACGTTTTCGCATTCACTGGATGACGCATCGGGGTTGCAAGGAGCTGGAGGATATGGTTCGGCTTTCATCGAGAATCCCATTCGCCAACGGGACAGTTATGCCACTTCCGACTTCGACACGAAGCAGTCCATCAACGCGAGCGGAATTTGGCAATTGCCTTTCGGCAAGGGTCACTCATGGATGGGCAACGCCCCCGCGGCCGCAGATGCGATCCTGGGCGGATGGCAAATCAGCAGCATCTTCCGATGGAACACGGGCCTTCCTCAAACGGCACCGTCGGACGATGCCCGGTGGGCCACTAACTGGAATGACCAAGCCAACACGTCGCCAACAGGGTCAGTTCATACTTGCCCGACGCGCACCATCGTGGGATCCCCGAAGTTGTTTGGCTGCAAGGACGTCAATGCGGTATATCAGACGTTCCGCAATGCATATCCTGGGGAGACAGGACCCCGTAACATATTCAGGCTGCCTGGCTATGTGGATCTTGATCTCGGGATAGGGAAGACTTGGAAGCTGCCGTGGCATGAAGGGCATGAACTGCAACTGCGTTGGGACGTATTCAACGTGGTCAACCACCAGACGTTTGGGGCGATTGATACCAGTCGAACCGGATTTGGAATCGGCCGCGACCCCGCGTTGCGTGGACTGAATGCTCCCGATAACTGGTCGAACTTCATCCAGATTCAGGGTCAGCCGAGGGTCATGCAGATCGGAGCGCGTTACTCGTTCTAGGATCCCGGCAAAACAGCAACGGCCTGCAGGATTTACCTACAGGCCGTTTGCTTTGGGTGATAGTCAGCTACCTCAATTCGAGCTCGTGCCGCTCTTGACACCCGCGGCTGCTGTTTCTTCGGAGAACTCCAGCGTGACTTTCTTGCCGCCGAAGCGGATTCCGTTCAGCGAGGTTGATCCGTCGGAGTTCTTCTGTAGAACTGTGGCATCGGACGCGCCGTTTTTGTCGAGTTCCTTCATGTGGGCAGAGGCCGTCGCTACCACTTCTTTGCCCTTGAGAATGCTGACCTTGACTTCTGGGCCTGTGCCTTCCCATGTCACTTTGTAGTCGCCAGGTTTGATTTGCGTTCCGTTGAGTTGGACTGGCTGCGTCAGCTTCATGGAACCAGACGTGGCGGCGAACAGGCTGGTGGACAGCAACAGAGCGAAGGTTAGAACCGCGATTTTCTTCATGACATTTACCCTTTTCTTTCCCCCTGGGATTTCCCGCAGGGATTCGGTTGGGGCGGCCCGGCTGCACCTTGTGCGAACAACGCTGAGGAAAACGCTTGCGTTCTCTCGCGCGAGGCTTACAATTGCTGGCGCGGGGTTCAACCAGACAGGCACGTACCGCAAGGTGCGTAACCGTCGTCGCTAGATTGTTTCCGCCAGGGCCGCCAAGCACAAGCGGAGCAATCTGTTGGACCCCTACTTCTAAGGCTTACTTCTTAAAAACCCGCTCAGATCACTTGTTTTAGCCTTCAGTCCATGTCTTGGCCGTCATCTGGCCACGATTGTTCCGGAGATGAAAGCCCTTACTGGCAACTACGATGGACTCCCAGGAAAAGTTCCCCACAAAATTGAGCCCGCCGATTTTCTTTACTTTGATTCAGACGGATGGGGGAGGATGCAGTTAGCGAGGAAGAAAATCCAAAGGGACAGAGGGCAGACTAGACACTACGCGAGCGTGCGGTGTACGGGTGGTTCGAACGCGAAAGCAAGAGCGACGGCGAGAGCAAAAGCAATGGCAACAGCGACCGCAAGACCACGCGGGCGAGTTCGCCCGCGACTACATTTGCTTGATTACGGAATGGTTAAAACAACTTTCCCGAAATTCTGTCGATCGAGAAGAAGTTGGAACGCGTCTGTGGCCTGCACCATCGGAAATACATGTCCGACGATGGGCCGCAATTGGTCTGCTGCGATCCATTGCGAGAGCCGCGCCCACGCTGGCTCCATCACTTTTTTATTTCCCGCCAGCACGCTCAACCACAATCCGTGCACGCTGGTTCCTTTTGAATAGAGCGCGCGCGGATCTAACGTTCCCGGTTTTCCTGTGGCGGCGCCGTAAACGATGACACTGCCAAACTCGCGCAGGCATTTCACGCTCTTAAGGGTGTGTTCGCCGCCGAGCATTTCGAAGACCGCATCGACGCCTTCCCCCGAAGTCATTTCCCGGATTGCTTCTTCATAGTCGCGCTCGCGGTAGTTGATGCCGTGGTCGAGGCCCAACTCTTTCACGCGCGCGAGCTTCTCTGCGGAGGAGGAAGTTCCATACGTTTCGATGTCCAGCAGTTTGCCGATTTGCACCGCTGCTGTACCCACGCCCCCCGCAGCAGCGTGGATCAGGACGCGCGGCCTCGTCGCCTCTATTGCCCGGCTTACTAGCCCCGCCTTCCAGTACGCCAGATACGCCGTGAAGTAGTTCACGGGAAATGCGGCGCCCTCCTGCGACGTCCAATGCGCGGGAACTGGCCAGAGGTAATTCCGCCGCCCTGCGACGGTTTCCGCAAAGGCTCCCCACTGTGCGTATCCCATCACACGGGCTTTAGTGCCATCGAGTTCTCCGCAGTACTCGCGACCGGCGATGAGCGGTGGAGGCGGGGTTCCGGGGTAGCCGCCGGCGGCTGACATGATATCGGCGAAATTTATGCCAACGGCCTGCGTGCGGACAATAACCTCTCCTGCCGCGGGTTGCGGCGAGGGCATATCCCGCACCGTCAGGACCTCAGGCCCGCCGTACTGCGGAATGACGATGGCCTTCATTTGCTGAGTTTAGCAAGCATTCGCAAGTGACCCAGCGCAAACTCAGCCAGTCGCCCCGGGTATATACTGAATATGCATTTTGGAAGTACTTAAGCTGTGAATAAAAATTCATAAAGTTTCATATTGAGACCGGTGCCCAGTTTGGATCGAGCGCCGCGGGAAGTGTGGCGGCTGTACTGAATTCTTGGAGGCCGCCGAACTTCCTGGGAGATTTCTCCATGGACTTATTTGTTGTTCGCCTTATTTTTATTGTTGTTGTGGCGGTTGCCTGTTATGTGGTCCAACCGTTCAACCAGTCGCCGCAGGTCGATGCTGGGCTCGGTGTTCTTATTGGCTCTGCCATCATCATTTTTGAGTGGCGCCTGCGTTTGGCCAGCCTTACACGCCTGATTGGCGCCGCCATTGGAAGCATTCTCGGCATCCTCGGCGCGTATCTGTTCACGCTGGTTCTGCGCAATAGCATGCCGGCCGGCCACACTCTCAGCTTCCTGCAAATCCTGATCATGCTGCTGATGGCTTACGTGGGCCTGGTGGTGGGCGCGAACAAGGGCTCGCTGCTCAATTTGGCGGCGTTGGGCGGGCTCTTCGGTGGCGAGAAGCAGGGCAGGAAGGCTCACAAGATTCTTGACACCAGCGTCATCATTGACGGCCGCATCTCGGATATTGCGGAGACTGGGTTTCTTGATGGAGTCATCGTGATTCCGCAATTCGTTTTGCGCGAGTTGCAGATGGTGGCTGATTCCGCCGACTCCATGAAGCGGAACCGCGGCCGACGCGGTTTGGATATCCTGCAACGCTTGCAAAAGGTGGCGTCGCTCAACATTCAAATCGTGGAGGATGATTTTCCGGCAGTGCGGGAAGTGGATCTTAAGCTCATCGAGCTGGCGAAAGTTTACGAAGGCAAGATCATCACCAACGACTTCAATTTGAACAAAGTTGCACAATTGCAGGGCGTGGAAGTTTTGAATATTAACGAACTTGCTAATGCCCTCAAGCCAATTGTTCTTCCCGGCGAAATCATGCACGTTTTTGTCCTCAAGGAAGGCAAGGAATATAACCAGGGCGTCGCCTATCTCGATGACGGAACCATGGTTGTGGTCGACAATGCGCGTAAGGCGATCGGTAAGACCATCGACATTTCGGTGACATCCGTCCTACAGACGACGGCGGGCAAGATGATTTTCGGAAAATGGGACGAGCGCATGGCGCAGCGCACGGACCAGGTTGCTCGGCCCGAGCCCCGTCCGCCGCAACCCGCGACTGAGATTAAGAAACCGCAGCCGATTGTCATGGAACCACCGGGCGAGTAAGCATCGGTAGCGGGGAAGAAATTCCCGCGGATTGAAGGATGCCGGACGGGCCCCGCCCTTGCCGACTAGGTGAGGACCCGACCCGGCCTTCTCTCTCCAGAGCTACAGAGAGTTCAGGAACGCGATCAGCTGCTGTTGCTGCGCTGGCGAAAGATCCTCGTGGAAGTTTTCACTTGGCCCACGAGCCTCGCCGCGGTGGCGATTGATTGCGTCGGCCAGAGATAGCGACTTCAGGTCGTGCATGAATCGCGTTTTGGCGCGCAAACCCCAGAGGGGAGTTGTGCGCAGCTTGTTGATGGTGTCGGCGGGGCCACCTTGCACGATGCCGTCGCCTGTGCCTACATCGTGCAACAAGAAGTCACTGTAGACTGCGAGTCATAGATTCCATCTCCTCAAAAGTAGGGTTTGTCCGCACGCCCCGGCCAGGGTTTTAGCGGACGAGTTACGGGTTTTCGGGTCAGCGTCGCTGAACCGGACTTCACTTGAGGACGAAAAGAGGCCTCACGGAGGGCTCCGTGCGGTTTCAACTAAGTACGGCGAGCTTTATTCCCAGCGGAAGAAGAATTTCTGAAGAATTATTGTGTGGAAACAGCCGACGCACTAGCGCGGCGCTACGGGATCCGAGGGTTGTGTGGGAGGAGTCGTCACCACGGGCGCCAGGTAGTCCAGGAGTTGCTGGGCGGCGTCCCGCTGCTCGCCGCCGACGCTATTGGGTACGAGCAGGTAGCACGGAATCTGGGTCGAGCAGGCCTTGCGCGCGTGCGCGAACTCGGTGACCAGGTTTGGGTCGACCGCCGCTTCTTGCTCCGAATTCAGAACAATCATTTGGGCTCGTTCGCGGTAGGCGGGGTCGGGAAGGCGGTCGTAAAAATTGGCCTCCAGCACCTCGGAAACCATGATCTTCCGGCCGGAAGGCAGGGTAGCGCGCTCGTGGCTGAAAGAGCGAAACTTTGCAGTCAGGAAGGGTTCGTAGCGTGAATTCATCTGTCCGTAGACGTCCACGTGGACGAAGTTGTCGACCTGTTTTTTGCCCTTGCAGGCCGAAAGCAACAGCAACGCCGCAGCACAGGTGAGTACAAGGGGAAGCTTGTTGAGCATCATGGGCTTGGCAAAATTCTAAAACAAAACCCGCTGTTTGGACTAGACGAGCATCCGCTCGTATACTGGGCATCCCATGAAAGTGTTTGTCATCTTGCCGGCCGCAGGACTGGGCACGCGCATGGCGCCCTTGGCGGCTCCGGGCAAGAAGTCCGCGCCCTCGAAGCAGTTTACGGAGCTGGCAGGTACCCCGATCCTGATCCACACGCTGCGGAAGTTTGCCGCTGTGCCGCAAGTGACGGAAATCTGGGTAGCGCTGCGGCAGTCCGAAATTGCCGGGTTCCGGGCGCGTCTTGAGCAGGAAGCACCTGACGTTCTGCAGAAGAAGGTGGAGTTCGTGGAGGGCGGTGAACAGAGGCAGCAATCCGTGGCCAACGCTTTGCGTGCCATACAGGCCTCAGCGGAGGACCTTGTGCTGGTGCACGACGCGGTGCGACCTTTGGTGACTGCGGAGATTATTGCGGACGTGTTGCGAGCCGCGGAAAAACATGGCGCTGCCATTGCTGGCTTACCCGCTGTTGATACGGTGAAGCAGGTCGAACGAAAACCCGAGGGCGCGGTGATTCACACAACTGTTCCGCGCGCCAGCGTAGTGTTGGCACAGACTCCGCAAGGCTTCCGGTATGAACTTTTGAAGAAAGCGTTCGACGACGCGGGGGCTGACGGATTTTTAGGCACGGACGAGTCTTCGCTCTTGGAGCGCGCGGGAATCCCAGTGGCTGTGGTGATGGGATCGCCACGGAATCTCAAGATTACTGCGCCGGCTGACATGGAGCTGGCGGAGTTTTACCTCAAGCATTAGGCAGCGGAGGTCATGGCCAAAACTAAAGCAAAAACGAAAGCGTCGAACTTACCAACGCGCATAGGGTTTGGCTGGGACTCGCACGCCTTCAAGACCGGCATTCCCCTGTTGATTGGAGGCGTGAAGCTGGACTACGACAAGGGTCTGGGCGGCCATTCTGATGGCGATGTTCTTCTGCATGCCATTACGGATGCGCTGCTGGGTGGAATTGCGGGACCAGATATTGGAACTTTGTTTCCGCCGTCCGATCCGCAATGGAAAGGCGCGGATTCAGTCGTGTTCCTGCAAGAAGCGTTACGGCGGATAGCGGCCGCGGGATATGCCGTTGCGAATCTCGATTCGACGCTCATTCTCAACGCGCCCAAGATTGGGCCTCATGCTGCGGAGATTCGTTCCCGAGTCGCTAGTTTGCTAGGAATTCCCGAGGATTGCGTCGGTTTGAAGGCTAAAACGCCGGAGGGTTTGAACAACGACAACGCGGCGGTGGCGCATGTGGTTGTGTTCTTGACCAAAAGCAGGCGGAAGTCCCCCAGTCGGTAACAGCGCCGGGGTCTATGCCGCGTTTTCTTCCCGGGTAAGTAGATTTACGGAAAAAGCGGGTGTTGTCCTTAGAACCGTTTCTCGGAACCCGTTGCTAAAGAGAATGCGCCTGCACTTCTCCGTATCACACATTTCATGATGGAGTTCGAACACGGCATTTTTGACCTTGCTCAGCAAATCCTCATAGTTTTCCAGGAACAACAGCTCCGCCCCCTCGATGTCGCATTTCATGAGATCAATCTCTCCGATTTGATCCATCAGGAGATTGACGTCGATGAATGGGACGGAATGGCTATGCAGAGATTTGCCGTGCATGATCGTGTTTTTAACGTGAATGGCGGACTCCTGGAGGGAGGCGCTGCCAGTCCGCTTTCCCACCAATCCTTGCACCATTCGGAGGTTGACTTCCGGCAAGGCTTGGGCTTTCAGGCGCCTCTCGAGTTCAGCAAATACTGAGGGACTGGCCTCGACCATTGTGACCTCGACGCGGCACCCGGGACGGGCTTGCCGGACCAGGTCGATGACGCGCAGCGTGAAAAATCCGACATTGGCGCCGAGATCGAGAACCGTGAGCGGACGCAGTGGAGAACATTTCTCCAGAGCCTGCAGAATAGGGGCATCGTACTCGCCGTTCACAAAAATATCGTTGTAGACCCACCACTCTCCATGGCTTGACACTTGCAGAGTAATTCCCGTGCGCAGCGTATTTTCCAGCTTCATCCACTCATACAGGGACTGGTAGAGCAGCCGACTCTTGATTCGCCAGTAGCGATCTCGAATGCGCAATTGGATCGACTTAGGCAAAGCACCCACTGCAGCGCTCAGCAGCTTCATGATCATAAGGACAGCGGTCCAGCCCCTGAGAGGAAAGTATAGCAACCGGATGTAGTGCCAGAAGCAGTTCGGTGCGTTTTCCTGGCGGCCTGAGGGCCCCTCGCGTGATCAGAACAAGACATCTTGGCTGGGTAGGCCGACTTCAGTGGACCTGAGACCGAACCGAGTATCCGGATGCGAGGGCAAAGACATGCCGTGCTTCTCGCGCAGTTCGGCAAGGAGGCGGTTGATGCGCTTGCCATAGTCGGGCGGGAGGAAGGCGCTGTTGGCGTAACGCTTACGGTAGGTCTCAACGAGATGCGGGAATTCTTTTTCCAGAAAAGGAAGAAACACGGCCGCGGCGCAGGGCTTGAGAAAGAGCGGTCCGGCGAAGATCGAGGTGGCATTCGCTTCTTTCGCTGCGAGAACCAGGGCGCTGAGGTCACTGGGCGCATCTGTGATGCCGGGCAATAACGGCGCGCAGTTCACTCCTGCAGGGATGCCGGCGAGGTTGAGCTTGCGGACCGCTTCCAGGCCCTCGAGGACCTTGATGTCACTCGCGGTGTAGTCGGCGCTCATGCGACGGCGATCCCTCCTCCTTCGACGACCCAGCGCGCGGCGCCGCTCACGACGAGCGGCTCGGGCGAGGTCAGAAAAACCTGCTCAGCGGCCTGGATCTCGCGCAGCACGTTGTCGCGCACCCCCGGATCCAGCTCGGAGAGCGCGTCGTCGAGCAGCAGCAGCGGCGGCGTCCCGGCGGCCTCGGTCACCGGCAGCACCTCGGCCAGGCGCAGGGCCAGCGCCAGCAATCGCTGCTGGCCGCGCGACCCGTACGCGCGCGCATCGACCCCGTCCAGCTCGATCGCCAGGTCGTCGCGGTGCGGCCCCACGAGCGTCTGGCCGCGGCGCAGCTCGACGGGCCGCGCCTGCTCGAGCGCTTTCACGAGCGCCGCGGGCTCGGTCGCCTCGCCCACCACGCTGCGATAGCCGATCTGCAGCTTCTGACGCTCGTCGCTGACTCGCCCGCCGGCCCCTGACAGGAACGCATAGATGCGCGCCAGCTCCGTCTGCAGCGCCGCGACCGCGCGCCGGCGGCGATCGATCAGCTCCATGCCCACCGTGGCGACCTGCTCGTCCCACGGCGCCAGCCGCTCGGCGGTCGCGCGCGTCTGCAGCATGCGATTGCGCTGCTCGAGCAGACGCCGATAGCGGAGCAGCGCCGACAGGTGGCTCGGGTACAGCCTGGCGGCAAAGCCGTCGATGAAGCTCCGGCGCGCCGAAGGGCTCCCGTGGACGATGGCCAGATCCTGCCAGCCGAACGCGATCACACGCGCCCACGGGCACGTCTCGCCGGCAGCCTGCCAGGTGCCGTTCTCCCGGCGCTGGAGGGTCCGCCGGAGCGTCCGGCTTCCCTCGGCCCGCTGGAGCTCACCTGTCAAGACAGCTACCTCGGATCCCCAGGTCGGAAGCTCGCCCAGTCGGGTGGTTCT
>Ga0137403_10002215_pt1 | contig 23899 bp, 21 predicted proteins | sample CZOMad2_1_16fung_FD_122057 | JGI IMG/M metagenome (GOLD analysis project Ga0137403, IMG submission 122057) | Vadose zone soil fungal communities from Angelo Coast Range Reserve, California, USA - CZOMad2_1_16fungal (Hybrid Assembly) | ecosystem: Environmental > Terrestrial > Soil > Vadose zone...
GCGTGCTCACAGTCCGCTTGATTTATACTGGCGCGAGTTACGACCAATCCAGCGACTTTTGCTTTGGACCGGAATGATAGCGTTCTTTCTTATTCTAATCGGCGGCACCATATTCAATTTGTTTTCGGGCCCGCCGCTGGGCTTTGATTCCGGGGTGCAGTCGTTGAATCAGTTCGCGGACAACACTCCGACGCTTGTAGGGCCGTTACCGGCGAAGGGACACGTTCAACGCGGCAGCAACGGCGCAACGTTCTTTGCCGGACTGAAGACGGTTCCAGACCCTGCCATTCAAAGCCTGACCAATGCGCAGGGACTCGCGGAGAGCAGCAAACTTCAGGCTATCGCCAATAGCTCGGGCAACCTGATCATGGTGAATCCCACACCGGGACGGCTCGGCAATCTTGCGCCGTACGTGATGGAAGGTCCGGGCACCATTCAGCTCGACGCCAATGTGTTGAAGCGGTTCGAAATCCGGGAAGGAAGAACTGTTGAGATTCGCGCCGACTTCCTGGATGTTCTGAACAAGCCGCAATTCGCTTCTCCCAATACCGACATTAACTCAACGGACTTCGGCCGCATCACCTCTGCAGTAGGCAACCGGGTTATCGTACTGGGCGCCCGGATCAATTTTTGAATTCACCATGAAGATCCTGTACATCAAAGAGGAAGAGGTCCAGCAGCTTGTCACTGTGCCGGAGGTCATCGAAACTCTCGAAGCGGCATTCGGGGATCAGGCCAAGGGTCGAGCATTTACCAACTCGCGCAACCGGCTGCGCATGCCGGGAACCACCCTGCATATCATGGCGGGCGCCGTTCCGGGCTATTTCGGATACAAGGCCTACACGGTCGGCGCCGGCAAGGCGCAATTCCTGTTCTTCCTGTACGACGCACAGACAACCGACCTCGTCGCAATGATGGAAGCGGACACGCTTGGCCAGATTCGTACGGGCGCGGCGACCGGTCTTGCGACCCGGCTGCTCTCGAATCCCGACGCGAGTGAGGCCACGCTGTTCGGTGCAGGCTGGCAAGCCCAAAGTCAGTTGCTCGCCATGGATTCGGTTCGCAGTTTGAAGCGGGTGTGGATCGTGAATCGAAATTCCGACCGCCGTGAAGCATTCATCCGGAAGATGCAGCCGCAGGTGAAGGCCAGGCTCGTAGCGGCTGGTTCCCCGGACGAGGCCGTGCGTTCCAGCCAGATCGTGACGACGATGACGAGCAGCCGCGAGCCGGTCCTGAAAGGGGAATGGCTGCAGCCGGGCACACACGTCACTGCAGCCGGCGGCAATTCGCTGCTCCGGAAAGAGATCGATGACGAGGCCGTTCTGCGCGCGAACCGGGTCGTCGTGGATTCCGTCGAACAGGCGAAGATCGAGGTTGGTGAGTTTGTGGGTGTCATCGAAACCGGCCGCCGTCGTTGGGAAGATTTCGTCGAGCTGCGGCACGTCGTGCCGGGCTTGATCCCGGGAAGAACCGATCGCGCCGATATCACGCTCTTCAAATCCCAGGGCCTCGCGCTGGAGGATGTCGCGATCGGAAGATTGGTTTATGAGCGGGCTCTAAAACAAGGTCTGGGCCGAACGTCGGACTTATAACCCTTTTTTGAGAAGGTTTTCGGGGGAGCGAAAGATTGTCAGGCGGGGGTATTCCCCTCCTGGAACAGGAGGGGTGGCTGCGCCATTAAAAGAAAGATCCCGTTCCGAAGCGGCGCAGACGGGGTGGTCAGACCGGCGCGCCGACGTTTTCGCCGAACTGACCACCCCGGCCGCGCCTTTCAAAGGTGGCTTCGCGGCATTTTCTTGATGGCGCGTCCACCCCTCCTGTCCCAGGAGGGGAACACCCTCGCCTGAATCCATCAGAAGTTTGGTTGCGGCTACGCCGCGTTGTGCCTTTTGTGGCTAATCAACAACCCGCAGTCTTCGCGATTTCAACTCGAATCGCGGAAGACTGCCCGCCGGGACATGCTCGATCGTGGCACGGATGTTAAGATTTTTCGAAATATCCGCTCGGAGCCGCTCGATGATTTCGCCTGCGGAGTTCTCCAATTCCACCTTTAGAGAGAGTTCGTGCATTTCCCTTCTCCGGGAAACCTCGATTGCAAACTCCACGACCTGAGAGTGCCGGCGAACGATGTTTTCGATTGCGCTCGGAAATACATTGACGCCGCGGATGGTGATCATATCGTCCGCGCGGCCAAGTACTCCACCCAACAGGCGTGCCCACTGACGGCCGCACGCGCAAGGCTCCCGCGACAACACACCGAGGTCGCCGGTGCGATAACGGATGAGGGGGCTTCCGAGCCGTCCGAGATTCGTGAGGACCATCTCGCCTTTGGTTCCGGGATCAACCGGCCGAAGCGTCCCCGGATCGATCATCTCCACGATGAACTCATCCTCATTGATGTGAAGGCCCGATTGCATTTCGCACTCGAAGCCGTACGCGCCCATTTCCGTCATTCCGACGTGATCGAAGGTCCTGGCGCCGAACGCTTCCTGAATGCGGCGGCGCGTTTCCGGAATGCTTGCCCCCGGCTCGCCCGCATGAACTGTAGTCCGGATAGGACCTTGAACCAGATCGATGCCCTGCTGGGCGGCAACTTCGGCCAACCGCAGCGCGTAGGTCGGAGTGCATACCAGAACGGTGGCCTCGCGTTCCAGTATGGAATGAAGACGCTGCTCGGAAGACTGCCCGCCGCCCGGTATCGCCATCACGCCCATACGTTCGGCGGCTTCAAATGCCGCCCAGAATCCAATGAACGGACCGAACGAAAACGCAACGTAAACGCGGTCGCCGGCGCGCACATTCGCGCCGCTGTAGACTTCGGCCCAGCATCGCAGCCACCAGTCCCAGCTTTCCTTCGTGTCCAGCCAGGCCAGAGGCTTTCCCGCCGTGCCTGACGTTTGATGGATACGCACATAGTTTTCCACGGGGTATGTCAGGTCGGTTCCAAAGGGCGGGTTTTGCGTCTGATCCTCGACCAGCTCGCTCTTCGTCGTGAAGGGAATCTCTTCAAAAGTCTTCGGGTCTTTGAGGCGCTTACTGTAAAAGCGGTTTCGCTCGATCAGGATCTCGCGAATCTTGTCGAAGCGTTCAAACGGGTTTATCACTGGCGATATTCTACAAGCACCGATTGCAAAACACTCGTTCAGTTTCTTACTGTAGCGGCGGTCTATGACCGCCGACGCTCCACCAGGTTGCTGGATTGTCGGCGGTCATAGACCGCCGCTACAGGGGAATCGCAAGAGTATAATCGGGGGTCATTCTGAGGAGGGAACGTGAGTCGAATGAAATCTTTCAATTTCGTGTTTGTACTTCTGCTTGTTCTGGTCACGAGCGCGACGGCGCATGCCGCCATGCAATCGCAGGCGACGACGGGAACCATTGAAGGAACCGTAACCGACCAGACCGGTGCGGTTTTGCCGGGCGTGGCCGTATCTATCAAGAGTGTGGAAACAGGAATCGTTCGCATGGTCCTGAGCGATGATCGCGGCATTTTCCGGGCTCCGCTGCTCCCGGTGGGCCACTACGACGTTTCAGTTGAGTTCACAGGCTTCACAAAATTCGAACAGACCGCCATCGCTCTCACGGTCGGACAGACCTTGCAGCTGAACATTCGGCTCTCGGTTGCCGGGACGACGCAGGCTGTTTCCGTAACTGAAGAAGTTCCGGTGGTGGAAGCGACTCGAACACAGGTGAGTTCCACTATTGACGACAGGGCAGTCGCGAACCTTCCTGTGAACGGCCGTAACTTCATCGACTTCGTTCTTCTCACGCCCGGCGTGACTCGCGATGTCCGCGCCGGCGACATCAGTTTTGCCGGCCAGCGCGGAACGATGAACAGCCTGGTCATCGATGGCGCAGACAATAACAACACATTCTTCGGCCAGGCCACCGGACGTACCGGATCCGGCCGTGCGCCATTCCAGTTCAGCCAGGATGCGGTAAAGGAATTTCAGGTGAACTCGAATGGATACTCGGCGGAGTTTGGCCGGGCCGGCGGCGCCGTCATCAACGTGGTGACCAAATCCGGCACGAATGATCTGCACGGAACAGGTTTCTGGTTCTATCGCGACAAATCCCTTAATGCGAACGACGTGATCAACAAAGTTGCCGTTCCACCGCGGGGCAGATCGCCATATCACTTCAATCAGTTTGGCGCCAGCGCAGGCGGTCCCATTGTGAAAGACAAGGCGTTCTTCTTTGTCAACTATGACGGCCAGCGCAACACGGTGCAGAACATCGTGTTCTTGAATTTGCCCGCGACCACGCCGTCCGACGCTGCGACGCAGAGCGCGATTCAGCGGCTGTCGCCGCTCGCGAACAGTTGGAACCGCACGCAGAATCAGGACACATTCCTCGGCAAAGGCGATTGGCAATTCTCAACGAACCACCACGTCTCGCTGCGGTACAACCATCAAAACTACACGGGCGGAGGCGGCGAAGCGGGCGGGCCCCAGAACGCGTTCGAGCACACCGGAGACTCGCTGGTAAAGACGGACACCTTGAATGGCTCCGTGAGCTCGATTCTGACGAACCGGCTGTTCAATGAGTTCCGCGCTCAGTATGCGCGTGACAAGGAACCCGGCGCGGCCAACAGCGCGAATCCGGAAGCAACGATCCTGGAAGGCGGTCAGACGGTCATGACGATTGGCCGTAACTTTTTCAGTCCCCGAGAAACGACAATCAAGCGCGGGCAGTTCGCCGATAACCTGTCGTTAATCGCGGGGAGGCACAATTTCAAGTTTGGCGGAGATGTGAACGCCGACAGGATTCTCAATTTCTTCCCCGGCAATTTCTCAGGCTCGTATCGGTTCAATACCCTCGCCGGTTTCACGAGCGGTCGTCCGACGGCAGCGGGAGAACGCTACGTCCAGGCGTTTGCCGGCGAGGGAACGACAGGCGCTACGACCAGGCCGAACATGACCGAATTTGCCGGCTTCTTTCAGGACGACTGGCGCGTCAGCAACAGGCTCACGCTGAATCTCGGCGTGCGGTATGACATGCAGCGCGTAGCCCAGCCCACGACAAAAAATCCCAGCCCGCAATTGGCTGCAGCCGGAATCGATACCAGCAAAATTCCAATCGATAAGAATAACTTTGCTCCGCGGGTTGGTCTCGCGTGGCGGCCGGTTTCGAATTCCGATCGATTCGTTGTGCGGGCGGGCTACGGCATCTTCTTTGCGAGAACCCCGTCCATCATGGTTGGGACAGCGCACTCGAACAACGGCCTGAATGTGCAGACCATCACATTTACGGGCAATGCTGTGCCGACATATCCAAATAAGTTCGATTCGATGCCCGCCGGAGCGACCGCCCCGCTGCCGACGATTTTCGTTTTCGACAAGAACTATGTCTCGCCGTATACGCAACAGGGCAATCTCGCTGTTGAGTACGGCCTGTCGAACGACGTATCCGTCACTGTCACTTATCTGGGCGTGAGGGGCGTTCACCTGCAGCGGTCCCATGATCTGAATGTCGGTATACCCACGGATACCCCCATCACTGTCGCCGGCGAAGGCCGGACGCTCGTGTACAAGAGATTTCCGACTGCTCGCCCGTTCACGGCATTCGACCGGCTCATCGCCTTCGAGAGTACCGCGAACGCGATTTATCATGGCATGACGGTCCAGGTGAACAAACGCTACTCCCGGAACATTCAGCTCAGCGGAGCCTATACCTGGTCGAAAGTCATCGATGACGTGCCGGATGCGACCGCGGTCGTGCCGCAGGGCTCCGACGATGCGAAATACGTTCAGAACCCTCTGAACATCAGGGACGACCGAGCGGTTGGAGGCAACGATCAACCGCATCGTGTCGTCATCAACGGCATCTGGGATCTGCGCTATGCCGAGGGAGTAAGCAATCGCGTGGCGAAAGGCATTCTTGGAGGATGGCAGATCGCCGGCATCTTCACGGCTCAAAGTGGACAACCCTATACCGGTCTGATCAGCGCCGATCTCAATAACGACGGTAACAATCGTTCCGATCGCGCGCCGGACCTCGGAAGGAACACATTCAGGGCGCCCAAAACAGTGAGCTTCGATCCGCGGGTCACACGCGAAGTGAGCGTGATTGAACGGCTGAGGCTGCAATTCATTTTCGAAGCTTTCAATGTCTTCAACCGGTATAACGTCAGTGCGACACCGGCCACTTCTCCCAATGCCGTCCGGAATACGCTCTATGCTCTGACTGGGGGCCAACTCGTTCGCCAGTCAAATTTCGGACAGATTTTGGGAACTTCCAATCCCCGCGTGATTCAATTCGCGACGAAAATTCTGTTCTGAGAAGGAAAGGTCTTAACCACAAAGAATTAGCCGCGAATTACGCTGATTCGCGTAATCAGCGTAATTCGCGGCTAATTCTTTGTGGTTAAGACCTCTTTTCCCCAAATTTTTCGGGCGGTGTATTTCTTCAGCCGGGGGGAAGCACCTTTAGGGTAGGACGGTCTAAATGCTCATTATTAATCGTAAGAAAGATCAGAAGATATTCATTTCAGACGACATTGAACTCACCGTCTTACAGGTTGGCCGGAATCGCGTACGCGTCGGAATACAAGCCCCCAAACATATAGCCATTCAGACACGCCTGACGACCTCCCCGCCGGTCGTTGTCAACGACGTTGTGAGGCTTTTTCCACTTAAAGCCAGGCGCGCATAGCTGGCTCGATTGTCTCAGTTGCGCGCCTGGATGACGTCGAAATAGCTCTGGATCATTCCTGAACTGAAGGCGTCGACAAGATCGGCGATGGAGAACAGCAGCGTGTCCCAGTGGAAACCGGGACGAAACAAGGGGGAGGCGCTGTAACCATCTGTACCGGTGTTGATGAGGGGACGAATAAACACGCTTCTCGAGTTCACTGGAAGCATTGAAACGTTCCTGTAGAAACTCTTCCATTCCTCCGCGTTCATAAACAGGTATTGCTCGACATTCGATGTATAGAAGGCAGTAACGGTGGCGCCGTGGTCCTTCAAGTACGCACCTACCGACCGGATGGCTGACGGACCCGCGAAGTCTCCGACCAGCGGCACGATCAGGTTGTTCTTTTCAAGCTGCTGCAGTGTCAGGAAATTTTCTTCCGTGGCGAGATAGCTCCGAAGCTGGTCCTGTTCATCCGTGTCGAGCATGAGCTCTTCGTAAGTCGGCAGGATTCGCACAGCCGCGCGACGGATCGCCTGGTTTGGTCCGGGGTAGCCCAGGTTTGTTCCGCCAACATAAAAGGCCCGAAATACATATTCAAGACTGCCTTCATCCTCCATGGTCAGTTTGAATCCGTGGCCTGTCCCAAGACGCTCCTTGATCGCGGCGAGGTTTTCCTGAAACATCTGCGGATCCGGCTCTGCGTCGCGAAAGGCATCGAACAATGCCGCAACGCTGGAATCCTGATTCAGTTCCGCCGGCCGCGCGCGCGAAAACAAGCGAGACAGAAACTCCGCGCGGTCCGCCGAAAGCTCGATCAGCGCCTTGTACATCAGATGCTCGATCATGTTCTGACGGCGAATGTCGATGATGAAAGAGATCTTCGGCTTCAGCGCGACAATATACGTAAAGTTCTGTTCCGGTCCAACGCCCAGATATGCGCCGTCCGCGATTCGACCTTGCATCAGCTTCGAGAGCACGCGCTGCGTTCCGAGTTCGTTTGAAACAAAATTGTCGGAAACGAAGCGTCCTCCCGGCTCGGAAAAATCCGTTACCAACTTCCAGAATGCCTCGTCGCTAAGTCGAGTCGGCAGCTCTTCAGCAGACCAGGCAATGCCGAAGAAAAAGCAGAGCGCGAAAACGACTGTAAAACGGATACGCTGTTTAGTCATGACTTGGTAAGCTGCCGCCTCCGTGCTCCAAAAGGAACTACACTCAATAATGATGCCATCATCTGGAAAAGGGGAAGTCTATTTCCGGAGCACTTTGTATTTCAAGCTTGCGGAGTGGGCAGAGGTATGAACCGGAAAGGAGGCCAGGAGTGGTGGCCTCCGGTTCAGTCAGCAGGATGCGGGCCAGACCTTCAGCGGCCTCGGCGGGCGAGGAGCTCGAAGGCAAAAACAGTAACGGAACGCGCTGCGTCTATTGATTCCCGGCTGCAGCCGACGGCTCACTGGATGTGACATCGTCGTATTGTTGCGCCAGCCAGTCGGCTCTTTCGTCCAACTCCGCAATCCGGTTGGCGAGGCCGAAGATCTCAATGTTCAGTTCCTGCAGTTCGCCGATTTCTGCCGACACTACTGCGTTGTCCGCCTGGCTTTCGATCAATTCCATTTCGGACATCGCTGATTCCCGAAGCGTCAACAGTATTTCAAGATCCTTGATTCGGCCGGTTTCGATGAGTTCAAGCTGGCATTGCGCCATTTCAAGAACTTGTTCGAGGAGTTCCTTCTCTCGTCTGAGTGCCAGGGTAACCTGATCGGAATTCATTTCCGCCCCCTATCTTTCTGCATTCGTGCCAGACAAGAGCAATTTTGATTCCTTCAGAGCCGGGCGCTAACTGCTTTCAATACGAATGCCTCCAGTCTTGCGAGTGACAATTCCATGAAAGATGTCCAGGCCATCCAGCGAATATGTTGACAGAGGAGCTTGAGTCCCGGGCTGCGCGATCCGGGATGAACGCAAAAATTGCACGATCAACCGGATTTTATTCCGCTGGGCTTGGGTATTTTACCCCGGCCGCGCTCCGCACGGTCCGGAGCCACGTAAGAAAGCATTGCTGTAGCTGGCCCAGGGGTTGGTGCGCCGACTGCAACGCACAATTCGTACGGTCTGACCAAGGCTGGAACGGATCGGTCGGAGGACGACTCATCGCCGTTGAAGTGCTGATTGGAGCGCCATCGGCTTCGACGACAGAGTATTGACTGTGCCGCACATCGGTGCCGGCAAACATCCTTCCTTTGGACTTGTTGGATTCACCGCTGTGGCCGCGAGCAGAACGAAACGTCTTTTCGTGCGCCTCGCTCTCCCTTCGGGATTTCTAGGAAGCCAGACCAAACCTGGATCGGAAATTCTTTGGGAGGCACTATGAAATCACCAGCGTTTTACGTGCGCCCGGTTGCAAACGTGGTCGCAATCTTCCTGATCTTCGTATGCAGCGCACGCGCCCAAGTCCAGACGCCGCCACAGCCGGCGCTTCCAGAGCCCGCCGTCGGTAACATCGTGATATTCCGGGTGGGCACACCGCCGGCAGCCAGAGCTTTGTCTGTGCGGCAGGCCGGGGCATCGATTCGTTTCAACTACACCATTGTCGATGCGGTTGCGGTAGGGCCGCTCAACCCTAACTCCGTTGCGGCATTGCAGCAAGACAGTTCGGTCACTGCGATCATTCCGGATCGTCTGATGTTTGCCATTCAGCTACCGATCGACCCGGGAGCCCCAGTCGCACCTCAGGCGACGCCACAAACAATCCCGGCCGGGGTACGACGGGTCGGCCTGCCAACGAGCACTTCCAATGGCAGCGGAATTGGCGTCGCTATCGTCGACACGGGCATTGATTTCGCGCATCCGGACCTCGCACCTTCGGCCCAGTCGTTCACTGCGGTGGGAACTTCCTGCCAGGACGACCACGGTCACGGCACCCATGTCAGTGGAATCGTGGCGGCCCTCAATAACACGATCGATGTGGTGGGCGTGGCGCCCAACGCGAAACTCTACTGTGTGAAAGTGCTGAATGCTCTCGGATCGGGGTCGGATGCTTCGATCATGGCGGGGCTGGACTGGGTTTTCATCAATCACTCGCTTGTCGTGCCGGCCATTCGCGTAGTGAACATGAGCCTCGGACGGCCAGGTAAAGTCGACGACAATCCTGCTTTGCGAGCATCCGTTCAGAAGCTTTACGACGCAGGCATCGTGGTCGTTGTTGCCGCCGGCAACGATTCGAACAGTGAAGTCAGCCAGGAGGTGCCGGCGACCTATCCGGAAGTGTTCGCCGTAGCCAGTACAACGGCCCTGAGTGGCAATAACAGCTGTTTTCTGGTCCAGGGAAGGATCCTTCCTGATACTGCGTCCTACTTCACGACCGACGGGAAATTCAATCAGACCACCAGAATCGGCGTCACGATATCGGTGCCCGGAGAAGATCGAGAGGACGTCAGCCTCTTTTGCGGCGTGACTTCCGTGGGAATTCTTTCCACAAAACTCGGGGGAGGCACAACCAGACTCTCCGGAACGAGTATGGCCTCACCTCACGTGGCAGGAATCGTGGCGCGGTTGATGCAGTCTGGTGCCGCCGGACCGGAGAATATCCGCGGCATCATTCGCGCCCGCGCCGACCGAATCGGTATAGTTCCGCTGGACTCACCTGCGACGGGTTACACATTCGACGGCGAACGCGAAGGCATCGGCCGGGCACCGTAGGAAACAGGTTCGGTTAAATCTTGACAGAAATTCATCGATATTGAAATTTGGGGGCACCTTTCGAAGTCAACCATTAACCAAGGAGGCGATAGATAGAACAACCGATAGACGCAGGCGGCTCCGGGGTCCGTTTGACGCGCAGGACTATGGCATGCCTTGTGGCGCAGCGCCCCGGGATGCCGCCCGCTAGCGGCTACCGAGCCTGATCCAGGGCCGCACCCAGCCGATCGAGGCCGCCGGCGAATGTTTCGGGATCCGCAACGATGCCGAGGCGGAAGTGCCCGGGGGCGCCGAAGAATTGACCGGGAACAACGTCTGTCTCGTAACGATCGCGCAACAAGGTAAAGAACTGTTCGAAATCGGCATGCTTGAGTCGCGGGAAAACCGACGTGCCGAATTGCGGCCGGACCGCCTCCAGATCCGGGCGTGAATCGAGAAAGCTGTGGAGGACGGCACGGTTGGTGTCCAGCCGGCTTTTCGCGCGTGAGCCGATTCTGTCCAATTGCCCAAGCGCAATCACACTCAACGGCGCCGCCGGAGTCGCCAGCGCCGGGTCGAGAAGATCCTTCAACCACCGCATTCGCTTTGCCAGTTCGCCCTCAGCCAGCACCCAGCCACAGCGCAGTCCGCTCAGTCCGTACGCCTTCGTCAGGCTGCTGGTCACAACAAACTGTTCGCCGCCGTGAAACACCGTGCACGCGTTTTCATACAGGCACTCGAGGTACACCTCGTCCGCGAGCACATACGCACCCACATCTTTTGCGATCTCGCCGACGGCCCGGAGCGTCGCCTCATCGGTCAATACCGATGTCGGATTGTGCAGATTGGTTATGACGATAAGTTTCGTTTGCTTCGTCACCGAGCGCTCGACTTCCTCGGGACGAATCCGGAATCCATCGTCAGGCCGCCGCTGAAAGCGCTTGATCCGGGCACCGTAACGCCGGGCCACCGCCACTAGTGGTTCGTATGCGGGGTGCTCGATCAGGATCTCGTCGCCAGGCTCGACGAGCACTCCCATCGCCAGGTAGTTGGCCATCGACGTTCCGGATGCCACGACGACACAGGCCGGCGGGACTTTTGATCTGGCCGCGATGGCTTCCTGAAGAGAATCTTCGGGCATGTTCTGCTCGATACGATCGAGGCTCACTCCCAGGTCCGCGAGAGGATAAGGCTGCACACCGCTCGAGGCCAGATTGAAGCGTGACGGCTCTCGCGACTTGAACCACTCGAGATATTCGGAACCGCGGTTGTCCATCGTCACTTTTTCAGCCGATCTTCGAAATGCTCGCGCAGCTTTTCCACCTTGGGCTGTGCAACAAACATGATGTAAGGCTGGCCGGGATTGCGCGCCGCGTAATCCTGGTGATAATCCTCGGCAACGTGGAATGCTTCGAGCGGCTCCAGGGTCGTCACGATCGGACTGGTAAAGACGCGGGACTCGTTCAACTGCCGTATGTAGGCTTCCGCGACACGGCGCTGCTCTTCGTCCGAATAAAAAATCGCCGAACGGTATTGCCGTCCCGTGTCGTTTCCCTGCCGATTGAGCTGCGTCGGGTCATGAGCAACGGAGAAATGAATTTTAAGAAGCTGTCCAAGCGTCGTCTGGCTCGCGTCGTATCGGACTTCTATAGCCTCGGCCTGGTTGGTCATACCACCGCAAACCGTCCGATAGTTGGCCGTCGCCGCGCTGTCTCCGGCATAACCGCTCCGGACTGAAAGGACCCCGCGTAGTTCCTTGAACACCGCTTCCACGCACCAGAAGCATCCACCTGCCAGTACAACGGTCTTTTCAATGGGTTTAGGCGTCAACGGAGTATCAACGGCTGGATCGGGAAACTCTCTGATCGGCACTCGGCACGCGTCCATAAGCCCTCCAGGAAGATTATCGGATAATCGATCGTATCTTGCTTCCTCTAATCTATTGAGCTAGAGTGCCACGACATGAGCGCAACTTTTCAAAAGATTGAGCCGGTTTCCAAAAAGGCGCGCGTTGTGACATTGCTGAAAGAAGCCATCCTGTCGGGAACAATCCAGTCCGGCGAACAGATTGTCGAGGGGAAGCTCGCGTAACAATTTGGCGTGGGACAGGGACTGATCCGTGAGGCCCTGATCGAACTCGAACATCACGGATTCGTTCTGCGTACGCCTTTTTCGGGCACTCAGGTACCCAAGCTCAGTCTTGAAGATGCGCAGCAAATTTTTGACATACGCATCGAACTGGAACCGCTCGCCTTCGCACTTATTGGAAAGAACGGAAACAAGGAACAGATCGCGAAGCTGGAGGAGTTGGCGGGCCAGGCGAAAGAGGCAGCGCAGAAAGAGGACCTGGATCGGTTTTTCGACGATCACCTCGCCTTTCGCCGCAAGGTTTGGGAACTATCGGGAAACCGATACCTGCAACAAACGCTAGAACGTCTGGTGATTCCTCTTTACGCCCTTTACCTCATCAGACGCTCTCATAACCGCGACGGACTTTTGCAGACAGTCGTCGATTGTGTGGAACACCAGGACAAGATCATGAAGGCTTTCCAGGCCGGAAACGTCGGAGAGGCCAGGCGAGTCGCGAAGGACTTTCTCTCGCGAATGAAAGAGAACCTGGGGACCAGGCTGCTGCCCAGCGCCTGAACGCGGCAGGGTTTAACCACAAAGAACGCGGGCTAAAGCCCGCGACTACATTTTGATCCAACCTCTCTGCCCAAATGTAGTCGCGGGCTTTAGCCCGCGTTCCGTGCGGTTAGACTCTGCCCTCATAGCATTGAACATCAGATCCAACTCGAAGCGCTCTTTCTGGTATCCCGCGACCGGTGTCTTCGGGCTGATGGTTTTAGTGAGCTATGCGCCGGTCCTCATCGGGCGAGTCCCGTTTCCGCGCAACCTCGTTCTACGGCACGTAGCGTGGAGCGAAGTGGCGGGATCCGACTCATGGCAGCCGGCACCCGAAATCGGTGATCTGATCACATCGTTCTATCCGTTTCACGCGTTGGCGTCCCGAGCAATACGGGAAAGAGCGCTGCCGCTCTGGAATCCCTACATAATGGCCGGCGCGCCGTTTCAGGCGAATTCGCAGTCGGCGATGTTCTATCCATTCAATTCCCTCTACTACATCCTTCCGGTCAATGCCGCCTGGACGATTTCTCTGATCATTCGACTGTTTCTGGCTGCGATGTTCATGGCGCTGTTCGTGCGCGCCATTGGAGGATCGACGGCGGGCTCGATCGTCTCGGGTTTGATTTTTTCATCCTGCGGTTTCATCACGGCCTGGCAAGGCCAGGCGTTGGGCGACGCGGCAATCTGGCTGCCCATGATCTGCTATTCCGTTCATCGGCTCCATCACGATCGTTCCTTTTCCTCCATCGCCCTCGCGGGATTCGCCTTCGCGATGCCGGTTCTGGCCGGTCATCCCGAGACTGCCTTCCACTCGACGGTCGCCGGATCGGCATTGGCTTTGCTCTTTTGGATTTCTCCCGATCGGTCCGGGGGGCGCGCATTCGACCGGCGCTACCTGCTGGTCTTCGCCGCGGCGGGTGTACTCGCCCTGGGGCTCGCTTCGGTCCAGATCGTTCCGACATTGGAATGGCTTGGCCACATCGGTTCTCCTTTCGATGCTCCATGGCCGGCGCTTTCCCGTCATGACGGCCAGGGGTTCTTTTCGAGGGACGTCGGCAGCAGCCCAAATTCTGCGGGACTTCGAATACCCGAAACCGCGGGATACATCGGCATGTTCAGCCTGCTCGCCGCTCCATTCGCGCTGTTCCACAGACATCGCCGCTATGTGTTTTTCTTCGTGGCAGTGACGCTCGCGGCCGCAGCCATCGCCTACAGCGTCGAACCCATACACTGGATCGTCGCCCATTTGCCGATGATCAAGTCGCTGAAGAATGGAAGACTGATTCTTGTGGCCAGCTTTGGGATTGCTGCGATGGCCGGACTTGGTGTTTCCGTCATAGAAAACTTTGCCGAGGCGATAACTCCGCGCAGGCGCAGAGTCGCAATGGCGCTGCTCGGTGGAGCCGCTGTAGTCGCGGCATTTGGTATCTTCGAGGTTCATCGCGCGACCCTCAGTCCCGTGGCCGTAACCAGGGGACCTGCGGCATCGCTGGTTTTTCTCATCGCCGGGGCGGCGGTTCTCGGATCACAGATCAGGGGATGGTTCAGAGGACGCCTGTTTCCGATTCTCGCCTGCGCTCTTGCAGCATTCGAACTGGTAAGTTTCAGCTACGGATATACGGGGTTCAGCCGTACCGCCGATGTGTTTCCCGCCGCGCCCGTCTTCGAATTCCTGAGCCGGCAGGGCGATCCGGCGACATTCCGCGTTGCAAAATCCGGTTTCCCCATTCCCGTCAATGCCGGAATCATGTACAACCTCCACACTGCCGATGGATACGACATCTGCACTACGTGGCACAGATTCTTCAACAACGACCTGACCCTGGATCGCGACGACGGTATCTTCTTTCTGGCAGACAAACTCTCGCAGAGCACAGACCGCCGGCTTGACATGTTGAACGTGAAATACCTCGTCGTTATCGCCGGAAGCCCCGACTTTGAGCAGTTCGCCGCGCGGCCGGATCGGTTCGCCGAGGTGTACAAGCAAGGATCGATTGCCGTCTTCGAGAATAAATTCGTGCTGCCGCGCCTGTTTGCCGCTCCGCAATCGGGAATCGAGATCATTGGGGACACGGCGGCTCAACTGGGACGCCTGAAAGATCCCGCCTTCAGGCCGGAACGGACGGCGATTCTCGCCGAAGAACCAGCGGGCTTTCATCGTGATGGGAATTCATCGGCTGGTGACGGCTTAACGACCAACATCACGCTCGTCGACAGCGGCATCAACGCGTCCACGTACCACGTTCGAACGTCAGGTCCATCCGTCCTGGTTCTCAGCCAGATTTATTATCCGGGCTGGAAAGCCACCATCGACGGCTCCCCTGTAGAGGTTCACGCCGTGGACTATGCGCTGTCCGGAATTCTCTCACCCGCAGGCGATCACACGGTGCGATTCTTCTTTGACCCGCAAAGCTTCAAAATCGGCGCTGCACTTTCAGGGATATCGGTGGTCGTCCTTATCGGTCTGCTTCTCTTTCGTTACCGCGCGTCAGCGACTCGAGCAGATAGAAGACAGCCATCATGTGTATGAACCCGCTCCTTGCATCCGTGCAACCTCACGCTCGGAGTTCAATGGCGTTCCTTGTGGCTTCCGCAGGTATTTCTTTTCCAGGCGAGCGAAGTTTACGAGGATTACTGCTTCGGCTCGATTTTTCGTGAATTCGGCCACGACCACCTCGTCTTCCTCTTTCGAAAGCGACCGTTCGGCGACGTCGGGGAGGATGGTATCCTCTTTATCGATATGGTTTCCCAGGAGCAGGATGAGCCGACGCGAACTGTTGACGACAGCTGTCCCTTTCTTTGGATTCAACGCCGCTTCAATCTCGGCAAGGACCGCCCGTTCCTCATAGTGCTCCCGGAAAATCTGGCGGAGTGAACTCTCCTCAGGTGCGGTGCGAAGCAACGCGGGGAAGAGGATCGTTTCCTCCATGGTCTGATGGTATTCATCTCCAAAGAACCTCAGGAACTTCAGGATAGCGGTCACGTCAGCAATTTCGATCCGTTCACCGTCTTCCAGTTTTTTGACCATTCCCTCGAGAATATCCAACCCTCGCCGAAGAATGACATGATCCTGGGATATAAGTTCTGTGCACTGCATAGTTCTTCCCATCTTGAATCGGGCAACTATTTGCCGGGTCGTTTACAGCAAAAAAAAACGTCTCGGAGCACCCGCTCTATTTGGAGTGGGTTCCGGGACGTCGTAGTCCGTTTGGTGTTTCTGACAGCTCTGTCTGCAGGTACGGCTTTGTACCAGATACAGTGTCAGACCGCTCAGCAATCCCTGTCAAGAACGATCGAGTGGAATTCTGTAACTGTCGCGCTTCCTCTCAATGGCCGGCCGGCGCACCGACGTTCGCGGGCACAGGGGCACCGGTCGTGCGGTCGATGTGGCGGCGAATGATCGCGAGGGAGGCGAGGACGACAATCATCCCGATGCCAAACGTCGAGAAGTATGCGGGAGGGCCGCCGCGGTCGAGAGCGAAGTTCCCGACGTAGGAGGCCAGGACATTGCCGATGCGGCCGACAGCCACTGCCGTCCCGATACCGGTGCCACGGATCTCGGTGGGATAGACGTTCGCCGCAAGTGCATACATCGTCGTTTGCACAGCGTTCAGCCCACCGCCAAGCAAGACGAACATGACGATCATAGGCAAGGTATTCTGGGGATCGAGTTGCATCGCCGCCATCACGAATGCGCTGACGATGGAGATACCGGATAAGCTGAGCATGGTGATTCGCGAACCCAGGCGCTGAATGATGAGCGCACCGATGATGGCGCCGCCCACGCCGCCGAAGTTCCATGCCGCCAGTGCGTTGCTCGCGACGGCCTGAGTGAAGCCCGAACCCGTCAGCATCGCAGGAATCAAAAGGATCCCGACATAGTTGACCAGCAGGCAAAAGAAGAACGAGCCGAAGAGCCCGATCGTGTCGCGCCGGAAGTCCGGCACGAAGAGATCGCGCATCGAGGCTTTCGCTTTCACTTTCTGGCCGGCGCCGGCCTCGACGAAAGCGGCATCGTTGGGCACGTTGTGTCCCAGTTTCCGCAGCATCGCGATGAGCTCGGGCCACCGCTCGCGGCGGCTTGCGAGAAACCGTGGAGATTCGGGTAAAACTTTGAATAGAAGGATGGCGAGCGCGATGGGAATGATCCCGCCCACGATGAACAGAGTGCGCCACCCGGACACCGGCAGAATCTGCGCGGACAGGAGTGCGGCGAGCGTGCCTCCGAGCGGGATGCAGACGATCGTGAGCGTGACCGCAAATGGGCGCTGCCGGCGCGGCACATATTCCGATGCCAGCGCTGCGGCATTCGGCATCGCGCCGCCAAGCCCCAACCCCGCGAGGAACCGGAGGATGCCGAGCAACATCACGCCGTTGACGGTGGAGATCGCGAGTGTCAGTGCGGCGAATGCCAGAACGCTGGACAGGAGCGCCGTGCGCCGGCCGATGCGATCGCCGAGCATTCCGCCGAGCGCGCCGCCGAACATCATACCGAGCGGACCGAGCGCGAGAACCGTAGTGAAAGCGCCGCGCGGGAGCGACCAGTCCCTCATCATAGAGGGGACGGCATTGCCGAGCAGCTGGTTGTCAATGCCATCGAGGATAATCGTCAGCGCCGTTCCAAGGATAAGCAGCTTCTGATACCCGCTCCATTGCCCTTCATCCAGCAACTGGCCAACATCGACCGTTTTCATAGGCGTCCCTTCACATCTTCCTTTAGTTCTTTGTGACTTGCTGTTCGAAAGCCTTCTTGCTCATGGGGTAGATCGTAAGCACCGACATCAGAGCCGACAGCGGATGCGCTCCGGCTTCAACCAGCGGTGGCACAAATTTGCTGAGAACCTTCGCGCCGCCGACATCCACCAGTCCCTGGGCCGCTTTGCGCTGTTCAGGCTCAAGTCCGTATTCGGCCGCCACAGCGTCTAAATTGTCGATGACGCGTTGGCAAAGCGCAGGATCCTGGCGAAGGTCAAACAGCAGACGATTGAGATCATATGCCGAAGCGGGCGGATGCTTGTAGAACTCGAAACCGGCATTCTTGAACTTGAAACCGCCGTATTCCTCGAGCATTTTCATCGGAGGATATTTCCGTTCCCTGGCCGGAATGAAGCGCATCATGCAATGCCCGTGATGCCACGTCGGTGTGTATTGAAGCAACTCGCCCGGAACGTGTCCGATGGCTCCCAGCATGATCGACCAGGTCAGCATTTCCGTGTTACCCGTCTCGTCCAGCTGCTCCGGTGTCAGGTTCAGCACGGCATCGATGTTTCCGACTTCCAGCTGCGAAATCATCCAACGGTCGAAGTCGAACTCCGGCTTTGTGTACTTGCTGGTTCCGGGGTAATGGGACATGCCCCCGCTTGCGAGAATCGCGACGCGCTCAGGGCGGCCCTTGATGAACTCCGCCATGGCCCGTCCCAGTGCGGCACATCGCTGGACGGTAGGTAGCGGGGGAAGGTACACGTTGGTGTGAAACGGAATAACCGGAATCTTGCGGTTTTCGATCAGATATTCGAAAGGAACGGCAAACGTGTGTCCGAGCACCGCGTCCCCGGAGTACGCGATATCGAAGCCCTGATGGATGAGGTTGTCGAGAAGATCGTCGGCCATCTCGGTATGGATGGGATGATGATAGTTTCGGCCTCCAAACTCCGCGATGGCATGTTTCCCCGCGATGAGGGCAAACGTGGGGATACAGGTCATCGAATATGTTTCCAGGTGATCGCTGCCGAGAAAGATAATTACGTCGGGTTTCGTTTCGTCCAGAATTTTTCCCAGTTCACGCATGGCCGCGATGCTGGCATCCAGCATTTCCGGTTTTTCGTCGGGCGGCCGGAGAATCAGTTGAGGAGCGTGAACCGTTCCGAATGCTGCGACAATTTCACCCATAGTCGTACTCCTTCAATTAAATACTGTAGCGGCGGTCTATGACCGCCGACTATCCCGCAGGTTGCCGTATGGCCGGTGGTCATAGACCGCCGCTACAGCGCAGAGTTTAAAACAGAACAGACCCACTTTACCCCAAGTAAATACCTTTAGGATCGATCTCTTCCTGGAGCAGGCGCACCTCCTCCGGGGTAGGAAGCGGCGTAGTGGGAACTTCGTTGGGAATGCGCAAAGTGAATCCAGTGTTTTCAACAACGTCTTCCAGGCGGGCAACGGAATGCAACGAAAGCAACATAGCCGCATGGGTATCGGGATCGAACCCGATGACGGCTTTATCTGTAATCAGACGATGGGGGCCATCTCCGCGCAGGCCCAGTTCCCGGCGGCCACGTCCCCCGACAAAGCCCGGACTCGTGAGGTGCGCCACGGTCTGCCGCAGCTTGCGCTTCTCGTGCCGCATGATGACGATGACGCGCCTGGCGAGCGAGGCGGTATCGTTTCCGCCCGCGCTGCCGTTGAAATAACGGACCATGCCGGAATCGTCTTTAAGCAGCGTCGTGTTGAGGTTACCGAAACCGTCGATCTCCAGCGTTCCCAAAAATCCCACATCGACGACCCCGCGCTGCAGGCTCATCCCCATCACATCTCGAAAACTTGTCCAGCAGGTTGCGCGATAGAAGTTCCGGGGATCGGCGACGCCCACCCACTTCTGCCACTTTAGGGCGTCAACACCGGCGGACTTGAGGTAGAGCGTTTGCCAGGGCGTGCCCCGATGGACCCGGCCAAGCCCGCCGCTGCTCAAGGACTGGATGACGGGAAAATCCCAGTCATCTGAGCGCGTCACGAGCGGGTCTTTGGCAGCCAAATCGTAGTCTCCTATAAACCCCGGCTTACCTGAAGCAAACGGGCATCGCGGACACCGCGTACTTCGGCCCGGAGGCGGAGTTCTTCATCTTCGACGACGTCCGCTACGGCCAGACCTCGAACAGTGCGTTTTACTACCTCGACAGCAATGAGGGCATTTGGAACAGCGGTCGCGAGGAATTCCCGAATCTCGGCAACAAGATCCGCCATAAGGAAGGTTATTTCCCGGTATCACCCGCCGACACGCAACAGGACATTCGCACCGAAATGTGCCTCGTAATGGAAGAACTGGGCGTCAAGATCGAGCGCCAGCATCACGAAGTCGCCACCGCTGGCCAGGCGGAAATCGATTACCGCTTCAACACCCTGGTGACGGCGGCTGATTGGATGATGATTTACAAGTACGTGGTGAAAAATGTGGCCAAGAAACACGGCAAAACCGCCTGCTTCATGCCCAAACCGCTGTTTGGCGACAACGGCAGCGGAATGCACACCCACCAGAGCCTGTGGAAAAAAGGCAAGCCTCTCTTCGCGGGCAAGGAATACGGCGGCCTGAGCCAGATGGCTTTGTATTACATTGGCGGCTTGCTCAAACACGCGCGAGCGCTCTGCGCCATTTGCAATCCGACCACCAATAGTTACAAACGATTGGTCCCTGGGTATGAAGCCCCAGTGAACCTCGCGTACTCCGCTCGGAACCGGTCCGCCGCGGTGCGCATTCCCACCTACAGTGAAAACCCCAAGGCCAAGCGCATCGAATATCGTCCGCCGGACCCGGCCGCGAATCCCTATCTCGCTTTCGCCGCGTTGTTGATGGCCGGATTGGATGGCGTGCAAAACAAAATAAAGCCGGGCGAACCGCTGGATAAAAACATTTACGAACTGCCGCCGGAAGAATTGAAAAAAGTTCCCAATGTCGCCGGCAGCTTGAGCGAAGCGCTCGATTGCCTGGAAAAAGATAATGCGTTTTTGCTGAAGGGTGATGTTTTTACTCCCGACTTTCTCGACATGTGGATCTCCACGAAACGAAAAGAACACGATGCGATTCGATTGCGTCCGCATCCGCACGAATTTTTTCTCTACTACGATGTGTAAGAAAAATTTCTTTTCGAAAAGCGCCTCTTTTGCGAGGCGCTTTTTTCGCCGAAAAATTTGGGAAAAGCCCGTTTTTATTGGCCAAAATGCACTGTGAATAACTCGTGAATAAGAGTTAATATGTTGTCCTCGTAAGTTATGCCCGCATTGACTAAAAAAAGACCCGGCAACGAAAAACGTTTAGCTGCCGGGGGTAACCAAGAAAGATAAAAGTTTAGCTGACCAGGATTGTCGTCGTAAGTCGTTGATTTACTATAATTTGCATGAGCCGCCAAAAGTTGATATCAAGTTCGGAACGTCAGGCCCGGTTGATTTTATTGGCGGAAAGCAATTTTGATGATAAAACGGACGGGCGGAACGGTGAAACAAGCCTGTTAAGAAGATAGGTGAATAAAACGGCCAAAATACAGGCTTTTTGGGATTAAACAATGCAAGCTTCCGGAGAGAAAATTTGGGATTTCGCGCAGCAACATCTTCGCTCGATGTTGAGCGCGGACACATACAAACTCTGGTTCGAATCGTTGCGCGCAACTGCCTTGGATGGCAACACTTTGGTCCTCGAAGTGTCCAATGATTTCTGCGAAGTCTGGCTCAAAGATAATTACATGGGCCTTCTGCAGGACGTGGCGGCGCTCGCCGCAGGCCGTCAGCTCCAAATTAAATTTAAAGTCGGCTCCAGCAACGGCTCGCTGGCCCAGGCGCCGGTTATTCCCGCCCCCAAACCAAAAGTGGTTGAATCTCCCGCCGACCGAAATTCCAATCACTCAGATTTGAATTTCAATCCGAAGAACACTTTCGAGACCTTCGTCGTCGGCAATAACAATAATTTTTCCTACGCTGCCGCCCTCGCGGTGGCCCAGTCGCCCGGCAAATCCTACAACCCGCTTTTCCTTTATGGCGGCGTCGGCCTGGGCAAGACCCACCTGCTGCACGCCATTGGGCAGCACGTGTTCAACAGCAAGAAAGGCGCGCGCGTCGCCTACGTCTCTTCCGAAAAGTTTACCAACGAATACATCGACGCCATCCAAAACAATCTGTTGGTGAAGTTCCGCAAAAAATACCGGCAGACCGATGTCCTGCTCATCGACGATATTCAATTCCTGGCGGGCAAAGAGCGGATCCAAGAAGAATTCTTCCACACGTTCAACGCCCTGCACGAAAGCCACAAGCAAATCGTCCTCACCTGCGATCGCCCGGCCAGCGAAATCCAAAATCTCGAACATCGCCTCGTTTCGCGTTTTGAATGGGGCTTGGTCACCGATTTGCAACCGCCTGATATCGAGATGCGCCTCGCGATTTTGAACAAGAAAGCGCAGATCATGGGCGTCACCTTGCCCGAGGAAATCATGAATTTCCTCGCGAACCGCATCCGCACAAATATCCGCCGTCTCGAAGGCGCTCTCATCCGCGTGGCCTCCTATGCCTCCTTGACCGGCAAAAAGCTGAGCCTCGAGGTCGTGGAAGGCTTATTGCGCGAAGTGCTGCACGAGGAAGGCCGTTTTTCCATCAGTATTGAAGTCATCCAGAAAAAAGTGGCCGAACATTTTGACATCCGGCTGGCGGACATGACCAGCAAGCGCCGCCCGGAAAACATCGCCTTCCCCCGTCAAATTGCCATGTTCCTCTCCCGCCAGATGACCGAAAGCTCCCTCAGTTCCATCGGCGAAGCCTTTGGCGGCCGCGATCACGGCACCGTGCTTCACGCCTGCCGCCTCGTGAAAGACCGCATGGAAGTCGATTCCAGCGTCCGCCAGGTGGTCAGTTACTTGGAAAAGCAGTTGATGCGCTGAGCTTTTAGTGGCACGGGCGTCCCACCCGGGCGTTCCACAGTGGACATCAACACCGCACTACAGAAACTCACGGGCGAGACGCCCGTGCCACTATTCGCCTACGAATTCTCCAAATAACTTTTGCTTTTGAGTCGTTTTATGTTTCTTTGCGGCTGACCTATGCCCGCAATCCAAGTCAATGGCCTGACCAAAGCATTCCAGACGTATAAAAAGCAGCCCGGCTTCAAGGGCGCGATCCGCGGGCTTTTCCATCGGCAATACGAGCAAACCGTCGCCGTCAAAGACGTCAGCTTCACCGTCGAACCCGGTGAACTCGTCGGTTTCCTCGGTCCGAACGGCGCCGGTAAGACCACCACGCTAAAAATGCTCGCGGGCCTCCTGTATCCCACTGGCGGCTCCGCCAAGGTGCTCGGCTACACGCCCTGGGAGCGCGATGATGGCTACCGGCGCCAGTTTGCGCTCTTGCTCGGCCAGAAAAACCAGCTCTGGTGGGATTTGCCGGCGATCGAGTCGTTCCTGCTGCTGCGCCACATTTACGGCCTGCCCGCGGCCGAGTACCAAGCGACGCTCGACGAGCTCGAACGCCATCGCCAGAGCCATAAACGGTGGCAGCCACAAGGTCTTAACATGGCAGAATCCGCGATGTCGATCAAACCAAGGTATTAGCGGGCTGACCTTTGGTCTGACCGAGGGCGAATGCATCCGGCGGCGGCCACGCGATGAGACTTCGCATCCTTTCCGACGCCGACGCTCAAAAGCGAACGTATGCGGAACACCTCGCATCGACTGTGACGCGGAACAGCGGGAGCCAGTCAGCCCGTGGCGTCGACCGCGGGGAGCGTGAAGCAAAGGCGCGCACCGCCGTGGGCGGATTGGTTGTCCGCCGTGATGCGTCCGCCATGGGCTTCGATGATCGTGCGACAGATCGACAGGCCCATGCCGATGCCAGTCTCCTTGGTCGTGAAGAAGCTGTCGAAGGGGCGGTCGATGTGCTCGGGGGCGATGCCCGGGCCGCTGTCCTCGACAGCGCAGCGCAGTATGGCGGCGTCCGGTCGGCCGGTCCGGATGGTGATGCTGCGCTCCGCGCTTCCCGCTTGCGCCATGGCCTGCGCCGCATTGATGGCCAAGTTCACGACCACCTGCTGGAGTTGGGTGCGGTCGCCGATCACCCGCGGAAGCGCCGGTGCCAAATCGAGGAAAACCGCAACGCCCTTCGATTGCAGCTCATGGCGGAGGAATATCATCGACTCCTTGATGACGTCATTGAGCGACAGGGTCGTCTGTTGCGGTGCCCGCCCTTCCGCCAGCGCCCGGATACGGGCGAC
>Ga0137403_10002216_pt1 | contig 23898 bp, 18 predicted proteins | sample CZOMad2_1_16fung_FD_122057 | JGI IMG/M metagenome (GOLD analysis project Ga0137403, IMG submission 122057) | Vadose zone soil fungal communities from Angelo Coast Range Reserve, California, USA - CZOMad2_1_16fungal (Hybrid Assembly) | ecosystem: Environmental > Terrestrial > Soil > Vadose zone...
GAGGACGGGCGCCTCACGCCCGACACGGCGTGGGTCGAAGACGATCCGGCGCGTCCGCTCAACGTCTATGGAGCCTCCAAGGCGGCGGGCGAGCAGGCGGTACGCATTGCCGACCCGCGCCATCTCATCGCGCGGGTGTCCTCCCTGTTCGGCGTGGCCCCTCCGCGCAACAAGGGCGCCAACTTCATCGAGGCGATTCTCAAGAACGCCAGAGAAGGTGGCCCGCTGCGCGCCGTGAGCGATCAGTGGATGACGCCGACCTATACGGTCGACGCCGCGCGGGCGATCGTGCGGCTGGCGTTGAGCGACACGGGCGGCGTAGCGCATGTCACGAGCTCCAATGGCTGCACGTGGCATGCCCTGGTCGCTGAAGCCGTCCGGCTCGTCGGGCTCGCGACGGCGGTCGAGGCGGTGCCGGCGTCGACCTATTATTCCAACGTCCGCCGTCCACGTAACAGTGCATTGCACACCGGTCGGCTCGCGTCCCTGCTCGGCGCGCCGCTCCGGCCCTGGGGCGAAGCGCTTCGGACCTATCTCCATGAAAAAGGGCACGTCCTCTGAGTCCTGACGCCATTGTCATCGGCGCGGGCGCGGCGACTTCGTTGGCCGTCGGACCGTAACGGCAGTCTCCCGCGTCATCATCAGCTGCCCGGAGGCTCAGGGGTCGTGAAGGGAAGGCGCGCGGTTGCGCGACCGAGTTGCCGGGGCCACATTCCCGCCCCTATGCGCGCCGCCCGCGCCCTGTTGCTGTTCGCAACCTCGTTCGGCGCCGCACCGCTCGCCGCGCAGACGGCGTCGCCCTACGTCCCACTACACCATTGGGCGACGCCGTACGTCGAATACTTGATCTCAGGCGGTGTCATCGCGGACCCGACGCCGTTGACCCGACCTCTCAAGCAAGCCGATCTGGTACGCGCCCTCGAGGCAGCCGATACGATCCGTCTCGGCGACGCCGCGAAGGCCACCGTACGCCGACTGCTGCGCGAGTTCCGGCCGCAAGTCCAGGGAGCCCGCTACCGGGTCGACCTGGGCGCGGGTCTCGCGGCCGCCAGTTACACGATGCGAGATCCGCTGGAGCTGGGCCGCGGCGTGCCGCCGCGTCAGGCGGTTCGCCGCGGGTTCGCGAGCGGCTCGGCCGAGTTGCTGCTCGCGTTCGGCCCGGTTGTCGCGGTCAGCCATCCGACCGTGGACACCCGGCTGCAGTACGACCCCGACTGGTTCGCCAGCGGCAACAACGCCACCCGGTTCGAGGAAGGGTATGTGAGCGGCCAATGGCGCTATGCCGAAGTGTTCTTCGGTATCCTGGACCGCAACTGGGGGCCGAGCCCCGTCCAAGGCCTGCTGCTGTCGGACGACCCGTACAGCCTGGACCATCTGGCGTTGACGCTGGGGACGGCGCACGTGCAGCTGCAAACCTTCGCCGGGCAGCTCGACACGCGTTTTGATTCGATGGGGGCCCCGGTCAATCGCTACATGACGCAGCATCGCCTCTGGATTCGTCCGCGGGGACGCTGGACCGTGGCGGTGTGGGAGGGGTCCGTGATCTCCGGTGTGGGACGACAGCTCGAGCCGTGGTACCTGAACCTCGCCACGATCGGGTTCTTCCGTCAGACCGAATCCGGCACCAACGCCAACAATTTCCTGGGCCTCGACGTGCAGCGGCGCGGAGCGACCACACTGATGGCTCAGTTCATGCTCGACGACATCCAGGTCTCCCGCAAGACAGCATTGGACCTGAAGCCGACGAGCTACGCGTTCACGGTGGGCGCAAAGGGTTCGCTGCGAAGCCGCGCGGTCGCATGGACCCTGTTCTACACGCAGGTGGCGAACCTCACGTACCGCAACGAGGACAACCTGCAAGTGCCCCTATACCACGGCCTCGGCACGGGGCGCAATTTCGACGATTACGATCAGGCCACCGCCACCGCGAGCTGGCTGGCGCGTCCCGGGCTGCTGCTCGAGCCGGAAGTGACCGTGCTGCGCCAGGGCGAAGGCGACCCCCGCCTGCCGCATCCGCTCGTGCCCGACTATCCCGCGACGGCGACGCTGTTCCAGGGCGTGGTGGAACGGACCGTGCGGCTTGCCCTCAATGCCGATTGGCAGTACCGCCGGCTGAGCGTCACCGCCGGCGGCGGGGTGCACCTGGTCCACAACGCCGGGCACGTGACGGGCACCAGCGACACCCGCTGGGTGGGGTCCATCGGGCTCAGCTATCGGCTCGCGTGGGAGCACGCGCTCCCGTGACCGCGCCGAGGCACCGCTCCACACGAGCCGCACTGCTCAGCGTGAGCTGGATGCTGGTCGTGCCCGCCCTCGCGGCCCAAGAGGCCTCGCCCTACGTGCCGCTGCAGCACTGGACCATGCCCTACGTGGAGCATCTCATCACGCGGGGTGTCATCCCCGATCCCACGCCGCTCACCCGGCCGTTCAAGCGGGCCGATCTGGTCCGCGTGCTGCGTGGGGTGGACACCCTGGCGGTGGGCGACAAGGTGGCGCAGACGGTGCACCGGCTGCTCGTCGCGCTCGACGCCCCGGGGCACGGCCCGCGCTACCGCGTCGCGGGCGACGTGGGAATCGCCGCCGCTACCTACGCGCGGCGCGATCCTCTGTCGGCCATCGACTCGACCGGGCCGCGCCAGGCGGGCCCCGGGCGCGGTACGGTGAACGGCGGGCTCGATGTCCAATTCCAGCTGGGCCGAGTCGTCGCGGTGACGCACTCCTATTTTGACACCCGACTTAAGTACGATCCCGACTGGTTCGGGAGAAAGAGCCGCTTCATCGCGGGCCGCACGGCGGAGTCGTATCTCTCCGCCCAGTGGCCGGTGGGCGAGGTGTTCTTCGGCAGGATGGATCGGAACTGGGGGCCGAGCAGCGTTCAGGGGTTGCTACTGTCCGACAACCCGTACGGGCTCGATCACGTCGCGCTCGCGCTCGGGACCGCGCGCTTTCAGCTGCAGGCGCTCGCTACCCAGCTCGACGACCGCATCGACTCCACCGGCGCCGCGGTGCATCGCTACATGGTGCAGCATCGGGTGTGGGTGCGGCCGGACCAGCGCTGGACGTTGGCGCTATGGGAAGGATCGGTCCTCTCTGGCCGGGACCGCGAGTTCGAGCCATGGTACTTGAACATCATGAACCTCGGCCTGCTCGAACAGTTCAACACACACACGAACGTGAACACGTTTGTCGGAATAGACCTCGAGCGGCGCGGCACGCCGACGTTGTTCGGCCAACTCATGGTCGACGAGTTGGAGATCGATCGCAAGAGCCCCGCGGATCAGAAGCCATCGAGCTACGGGCTGACCGTGGGTGCTAAGGGCGGCCTCTGGGCTTCCTCCCTTGCATGGAGCGTGTTTTACACGCGGGTCACGAATCTCACCTATCGAAACGAGGACAATCTGCAGGTTCCGCTCTACCACTCGCTCGGGACCGGGCGCGACTTTGCGGACTACGATCAGGCCACACTGCGGGTGGGGTTTCTACCACTCCCGAATCTCCTGGTACAGCCCGAGGCGACCCTGTTGCGTCAAGGCCAAGGCGATCCACGCCAACCGCATCCGCAACTCCCGGCCTACCCTACGACTCCGACCATCTTTCAAGGCGTCGTTGAACGTACGCTGCGCCTGGCGGTGTCCGGCAACTACGCGCCGCACGAGCGGTTCGGGCTCACGTTCGATGCGGGGGTGCATCACATCACGAACTTCCAGCATGTCTCCGGCGACACGCAAACACGGTTCGTGGGATCGGTGGGCCTGAGTTATCGGTTCGGGTGGGAGGGCGCCCTACCGTGAGAGTCGCGAGTGGGCAGGTACGACGCCGCTTGATAGGCCTGAGGTCTCGGTTCGAGCCTGAGCGGTCGGTTCGATAGGATGGCGCCCTGCCCCGAAGAGTCGCGAGTGAACTCGCGGCTCGGCCCTGCCGTCCCCTCCCTGCTCCCTTCCCGTTACCAGGTCGTCACCCTCCGCCGCCGCTCCCCCATGAAGCCGCGCCCCCGAACGCAGCCCGTAGCGCGCGGGCGCCTGCAGCCGAGCCCACTGAGGGAAGCGCATCGCCTCCCCGCGCCCTTAGAGTGATGCGGCGGCCCGCAGCGGTCAAACCGGACGCTTTTAACACCTTGACAGCCTGTCACTTAGCTCGCATCTTAGGCGCCCGTTCCCTTCGAGCCCTTGGGGGAAGCAGGACATGAACACAGAGCAGTTCAGCGCACGGAGCATTTCGCTCCGGGGCGTGGCCGCGCGCCCTGCCCCGGCGTGTACCGCTCCCCGCTCCCCGGGACCGTCAGGGACTCCTTTAAGGCTCCTTGCCGCGCTGGTCCTAGGGATCGCCGCGGTGGCGCACGCCCAGAACCCGCCCCTGCCTCCGCCCGCCCAAGCTGCTTCCGCGCTCCAGCAAGCCGTCCAGCAGAATCCTGGGCTAACGGACCTCATTCGCCAGCGCATCACCCAGTCGGGGATGACGCCTGACCAGATCCGGGCGCGTTTGCAGGCGAGCGGCTATCCGCCCACCCTGCTCGACGCCTACCTGGGCGGGCAGACGCCGGGCCAGCCCACACCGGTGCCTGGTGCTCAGGAGATCGCGGCGGTCCAATCGCTGGGACTGCCCACGATGGCCACGGCGGGCGAAGTCTTGCCCGTCGACACGGGACTGGTGCGCGCGGCCGCCGGGGGGAAGAGCGGCGTGTTCGGTGTGGATGTGTTTCAGCGCACCACTACCCAGTTCCTCCCGCTGCTCGCGGGACCCGTACCCGCCGACTACAAGCTCGGCCCGGGCGATCAGCTGGTGCTGATCCTCACGGGCGACGTGGAGCTGGCCTACACGCTGCAGGTGACGCGCGAGGGATTCATTCTCGTTCCCCAGGTAGGGCAGCTGTTCGTCTCCAACCTCACACTCGACCAGCTGCGCGACTTGCTGTACGCGCGGTTGGGGCGAGTCTATTCGGGAGTGCGGCGCTCACCCAACGCCACGACCCGGTTCGACATCTCGGTCGCCAACGTGCGGGCCAATCAGGCGTACGTGGTAGGCGAGGTGGCGCAGCCGGGGGCGTATCAGATCAGCTCGCTGGGGACGGTGCTCACGGCGCTGTACGCGGCGGGCGGCGTGACCGAGCGGGCCAATTTGCGCGCAGTGGAGGTGCGGCGCTTCGGGAAGGTGATCGCGACGCTCGACCTGTACGACTACCTGCTGCGCGGCGACACGAAGAGCGATATCCGGCTCGAGACGGGCGACGTGGTGTTCGTCGCGGTGCACGGGACGCGGGTCGACCTGACGGGTGCGGTGCGACGACCCGCGACCTATGAGCTGAAGGCGGGAGAAACGCTGGCCGACCTGATCGGCGCCGCGGGGGGGTTCCGGCCGGACGCGGCGCGCGAGCGGATCAAGATCGTCCGGGTTGTACCGCCGGCCGAGCGTGGGACGCAGGCGACGGCGCGGGTGGCGATCGACGTGCCGCTCGCCGCCGGCCTGCCGCCGGGGTTCCGGCTCGAGGACGGCGATGTGGTGCAGGTGGACGCGCTGGCCGACGCGACGGACGAGTACGTTGTGGCGGTCACAGGAATGGTGCAGCAGGCAGGGCGCTATCCATGGCGGCCCGGGATGACGGTGCGCGACCTGATGCTCCTGGCGCGGGGCCCGAGGATCGGGGCGGATCTGCGGGAGGCGGAGATCGCGCGCCTCCCGGCCGACCGGTCGGGGGGCCAGCTGGCCACCACGGTTCGATTTCCCCTCGACTCGAGCTATCTGATCGACCGCGACTCGGCCGGACGCTTCATCGGTCCGCCAGGCCTCCCATTCGCCGCAAGCGGGACCGCGCCCGAGGTGCCGCTCGAGCCGTACGACAACGTGCTGATATTGAAGCAGCCGGAGTTCGAGCTGCAGCGCACAGCCACGATCGTGGGGGAGGTGCACTATCCTGGCACCTACGCGCTGAAGACGAAGGGTGACCGGTTGGCGGAGCTGATTCAGCGCGCGGGCGGTTTGACGCCGCGGGCGTACGCCGACGGCATCCGGTTCTACCGGCAAGTGAACGGAGTGGGTCGGATCAACATCGATCTGCCCAATGCGCTGCGCGACCCGGCGTCGCGGGACAACGTGATTCTCCAGCCGGGCGACTCCGTGTTCATTCCTGAGTACATCCCGAGCGTACGCGTGGCCGGCGCGGTGAACGCGCCGGGCAGTGTGTTGTACAAGAAAGGGGCCGGCCTCGGCTACTACATCGACGCGGCCGGCGGGTTCGCATACACGGCGGACAAAGGCAAGGCGAGCGTACGGTATGCCGATGGCGAGGTGCACACGCGGCACAAGTTCCTGTTCTTCCGGAACGACCCTGCGCCGGGACCTGGCTCGGAGGTGAACGTGCCACTCAAGGACACGTCAAACCCGACGAACTACGCGACGTTGTTCGGGGCGATCGCGCAGATATTGGCGAGTACCGTGGCGATCATCGTGATCGCGACCAAGTTCTGATCAGAACGGTTTCGATGAAGCGAGCATTGGTGTGTGGAGCGGGCGGCTTCATTGCGAGTCACCTCGTCCGGCGGCTCAAGCAAGAAGGCGACTGGGTCCGCGGGGCGGATATCAAGGTCCCTGAGTTTGGGCCGACTGCGGCGGACGATTTTCGCGTACTCGATCTGCGCGACAGAGACGCCTGCGAGGCAGCGTTATCGCTCGACTCGAGCGGCTTTGACGTCGTCTACCAGTTGGCGGCCGACATGGGCGGCATGGGGTTCATCCACTCGGCCGAGTGCGAGATCATGCGCAACAACGCGCTGATCAACCTCAACATGATCGACGCCGCCGCCCGGATGGGCACCAAGCGGTATTTCTTCTCCTCGTCGGTGTGTATCTACCGCGACATGCAGCCCGGCGAGCCGGAGCTGAAGGAGGACGAGGCATACCCGGCGCTTCCGGACAACGAGTACGGCTGGGAGAAGCTGTACGCGGAGCGCGTGGCCCTGGCGTTCGGCCGCAAGCACGGAATGGAGGTGCGCATCGCTCGGTTTCAGAATTGTTACGGCCCGGAAGGCACCTGGACCGGCGGCCGGGAGAAGGCGCCCGCCGCCATCTGTCGCAAGGTGGCCGAGGCGGCCGACGGTGGCACCATCGAAGTGTGGGGCGATGGCAAGGCGATTCGCTCCTACACGTACGTCGATGACATGGTGGACGGCATCTATCGGCTCACTGCATCCTCCCTGGTCGGGCCGGCGAACATGGGGAGCGCCGAGTACGTCTCGGTGGCGCGGCTGGTGCAAACTGTCGCCGACGTGGCGGGGAAGGCGATTCAGATCCGGTACGTCGAGGGCCCGGTAGGTGTGCAGTCCCGCAACTTCAGCAACGAGCGGATCTACTCCGTCGGGTGGCGCCCGCGGTACTCGCTCAGGGAGGGCATCGCGCAGACCTACCCGTGGGTGCACGCGCAGGTTGCGGCCCGGGCGGAGACTCGGCGTTCATCCCCGAGTGCATCGCCAGCGTCAACGTTGCCCGCACGATGAACGTGCCGCGGAACCTCCGGCCAATTGCGCAGGCCTGGCGGGCACAATGGCGACCATCACGGTGGTGACGAAGCTGTAGTTCGGGAAGTTGTGACCCCGAGTCGCTCCGGCGGGTCTCCAGCAATGCACCGTGAAGGGTAAGACATTTCGATGCGGGGCTCACGAAATCCCACATGATCCGTCGCGACTGGCTGCAAAGGTCCCTGATGGGACTCGGAGCAATCGCCACACCACCCCCAATGCCTCCGCGATCAGCGCCCACCCCCGTCGAAGGGTTCGGCGACGTCATCACCGTGACAACATATGGTGCGCGCGGTGATGGCATCGCAGACGATCGTCGGGCAATCCAACTCGCCATCGACGAAGCCGGGAAACGTCCCTCTGGAGGCGTGGTTGTGTTTCCGGCTGGCACCTTTCCCGTGAGCGCCCCCGTGCTTCTGCACTCCCGCGTGACGATGCTCGGTCTTGGCTTCTTCCCCCGTTACGGTTGGTACGCGAATGCTCCAACGCTTCCCGTTACCATCCGTCCGGGGAGGGGTTTCATCCGCGGAGGTTCGGTGCTCGACGCGCGTCACGCGGCCAATACTCACGTCGAGGGCATCGAGGTCTTAGGCGACGGAAGCATTGGACCAGATCAAACGGATGCGACCACGACTGGCATCGCGTACGGCACCGCCGACCTGCCCAACAGCGGGTCGTTGTGGTCCAATCACCTCCTGCGCAACTGCAGTGTAGTGGGGCATCGCATCGGAGTCCACGGAAAGGAAGCCTCCTACAACTGGTGGGACTTCAACAACGTTGCTGTATGCTGGCAGGCGGGGGTTCTCTTCGAAGCGTGGTGTGGGGACTCCACCCTTCTAGGTACGTACGTAAACCGTTGCAATGCATCGCTAGCCTCCGACGCAGATCCCAAGGTCGGGTACGGTCTCTTCCTAGGTCACGGCAGCGCAAACACCAACATTATCGGGGGAAAGATTGAAAACAATGGCCGAGGGTTCCAGATCTCCGAGACCTGGGGAGTTAATGTGGTCGGCGTCAATTTCCATAATAACGCACACTACCACATCGGAGTCTTTGGAGGCTCAAGACCCGCTACGTCCATTCAATTGTCCTCCTCACGGTTCCTTGGCGGTGGAGGAGCTTTGGCAGGACGGGGTAGCGCGCACCTCCGTCTCGAGGCAGCGGCCGGTGCGCATGCGGCGATCACCGTCTCGGGGTGTGGGTTCAAAGCGGGTCCTCCAACAACGGCCGTGGATTACGACGCGTCGACGCCGCGGGGGCCCGACCACCTCGCATGGGCGGCTGGCGCCGGCATCATCAGTCTCCTGTTCACCGGCAACGACTGCGCCGATGGAGCCACGATGGCGGGGAGCGCCGGAATTCACTTTGAGAGCAGCGTGGCTCCGCAATCGCGATGCGTTGGGGGGCCGAATCTTGGCGAAGTGGGCTACAATCTGATGAGCGGAACCCTACAACGCTGAAACGGACTTGCTCTATTGGCCAGGCGTCCGTGGATTCCGCATCGTTCGCTTATCTCACCTGCGCTCTCTTCCCCCCTGATCGCCATGACGTCAAGGCACTCTTGAAGTCCTCGTACTCCTTAGCGTTGGTCTGCCGCTCGCGTTCTACAAGCGCCTGTAATGCAATCACGGCGAGTGCGAGGAGGAAGCCCACAAGCCCACCGGCGAGCGCCATTGTGACTGGCTTCCGCACTCGGGTCGCTGACCCCTCGGGTGGCGTGATCACCGTAATCACCGGTGTGTTACGCACTTCCGATATGCGGGCCTGCTCGTACGACTGCGCCAGCGTCGTATAAACTTGCTGTCGCAGATCCACGCGGCGTTGGAGGCGGGCTTCTTCAAACATCAGACGGGGAGAGTTCTGGTAGGTTCTGTTCCGATCGAGAAACCGCTCGAGCGAGTCCTCCGCCGACACCAAGTCGCGTTGCGCAACAGCCAACCGGCCCTCCACGAACCGACGCTCAGCTCCAGCCTGTGATTGAAGCGACCGCAAGTTGAACTCATTGACGAGATCGATGATCCGCCGAGTTACGGCGGTCGCCAATGCAGGCCAGCGTGCACGCACGTTCAGGGTCACCACATTCGCTCGCACATCCTGATCTACTGCAACTTTGCGACTGAGTATTTTCACAGCGTCTTGGACCCGTTCGTCCGGCGAGTCTCCTGTCGCGCCATACAACTCGAGCAGTGACGCGCGCACCGTGTCGCGCCCGTTACCCGCCGGGTCGATCGTTTGCGGAAACGTGAACTGTGTGATCGCAACCTGAGCGAGCAGCTCGCGAGAAGTCACGAGATTGGCGTAGAACTCGAGCGGCTGCCCACCTGTGATCGAATTGAGATTGAAACCGAGCTGGGCAGCTAGGCCTGACAGCCCACCTGTCGATGCGTCGCTAAGGACGGGCGTGAATGCTGACTCGGCTTCGTACGCGGGTCGTACCCACGCAAAGACACCCAGCAGGATCGCGCCCCCGACTGCCCCCGACGCCCACACACGGCGGCGCTGCACGAGGCGGCGGCTAGCACCAAACAGAGAAACGGGAACCTCAAGTTCGCTCACGCATCCTCCATGACGTAGGGAAGATCAGCGCCTCCCGATGAACCCGCAACCCGATGAACCCCTAGCCGTCCACCACTTCTCGAAGAACCGCGAGGGTTTGTTCAGCGCACGCCTGCCAGGTGAATTGCTTCGCTCGGGCACTTCCACGGGCTCGCAGCTGGCCGCGCAGCGGCTCGTCGGTCAGTATGCGCCATAACTGGCGACCGATATCGCGGTAATCATTCGCGTCGCAGTACCATGCGGCATCCCCACAGACTTCGGGAAGGCTGCCACACCGTGACACCAGGACCGGACAGCCACAGGCCATTGCCTCGAGTGGAGGCAGCCCGAACCCCTCGTACAAGGACGGCTGTACCAATGCGCTCGCACCAGCGACCAACTCACGGACCTGCGAATCGGTCACCTCACCTGTAAACTTGACCCGATCCCCAATCTGATCCGCCAAACCCGGCACCTCAGAGTCGCCAGTCCGAAATCCAGATCGGCGACCCACAATGACCAATCGCTCAGGAATCCGATCGCGAAGATCCGCGAAGGCTCGGAGCAGTGCGCCGAGGTTCTTGTGTGGCTTGACGTTTCCAACGAACACCACATAGGAATCCGACGTCCGAGGCACCTTCGGCGGCCGCTGCGCGAACCATGACTCACCCACTCCGGGGTACACGCGTCGTACCCGCTCAGGCCTGACGCCCGTATGTCGTGTCAGCTCGGTCCGTGTGAAGTCCGAGTCCACCATGATGCGCGCAGCTCGCTTGGCCACCACACCGAATAAGGCGCGGGCATACAAGCGCCGGTGTCGGCCACCGATGAATTCGGGGCGGGCCAGATGCAGCACGTCGTGGATGGTTACTACAAGACGCCCGGTGTACAACAAGGGCACATTGTAGTGTGGAATCCAAAGAAGATCGGTGCCCCGCGGCGTACGCCACGGCACCTCAATCTGTTCACGCAAGGTGTACACGCCGGCGGACACTGCCACGTACCCGATGCCATTCCGTCGAGGCAATCCCAGACCTTCGAGGATACTGGGCGATCCAAGAAGCGTGAACGCCCAGCTAGGGGCACCTGAAGCGATGCGTGGAAGGATGTTCTGAAGGTATGTGCCGATCCCCGAAGCGCCTACCATGCGCGCATCGATCGCTACGTGGACGGGGTCAGGCACGCGCCGACACCGGCTCGTTCGCTACCGACCGTCGACCCCGCGTGGCGAGCGCGACTGCAATCGGCACGTACAGGATGGAGTTCGTGTTGAGTGACAAGAATAGAAACACAAATGCGAAAACGAGATACAGTGCCATCGCGTAGCCCCACGTCCGATCCCACGCCTGCTCGGAGTGGAACGAGGTTCTGCGACGCCTCCAGAGACCAGCCAGCGGTACGAAATAGATGACCATGAAGGCGACTCCGATGGCACCGCCCATCATCGCCATTTCCAGGTACGTATTGTGCGCCACGTTGAATTGACCGCTCACCGCTGAGAGGAGATCCTTGCTTCGCCCGGCGCCGATCCCGACGACCGGGTTCCCCAAAAAAATCCGAAATGAGGCCAGCGCCAAGACCGCCCGCGCGACTCCGGATGTGACTTGTCCCCCGATGCCGAGCGCCCCCCCCTGGCCCGAGGAGAGGGAAACGAACACTCGCCAGGCGTCCACAAACCGTTCCACAAGGAACCCCTGCAATGAACCCGGGAGCAACCCCTTCGCGGCTGCCCACACGAGAGCGGTGACTGCGACCAGGCCTCCCCCGGTCAGCCGTAGGACCGTGGGCACCAGGCGACCGGTGCGGGCGGCCCGGACCAGCGGGCCCACGCAGAGCGCACCAACAAAGAGCAACATTCCCATGCGAGAGAGCGTGGCCAAGATGCCTACCGCGATGATGGCGAGCTGCAGTGACCGCTTTCCTCCCTTGGGCGCGAATATCACTAGGGAGAGGGCCGCCACGACCAGCATTAGAGCCTGGAAGTTCGGGTCGGCTTTGAAACCCACAGCCCTCTCGAGCCCAATGGTGGTCGCGCGATTAAGTAGTTGATCCGGTGGCACGTTGAACAGCGGCAGCACCCCCAGGGACTGTGCGACGCACACCGGCGCGGTCACCAGAGCCCAACGCACCCATGCGCGGCCCAGCCGCGCTAAGCCATCAGGCAAGGCAGCGAAGCCGGTGTACAACACCGTCGCTCCGAATGCCACCAATAGGCTGCTCACGTTGGCGGTTACCATGCGAGAGTCGTACCATGCGCCGCGCGCGAGGTACCACGCCGAGTTGGCGGCGACCATCACGAGAGCAAGGGCAAGGAGGACGCCGGGGATGCGCCACCGGCGCATGAGAATCAAGGCAACTGGAAAGACGGCGAGCGAAAGGAGCTTCTGAAGAGACAGGGTGAAGGAGCCGACCTGCAGCAAGTTGATCTCAAAGAACTGGATTGCCACCCACGACTCGACGGCCAACGCAGCCCCAAGACCGGCTGACTCGAGCCTCGCACGGAGGTCGGCAGGCGACGAGGTTCTACGCGGGGGCTCGGTCATGCAAGCCACCCCCGCAAGCGACCCCGAAAGGACGCCCAGTAATAGCCGAGCCGTGCGACGTCTCCAGTAGTCAAGCCGAGCAAACCGCCGCCGATCGGCCGGAGCAAGTAATAGCAGACTTGCCACCAGGGGAATCGGTGCTTACGCCACACGCGACCGAATCCTGCGCCATACCGAAACGCACGCTCGGTGGCAGGCCGAAACCCCTGTTCTAGCGGGTCCGGGTGCCACACGATGAGGGAAGGGTCGAAATACAATCGGCACCCGACCGCGAGCGCTCGAAGCGGATAGTCCAGATCCTCCCCCGCTCCCCAGTCGGTCCCGGACCCAACCCCAAGGGATTCATCGAATCCACCGACCTTTTCGACGACCGCTCGCCGAAAAAACAAGCCGTACGAGACAGCCCGCAGCCACACATTGCGAGGTGTAACGGGACCAGAGTCGCGAGCCATCCGTGCCATGTCGCTGCCCGCCGGGCTTGCTCCTCTCACTAGCAAACCGCCGTACTCCGCGCTCTGGAGGAAGAACGAGACAACCCTGTTGAGTAAATTGGGTGGGTACACACAATCATCGTCCGGAAATGCCACGATGTCCCCGCTAACTGCCCGTAGTCCCACGTTCCTAGCACGAGACAATCCAGGGATCGAACCCATGTGCACGATTTGGGCACGCCCTCTGTAGTCCTTCAAGACACGGCTGACGCGATCGTCCAAGTTCTGATCAACCACGATGAGTTCAACTTCGTGATCACCCTGTGTGTCGAGCGAGCGTAGGAACTCTCCGATCACGCGATCACGCCCCTTGGTCGCCATCACCAGGGAGAGTCTCATTGACGCTTCAGCACGGACGATACGCGATCGTAGATAGTCTCGGTGAAGGTTGCCCCCGGGTTCGGAGCGGCGTGCAACCGCGCCCGTAACATCCGCCGTTGCTCGGCATGTCGCTGGCACGCTGCCGTGTAGTCCTCGAGGACGCTGGCCAGCGCGGATGCCAATTCGTCGCTGTCGCGCGCGAGGAGGCCAGGCGTCACCTCTCCATACGGTTCGTACAGAGTCCTGCTGGCTCCAACATAGTGGCTTAAGTCGTAGGCATAGAAGATGATCGGGCGGTCCGTGAGTAGGTAGTCGAAGTAGATGGACGAGTAGTCCGTGATGAGGACGTCGACCTTATGAAGCAGAAGGTGTGCGTCGACCTCGGTCGGCAGTGCCTCCAACAAGCCGCCGCCCATGTCGTGTGGAAGCTGTCGACGGTCTTCGCCGTGCGCCTTCCAACAGAATACCGCCCCACTCCGGCGCAGAACTGGTTCCAGTCGACCCCACTCGATCGACACCTTATCGCTGCTTGCGTTTCCTGCGTCCCGGAAAGTGGGTAAGTAGGCCACGACCCGAGTACCCGCCTCGCGGTGCGCTTCCAACCGGGACAAAAGTGAGTGGTCAAGCTGTCTCAGCGGGGTGTAGGCAGCCGCGCCGACCAAAAGAGCGTCATTGCACGGCGCCTCGCCCACCAGAATGCGAGCGATCGGCATTCGAAACGCCTGTGCCAGTCTCTCCGCGACGAAGGGCGACGCGGCGCAAACGAAATCATACCGTTCCGCATCTGTAGGCCGAACGACGCGGTAGAACACTCGCCTCCACCACGAGCCCACATGCGCCCGCTGATATGGATGGGTAGGATCTTCAATATCATGTTCAATGCGCTTCAGCGGCGTCCCGTGCCACAGGTTGATGGTGACCGCCCCACCAGACGTGACGTAGTTGATGTCCGACGAACGGCAGTCGAAGACATACACACCGGCCCGCAGACAAAGCCACAGACCACGGATGGAAAAGCGGTGATATGCCGGAAGCCCCAGAGCCCGCAGTTCCCGCACCAGTTCTCGGCGCCGGGAGATCCAGGCAACGCTGATCTCCGTGGCGCGAAAACGAAGGCAGTACACGAAGAGGGCCCGGGGACTGCCGCTGAACCGCGTTCCGTACCAGGATCCGAACACCCAAAGATCGCGCCGCCTCGGCACAAGTCGAGCCACCAGGCGGGCGAATCTCGCGGCAAGTCCGACCAGGACTTGAAGACCGGCGGCCAGCACGCCAAAGGGACGCAGTGCGGTGCTCACACTGGAACGCGAGCCACTATGCGGCGTAAGGCATTGCGAGCCGATTCTCCTTCAGCTCCGGTTATCCCCACGCCAACAGCGATCGCCAGGAGCGCAACGAGCACTACGCCTCGAACGGTGAGGGACGGCCCGGCTAGAACGCCCAGACTCGCCACGCAAGCGATCGCGGTCAAGGCCGCACCGCGGACACTCAGGAATGAGCTGTGGAACTGCCGGACGACGGAGGCAACGTATACAGCATTAAGGAACAGGTGCGTGAAAATCGCAGCGATAGCGGCACCCACCAGACCATACTTCGGAATCACTAGAGCATTACCTAGCAAACTGACAACAAATGCTGCAATCACAGCCGCGGCTCGCACGGATTGACGACCGGACATCGTCAACAACACCCCGTAGCATGCGCCTAAGAACCGCAGGTACACAACCGGTCCGAAAAGCGGCAGAAAACTCTGCAACGGCACATAGCGCGGTCCATAGAGCGTTCGCACTAGAATGTCCGCGCCGAAAGTGAAACAGCCCAGACAGACCAGGCCCGCTGCGGCAAGGTGCCGCATCATACGTTCCGCGAGGTAGTATACGCGCTTCGGATCACTATGCGCACCGGCGAGCGCCGGCAGGTACACGTTCGACAATACGTCCGGCACGATCATCGCGCCCATCACCAGCCGGACGGCCGCCTGATACAGTCCGACCCCCTCGGACCCCAGGTAGTACTGAACCAGCAGGGTATCCACCTGGAAGTAGAGAGTAGCAAGCGCCACATGGACGCCATATGGCAGCCCAGTGGCCAAATCCCTTCCGACGAGTGACCAGGTCCCGGTCATCCAGTCCATTCCGCCGGGGACTTGGCGGTAGGCGATAACGGACAGGCACAGGTAAGCCCCGCGTGATAGAAGGAAGACGAACGCCACCGCGGTGGCCCCTGCGCCAGCTGCGAGCGCAACGCACACAAAGACGAAATGGAGCCCGTTCGCCCAAACAACGACCCGCGTTTCGCCTTCGAACCGCGCGAGACCGCGAAACGGCAAGTTCAAGAACTGGGCGAAGGAGTTTACCGTAGTCGATAGAGTCAGCACCACGAGCAAGACTCTCTGCTCGCGTGCATTAGACATGAAGAAGCCCGCGACCGCAACACCCAACAATACCGCCGCGGCTAGCACCACTTTTACACGGAGAGCCCGCGACACGATCTCTTCCACCCGGTGCGGTTCGGCCCCGACGTCACGCACGAGTTGCAGGGAGTATCCGTAATCCACGATCATCGCCACGAGCGACGCGATTGTATACGGATAGAGGAAGACCCCAAACTCCTGCGCACCCCAGACTCGCGCCATGACGATGAACACACCTACCGCCGTCAATAGGCGAGCGAGCGTCGAAGCGAGCATGAGGGCTAGAGGACGGATCATTGGACGTCTCGACGCCGTCCAAGCGTCGAGCCAAAGCGTTTCACTTCTGACGGGTCCTGGGATCGGGCGGTGCTTTGATGAGGGAGTCGGTACCCATGTGGAGGACGTTCGTGCGAATCAACTCCAAGTCGGGGTGGAAGTCGATCTCGGCCCACTGGTTTTGAGGCACCTCGACTGCGCCAACTGGAGTTCCCTGATCGATGACTGCCTGGACGGCGGCAAGGTAGAACACATCTCTGCCCGAGGGCTCTCGTACCATGCTGTCCAGCATGTCTCGCATCGTGAGCGCGCCCCGTCCCATGTACCGAATCATGCCAATCGACTCGCCATTTGCCTGCTCCACGGCGATCTGTTTGGACACTGCCAGCACGCGTTCCGATTCGACAATCACCTTCATGTCCTCGGCTTCGTATCGGGACTTCTTGTCGATTACCATCACGATCTCCGATGTCCGAGGGGCGGCCAGCAGTGTGCGCATAACGTCTGGATGGAAAATGTCATCGCCGTTGAGGCTGATGAAGTCTTGTTCCATCCTATGGCGCGCCAACCACAGCGAAATCAGGTTATTTGACACGTCGAAGAACGGATTGTAGATGAATTCGCACTCGAGACCAGGAAAGTGACGCACCTTCGCCTCAACCTGTTCCGCGAGGAACCCGAGAACTAGGGACACCTGCTTTACGCCAGCATCCCGGATACTGTTTAGCTGGCTTTCGATTACTGTGATCCCGTGCCCCAGGTCAAGGAGTGCCTTGGGCGTATTCCGGGTCAACGGCAACATTCGGGTGCCACGTCCCGCCGACAAGATCAAGACACGCATCTCAAGTATCCCATGAGTTGACGACAAGAGCGAAGGCCGCGAGCCTCCGCGTCAGCCAAAATACTGCTCCAAGAACAGGCCGATGTTCGCCAACATCCAGACGCGCAACGCGTCTCGTTCATCGCTGGCGTCGCCGAGCAGTCGATCGACGGCCCCCGCGTCAAAGACATGCAGGCTCCGCACCGTGTGGTCGGTCAGGACACTACGTGTGAAATCCACGAGGCCGCGGTTCAACCAGGAACCCAGGGGGACGGGAAATCCAACCTTGGGCCGGTTCACCACCACGTCCGGAAGGTCGGGGGCGAACGCCTGACGGAGAGCCCACTTGGTAATGTCGAGGGTTTCGCTGATTGCGTCTGCGTCGCGCGTCACCGCGGCGAGTTGGTGCGCTGGACTCCGATACCGATTCTTGAGTGTAAACGGCAGCGGAAACACCGCCTCTATCAGAGTGTGATCGACGAAGGGCACTCGCGCCTCAACTGCGGACGCCATTGTTGTGGCATCGAGCCGCATCAAGAGGCTATGCAGGTGCCATAGTTGGAACAGGTACAAGTAACGAGACGCGAGGTCAAGACTACGAGCTTCGACAAAGGCCTTCCGCAGCTCCGACGTCAGCCGCGAACAGTCGTCGCTCTGGACGGCGAGAAGCGCATCGACGTCCTGCTCCGGAAACCATCGGTAACGCGTCAGAAAGAACTCGAATGGGTCGCGCGGCGGTTTCGGCCCGTACCGTGCATGAAGCGGGCCCGCGATAAGGGCGCGTAGTTCCTCGCCAAGCAGGTCCGGCGCCGTGGCTAACGCGTCAAGACGGGCAAAATCGTCGGCACTCCGAAAGATGCGTCCGTACCCTGCAAACAGCTCGTCAGCCCCTTCCCCTGACAAGACCACTGTGATGTGTTTCTTGAGCTCCAACGACATCCTATAGAGAGCCACCTCGTTTGGAACCGAAAGCGGAGCATCCCGGAAGCGGATCATCGCGCGCCAGAGATCCTGATACCCCTCGAGGTCGAGGTCGATCTCGTGGTGCTCAGTGCCATAGCGTTCAGCAACTAGTCGAGAATAGGAGAACTCGTTGAACCCGACTTCCGGGAAACCAATCGAGAAGGTCTTGACGGGACGGCTGGACGCCTGAGCCATCACCGCTACCACAATGCTCGAGTCGAGCCCCCCGCTCAGGTACGCGCCAAGAGGCACATCCGCTACCATTCTACGACGCACCGCGGCGGTCACCTCGGACCTGACGAGTTCGATGGCCTCCCTGTCTGTCAGCGCTCGGTATGGCGGCGTGAGCGGAAGTTCCCAATACTGCTCGACATGTGACCGACCATTCTGCCAGACGAGTATACTGCCTGGCGGGACCTGCTCTATGCCCTCAAACAGGGAGCTGGTCCGTCCAGGCTGGCGAAATAACAGGTAATCAACGAGGGCATGGCGATCGAGACGTCGGTCCACGCCGGGTACCGCCAACAAGCACTTGATTTCCGAGCCGAACGCAAGGCTTCCATCGCCAAACCGCGTGTACCACAGTGGCTTGACGCCTAGCCGATCGCGGATCAATACCAGCCGTTGCTCGCGCCGATCCCACAGCGCGATGGCGAACATCCCGATGCATTTGGTGATTGCACCTGCGCCCTGGTCAGCGAGTAGTGCCAGGAGCACCTCCGTGTCACTCGCCGACTGGAAGACGTGCCCTTGCTGCTCGAGCTCGACGCGAAGCTCGCGGTAGTTGTAGATCTCCCCGTTGTATGCGAGGACGAACCGTCGGTCAGCAGTCTCCATCGGTTGGGCGCCACCGATGAGGTCGATCACCTTAAGCCGCCGATGCCCCAGCGCCACCGGAGGCTCGAAGAGGGTAGCAGCGGCGTCTGGCCCGCGATGGGTGACTCGGGAGGTCATGGCATGCAGCACCTCGGGCCCACTTTCCATCCTCCCGAGGACTTCGCCGACGAGCCCAGCGATCCCGCACATGGCCTATTCACAGCCTCCACTAGGCGTCACACGCTGAATGGGTGTTGCGCGTTCTAGGCCGCGCACTAACTTAGCTGGGCCCCTCCTACATGTGGAACTCAAGGATCGTCCTGCTGACGGCGCTCGCCATCGCTAGTGCGTGCTTGGACATCGCACGATCTGGGGTGAGTGTCGCCTCACCGACCGAACTGCATCAGATTACAACCTGGCCAACCGCCATAGTCAGCGCGACCTGCCCTACCGTTCCTTCGGCGCCGATTCCGAACCAGACATGGTGGTTGCCGAGCGGAACCGACACTCTCGAATCGATCCCGCTACCGTTGCTGGGCGTTGGTGATGCCCACGCGTGCACGTGGTCGGCCACGGGCTTCGGGATCGTCTACGGCACTCCAGACCTCCTAGACGTGGTGCCGTTCGACAGCCAGTCTCTGACGATCAAGCTGCGAGCCACCGTACCCGGTCGGACCACCGTTGTGGTTCGCGTCAACGGCACGCGGGCAGCATCAGTCGACGTCCTTACCGCAAGTCCCCGCTTTGCGCGCGTGGCACTTGGCCATCGAGGGGCCGGTTGGCTGTGGCCTGAGAACACGCTCTTGAGCCTAAGAGTAGCGGCTCAAGCTGGACTTCCCGCATCCGAGGTCCACGTCCGGCTAACGCGTGATACCGTCCCTGTAATGATGCACGACAGTACGGTGGACCGAACGACGGACGGACAGGGTGTGGTGGCCGACCTCACTGCTGCTTACGTCCTGTCTCTTCACGCGGCTGAGCGGTTTGGAGGTCGCTTTCCTAACGAACTCGTTCCCTCGCTGGAACAGGCGTTGCGCACAGCTGATTCGTCAGGTCTCAGTCTCATCCTTGACGTCCTATGGCAAAACAGAGTGTCTGTGGCGACTCAAGTTGCCGTGATCACCCGCGTCATTGGAGACGTGGGGTCACACAAGGCCGTTTCCGTCATGTCAACAGATACGGTCTTTCTGAAAGCGATGCACGGCCAAGCACCAGGTACGCCACTTATACTGAACCCCGACAACTATCAGCCATGGCATATCGCCTTTTGTCGCCGGACGGGGGTTGCGGCAATCCTCTACTGGCCTCAAACGCTGGCCGATCGCTCCACCGCCACTCGCGTTTGGGAGATGGCGCAGACGGGGTTCCAAATCTATGTGAGCACAACCAACGATCCGACATTTGGTGATTCCCTTGCTGCGACCATCCCGATCGCCGGCATGCTCACCGACCTACCACCGACTGTGTTCCGCTTAGGTTTAGAAGCCCGCTAAGGTCACTCCGCACGGCGCTTGCGACAGGCTCATCTGTTGCAGTCAGACTCCTCGCCACGGCGGCACGGATCCCCTCGCGGAAGGCAGCGGGTCTGAACCTCTCCGCGTTGGCTTGAAGCAAGCGACTATCCCACTGCCGACACAGCGTACGTTCAAGCGCGTCTGCCACCGCATCTGCTCTCTGCTCGCTAAAGAGTGTAGCCGTGGCGTCAGGGACCATCGTCTCGGCTAGTCCGCCCGCTGCGTACCCAACCACTGGCTTCCCATGTGCGTTAGCCTCAACCGGTGCGATCCCGAAATCGTCCTCCGCACAAAAGACGAATGCCGCGCAGTGGTCTAGCAACTGTTCAGCCCCTTGCTCCGACACTTCACCCACAAAGCGCACGTGCTTGCCAGCCGATCGCTCCAACTTCGTTCGCTCCGGGCCATCCCCCGCAACGACGAGCGTGACACCAACGCGCTCGGCAGCCTGAATCGCCAAGTCGACCCGCTTGTACGCAACGAGTCGCCCAAGGTAGAGAGCGTACCGACCGAGCCCGGGATCGGAGGAGCCGACGGTGGACCGGCGCGCTACCGGGGGGTAGACCACTTCTGCATTTCTTCGGTACACGCGCCGGATGCGTTCGGCCACATGCTGCGAAATCGCGACGAAATCACTGACACCCTTGGCCGTGAACCTATCCCAACAGCGCAATGGTTCGGCCACGGCGGTCAGCACTGACCGCTCCCACCACCCCGCCCCGAACCGATAGGTCTCATACAAGTCCCAGAGATATCGCGGAGGCGAGTAGCAATAACACAGGTGGACGGTGTCCTCGTGTACTCGGACAGATTTGGAGAACGCGTGAGAGCTTGATATGACGAGGTCGTAGCCACGAGTATCTAACGTGGCAAACGCCAAGCCCTCAAGCGGGAGGAACCAGCGGTGGTGGGTGCGTGCACCCGGGATCCGTCCCAGCCACGTCTCCCGAGCTCGGCGGGCCACTTCATTAAAGTTCCTCATTGAGGCCGCGAGGACACCCACCACGAGATCTGCCTGCGGGAATACCTGCAGCAACTGCTCGACGCACCGCTCCGACCCTGCCCACGCCACTAGCCAATCATGGGCGATGAGAACCCGCAATGCGGAGAGATCGACTGGTGGCGCAGCGTCTCTGGCATACGCGAGCGCACCGACATGAGCTCGCGTCAATGCGCGCCGCGACGGGTCAGGACTGCCGGGAAGGTCTTGAAGAGAATCCGAAGATCGCGACCCAGCGACCAGTTGCGCACGTATTCGAGCTCGATGTCCGCACGCAGCGGGTAGCCCACGTCGCTACGCCCGTTCGTCTGCCACGCGCCCGTCATCCCCGGCTTGAGCGACAAGAACACAGGGGCACCGTGCCCATAGACGTCGATCTCCTCCTGCACGATCGGTCGCGGACCCACGAGCGACATCTCGCCCTTCAGCACGTTGATCAGTTGCGGCAGCTCATCGAGGCTCGTCCTCCGCAGGAACCGCCCAACCCTGGTGAGGCGTGGATCGCGATCCTCCGGCAGCTTGAAGTCGTTCGACACGTACTCGGCGTACAGCGCGTGGTCCGACCGTAACCGCTTCTCCGCATCGGGGTGCATCGAGCGAAATTTGAAGCACTTGAAACTGTGGCCATTGAGTCCAACACGCCGATGCCCAAAGATTGTCGAACCACACGACTCGAGCTTCACGGCAAGCGCCACGACCGCGAAGATCGGAGAGAGCAGCACGAGTGCGGCAGTCGCACCCATCAGGTCCACCATCCGCTTTAGGAGAAGCTGCGATCCCTTGAGCGTTGGGCGGGTCAACTCGATCAGCGGCTTGCTCTGCCGCCAGACCAGCAGCGGTTGGACTCCAGCGATCTCGATGGCGCGCGGAACGGACAACACCTGCGCACCGGCAGCGAGTGCCGCATCCACCACTTCGCCGAACCGCGGGTCCGGGAGGTAGCCGCACATGACCACCGCCTCCGCACCGGCGCCGTGCAGCAGCTCGGGGAAGTCCGCGATCTGACCCAGCGCGTCGGCCGCCGGTGGGATGTTCACGTCCACGAACCCTACGACCCGGGAATCGCTCTCCCGACCAAACGCTTCGCTCGCCATCGCCTCGCGGCTCTCCGACACCTCGGAGAACACCGGCGAGGGCGGCATGACCAACGAGCAGCGGGCCGAGGCCAAGCGGCTGATCTATCAGTGCCTGGCCGGCCGCCTCGGCTGGAACATCCACGACATGCGGCGCGCCGACGCGCTTGAGATCTACATCTCGCAGGGCGCCAAGCCCGGCCTCGGCGGCCAGCTGATGGCCAAGAAGGTGACGGCGGAGATCGCCCGCATCCGCGGCATTCCCGCCGGCATCGACCTGCGCTCGCCCTCGCGCCATCCCGACGTGCTCGGCGCCGACGACCTGGTGATCAAGGTCGAGGAGTTCCGCGAGGCCACCAGCTACCGCATCCCGATCTCGGTTAAGCTCGGCGCCGGCCGCGTCCGCGACGACATCAAGATCGCCTTCAAGGACGGCTTCGACTTCGTCGAGCTCGACGGCATGCAGGGCTCGACCGGCGCCGCCGGCCACGAGGTGCTGGAATATGTCGGCATCCCGACCCTCTCGGCGATCCAGGAGGCGATGGACGCGCTGTCCGAGGTCAAGGGCGGCAAGGACATGTCGATCGTGCTGATGGGCGGCATCAAGGACGGCGTCGACGCCGCCAAGGCGATCGCGCTCGGCGCCCGCGCGATCGCCGTCGGCACCTCGGCGATCATCGCCGGCGGCTGCATCGCCTGCCTGCAATGCCATGTCGGCCAGTGCGTCGTCGGCATCGCCACCCAGGACCCGGTGCATGAGAAGCGCTACAACGTGCCGGTGGAGGCGCAGAACATCCACCGCTTCCTCGAATGCCTGCGCTGGCAGGTCGCGTCCGTCACCCACGCGCTCGGCTACCAGAACGTGCACGAGCTGTCGCGCGACGACCTCGTGGCGCTGACGCCGGAGGCGGCGCGGATCACCCGGCTGCCCTATGCGCCGGACTATCGCGAGCGGCCGCAAGCCCTCCTCCGCCAGGCCTGAGCCATGACCGTCTACAACACCGACCGGATCGCGCCCAGCGCGGCGCCGCCGGAATTCGCCGACGACGTCCAGGATTTGCATTTCGTGCCCGCGCCGTGCCAGGTTGCCTGCCCGATCGGCACCGACGCGCCCTCCTACATCGCCTATATCTGGGAAGGGAAGCTCGCCGAGGCGTTCGAGGCGATCACCGCCACCAACCCCTTCAGCTCGATCTGCGGCCGGGTCTGCGACGCGCCCTGCGAGCCGGCCTGCCGGCGCACCGACAGCGACGGGCCGATCGCCATCCGCAACCTCAAGCGCTACGTGATGGACAAGCTGGGCAAGGACTTCCCCTTCCAGCCGGTCCGCGCCACCCGCGCCCAGTCGGTCGCCATCGTCGGCAGCGGCCCGGCCGGGCTGACCGCCGCCCAGGACCTCGCCGCGGCCGGCTTTGCCGTCCACATCTACGAGATGACCGACCGGCTGGGCGGCATGATGATCTGGGGCATCCCCGCCTTCCGGCTGCCGCCCGGCATCATCGAGGAGGATACCGCCCGGCTGCTGAAGCGCTGCCCCGACATCGCGGTCCACCTCAATTGCGCGCTCGGCCGCGACGTCAGCCTGGACGAGCTCAAGGCCCGCCACGATGCCGTGCTGCTGACCA
>Ga0137403_10002217_pt1 | contig 23897 bp, 19 predicted proteins | sample CZOMad2_1_16fung_FD_122057 | JGI IMG/M metagenome (GOLD analysis project Ga0137403, IMG submission 122057) | Vadose zone soil fungal communities from Angelo Coast Range Reserve, California, USA - CZOMad2_1_16fungal (Hybrid Assembly) | ecosystem: Environmental > Terrestrial > Soil > Vadose zone...
GTCGCTTTGTCCTGGTATCGGACAGAATCGGGGAAATTTCGCGCCAGGGAAATCAGCATCCCCATCGTGTGTTCCGCCATCGGAATGGAAAACACGCCTCGCGGATTTGTCACAAAGATTCCTAATTCGCGCAATTCGGGGTAAGCAAGTTGCGCCACACCCGCCGCCGTCGAATGCAGCCATTTCAGTTTCTTCGCATGCTGCAGCTGATCCGCGCGCAAAGAATAGCCCACAAAAATATCTGTATCGGGCAATTCAGGGGGCAAAACGTCGTAGTTCGGCAGGTGCATTACGTTCATTTCCGGCCAGCGCTTTCGAATCGTTTCCGCCATGATTGGCTGCGGCCGCCAGAACCCGAACGGGTGCCACACACAAATCGTCAGTTTCGTCTCACCCGGCGTCGTTCGTTTCATTAGTTTGTTTCTCTGAAAACTCTTCAGTTTTAACAAAGGGAGCTCTAAGGCGCTAAATTTTTTCGTTAGTGCGTCTCGATGCGTCCGTGCCCGCCGTTCGTCCTCACTCCCGCGCCCACTTAAAAAATAAGGGCGTTGTCATCCTGAGGCCATCCACGAAGATGGCTGAAGGACCTGAACCCATTCCCAACCGGCTAAGTCAGCTGAACACGCAACTCGATCAGCGAAATTTCCTTACGGGGCGTCTCCACACTCACGTCGACTCAAAAACTAAAACCAGTTGTCATCCTGAGGCCATCCACGAAGATGGCCGAAGGACCTCAACCCATCCCAACCGGCCAAGTCAACCGCGCGCACAAATCGATCACCTAAGAATGCGCAAATCGCTCCCACTCATCTCCCCAGGAGCAGTTTCCCCAATCACGCCCAGCAACGTCGGCGCAATATCGCGCAACGCTCCACCTGCGCGCAATTTCAACTTGTCGTCATCCGTCACCAACACAAACGGCACCGGATTCGTCGTGTGATAGGTGTGAGGCCCGCCCGTTTTCGGATCGATCATCGTCTCTGCGTTTCCGTGGTCCGCGGTAATAATCCAAGCGCCGCCCTTCGGCTTAAGCGTCTTGTAAATCTCTCCAAGGCCGGCATCTACGGCTTCCACGGCTTTAATCGCAGCTTCCAGTTTTCCCGAATGTCCGACCATGTCCGCGTTCGCATAGTTCATGATAATGGCGTCAAACTCGCCCTTCTCAATCGCCTTCACCACGGTATCCGTGATTCCCTGCGCCGACATTTCCGGCTTCAAGTCGTACGTCGCGACCTTCGGTGACGGCACGAGGATCCGCTCTTCTCCTTCGAACGGCTTCTCCTCGCCACCATTAAAAAAGTACGTCACGTGCGCGTACTTCTCCGTCTCCGCGGTCCGCAAATTCTTGTAGTTCAGTCCCGCAAACACCTGCGCCAGAATATGTTCCAGCTTGTCCGGCTTGATCACCGATTGCAGCCACGGCCACTTCTTGTCGTACTGCGTCATCGCCACATAAAACAAATTCTTCGGCCGCTTCGTATCTACAAACTTGTCAAAATCCGGCGCGGCCAGCGCATACGTCATCTGCCGCGCCCGGTCCGCCCGGAAATTGTAGAAGATAACCGCATCGTCATCGCGAATCGTGCCAACTGGCACCGCAGACTGGCCATGTCGCATTTCTTTCATGACAACGATCGGCTCTACAAATTCGTCCGTTACGCCGCGCTCGTAACTTTCCTGAAGTGCGGCAGCTGGGCTCACGCCTTGGTGCGTTGCATGGCCGTGCACCATTGCGCGGTACGCGAGTTCGATGCGCTCCCACCGGTTGTCGCGGTCCATCGCGTAATAGCGTCCAACCAGCGTTGCGATTTCGCCCACGCCCAGTTCGCGCATCTTTTTCTGCAGTCTCTGCACGAACTCCTTGCCGCTGTGCGGAGGCGTGTCGCGCCCATCTATAAAACAATGCACAAACACTTTTTCCACGTGCTGCCGCTTCGCCATCTCCAGCAACGCAAAAAGATGTTCGATGTGCGAATGTACGCCGCCGTCGCTCAATAACCCGAGAAAATGCAGTTGCCGTTCCCGCCCGCGCTCCATGGCCTGCTTAAACAGCGGCACCTCATCGAGTTGTTTGTTTGCTACCAGCACGTCGATCTTCGTGATGTCCATCCGCACCACGCGCCCCGCGCCAATATTCATATGTCCGACTTCGCTGTTCCCCATCTGCCCGTCCGGCAAACCCACCGCGGGCCCCGATGTACCGATCAGCGTGTTCGGAAATTTCCGCAGCAATTCGTCGTACACCGGCTTCCGCGCCAGCGCGATCGCATTCCCTTCCGTTTCCGCGCGATATCCCCATCCATCCAGCACAGTCAACACAATCGGCTTCGGTCGCTTTCCCATGGCTCCCTTCGCAACTCTCTTAGTTCTGCTTAATTTTAAAATCTATCCCGCCACAAATTCCTTTAGCGCCGCAATCAGTCGGTCCACTTCTTCCGCCGTGTTGTAGTGCACCAATCCCACGCGTAACACGCCGCCCTTCTGCTCCACGCCCAGCCGCTCGGACAAATTCAGCGCATAAAAATTCCCATCCCAGGTAAAAATCCCACGCTGACCAAGAAACGTCGCAATCTCCGTGGGATTATGCTCGCCGATTCGGAACGACACCGTTGCGCACCTCTCCCCAAATCGCGCCCGGTCCGTAATCCCGAAAATCCGAATCCCCGGCAGCGCCTCCAATCCATCCATCAGCCGCGTCAGCAGCGCCCGCTCATACGGAACTGTCGCGGCATAAGCCGAGGCCAAAGCCTCGCGCCGCGTCTGCGCTCTTGCATCGCACTTCCGTCCCAGCTCCGCAATGTAATCCACCGCCGCGCCAATTCCTGCAATCAATTCATGTACCTGCGTTCCCGTCTCCCAGGATTCCGGCGAAACGTTCGTCGCCGGCCGCACCTTGTACGGCTTGAATCTCTCCAGATGCTCTTTCTTCCCGTAAAGCGTCCCCATATGCGGGCCGAAAAATTTGTATGGCGAACAAACCAGAAAATCGCAATCGATGGCTTTCACATCAATCAACCCGTGCGGCGCATAATGCACCGCGTCCACAAACATCAGCGCCCCCGCCGCATGCGCCATCTTCGTAATTTCCGACACTGGATTGATCGTCCCCACCATATTCGAAGCGTACCCAACCGCTACCAGCTTCGTTCTGCCGTTAATCTTCGAACGCAAATCCGCCAGGTCCAAAGTGCAGTCCGCCTCGCGAATATCCGCCTGCCTCACAACCACGCCCTTTTCTTCCAACGCGCGCCACGGCCCCACGTTCGCGTCATGATCCAGCGTCGTCACCACAATTTCGTCGACTGCCTTCAACTCGCGGCCAATCGCCCGCGCCAGGCCCAGCGTAATCGTTGTCATGTTCTGCCCGAACACGACCTCTTCTGCCGCGCAATTAAAAAAGTCCGCCATCGCGGCGCGCGCCGCCAGAATCATTTCATTCGTCCGCCGGCTCGTTGCAAACATTCCGTACGTATTCGCATTCGCATGCGTCAAATAGTTTGTAATCGCGCCCATCACCTGCCGCGGCACTTGCGTCCCCGCCGGTCCATCCAAAAACGCCGCAGGCGCGCCCGCCACCTGCTCTTTCAACGACGGGAACTGCTCCCGAACCCACGCCACATCCAGCTTCGCGCTGCTCATCTCCTGCATCACCGGTGTACTCATATCCATCTCCCTGACGAATTCACGAGCGCACATTTTCTCACACTTGCGGTCCGCCAGCGATTCCGCCGCCGTGTTAGCATGTTTCTAGCTTCTTCCACTCATGCTGCGGGCGCCGGCTATCAACTCTGCGCTTGGTTTCACCCACGGTGTCCATCATGTCCGATTCTGTCGCACCAACGGAACGCACCCGCGTCATCCGCGAGCCGCAGCGCGCCGTCTACGATCGCGCCTCCATCAACGCCATCCTCGACGAAGCTTTCTTCTGTCACGTCGGCTTCTCCGCTGAAGGTCAGACCTACGTCATCCCCACCATGTTTGCCCGCGTCAACGATTCAATCTATTTCCATGGCTCCGCCGCCAGCCGCATGCTCCGCAATCTTTCTGACGGCCTCTCCGTCTGCATCACCGTCACGCTCGCCGACGGCCTCGTCCTCGCCCGTTCTGTTTTCAACCATTCCATGAACTACCGTTCCGTCGTCGCGCTAGGCACCGCGCAGCTCATCGACGACTCAAGCGAAAAATTAACCGCACTCCACGCCTTCACCGAAAAAATTCTACCCGGCCGCTGGAACGACGCCCGCCAGCCCAACGAAAAAGAACTAAAGGCCACGAGCATTCTCAAACTGCCCCTCACCGAAGTGTCCGCAAAAGTCCGCACGGGCCCCGTTGAGGACGACGCCGACGACTACGCGCTAAAAGTCTGGGCTGGCATCGTTCCCCTCCGCCTCGTCGCTGACGCTCCCATCCGCGACGAACGCTGCGACCCCTCTCTCCCCATTCCCGCCTACGCGACAAATTTCCGCAAGTAACCGCTGCCAGCCTCTTCTCTTAGCGGTTGTAGGGCCGGCTTTCTGAAGCCGGCCGTTTCGAAGCGCCAATCGCAACATCGAGGCAACTCTAGAACTTCTTCACTTCCCGTTTCGTGCAAAATAAAACCACCGTCATTTCGAACAGAACAAGCCGACGCTTTTGCTTTTCCAATTGATTCTGACTTGCCCTGGTGAGGGTGAATCGGTCTGCTTGCGGAGAGAGAAATCTCTCTTCGGTTCGAGCAATCGAGATGGGCTTAAATTCAGATCCCCCCTCACCCCACCGCCACCCGCACCAAATCCGCCAACAACCCATACGCCGTCGCCTCAATTCCAGGATTGTGCTCCACAATCGACAACCCAAACATATCCAAATCGAAGCGTATCGCCGAACTTGTCCCTTCGAGTCCCGCCAACGCATCCGACGCCAGCAACAACTCCGGTTGCACGCAGCATTGCACCGAATCGCCCTTCCGCTCGGCGCGACAAACGAGCTTGTACCGCATCCCCGCAGCGCGCACTGCGCGAATTTTCTCTTCGCTCAGTTCACGAATCCCGGTCCGCTTTACCTGCTCCAGCTTCACGTCCGCGCCCATCAGCACAATCGCCAGCGCCGTCAGCTTCACCGCCGCGTCCCAGCCGTCCAGATCCGCCGTCGGATCAGTCTCTGCAATTCCCAGCGCCTGCGCACGTTGCACTGCGTCCGCGAACGTTCGCCCCTTCTCAATTTCCGTCAACACCACATTCGTCGTGGAATTCAGCACGCCGTGAAATCCGCGCAATTCCGTCGCAGGCAATCCCAACGGAAACAACGAAAAAATCGGCACGCCGTCCATCACGGTCGACTCAAAAAGGAATTTCCGGCTTTTCTCTTTAGCCAGTGTGGAAAGCTCTCGATATCCATGTACCACCGGCCCTTTGTTCGCCGAGATCGCGTGCGCCCCACCGTGCAGCGCCGCCTTCAAATGATCCAGCGCAGGCTGTCCAGTCTGGGCCTCCAGCGAACTCGCCTCGAAAAACACGTCTGCCTTGGCTCGCTCCAGCCATTCGCGCACATCTTTAGGTTGCGTCGAATTGGCCGCCCGTGCTGGCCAGTGTCCGTTCAGCAATGCAATCGGATTGAACCCATCTGGGTCCGCAAACCAACCTACGCGCCGTGTCGCCACGCCCGTCAGCCGCCAGCGAATGTCGTACTTCCGCCGCAGTTCGGCCTCTTTCGCGATCAACAATCGCAAAAAAGCTCGCCCTACATTCCCAAATCCAACAATCGCCAGATTATACGAAGGCATCTATCGCTTCTCGATGTCTTTCAATTTTTCAAAGATCACGCAAACTCATGCAGGGCCGGCTTTTTTATCCCGAGCGAAGCCGAGGGACTGAAGCCGGCCTCTTGGATGTAATCCCCGCCGAGATCCCCACAATTTTGAACGGCGCTTCATTTGGACTGCGGCGGCTCGACGCCGCTTTTGCGGTGTAAGACATAACAACTTGTCGGCTCAAAGCACGCTCGCGCACCGCCCGCTTACTTCCCCTTCACCTCGCCCGCCAATTTCCCCGCCGCTTCCGAAATCAACCCCGCTTCATTCTCCAACACCCGTGCTACACGCGCCGCGGCGTCTTCCGCTTGCTTCCATTTCTTCTGCTCTAGCGCCTCGCGCACTGCCGGAATCGCTTTCGCCGCATAACCCGTATACGCTCCCGGCGCATACAGTTCATGCTTGTACCAGAACCGCCCGGGCAATCCTTCGGATGTTGTCAGCCTGTGCTCGCTTTGCATCAACATTTCATTCAAGTCTCGCAGCGACCCTTTCGCCAGCACCGCCGGTCCGTTCGCGCTCGCCGCAGTCAGAGCTTTCCGGTATTCCTCCGCGCTTCGATTCAGTTTCTCCACTGCATTGTCCAGCGGCGCAAAATTCAGATGCGGTGGAACTTCTTCCACGTTCGGCGGCACATATTTCTGCTTCGGATCCGCCGTCGCACGGAACGCTCCTTCCTCAATCTCGCGGTTCCGCTCGTTCACCTCATCTTGTTGCTCGCCTGCAAATTTTTTCACTTCCTTCACATACATCTGTACGTCATCCGCAAAATCGCCGAATTCGAATGGCAACAAATCCGCATCGGCCAGTCGCATCATCGCCGTTCCACCGGTTTGCGCCAGCGCCCTTCCGTACGAAAAATCCGTGTCGCTGAAGTGCGTGTACCAGTAAAAGTCGTCGTAAATAGAATGATAAATTCCGCCGCCGTCTTCCCCGCCAAATCCAATCCCCAGCGCCGCCACTCCCGCAAAATTGTTGAACGGCGCGTGGTCCGACCCGCCGCCAAGCATATCCAGCCGCAAATCGCCCCGGCTTCGCGCCTCTTTGCGTTCCTCGCCCGAACCCGTTCGAATCGCTCCCAGTTGCGCCCGCTTCCAAACCGACAATTTTGTCTCCGGATCTTGAATATCCCGCGCCACGTCGTTCATGAATTTTTCCAGCGTCTGCGACCCTTCAAACCCCAAATATCCGCGTGAATTGCTGTCCGAATTGATATACACGACTGCGTGCTTCTTCAATTCATCCACGTGCGTCTCCACCCATTCCGTCGAGCCCAAGAGTCCGGGCTCCTCGCCATCCCACGCGCAATAAATCATCGTCCGCTTCGGCTTCCATCCTTGCTTCACCAGTTCGCCCATCGCCCGCGCTTCTTCCATCACGGCAACCATTCCGGAAATCGGATCCTCCGCGCCATTCACCCACGCATCATGATGGTTCCCGCGAATCACCCACTCATCCGGAAATTCCGCCCCGCGAATTCTTCCGATCACGTCGTAAAGCCGTTTGATGTCCCAATTCGAAGCCACCTTTAAATGCACTTTCGCCGGCCCCGGTCCGATGTGATACGTAATCGGCAATCCGCCCCGCCAGGCTCTCGGCGCAATCGCTCCCGTCATCGCTTCCAGCAATGGCTGCGCGTCCGCATACGAAATCGGCAGCACCGGAATTTTCGTCAACGTCTGCGCATCTTTAATCGCCAGGCGTTTCGCATCGGGAGTCGCGCCGATTCCCGGCGTCAGCGGATCGCCCATGAACACCGCGCTATCTTGCACACTCCCCCGCTGCACTCCGTCCTTCGGCCGCCACGCGCCCTTCGGAAACGTCTCCCCGCCCGTATATCCGTCATCGTGCGGATCGGAATAAATAATGCAGCCGACCGCTCCATGCTCTCCGGCAACGAGTGGCTTGATCCCGCGCCACGCATGGCCATACCGCGCGACTACGATCGCGCCCTTCACCGAAACTCCGCGCCGCTCCAGTTCCTCGTAATCTTCGGGGACGCCGTAATTCACATACACCAGCGGTCCCGTCACATCACCGTCGATCGAGTACGCGTTGTATGTCGGCAACTGTTCGTTTTGCTGGTTCGACGTCGGGTCTTCCGGCAACGCGGGCTCTTGCATCTTCGCCTTGAAATACGGCGCGCCCTCTACCAATTCAATCAACCGCTCTTTAGGCGTCGGGTATAGCACGTCAAAATTTTCAATCTGCGTTTCAAGCCCGAACTCCTTGAACTTTGCCGCAATCCATTCCGCATTGTCTTTGTCGTACGGCGAGCCGACATTGTGCGGACGCGCCGTCAACCGCCGCATGTACTCGCGCAAGTTCTCCGGCTTTGGAATCGCCTTGAATTTCTCCTCCCATTGGCGCTCGGCGCGCGAAGATTCCGCGCTGAATCCGAAGAGTGGCGCTTCTTCTCCTGTGCTCGATTGCAAAAATGGCGTACAAGCTGCAGCCGTAAGCAGACCGGCAGCAATCGCGATGATGCGTTTCATGAGTCCCCCACAATAATCAAATATAAAAACTCAACCGTAGACGATCTTTCGCAGAATCCAGCCGCCGAGCAGCGGAAACTGCGCCCACTCCCCGTTGTGTGCCTTAATCCCATAAACAATTCCCAGGATGACGTTCAGAATTCCGCCGCCCATCGCGAAGAGCCAAAAAATTCCAAAAAAACCAAAGAACGCGAACGGCGGCTCCGCGTGTCCGCCGGAATGAAATCCTCCGGACGCAATCAACGAAACGAAGAACACAATCATGGCCCCAAAAACAAGAACCAAGTACATGACGTGCCACGCCAGCGATTGCAGCGCATGAAACGAAACAAATTTCGAATCGCGTTTTACCAGGAAAAATACCAGCGGCGCAATAAAACCCGAAAAAATCCCCAGCACGTGCGCCAGCAGCGCAAACGTCTTCTCATCTTGTGTCGGAATGTAAAGCCCAGGATTCGGCGCGTAAGTGCCCACTCGTCTCTCCGCTTGCAGCCTAACCGCGCCGAGGATTATTCCCTTATCGCGCCGCCGCCGCAAGCCCGCGTCCCCGCCCGCGCGACAAACGCACCTCAGGAAGAGACCTTGACATCCGGAACCCGCCCGCCCTCGAGAGTTGTCATCCTGAACCCCGGCGTTTTTTGCCGGGTGATCGAAGATTCCGGCTCCTGCCGGAAAGGACCTCAACGTAACCTGCAACCGCTAGCTACACGACATGCACCGGGGAATGTTCTACTCTTTCTTCTTGTGCGTCGTATTCAAAATCTCATCCGAAATCCGCAGCCGCTCCACCGGCTCATTTCTCAAAATATGCGAATCGATGATTTCGTCAACATCCTCCGGCTTCACTCCGCCGTACCAGACGCCTTCCGGGTAGACAACCACATTTGGCCCGAGCTCGCATTGATCGAGGCAGCCGGATTTGTTGGCACGCACAAGCTTGATTCCGCGTTCGGCCAGCTTCGTTTTGAATAACCGCTGCAATTCGCCCTGTCCCGTCGGATCGCAACACCCGCGCGGATGCCCTTCTTCTCTCTGATTCATGCAAATAAAAATATGCTTCCTGAATTTCGGCATAGGCTCCAGAAGAAATTCTCTACTTCGGATTCGGCACGAATTCGTAGCCGACTCCGCGGACCGTCAACAAATGTTTTGGCGAAGACGGCTCTTTCTCGATGTATTTCCGCAGCCGCACAATAAAATTATCGATTGCGCGCGTATCCGTGTCCTCGCGCAAATTCCAGACGTCCTCCAGGATCGCCTTCCGCGAAACCGGCTGTCCCGCCCTCTTGATCAAGTACCGCAACAGCTCCGTTTCCATCAGCGTCAGCTGCATCGTTTTCTTTCCAACCTGCAGCTTCAACCCCTGAAAATCGATCGTCTTGCCTCCAAACGTATAAAGCCGCGGCAAGTCCGATTCCGCCTCGTTCGCCGCCCCTTCTTCGCCGTTCGCGTTACGCGCCCAGCTCTTCCGCCTCAGCATGCTGTCCAGCCGCGCCAGCAAAATCTTTAAATTGAAAGGCTTCGGCAAATAATCGTCCGCGCCCGCTTCAAATCCCTTCAATACGTCCTCTTGCCGCCCTCGCGCCGTCAACATCAGGATCGGAATATAGTTCTGCGCGTCGCGCAGTTCCCGCGCCACGGCGAATCCGTCTTTCCCAGGCAGCATCACGTCCAAAACCAGCGCGTCGTACTCGCGCTTTTCCTTCAGTAATTTTTTCAGCGCGCTCTCGCCTTTCTCTTCCACCTCCACCGAATAGCCTTCTTCCTCCAGATTGAACCGCAGCCCCTCTGCCAGGTGCTCTTCGTCTTCCACAATCAGAATGCGCCTCATGCGCGGTATACCCTCGGCAACTTCACAAAAAACGTGCTTCCCTGTCCTTCGCCCGCGCTCTCCGCATACGCGTCGCCGCCGTACCGCCGCGCCACCGATCGCACGATAAACAATCCCAGACCCGTTCCCTTCACCTGTTTCGCCTTCGTGGATTGCGCGCGGTAGAATCTCTTGAAAATTCTCTTCAACTCGCTCTTCGGAATTCCCGTGCCTTTATCCCGCACGCTCAGCGAAATCGTGTCCAGCGTCGGATTCTTGATGTCCACCGCAATGTCTTTTCGTTTGTCGGAATATTTCAGGGCGTTGTCAAAAAGATTGTGTACAAGCGTACGCAGCTCCTCGGCATTTCCGAGCACAAGCATTTCCTCTTCGGCTGCGTTTTCCAGGTGCAATTCTTCCGCTTTCAAATGATGGCTGGTCCTCGCCAATTCCACTTCTTCGTAAACCAGTTTCCCGAAATCCACTTCCGTCCAGTTCTTTCGCGTGCTGCGTTGCCGCACTTCGCTCGCCTTCAGCACTTGCTCCACTGTCCCGAGCAGTCGATCCGTGTCCACCAGCATATTTTTGTAAAATTCGCGGCGCTTCGCTTCGTCCAGTTGGCGCGATTCCAGCGTTTCCAGATACAAGCGCAGCGAAGCGATCGGAGTCTTCAACTCGTGCGTCACCGCATTTAAAAAACTGTCGTGTTGTTCGTTGCGTCGGATTTCGCGGACCAGAAAAATCGTATTGATGACCACGCCGGCGATGATGAATCCGAAAAGAATTACGCCAAGCACCAACGGCACCACTTCCCGCCAGTTCAGCACAATCCAGCTGACGTTCAGGGCGATCGTCAGCGCGACAAGGCACGCGCCCAGCGTGATGAAAAATGCGATGGCTTTGGCACGGCTTGTGATTGTCATGGGAGCTGCGTCTGCTTCAGCAATCCCAATGATAGATGAGAAACCGCCCGCAATGCACTTGGGCGGCTCGAAGAAAAATCAGTCGCCGGAAATCGCGACGACCATCTCTTCCGGTTCGGGAACGATAGGAGGAATCGCCTCAAGCTCCGCTGCGGTCAATTTCGATTTCGGCAATTTGATGTCCCAGGCGAGGCCGAGCGTTTTCAGCGCCCAGATTCCGTACCAGTTGATGTCGAACTCATACCACGCGATACCGTGCTTCGCGGCTTGCGGTGAGGCATGGTGGTTGTTGTGCCAGCCTTCGCCGAACGTCAGCATCGCGACCCAAAAACTGTTCGTCGAGGAATCGCCGGTAAGAAAACGCTGCGAGCCCCACATATGCGTTGCGGAATTGACGAACCACGTCGAATGAAGTCCAACCACCGTCCGGAGAAAAACGGCCCACAACATCGCGGACCAGCCAAACGCGGCATAAATAATCACGGCCAGCACGACCGGCGGTACCCAGTGGTACTTGCTAATCCAAAGGTAATATTTGTCCTTGCGCAGATCCGGCACGAACGGCAGCAATTCTTCCGCGCGCGCATGCATCGATTTCCCCGTGATGATCCAGCCCATGTGCGCAAAAAATCCGCCATCGTTCGGCGAATGTGGATCGCCTTCTTTATCCGTATTCTGATGATGCACGCGATGCGTCGCAACCCACGCAATCGGCCCGCCTTCAATCGCCAGCGTGCCGCACGTCGTCAGAATGTATTCCATCCATTTCGGAGTCTTGTATCCGCGGTGCGTCAGCAAACGGTGATAGCCCATTCCGATGCCGAGGCTGCCGCCCATCCAATAGGTAATCACGGCAAGAATGAAACCGGTCCATGAAAAATAGAACAGCGCGACCACGGCAAGGACGTGAATCGCGATGAAAAATGCGGTAATGCCCCACATGAAAGGGCGGGAAAAAGTTTTGTCGTTCTGGAAAATGCTCATGTTTCTCCTAACGGACCGGGGCACCGACTACATCCAAAAATTATCATGGCGCGGGGAGGCGCTCTGTAATACCTGTGTAATCCTTGCGCCAGGAAAAACTGTCCGCCAGGACAGGTGGAAAAAAGTACCAAATCAGAGGTCGGGAACGTTTTGCGCGCGCATTTCCCTGGGATGAAAGTCGACGCGAATGGAAATGGCGTTGTCGCGATTCGGCAATTCTTTCTTCGCCGTGGCGCGACAGTGAAAAATCACTTTTTCGCTTTCGGGATCGATTGCGGGTTTGCCCTCGACCGCGCGCGGAAAATGAAATTCGGTGCGTAGCGGATCGGCATCGGCGCCATCGAGGAATTGAACCGACGCGAGGTCAACCGTGAAGCCGTTATCGAGTTCGAGAAATACCGTGTCGTGCAAATCCTCTTTCGCGTTGCGTATGATTCGCATCGGTTCGTCGCCTTCAATCGCAATTACATAGTCCGGCGATTCGTCGGCCCTCAGCGGCGGCGGTGTTCCCACCATGTTTGTCCGCATGCGGTGCATTTTTTCCAGCGCGAGCCGCATCGTTTTCGCGGACATCCATTTCACGTAGTAGGAGGGCGTGCCGCCTTTGCTGATTTGGACGCCGCGAATGTTGTTCGAGTTGTTGAGATTGACGTCCGAATCTGAAATCAGCCCGGTGAGCGGCTCGGTATGCTTCTGCGTGAATTTCGCCTCAATGGTGACTTTGGAGGGCGCCCAGGGAGAATCTTCCAGAATTTTGTTGGCATCGGCGGCGGTCCATTGGTCGGCGGGTTTGTCCCAAGGCGTGTTGGCGGGGAATGAAAATGCCAGAAGAGCGCCGGCAAGAAATCGCGAGATGAGGGCAGTCGAGAACATAGCGTTACCTGCTGCGATGCCCAGTCTGGCGGGCAGGTTGCACTTTCCGTTTTGTGTTTTTCCAGCTCATAAATAGCGCTGCCTATTTCTGCGGCGCCTTGAGCGGCGCGAAGGGATCCTTTGTCGGAACAAACTCGATGGGCACTTCGCTAACGAACGTCTTCAACCACTTCGCGCATTCGTCCATGCCGAATTGTTCGGAGGGAATGTGGCTCAAAATGATCAGCGCCTTGTGGCGGCCTTCGGCGATGGCATCGGCAACGTATTCGACGGTTTCCCATTCTCGCGGCTCGCCCGCGAGCAAGAGGTCCACGTCCGGCATTTCGAGCGCGCCAACTTCACGATGGAAGCCCGATGCGCCCGGACTAAACGCGACGCGCTTCACTTTCATATCGCGATCGGCGACGACGCGCATCACGAAAATTCCCAGCTTGTTTTGTATTTCGTCGGACAATTTACCGACAGTGGTTTCAGGAACCGTGAAGAGATAAGGATTCGTGGCGTCTTGATATTTTTCCCAACCGAGGGCGTGGACTTCTCCCGCGAGAATTCCGTCGCGCGTGTTGCGGTGCCAATGGTCGTGGAATCTCCAGATGATGAGGTGATGGTCCTCGATGAATTTGCGTTTTTCTGTCAGCACCGGATCGCTCTCACCCATCGGCAGTTCTTTCGAGGTGTCCATGTGATCGTAGAAAGTCGGCTCGTGCGTGATGATGAGGTTGTCGCCTTTTGCCGCGGCGCGCTGAAGAACGTCGAGGGTGGTCATCATCGTCGTGGCGATGCCCGTGACTTTGGCATTCGGATCGCCCGACTTGAACGTATCTACGGTTTCGTTTTTCCAGGGGACGCCGAGATTTTTCTTGATGCGGTCGATGACTTCGTTGGCTGTGATGTCTTTTTTCTCTTGCGCCATGGCCGCGGATGCGCAGCACAGAAGCAACAGGCAGATCAAAGTACGTTTCATCGAGCCCCCCTGAACTTTTTGCAAAGACTTTGACATGTGAACGAAGTGTGACGGAACGGCCATGGCGATCTCGGCCGGCATGGGTGAAGTTCCGGTGACGGCGTAGCCGAGATGCGCGTAGAACGGCTGGATGTCGGTGCGCGGACTAATCGTGCGCAAGTCCATCGCGATGCATCCGGTGTTCGCGGCACATTCTTCCGCGGCGGTCATGAGTTTGCGGCCGAGGCCCTTTCCTTGGAACGCGGGCTCTACGCAGAGAAGTCCGAGGTACATGCGGTCGCTTCGCTTCTCGAGATAGACGCAACCTGCGAGCGAGTCGGCCTCTTCGAGAAGAAGAAACTGGCCGGTGCGCAAATACTTCAGCGTGCCGTCGCGGTCGATGCGATCGGCACCGATGAACGGGCGCTCGACTTCAAAGGCAGCGTTGATGAGCCGTGTCAGCGCGTCGACGTCGGAATTTTCTGCAACACGAATCGTAAGAAATTCTCCTCAACAAATTGGCTCAGGAAAAAATCGAGCGACCGGGAAATTTTGCCGCGGTGCCGAGTTCTTCCTCGATGCGCAGAAGCTGATTGTATTTGGCGATGCGATCGGTACGGGAAGCGGAACCGGTTTTAATCTGGCCCGCGCCGGTGGCGACGGCGAGATCGGCGATAAAGGTGTCTTCGGTTTCGCCGCTGCGGTGCGAAATGATGGAGTTGTATCCGGCTTTGCGCGCAAGTTCGATGGCATCAATGGTTTCGGTGACGCTGCCGATTTGATTGAGCTTGATGAGAATCGCGTTGGCAACGCCTTCCTTGATGCCGCGGGAGAGGCGTTCGGTGTTGGTGACGAAGAGGTCGTCACCAACGAGCTGAATTTTCTTCTTGGACGATTTTGTGCCGACAGAATTTGTGAGCGTTTTCCATCCGGCCCAGTCGTCTTCGGCCATGCCGTCTTCGATGGAGACGATGGGATATTTTTCGACCCAGTTGGTCCAGTACGCGGCCATTTGCTCGGAAGAGTGCTCGCTTTTGTCCGATTTCTTGAAAATGTATTTGCCTTTCGATTTGTCGAAAAATTCGCTGGAAGCGGGGTCGAGTGCGATGGAGACCTGCTCGCCGGGTTTGTAACCGGCGGCGGAAATGGCTTCGAGAACAATTTGAATGGCTTCTTCATTCGACTTGCAGCTCGGCGCAAAGCCGCCTTCGTCACCAACGGCAGTGTTATAGCCGCGCTTTTTCAAAGCTGACTTGAGCGAGTGAAAAATTTCGACGCCCCAGCGAAGTGCTTCCGAAAAGTTTGGCGCGCCAATGGGCATGACCATGAATTCCTGAAAGTCCACGGAGCTGTCCGCGTGCGCGCCGCCGTTCAGAATGTTCATCATCGGAACGGGAAGGATCGAAGCGGACTTTTCGCTGGAATAGCGGGACAGATATTTATAGAGCGGCTGCTTGAGCGCACCGGCGGCGGCCCGCGCGGCAGCCATGGAGACGGCAAGAATGGCGTTGGCACCGAGGCGGGATTTCGTGGGCGTACCATCGAGCGAAATCATTTTCTGATCGAGGCCGCGCTGATCGGCGGCGTCGAATCCGGCGACAGCTTTGGCGATTTCATTGTTGGCGTTGGCTACGGCCTTTAGCACGCCCTTGCCGAGATATTTGGATTTGTCTGCGTCGCGGAGTTCCAGCGCTTCGTGTTCGCCGGTGGAGGCTCCGCTGGGAACCGCGGCGCGGCCAAGATAGCCGGAATCGACGAGGACGTCGGCTTCGACGGTGGGATTGCCGCGCGAATCGAGAACCTGGCGGGCGTGGACTTTGGTGATCTTCGTGGACATTGCTAAGAGTTCTCCTCAGAGGAAATGAACTGAAGATTGTAGCAGAGGGAGAACGGAGGCTGAGAGGAGGCCGGGATGTTTTGCCGAGCGTTCCCATTTTGGGAAGAGTTTGGGTACACCCCGGTGTTTTTTGCAAAGAGTGCGCAAGCGATTGGAAAGACGGGAGATAAATTTTGCAAGATCGAAAGAAGGTGAAAGAGTGAGGCAAGAGCGCAAGAAAGACGCGCGTAGCACGCGCGGACCGCCGGAATTGGTACCTCACCCCCCGGGCAATTCAGATGATTATCAAAAGAAAGGAGTTGCAGCGGGGGCAATTTGGATGAGTGTGAAAAGAAAGGAGTTAGAGGAATTGGGCCAAACGGGCGGGGAGTGGCGGTCCCTCGACACAGCTCGGGGTAAGGAAAAGTGGGGTCGGGAATTTCGAATGAGAGCGAGTTAAACACAAAACAGGATAGTATATTATTTACTGTAAGTCAAGATAAATATATAGGTATAGATGCGGTATTTTGTGTGAGTTAGCACGGACTGGACACGCGCATTCTTGGCGCGCTGGGCAGCCTGGGTGTGGGCTGCATCGAAGAGGGCACGATATATCGTGCCCCTACGGGTGGCGGCGTTAAGAGCGGGCTGAACGGGGCGCGTTATCTAGTCGGGAACGCTGAACTGGGCGAAACGTACGCGTACAAGGGGATTTGTTATGCTCGGCGCATGCCCTGGAATCCCCCGGAAAAAGGAGATCGCCGATGAAAGTGTTACTTACGATTGCCGCGGTGTTGGTGGTACCTGCTTGCAGTCATGCGCAAGCCGCAAAGCCTTGCGAAGAGTTGAAGACGGAAATTGGCGCGAAGCTGGATGCGAAAGGCGTGACGGGATATACGCTGTCGATCGTGGCGAAAGACGCCGACGCTGGAGACGCGAAAGTCGTTGGAACGTGCGAAGGCGGGACGAAGAAGATTGTGTACAAGAAGGGTGACGCGGCGATGAAGAGTGAGAAGAAGGAACCAACGAAGCAATAGAGAACTTCGAAGTTGGGTTGAAAGGGCCGCTTTCCGCTGTTGGGGGAGCGGCCTTTCGTTTGTAGTCTTGATCGAACGCGGGAGCTGCGGCACAGATCGAAGAGAGATTTCTCTCTCCACAAGCCTTTCCGATTCCTCGGAAGGAATCGGAAAGGCTTGTTCCTCTCGAAATGACAGGTAGTGGTGGAAGGTGCGGTGCGGCGGGCGACATCGAAGAGGGCCGACTCGGAAGTCGGCCCCTACAAATGCCGGCATCAAATTGCGATTTGTGGAATGGTTGACATCGAAGAAGGCCGGCTTCGGAAAGCCGGCCCTACAACACCGTTCATCGAATTGCAGTTCGCGGCGTGGTTGACATCGAAGAGGGCCGGACTAAAGTCCCGGCCCTACACAGGCAAAGACAATCAAGAAAATCAAGAGGAGGGCGCTAGTTCGCGGAGCCAGATGTTGCGGTAGCGGACGGGATGGTTGTGGTCCTGGAGGGCGAGAGGGAGTTTGTCCGGACCTGCGGCGTACGGCGGGCGGACGTGGTGTCCGGTGGGGCCGGTGAGCTCGACGTTGTCCTGCGTGAGGACGCCGTTGTGGAAGATGGTGACGTGCGCGGGGCGAGCGAGTTTGCCGGCTGCGTCAAAGCGCGGGCCATGCCAGATGATGTCGTAGGTCTGCCATTGGCCCGGGGCGCGAGCAGCGTTTACCAGCGGCGGATACTGGCCGTAGACCGCGGAGACCTGGCCGTCGGCGTAAGTCTTGCTGTTGTAAGAATCCAGGACCTGAATTTCGTAGAGGCCCATGAGGAAGACGCCGCTGTTGCCGCGGTCCTGGTCTTCGCCCTTGGGAGGATCGGGCTCACGAAATTCGACGTGGAGCTGGCAATCGCCAAAACCGTCCTTGGTGCGGATGTCGCCAGTCTTGGCCGCAACTTCAAAGTAGCCATTTTCGACTTTCCACTGGGCGGCGCTGCCATCCTTCTTTTGCGCCCATTTGGAAAGGTCCTTGCCGTCGAAGAGCACGATTGCGTCCGAAGGCGGCTTGCCCGGTGCGTCCTGCGTGCTGGCCGTGCCGGAAGTAACGACAGGCGGGTTGGGGCGAGTGCGGTCGTGGATTTCCCACTTGGGGTCAACTTGGGCGGAGCAGGCGGATGCCAAAGCAGTGACGGCGAGTGCGGCGAGAAGATTGCGGATCATGAGCGAAACCTCCGAAAGAGTTGTGTGCGCGGCGACTTGGATCAACCTCGGTTTAGCCAACGCCGGAACAGACTGAAGTCTATTCCACATAAGACGACAAACTAAAGCCCGTGCTACTCGCGGGGAATTTTACGACAGTTTGGCGAGTTGTGGGGCGAGATTAGTCTGCGCCGGAAGCAAATTTTTTGCGGCCGGGGACGACGTCGATCTGGAACGTGGGATCGGCGGCGGGGATGTAGGTTGTGGGGAGGCCGAGTTCGCGGCGGACGATGTTGCTGCCTTGGGCGATTGCACTGGTTTTGTAGAAGGCGATTTCGCGATTGCAGCCCTGGCGGCCGAAGCCGCAATCGTTGGAGACGATGAGTTTTTCGGCGGGAATGTGCTTGAGCGCTTTGCGGATTTCGCCGGCGACTTCCTCGGGACGATCGGCCTGCAACTGGCGATGGCTGACGACGCCGATGCAGATTTTTTTCTTCAGGTCGTTTTTGTAGGGCGCGAAGAGTTCGAGATCTTTCTGGTTGCGGTCTTTCATTTCGAGAGTCCAGACGTCGCCGCGGCAGCGTTCGAGATAAATTTCGAGAGAATTGGCGTAGCCGGTTTCTTCCATGACGCGCTGCATGTTCGGATTGCCCCAGCAGGTGTGAATCCAGAGTTCGACGTCGTCGAGGCCTTGTACTTCGCGATTGAAGGCGTCGACCATGAATTTCACTTCGTCGTGGTCTTTGCCGAACGTGTTGGCCATGAAGTGGAAAGTCGGCTCTTCAATCTGAATGCAGCGGCAGCCGGCATCGCGGAGCGCGAGGAGTTCCTTATTCATGGCTTCGGCCATGTCCCAAATGACCTGGCGCTTGTCTTTGTATTTCGGCGTATGAATGTCGAGGAAGAGCGCCATCACTTGCGAGCAGCAGGTGCCGAACTTGATGGGCTTGCGCGTTTTGCCCTGCGCCATGCGCCAGAGTTTGGCGTAGTCGAGCGGGCGGTGTTCGATTTTGTCGACGACATGGGGCCAGCGCCAGCCGGTGTAAATTTCGTTGAGCAGCGTGCCGGGAGGATAGTGCAGCCAGGGCGCGGTGGTTGCTTCGGGCTGAAGATGATCGCCTTCAAAGCCGGCCCATCGCTGGAGCGGGTAATGATGCCAGGCGCGGCCAGCGAGGTCTTCGTCTACGTGAAGATCGCCGTGGCCGAGAATGTCGAGGCCGGCGCGTTCCTGATCGCCGATGACGACGGCGAGCGCGTCCTGGAATTTTTCGCGGAAGCGGATATCGAGCATGCAGGTGTCGAGAGGACGGCCCCACATGGAAACGTCAAACCAACGCGGGCGTGGAAAAGAGCCGGTGACGGTGCTGGCAAGAAGGAGATCTTTGGTTGCGGTGAACATGGAGTGCCTCGGTGTAAATCTGCGAATTACCAGACGCAGGCTGAAGCCTTCTCTACAAGCGCGCGCAGGCTAAAGCCTACGCTACAAGACTCTATGCCGTTTCGGGCTCTTCGATAAGGGATTCTTCGCGGACGACGACGATGATGCCGGAGTCGGTGACGTGGTAGCGGCGCTTATCGGCTTCGAGGTCGTAACCGATTTCGGTGCGTTCTGGGAGGCTGACGTGGCGATCAATGATGGCGCGGCGAATGCGCGAGTGGCGGCCGATGCTGACGTGATTGTAGAGGATGGAATCGCTGACTTCGCTGAAGCTGTTGACGCGCACATTGTTGCCGATGACGGATTTCGAAACACGGCCGCCGGAAACGATGGAACCTGCCGCAACGATGGAGTCCACACCGACGCCCATGCGGTCGGGATCGCCGAAGACGAATTTTGCGGGCGGATATTGGTGCTGCCAGGTGCGGAGCGGCCAGGCACTGTCGTACAGATTGAAGACGGGCGAAACGTTGACAAGGTCCATGTTGGCTTCGTAGTAGGCGTCGAGGGTGCCGACGTCGCGCCAGTATTGCGAAGTGTTGCTGTTTTCGTCGACGAAGTCGTAAGCAAAAACACGGTGCTTGGTGATGATGCGGGGAAGAATGTCCTTGCCGAAATCGTGGTGCGATTTTGGATCTTCGGCGTCGGCGATGAGGATGGGGATAAGCAGCTGGGTATTGAAAATGTAGATGCCCATCGAAGCGTTGCACTGGCCGGGCTTGTGCGGCGATTCTTTCGGATGAGCGGGCTTTTCTTCAAAGCCGATGATGCGCCAGTCTTTGTCGACTTCGATGACACCGAACTGGTGGGCGGCCTCGGCGGTTGGAATTTGGATGGTGCCGACGGTGACGTCCGCGCCGGAATCGAGATGCTGCTGGAGCATCTTGGCGTAGTTCATTTTGTAGATGTGATCGCCGGAGAGGATAAAAACATATTTCGAGCGTTCGCTGCCGATGGAGTAGATGTTCTGGTAGACGGCGTCGGCGGTGCCGCGATACCACTCCTTGCTGACGCGCATCTGCGGCGGAAGAATTTCGATAAATTCGCCGAGGCCGACGATGGAAGACCAGCCGGCGCGAACATGGCGGCTGAGGCTGAGCGCTTTGTATTGGGTGAGAACGAAAACGCGGCGGAGATCGGAGTTGATGCAATTGGAAAGGGTGATGTCAATGATGCGATAGGCGGCGCCGAAGGGAACGGCGGGCTTGGCGCGGTCGCGAGTGAGAGGCCACAAGCGTTCGCCCTGACCACCGGCGAGAAGAACGACAAGAGCGTCACGCATGTCCGTCATGGAGCGTCCTCCGGGCGGGAAGCTGAGCGGCGTGGGAATTCTAGCAGGGGAAAGACAGGAAGCAAGAGAGAGCTGCAAATGAGGCGGGTCGGCACTGAAAAGGGCGAAGCAAGAGGGAGTGGCGTCAGGAGTAATACGGTGGCGAAAGCGTTAACGCAAACGGTGGAAAAGGGAGAAAACAGGGGATTCTCGAAAGATAGCTTGACAGGACAGTCCGAATTGAATAGAAAGTGCCCATAAACCGCAGCAGGGTGCAACGAAAAGCGCATAAAAACGCAGCAGGCAGTGTGCGGGGCAGTGACCACGCATGGCTTGGCATGCGATAATTAACGTGGGTGGAGCCCGACGAATCGAGGCTTTACAACGTAGCCAATCCTAACCGGATTGGGGGTGAAGGTACACAGTGGCTGAAGTCATTATCCAAGAGAGTGAGTCTCTGGAAAACGCACTGCGGCGTTTTAAGCGCAAGGTGCAACAGGAAGACATCATCAAGGAAATCAAGAAGCATAGCTTCTATATGAAGCCCGGCGAGAAACGCCGTGCAAAGGAAGCGCTTTCGCGGAAGCGTTTGCGCAAGAAGATGCGGCGCGAACAGGAGTAATCCTGTTCGTGTTGCAGCTCGGCGCCGCCTCCGTGATTCAGGCCCCGGTCAGGTAAAGACGTTTGGGTGAAGTTAGCACTTCAGTGCCCGCAGGCTCATGGGACCCCAGCCCGGTTTCCTACGGCGACAGGTATCCCGGAATCAACACGCCTATCGAGCAAGATGTGCGCGTCCCCGGACCGAGGCAGGTCAAGGGGGAAGCCACAAATGGAATTTCATGACAGGGTTCTGAAGTGTGCGGAGTGCGGCGCCGAGTTTGTATTTACGTCCGGCGAACAGATGTTTTTCGCGGACAAAGGTTTCAAAAACGAACCGAAGCGATGTAAAGGCTGCAAAGCAAAGCGAGCGGAAGGCGGCGGTGGTGGGGGCGGCAACGGCGGGCAGATGAGGTCGGAAACAAAGACGACCTGCTCGCAATGCGGAAAGGAAACCACAGTTCCCTTCCGGCCGACACAAGGACGCCCGGTATTTTGCAGAGAGTGCTTCCAGCAGCGGCGAGCGCTGGGAGCGGCTTAGGCGGCAGGATTTCCGCGAAGATTGACGAAAAGAACGCAATGTCCCGGCGAGAGGCCCCGTTTTTTCCAAAAATCATTCCAGCTGAAGTGAAGTGTCATTTTAGCGGTGTCAGGCGTATGATACCCCGCGAAGTCTCCAGTTAAGCCAAGCGACCCGGAGGGCCACTCCATGGCTCACCGCTTTACCATCGGCGTCGAAGAAGAATTCCAAATCATAGATCCAGCTACATGCGAGCTTCGTTCGCACGTCATGCAATTGGTGTCGGCGGCTTCACCTTCGATCGTTGACCAGGTGAAGCACGAGATGCACCAGTCGATCGTGGAGACGGGCACGAATATTTGCGAGGACGTGGCAGAGCTTCGAATTGAGATGCACCGGACGCGTGGAGAATTAGTGGCGGCGGCGGAACGGGCGGGGCTGCAAGTGGCGGCGGCAGGGACGCATCCGTTTTCGAGCTGGATCGATCAGGTGATTTCGCCGGGCGAGCGTTACCAGAATATCGTGGAAGAACTGCAGCAGCTGGCGCGTTCACTGCTGATTTTCGGCATGCACATCCACGTGGCCATGCCGGACAAGCAGACAACGATCGACATGATGAACATGGTGCGGTACTTCGTGCCGCACTTGCTGGCGCTGTCGACGAGTTCGCCGTTCTGGATGGGTCGCAACACGGGATTGAAATCGTTTCGAACGACAGTGTTCCGGCGCTTCCCGCGGACGGGAATCCCCGAGCAGTTCGAATCGTGGAGCGCTTACGAAAACTTTGTGAATTTACTGGTGAAGCTGAATTGCATCGATACCGGCAAAAAGATCTGGTGGGACGTGAGGCCGCATCCGACGTTTGGCACACTGGAATTCCGGATGTGCGATGTAACAACGAAAGTGGAAGAGGCAGTGGCGATTGCGGCGCTGACACAGGCGCTCGTAGTCAAGCTGCACCGGCTGTACAAGAGCAACCAGAGCTGGCGGATTTATCGGCGGGCGCTGATTGAGGAAAACAAGTGGCGCGCGGCGCGGTACGGCATCGAGGGCAAGATGATCGATCTGGGCAAGGAAGAAGAAGTGCCGATGCGGGCCCTGATTCCGGAATTACTGGAACTCGTGGATGACGTGGTGGACGATCTCGGCAGCCGCAGCGCGGTGGAGTACGTGAACACGATTCTCCACGAGGGAACGAGTTCCGAACGGCAGATGCGCGTGTTTGAGCAGACCGGCGATTTGAAGGCCGTCGTACGGCACATCGTGGCGGAGACAAAAGGGACGGTGACGGAACCGAAGCAAGCTTCGGCGCGCGCGGTGAATTGAGCTTCTCCAAGAACTCCGGGCGCAAGATTCCTCAGGAGCAAAAACATGAAAAAAGTGGGACTGCTGTGCGGCAGAGAGTACGCGTTTCCTCCGGCGTTTCTGGCGCGCGTGAATGAAGTCGGGAAAAAAGACGGCGTGACGGCGGAGTTCGTGAAGCTGGGCGGAACGAAATTGAATGAGCCGCCCGAGTACAGCGTGATCGTGGACCGGATTTCGCACGAGGTGGAATACTACCGCGGCTACCTGAAGCACGCGGCGCTGCAGGGGACGTACGTTATCAACAATCCGTTCTGGTGGACGGCCGACGACAAATATTTCAACTACTCGGTGGCGGCGAAGCTTGGCGTGGCGATTCCAAAGACGGTGCTGCTGCCACAAAAGGGATATCCGAGCAACGTGGATATCACCGCCGAATCGCTGCACAACCTGAAATACCCGATCGACTGGGACGGTCTGCTGGACTACGTAGGCCGGCCTGCGATTTTGAAGCCGTTTTCGGGCGGTGGATGGAAGCACGTCTACAAGGTGAATAACAAAGAAGAATTGTGGGCGGCGTACGACCAGACGTCTCCCGTTTGCATGACCCTGCAGGAGTTCATAGATTTCGACAAGTACGTGCGGTGCTTTACGTTTGGAAAGATGGACATTGTGCCGGTGCATTACGACGTGAAAGAGCGGAAGTATTTGGTGGAGCACGACTACCTGTCATCGGCAATGACGCAGCGCGTCGTGAAGGATGCGCAGACGATCAATCAAGCGTTGGGCTACGAAATGAACACAATCGAATTTGCGATCAAGGGCGATGTGCCGTACGCGATTGACTTTCTGAATCCGGCGCCGGACTTCGAGCGCGACCGGATTACGTCGTATTACTTCGAGATGGTGCTGGATAAGATGTCGAAGCTGGTGATTGA
>Ga0137403_10002218_pt1 | contig 23891 bp, 20 predicted proteins | sample CZOMad2_1_16fung_FD_122057 | JGI IMG/M metagenome (GOLD analysis project Ga0137403, IMG submission 122057) | Vadose zone soil fungal communities from Angelo Coast Range Reserve, California, USA - CZOMad2_1_16fungal (Hybrid Assembly) | ecosystem: Environmental > Terrestrial > Soil > Vadose zone...
TGTTCAGCCTGTGCGGCGGGAACGTGTTGCGCAGGATCGCTAGGCTGGCCGGCTGGAGCATCGCGCCCGCGAAGCCCTGCACGACGCGCCACAGGATGACCATCCCGATGCTGCCAGACAGGCCCACCAGCGCCGACGCTATGGCAAACAGCACGATGCCGGCCAGGAACAGGCGCTTGCGGCCGAACCGGTCCGCGAGCCGGCCCGCGATGACCAGCGACACCGCCAGGGCCAGCAGGTAGCCGTTGGTGACCCACTGCAGGCCGGCCAGGTCGGCGTGCAGGCTGGTGGCGATGGCCGGGTTGGCGATGGAGACGACGGTGGCGTCCAGGCCGACCATCGTCACGCCGAACGCGACGGCGATCAGCGTCAGCCACGGGTTGCCGTAGCCGCGCCGGGCGCGTGGCGGGGCTGCGGTGAGGCTCGGCCGCACGCCGCTGGATGTCTGGGTCATGGACCCAAACTGTCATCCACTGACAACTGGCGTCAACAGTCTTTCGGCGTGATGTGACCGTTGTCATGGGATGTCGCGAGTTGGCTACATGGAGGTAACATGCGGAGATGACCACCGCCGGGCTACGCGAGCGCAAGAAGCGGCTGGAAGCCGCTGAGGCCTACGGTGAGGCGGGTCGTGCTGAGCGGGCCACGGCCGAGAACTTCGAGGCCGAGCTGATCGAGGCCTACCTGCCGAAGCAGCTCTCCGACGAGGAACTGGCGGAGCTGGTCGATGTCGCAGTCGCCGAGGCCGGTGCCAGCGAGCAGAAGCAGATGGGCCAGGTGATGTCGGCGCTGATGCCGAAGCTCGGCGGGCGCGCCGACGGCAAGCGGGTCAGCGCGGCGGTGCGTGAGCGGCTTGGCGCGTAGGCAGCTCACGCTCGAGAACAGCGTCGCCGCCGAGCTGGCGGGCTCCGAGGATGCGGTGCTGCGCGCCCTGCGCGGGCACCTCGATTGCGACTTCCACCTGCGCGGCAACGTGCTCACCCTCGACGGCGAGTCCGATGACGTGCAGACCGCGGCCACCGTCGTCGACGAGCTGGTCGAGTTGATCGAGAACGGACACGAGGTGGCGCCGGGGACGATCGAAGCGGTGACCGGCGCGCTCGACGCCGACGAGAGTCCGGCGGAGATCCTCGAGGACGTCGTCTGGCGCCACCGCAACACCAGGGTCTCACCGAAGACGCTGAACCAGAAGCGTTACGTCGATTCGATCCGCGATCACACGATCACCTTCGGCGTCGGGCCCGCCGGCATAGGGAATCTCCGCTCCGTTCCACAGCACGCGCCGCGGGGGCCAGCTACCCACCAGCCGGATCACGTAGCCGCGCCGGGCCGGGAGCCCCTCGAAGTCACCCGCGGTGGGCCCGATCTGCAGGTGCACCGTGCCGTCGGCGTCCCGCCGCTGGCTCACGGGCGTCCACCCGAATTTCCCGCTCTGATAGCCCAGGTCGTCGCCGGCGTCCTGGTAGACCCGGGTGGTCCCCGAGTCGCCGGGGAAAACGGCCAGGGCGAGCAGATCTTTCGGCTGCGCGTCGCTGCGGAGCGCCGTGGTGGCCATCGGGACGATGGCGCCGGCCCGCACGTACACCGGTACCTCGTCCAGCGCGAACCCGCGCGTGACCACCGCGGGCCCGTGGAGGCGCGTGCCGGTGAACCACTCGTACCAGTCCCCCGGCGGCAGCCACAGGCGCTGGTGCGCGAGCAGCGTGTCGGGTGACATCGGCGCGGTGATCGGCCGCACGATCATGTCGGGACCGAAGCCGTACTCGTCCGGGAAGTCGTACGCCGCGCTGTCGGCCGGCCAGTCGTAGTACAGCGGATGCACCAGGGCCACGCCCGTATCGTACGCATGCCGCGCCGCGGTGTAGACGTAGGGAATCATGGCGTAGCGCAGCACGAACGCCTGGCGCATGACCCGGAAATACTCCGTGGGATAGGCCCAGATGCGGCGCTCGGCGTCGGGATTCTTCGTGGTGTGCGTGCGCAGGATCGGGCTGAAGCTGCCGAATTGGATCCAGCGCGTGTACAGCTCGGGCGAGACCTCGCCGTTCAGGTGCCCGCCGATGTCGTGGCTCCAGTAGCCGAAGCCCACGTTCGCGGCGGTGGCCGTGAAATACGGCTCGAAGGCGAGCGCGTCCCACGTGGAGTAGGCGTCGCCGGAGAAGCCGATCTGATAGCGGTGGTTGCCCAGCCCGCCCCAGCGATGGAAGATCAGCGGACGTGCCTTGCCCTCCGCCTCCATGTGCGTGAAGAAGAGGTAGTTGATCCACCAGGTCGGGTTGAGCCCGGCCACCGCAGTCGTGTCCCACTGCTGCCAGTCGAGCCACCAGAAATCCACGCCCTGCCGCTCGAGCGGGGCGATGATGTCCTTGAAGTAGGTCTCGGCGAAGCGCTTGTCCGTCGGCCGGAACGGCACGTAGCGCTCGGTGGCGGGATCGATCCCCATGTCCCGCGCCATCTCGGGGTAATGCGTCTCCCACGGCTGGATGCCGCCGGCGGGATGCAGGTTGAGGGGCGTGCGCAGGCCCTGCCGCGCGGTCCAGTCGAGAAACGCCTCGGGATCCGGGAAATAGGCGGAGTTCCACGAGTACCCGGTCCACCCCTTGGCTTGTCCCGCCTGGTCCTTGGGCGCGTTCTCCCAGCGCAGCTCGAACGTGTTGTGCCAGTCCATGTCGATCACGAGCACGTCGAGCGGCACGTCGAACGTGTCGAACTGGCGGACGAGGTCCGTGAGCTCCTGGTCGGTGTAGGCCCAGTAGCGCGACCACCAGGCGCCGAACGCGAAACGCGGCGGCATCGGCACGCGACCGGCCACCTCGATGAAGTCGGCCAGCGCGCCTTTGTAGTCGTGGCCGTAGCCGAAGAAATAGAGGTCCTGGCGCTCGCCCGCGGGCCTCGCGACGACCCAGGGCCAGGCGCTCTGGTCGAACAGGGGGCGCTGGCTGTCGTCCACCACGGTCCAGCCCGCGCGCGACAGCAAGCCGGGCTCCAGGGGGACGGGACCCTTGGCGCCGTCCAGCGTGCGCGTCGTGCCCTTGAGGTTGGCGCTGTCCGACTCGCCCGGGCGCCAGACGACGTCGCGCCCGTCCGCGCGCAGCCGCACCTCGAGGTTGCCGGGGCGGAAGCGCCCGCTGCCGCGCCGGTAGCGCAGCGTCAGGTCGTCAGTCTGGAGCGTGAGCCAGCCGCCGGCCCGGCGCACGGTGTGGCGCGGGACGGCGAGGCGCCGCTGGATAAAGACGAGCGACCGACGGTCCTCGAAGTGTCCGCCCGCGCTCCACTCCATCCGCACCAGCCGCGGCGTGAGCACGGTGAAGCGCGCGTGGCCGTCGACCACTGTGGCCGCCGGGTCGGCGACGGGATCAGCCGTGGCGACCTGTGGCGGCCGCGACGGCGCCTGGGCCGCCACGCGCGGGTCGGCCGGCCAGGTGAGAGCCAAGCCGCCAAGGCCCAGCGACACCAACGTGCGCATCCCGCGACCTCCCCCCGCTTTGAGACAGCGTCCGCCGGGGCGTTGCGTAAGAATCGGGTCGGGCTTCGCCTCGTCATCGTTGCCGGCAGCGAGCTGAACCCGTTCGTTACGCTGGCGTCTCAAATTCATCAACTCAGTGACTCGACACCACTATTGCTTGTCAGGTCTGGAGGAGGCGCCGCATGCCAGCCACATCGGTCGACACCATGCCGGTCATCTATCCTGGTCTGCACTATCGCGATGCCGAAGCAGCCATGGGGTGGCTAACCCGGGCATTTGGCTTCGTGAAGCGCGCGCGACCCCGAAGGGAACTACTGGACGTTCGGCACCTATCGCCCCGGCGGCGACTGGAAGTAGTCAGACGGCGGGACGGCGGGAAGGTCTAAGGACGCGAGTGGCTGAGAGTGCGAGTTGCAGGGCTGCTCGGGCCCCAAGTGGAGGCGGGTTCGAGCGCGCGGAGGAAACCGGCGCGAGATCGGCTCCAGAATCAGGGCCTGGCCTGCGCTGAGCGGGCCGGAGACCCGGATGAGCAGGGACCAGTGGCGGTGAGGCGGCGGAAATTGAGGTGCTTAGCGACGGAGCGCGAGCAGCAGTCCCCCCAGGGCCAGCAAGGTCGTGACCCAGAACCCAAACATCCAGCGGACCAGGTCGGTGCGCAGCTCTGCGAGTCGCTGCTCCAGCTTAGCGTCGAAGCGCGCAAAATTCAGCTCGTTCAGCTCTCGCAGGTCGCTACGGTAGGTCAGGTCCACGGCGTTGAACCAGTCCACTAGCTCGTTGGCTATGTCCTCGCCCAGTACCTCATAGAAGTGCTTGGAGAGCCTGGCGGTCACCGGCACCCGATCCTCGACGGTAGCTGTCGGCGACAACCTAAGCATATGCTCGGCGGGAATTAGTATCAAATCATTGCGGTGCGGAGCGGGTCGACGGATGCCGTGCCGGCGCGTCAGAGCGCGCGGAGGAAACCGGGGCAGCACACGGAGCCCCCTGGCGCGAGTGGCTCACCTCCCCAGATGCGCCGGTACCCGCCGGATCGCCCTGGTGTCGCCCTGTCGGGTACCCAGCCGCTCGAGCACGGGCTCGAGCCCGGCGCGCAGGTGCTCCAGCAGCGCTGCAAGCCAGTTTCGTGACGGATGACCGCAGGTTGCGCCACCTCCTCAACACCACTGCACATGTGGGAAACTCGTTTCCTGCAGCAGCGACGACCACACCGTCGAGATTCCCTCATTGATCATGTGAATGTAGAGCAGTACATTTAATACATGCGAAAACGCAAACCCACGCCGCGCCTGGTCCGTGAGCCAGTGCAGGTCTATCTCGCTCCCGACGACCGGCGGCTGCTCGACTCGCTCGCCCGCGCCACCGGATTGTCCCGGGCGGAGATTCTGCGCCGGGGCATTCGCAGCTTCGCGGCCGCGGCCCAGGGCGGCAAGAGCCCCATGCTGGCGTTTCTCGATGAGGTGGCCGGCGAGGAATGGCCGGAAAGCACCGCGGAGCGGCACGACGAGTTTCTGACCCGGATCTACCGCTCTTCATGAGCGGGGGCCTGTTCCTCGACACCTCGGGTTGGTTCGCTGCGATCAGTCGCCGGGAAGCGGCCCATGAGCGTGCCCGCGCCGCTTACACCGAGCAACTGCTTGGTGGCGGTGCCTTGGTCACAACCGCCCTGGTCATCGCCGAAATGCACGTGCTGCTCGTCAAGCTCAGCGGCCCCGCAGTGGCACTGAGTTTCCTGGATGGCGTCGCTGCCGACGCGACGCACGAAGTAGTGGATGTCGATCGCGATTTGCGCCTGGCGGCAATCGAGCGCTGGCTACGCCGGTTCGCCGACCAGGACTTGAGCCTTACGGACGCGGTGAGCTTCGAGGTCATGCGGCGTCGAAAGCTTCGCCGCGCCCTTGCCCTGGATCGGCACTTTGCGGTCGCCGGGTACGAGATGCTGCCGGGCCTGTAGCGGGATGGCGGGATGGCGGCCAAGCTAGAACCCGAGGGCGCGAGTGGCCAGGGCGGCGGGAGCTCCAAGGGAAGGCGCGTCAGAGCGCGCGGAGGAAACCGGGGCGACGTCGGATACCGCACGTGGCGAGTGCCCGCAGGCGCGAGTGGTCAGGGGTGCTGGGGCTCCAAGGGGAGGCGCGTCGGAGCGCGCGGAGGAAACCGGGGCGACGTCGGCTGAGGATTGGGATATCTGGCCAAGACGGCCCCGGGTTCCGATGGTACGCGCTCCGCTAGCGCCCCCCGCGGAGTCCCAGCCCCCTGCCACTCGCGCCAAAGCAGGGCGCTCCGCTAGCGCCTCCCGCGGAGCCCTGGCGCCCCTGGCACGAGCGCCCTCTGCTAGCGCCTCTCGCGGAGCCTGAGCCCCCTGGCACGAGCGCCGTCGCTGGTGCCCGCCGCCCAACCGGTGCAGATTTCCCCTACCTCCAAAGGACACCGAAACCCTGGCCGACGTGGCGCCCCTTCGCGACGCGCTGCAGGACCGCTACGCGCTCGACCGCGAGCTCGGGCGTGGCGGCATGGCGTGCGTCTATCTCGCCCGCGACGTCAGGCACAAACGCCTGGTCGCGCTCAAGGTGCTCCACCCCGAGCTCGCCGCCGCGCTCGGCGCCGAGCGGTTCCAGCGCGAGATCGAGTTCGCCGCCCGCCTGCAGCATCCCCACATCCTCACCGTCCTGGATTCGGGCGAAACCGCAGGCCAGCTCTGGTTCACCATGCCGTACGTCGAAGGCGAGAGCCTCCGGAGCCGCCTTCGCCAGGAACGCCAGCTTCCGGTAGACGAGGCGCTCCGCATCGCCAACGAAACCGCGCGCGCCCTGGACTACGCCCACCGTCAGGGTGTGATGCACCGCGACATCAAGCCGGAAAACATCCTCCTCACGAAGGATGGGGACACGCTGGTCGCCGACTTCGGCATCGCTCGCGCCCTGGCCGGCGCCGATGAGCGCCTGACCCAGACCGGGATGAGTCTCGGCACCCCCGCCTACATGAGCCCCGAGCAGGCGAGCGGCGACAAGGCGGTGGACGCGCGCACCGACGTCTACTCGCTCGGCTGCGTGCTCTACGAGATGCTCGCGGGCGAGCCGCCCTACACCGGGCCGAACGCGCAGGTCGTCATCATGAAGCGGTTCACCGAGCCGGTGCCGAGCGTGCGGAAGGTTCGGCCGGCCGTACCCGAGGGCGTGGATCAGGCGCTCCAGCGAGCCCTCGCGTCGCTTCCCGCCGATCGGTTCGCGACTGCGGCAGAGTTTGGTCGCGCGCTCCAGGTCCAGGCGAGCGCGTTCGCGACCGCGGCGACCCCGCCGGCTGCCACCGCGCCGGCGATCGCAACGACGACGCCGACCACGCCTACCGGGCCGGCAACCGCCCCGACGCCGACCACTCCGGTTCCGAGCGTCATCCCGGCGCGTCGCCCGCGCATGCCCATCGCGGCGATCACGCTCGGCCTCGGCTTCCTGATTGGAATCGGAGTGCTGTTCGCCTGGCGCCGCACCCACGCCAGCGCGATCGAAGACAGCACGGGCTCGAAGCGGATCGCCGTCTTGCCGTTCGAGAATCTGGGCGACTCAGCCGATGCCTACTTCGCCGATGGCATGACCGACGAAGTGCGCGGAAAGCTCTCCCACGTGGCCGGGCTCGCCGTGATCGCACGGACCAGCTCGAACGAGTATCACAAGACTACCAAGCTGCCTCAGCAGATCGCCCGCGAGCTCGGCGCCGATTACCTGCTCACCGCGACCGTGCGGTGGGAGAAAGTCGCCGGCGGGCCGAGTCGCGTGCGCGTAAGCCCCGAGCTCATCCGGGTCGAGCCGGGCGCCGCACCAACGACGAAGTGGCAGCAGGGCTTCGATGCGTCGCTCACCGACGTGTTCCAGGTCCAGGCCGACATCGCCACCAAGGTCGCGAGCGCCCTCGATGTGGCTATGGGCGACAGCGCGCGGCATCAACTCGCGGTCAAGCCGACGGCCAACCTGGCGGCCTACGACGCTTTCCTGAAAGGCGAGGCCATTCTGGAGGCCGTGGGCATGGGCAATCCACCGAGCCTCCGCCAGGCCATCGGCCTCTATGAGCAGGCCGTGGCGCTCGACTCGACGTTCGTTTCGGCCTGGGCGCAGCTTGCCCGGGTCCGTGCGGCCCTCTACTTCAACAGCACGCCCAGCCCTGACCTCGCTACCCAAGCGCGCAAAGCGACGGAGCGGGCCCAGGCACTCGGCCCCGACCAGCCGGAGGCGAAGCGTGCGCTGGGTGACTACTACGGGAGCGTGCTGCTGGATAACCGTCAGGCCATGGCGGCTTACGAGGCCGGGCTCAAACTGGCGCCCAACAACGTCGACCTGCTCGGAGCGGTGGCCTCGACGGAACAGAGCCTCAACCGGTGGGACGCCTCGCTGCCGCTGATCACGAAGGCGGCCGAACTCGACCCGCGCTCTGCCCCTGCTCAGCGGCGTCTGGCGTTCACGCTAATGTATCTGCGCCGCTACCGCGAAGCTCAGATCGCCATGGACCGCGCCCTCCCGCTCGGTCCCACGAATTTCGACAACATCTTACGCCAGGTCATGCTCGCCCTCGCCCAGGGCGACCTGGGCGGTGCCCAGGCGTTCGTGCGCAAGACCCTCACCACTGTCGAGCCGACCTCCCTGATCGCGTTCCTTGCGATCTACCAGGATCTCTACTGGGTATTGGATGACGCCCGGCAGCAACAGCTCCTGACCCTTCCGCTGAGTGCCTTCGACAACGAACCCGGAACGCGGGCCATCGTTCTCGCCCAGACCTACCAGCTGCGCGGGAATCTGCCGCTGGCTCGCCTCTACGCCGACTCCACCCGGCTCGCGATTGAGGAGCAGCTTCGAGCAGCTCCCGGAGACGGCCAGCGGCATATCTTCAGGGGTCTGGCTCTGGCCTATATGGGGCGGAAGGCCGAGGCGATCGAGGAAGGCAAGCGCGGCGCCGCGCTCTGGCCAATCAGCCGCGATGCATATAACGGCGCCTACATCCAGCACCAGCTCGTCCGGATCTATCTGCTCGTGGGTGAGCCCGAGAAGGCGCTCGACCAGCTCGAGCCCCTGCTCAAGATGCCGTTCTATCTCTCGCCCGGCTGGCTCCGCATCGACCCCACGTTCGCGTCGCTCAAAGGGAACCCCCGCTTCGAGCGGCTGATCGCGGCGAAGTAGCAGGCGGGACGGCGGCAGGCGGAGGATTGCGGTGCCTGGCCCGGATGGCCCCGATGCTCGCCCAGCGCGAGTGGCCAGGGACGGCGGGAGCTCCAAGGCGGCGCTAGCAGAGCGCGTACCGTCGGAACCCGGGGCCGTCCTTGCCAGCCAGCCCAATGCTCAGGCGACGTTGCCCCGGTTTCCTCCGCGCGCTCTGACGCGCCGCCTTTCCGCTCCCGCCGCCCTGGCCAACTCGCGCCAGCATGCAAACCCCTTGGAGCTCTGGCCGTCCCTGGCCACCAGCGCCTTTCTCTGCTACCGCTCCCGCGGAGCCCGCGCACCAACGACAGTTTGGGCGACATACGTCAGGCCGGATCCTTTCCCACCGCCTCCCATTGTTCCACGAGACCAAGCCTCTGGATGTCAGCGATCAGTCCGGCGAGGTCGATGTCCCTCCCGAGCTCGCGGAGCATTGCGCGGATGTCACGCAGGTGGCGATCGGAGCCACTGTCCCGGAAGTACTCCAGCTTGCGCAGCACGACATACTCCGGTGGGGCGATCCAAACCTCCTCGTTGCTGACCGCAATTGGCCGCCGGCGCTCCAATGCCCAACGGTGCAGCGGGTCGGTCCCGGCGACGTAGATGTCGGCTTTGAGCGCCGTCGCGAGATGAATCAGGTTGAAGTGCCCGCCCAGGGGTCGCCCGATTTCCGCCGCCATGACCTCGCTCGGGGGGCAGTAGAAGGCGTCGGATGCAAACGTCCTGGCGAGCCGCCCAACGTCACGGGCCGACAGGTCGAGGACGAGGTCGATGTCGTTGGTCAGCCGCGGTTCGCCGTACACGATCGCTGCGACGGCTCCCGTTACCATGTAGAGCAGGCCGAGACGGTTGAGGGGCGCGACGAAGAGAGTAATGAGATCCGCTTGCGGCTCGGACGGCAGAGGTGATTCCTCAGCCAGCGGCACGCAGGAAAATCGCGCGCACCCGCTCCTCGATCGCTTCCGGCCGAAGCTGAGGATGCCGCGCCCGCACGCCTGCGGCGCTGAGCTCCCACGCCGTCCGTCGAAGCTGGTAAGCAATTGCCAGCTTCGCGGCTGGAGACAGCCGGCGTGCGGAGTGCGGTCCCTGATCGGCCGCATGGACAGAAGGGTCGGTCGGCGCCATCACATCGGAATCTGCAGCTGCTTGATGAGCATCGCCAGCCCGGCGTCGGTCCGTCCGCTTCGCTACCCTGCGGCTGCGTTCGCCTCCGTGATGGCCCGCTGGTAGACGGGGCAAAGGGTAGCGCGTCAGAGCGCGCGGAGGAAACCGGGGCAACGTCGGCTGAGCATTGGGCTGCCTGGCAAGGACGGCCCCGGGTGCTCGCCCAGCGCGAGTTGGCCAGGGCGGCGGGAGCGGAAAGGCGGCGCGTCAGAGCGCGCGGAGGAACCGGGGCGACGTCGGCTCAGCATCGCGATCTCTGCAAGGAAGGCCCCGGGTTCCGACGGTCGCGCTCTGCTCAGCGCCTCCCGCGGAGTCCCGGCCCCCTGGCACGAGCGCCCTACTCTGCTAGCGCCTCCCGCGGAGCCCTGGCGGCCCTGAGCCCGAGCGCCTACTCTGCTCAGCGCCTCCCGCGGAGCTGCCGATGACCCGAGCGCCAAGCCTTCCTATCGCGCCGCCGCCGAGCGCCGCAGCATCCACCCGTACAACCAGACAATCACGCCCACGAACCCGATCACTCCCAGCCACGGCGCGGGCCCGAAGCTCTCGGGCACGAGCGCGATCGGCGCCTCCTTCGACAGCCCAACGATCAGCCCCGCGTTGACCACCCCCCAGAGGCTCTCGCCGACGATCAATCCCGATGCCACCAGCGTCCCCAGCCGTTCCGCGCGCTCGGGATTCGGGGACGTGCGGACCCGCCGGTCGTACCAATGGGAGAGCACCGCGCCCACCACCACGGCGAAGGTCGCCGATATCGGGAGATAGATCCCGATGCCCACCGCCAGCGGTGGAACCCGGAGCTTCTACATGGCGCCGAGCCCCGCGTCGACCAGAATGAGGCCGACGCCGACCAGCCCGCCGATCCCGATCATGGTCCATTCCAGGTGCCCGCCGATCACTCCCTCGGCCAGGGCCGAGATGAGCGTCGCCTGGGGCGCCGGGAGCGGGTTGGGCGCCACGACGCCGATGTTTGCCGCCCCGGCGAACCCGTACGCCTTGGCGAGCAGGTTGAGCACCGGTGGAATCACCGCCGCGCCGGCGCCCACGCCCACGATGAGCGCGATCTGCTGGCGCATCGGTGAGGCGCCCACCAGTTGTCCGGTCTTGAGGTCCTGCAGGTTGTCGTTCGAGATGGTGGCGCAGGCGAAGACGATGGAGGTGACGAACAGCGCGAGCGCGACCAGGGCGGGCCGGGTCTCCTGAGTCGGCGCCACCGTGAGCGCAAAGACCGATGCGCAGACCACGATCGAGAGAATCCCGACGCCGGAGATTGGACTGTTCGAGGCGCCGATGAGTCCCGCCATGTAGCCGCAGACGCCGGCGATGATGAACCCGACGATCAGCACGAACGGCACCGCGACCAGCGTCAGCCCCACAGCGCTCGGCGCCAGCACCGTCGACTTCGCAAAAGTGAAGGCCAGCCACGCGGCGATGAGGAGGCAGCCGGCCGTGAGCCCGATGATCCAGGGCGGCGAAATGTCGCGATCGCGATCGTCGGCCACGGCCTTGGCGCGAGAGGCCGCGAGCGTGCTCACCAGCCCGCCGACGACCGGCTTGGCGAGCGTGGCGAGGGTGTAGATCGCGGCGACCGCGATGGTGCCGGCCCCGATGAACCGCACCTGGGTGCGCCAGATCGTCAGGGTGTGGGCCGCGAGGGTGGCGTCGGCGGCGGCGGGCTGCATCGAGGTCAGGATCGGGACCGCGATCGCCCACGAGATGATGAGGCCGGCCAGCATCGCCATCCCGACCGACAGACCGACCAGATGTCCGGCGCCGAGGAGCGCGAGCGACCACGCGATGTTGTATCCGCTCGCGGCCGTCGCGCCCAGCCGGAAGAACCCGGCGACTTCGCCGGCGGCGATCCGGGTGCCCGTGATGATGGCGAGGCCGGCCGAGGCGACAGAGCCGAGAACGACGGCGACGAGGCCTTCCCTCGCTTCTCCCGAGTCGTCGGTCGTCTCTCCGCGGGTGCCCGAGCCGACCTTGAGCACCTCGGCCGCGGCCACGCCTTCGGGGTAGGGCAGGTCGGACGTGGTGACCAGGGCGCGCCGGAGCGGGATCGTGAAGAGGACGCCCAGCACGCCGCCGCTCACGCAGATGAGAAAGGATTGCCAGAAGGGGAATCCCGTCCACCATCCGACGATCACGAGCCCCGGTAGCACGAAGATGATCGCGGCGAGGGTGCCCGCCGCGGACGCCACGGTCTGGACGATGTTGTTCTCGAGAATGGACGAGTCCTTGAAGACGCTCAGGACTGCCATCGAGATCACGGCCGCGGGGATGGACGACGCCACAGTGAGGCCGACTCTGAGGCCGAGATAGACGTTGGCCGCCGTGAACGCAATGGTGATGAGGGCCCCGAGGAGCAGGCCCCGGAAGGTGAGCTCTTTTGGTCGCATGGCTGGCAATTCTACAGCCGTCCGGCGGGTCTGGCGAGCCGGGGGTGGCGGGATGGCGGGACGGTAGTGAAGGTGCGAGGGCGCGATCGCCAGGGACGGCTTGGGGCGCCGGCGCGCCTCGCTTGGAGTCGCCGCCGCCCTGGCGACTCGCGCCAACCCACCTAGCCGACCCTGGCGGGAGCGCCCCATCCTCAGCTCGGCGACACCATCGTCGGCGCCCCCGCATCCCCGAACAGCGCCCCGATGCTCGCCGTCTTCATCACTCCGCTATCCAGCACCGCCCAAGCGCCCCCTCAAGCTGCCGCCAGCGACGGACAGCTTGCGGTCCGCGCGATGTCCCGGAAAGCGCACGCCCACCGACCGGAATAAGCCGCCACGGTTCGCGCGGAATCGGAACCCGAACCAGAGCACCAACACCGATTTTCACCGGGGTCCCAGACGGGTCATCCGAGGCCGTGCTGAGCGGGTCTTGCTCCCAAATTGGGAGGCACTAGCATTCCTATGCGAGTCATCTCCAAACGGACGCTGCGACGGTTCTGGGAGGGGCATCCGCGCGGGGCGACCGCCAAGGCAGCCCTGGAGGCGTGGCATGGGCAGGTGCTGGATGCGGACTGGGCACAGCCGTCGGATGTGAAGAAGCAGTACCGTGATGCCAGCATCCTCAAGGGGAGCCGAGTGGTGTTCAACATCGCTGGGAACAGGTATCGGCTGGTCGTGAGGATCAACTATCCATACCGGGTCGTGTACGTCCGCTTTGTCGGCATCCACGCGGAGTACGACCGGATCGATGCGGAGACGGTATGACAGCAAACATCGACATCCGTCCCATCAAATCCGAGGCCGATTACGAGCGGGCGCTGGCCGCGGTGGACCGTTTTATGGATGCTGAGCCCGATACACCGGAGGGAGACGCGTTGGACGTTCTGGTCACCTTGGTCGAGGCGTATGAGGCCAAGCGCTGGGACATCGGCTTCCCCGACCCGATCGATGCCATCCGCGCCCGGATGGAGCAGCAGCGCTTGCGCCCCAAGGATCTGGAGCCGTTCCTTGGAGGCAGCGGGCGCGTATCCGAGGTTCTGAACCGGCAACGCCCGCTGACCCTGACCATGATTCGGCGGCTCGAGCACGGACTGGGAATCCCTGCGCGGATCCTGATTCGCGAATCTGAAGGACCTCCAGCGAGGAGGTCCACCAAGCGACGCCGCACCCGGGCCCAGCGCCGGCCCGGGAGAAGCCGGAAGGTCTAAGGCCGGGACGGCGGGACGGGCAACGAAGGGTGCGAGGGCGCTCGTGCCAGGGCGGCGGAGGCTCCAAGCGAGGCGCGTCAGAGCGCGCGCCGGAGCCGCTAGCCGTCCCTGGCACGAGCGCCAGCCATACCATCGCCCTGGCACGAGCACCCCACTCTGCAGCGCCCGCGATCGCGCCCAACGTTCAGCTCGGCGACACCATCGTCGGCGCCCCATGCTGCTCTCCTGATGGCGAGACTCGGGTCGGCGGGAATGAGTCGGAGGTGCGGAACCAACTTATGGTGCGGTCGAGCGGCGAACGAGTCAGGATCGGCTGCCTTCGAGCTGCTTGATTCGTTCGAGCGTTTCCACGTCGGCCTGGTCCTGGAGCCTGCCGGTCTGCTTCGAGCGGATGAGCGTGTCTATGTCCGCGAAGGGAATCTCCACGTCCTCGATCTGCACGGTCCGCCGACGGGCGGCCGCGTCGGCGTAGCGAACGCTCCAGGCGAGCGTCAACAGGTCGACTCGAGGGTCGTCACCCACGATCGTGAGCGGCTTCGCGATCACCTCCGAAGGATCGAGGTCCCGGGCGATCCCGAACGTCAGCTGCCCCAGCGCCTCGAGAGCCCGGCGAGCGTTGTCGAGGGTTGGCTCGATCAGGACGTCGACATCCTTGGTGGCGCGCACCGCGCCGTGCAGCGCGAGCGCGAAGCCACCGACGACGACGTAGCGGACGCCGGCCGCATTCAGCAGCCGGCACACGGTGAGAAGACGGGAGGCGTTGGGCGGCGTCACCCGACGCCTGCCCCCTCACCACGTCGCCATTGCTCGTACTGGTCGAAGGTGTCGAAGGCAACGATCCACGGCTTGAGCGGCTTCCGGCCCCGCATGAGTTCCTGCCAGAGCTCCTCCGAGAGCTTCAGCCGGTCAGCCGGAGAGAGGGCCAGGCCCTCGCGCAGCGTGCGATCGCGTGCCCCGGCAAACGCATCCAGCCCGGGGCGGCTGAGGTACGCCTGAATCGCCTCCGCTACGACGAAGCTGCGGGAGCGCCGCTGGCGCTTCGCTTCGGCGTCGAGGCTCTTCCGCAGTTCAGCCGGCAACGAAATCGAGAGAATGGTGGCCACCCGATCACCCGTATTATTAACTATTAATAAACTACACTCCGGGTGCGAGAAAGGCCACCGGCGCCCCGCCCGCACGCGAGCTGGCTGGCTAAGTCGAGGACAACGCGCAGCCGGCTACGGCGGTCCAGGGCTCTCCTGCTCGCTACGTCTCGGTGGCCAGCGTGCTCGAGACGTCGCTCGTTATGCAGGCACGGGTGGGTGAGCAGGGAGACCTGGAGGTCGACGCGCTGGTGCGCGACCTGGAGCTCGACGTGGTGCCGGTGAACGCGGATCAACTGAGGCTCGCCCGCGACGCAGCCGTGCGCTTTGGCAAGGGGCGTCACCCCGCGGGCCTCAACTACGGCGATCTCTTCAGCTATGCTCTCGCGGCAAGCCTGGGCCGGCCCCTGCTGTGCACGGGAGGAGATTTCGCCCAGACCGACGTCGCGCTGGCTGCGTACTAGGCCAGCTTCCGCGCGTCTCCACCGGGCCTGGGCAAGCGCGAGTCGGCAGGGCGGGAGCTCCAAGGGAGCGCGTCAGAGCGCGCGCCGCCGGGGCGCGAGTCGCCGGGGCGGGAGCTCCAAGGGAGCGCGTCAGAGCGCGCGTCGGAAACCGGGGCGGACGCGGCGCAACGGAGCTTGCCCGGCGAGGCCCCGGGTTCCGGCGGTCGCGCTCTGCAGCGCCCCGCCGGAGCTCCTGCCCTGGCGCGAGCGCCCACCCTGGCGCGAGCGCCATCTCTGCAGCGCCCCGCCGGAGCTCCTGCCCTGGCGCGAGCACCACCATAGCGCGAGCGCCAGCATCGCCGAAACCTCCCGCCTTGGCGCGAGCGCATGCGCCACCCTTGACAGCCCCCGTTCCGCCCTGCATTACCTCAAACAGACACTCCCACATAACTCCCGCGCCCGATCGCCGGCTGGTCACGCCACCGCGCCCAGCGAGCGGTGGTTGGAGGCTTGGATGCCGCAGAAAAATGGACACGCCCTCCCGGGCAGTGGTCCGGTCCGCCCGCTCGCCGGGTCCGAGCGTAAGGGCCGGCCGGCCGCCGACGACGTGCGTACCGTCACGGTCGTGCTCAAGACCCCCGACCCCGACGACACCCTCGCCCGCAAGATCCACGACCTCGAGAACCGGCTCCCGTTGTCCCGCCCACCCGAGCTCACCCCTGACGAGCTGGTGGCGCTCAACGCGCCGGCCGAGCGCGACTTCCGGCGGGTGGAGGAGTTCGCCAAAACGCACGGCCTCGAGGTCGTGCGGCGCTCCACCGCGCAACATCACCTGGTGCTCCGGGGAACCGTGAGCCAGGTCGAGGCCGCGTTCGGGGTGGAGCTGGAGAACCATCACCACCATGGCTCCATCTACCAGACCCACAGCGGACCGGTCCACATCCCTCCGGAGCTCAAGGACTGTGTCGATGCCGTCATCGGGCTCGACGATACCCCGGCGGCTCGGCCGCTGCTCTCAACCGCCGCAGCCGAGCCGAAGACGGCCCGGTTCACCCTCGGCGAGCTTGCCAAGAGATACCGGTTCCCGACCGGGGTGAACGGCGCGGGCCAGCGCATCGCGATCATCGCCTTTGGGGGAGGCTTTCACCAGCAGGACCTCGACGATTATTTCGGGAAGACCCTCCGGCTCCCCCACCCTCCCAAGGTCTCGGCCGTCGCCGTCCCCGACCAGTTCAGCGGCGCACCCGCCAACAATCCGTTCCCCTATAAGCGACTGGGTGAGTTCATCGCCGACATGAACAATCGGCGGCTCAGCATGGAAGAGCTCACGCAGGAGATGGGGTGCGACATCTGCCTCGCGCGGGCGCTGGCCACGTTCGAGACCACCCAGGACATCGAGATCGCCGGGGGCCTGGCACCCGGCGCCGAGATCGACGTGTACTTCGCGAACAACACGATGGCCGGCTGGCGCGCCGCGATCCACGCGGCCGCGGGCGTTCGGGACCCGGCCGATCCCGCTCCCACCCGGCCGGACGGAAGCCCGGCGGCTCCGGCGACCGTGATCTCGCTGAGCTGGGGCTGCGCCGAGGCGCAGGCAAGCGGGCTCTGGAAGACCCAGATCGACCTCGCGGTCCAGCAAGCGCGCCTCCGGGGGATCACCGTCTGTTGCGCCTCCGGCGACTTCGGCTCCCTGGGCGTCGATCCCGGAGTGGACACCGGCTACGCCAACGTCGCCAACGTGATCTGCCCTGCCTCGTCGCCCTCCGCGCTGGCGTGCGGGGGCACCACCATCACTGGCGCCGCCGAGGTGGTCTGGAACAACCCGGACTGGAAAGGCGTCGCCATGGCCGGAGGCGGAGGCGTCAGCGGGTTCTTCCCGCGACCGGTGTGGCAGGCTGGGGTCAACGTGCCGGGGCATCGCTCGCTCGATGCGAGCTGGCTCGAGGACGGTTCGGACCCGAAGACCTGGATCGGCCGCGGCGTGCCTGACGTCGCCGCCAACGCCGACTCGGCGTCGGGCTACGAGCTCTACGTGGGAGGCCAGCCCGCCCTGGGCGGCGGGACCAGCGCGTCCGCACCGCTCTGGGCCGGACTGGTCGCCCTGCTGAATCAGAGCCTGAGCAACACCGCGGGCCGGCCCATCAAGCTGGGATTCGTCAACTCGCTGCTCTACCGTCCGGAGATCGCGGGGACACTCGGCGCCATCAGCGGCGGAAACAATCGCCTCGCCGGCAGCGGCCAACACGTGGCCTACTTCGATGCCCGAACCGGCTGGAATCCGTGTGCCGGGTTCGGCGTGCCGGATGGACAGAAGCTGCTGGAGGCGTTGAGCAGGCAGGAACAACCAACTTCAAAATAGGGAGGGTACGTTATGGCGAAGAAGCCGAGCAATGTCGAGCGGCTCGAAGCCGCCGGGGTCCTGGACTCGACCACGCTGAGCGCCGACGAGAAGGCCAAGGTCGAGCACTTGACTGACCCTGAGGTCCTGCACCTGATCTCATCCCGGCAGAAGGTGGGAGACTACTCCGAAGCGAATCACCCCGCCGGCCGCCCGTGGATTCTCTAGGCATGCCCACACCAGCGGTGATCGCTGATCCGCCCGGCGTTCGGTCGCGGCCCGACACCGGGCACAGCGCGAGACTTCGGCTGACCATCCGGCTGGCCGCGCCCCGGCTCGACCAGCTGAGCTGGCGCTTCTGGAGTCATCCGCGCCTGCGAGACCTGTTTCCGGAATACCTGCTCACGCTCTACGCGTCGATGCGCGCCACCGTGCCGTTGCTCCATCTCGCCGCGGAGCGGGCGCGGGAAATCGCGCCGGCGGATCCGGTTGCCGCCGAGCTGGCGACCTATTTCGTCCAGCATGCCCGCGAGGAGCTGCACCACGATGACTGGCTGCTGGAGGACATGGAGTTGCTCGGCATCGACCGCTCGATGGCCCAGAGCGGGCGGGCGCCGGCCGACGTGGCCGAGATGATCGGGGCGCAGTACTACTGGGTCGAGTTCTCCCATCCGGTCTCGCTGCTGGGTTGCTTCGCGGTGCTGGAGGGGAGTCCGCCCGAAGTGGGCATGCTCGATCAGATCGTCGCGCGGACCGGTCTTCCGGAGGCGGCGCTGCGCACGCTGTACAAGCACGCCCAGCTCGATCCTCACCATCGAGACGACCTCGACGATCTGGTCGATCGCCTGCCGTTGACGCCCGAGCACGCCGCCCTGATGGGACTCGGTGCGCTGCACACGGTGGACAAGCTCGGCGGGATCCTCGAACGGCTGCTCGGTCCCGACGAGGGCGGAGCGGCGTAGTGCCGGCCGTTGTCGCCGCGGTCCTCAAGACCGTGCTGATCTGCGATCTGGTGGACAGCACCGGCCTGCTGGAGCGGCTCGGCGACGAGCGGGGCGCGGCGGTCTTCAGCCGGCACGATGAGCTGGTGCGCGGCCTGCTGCCGCGCCACCTGGGACGGGAGGTGGACAAGTCGGACGGCTTTCTCCTCCTGTTCGATCGACCGCTCAACGCAGTGGAATTCGCCACCCGGTACCAGGAAGGGCTGGCGCTGCTCTCGGCCGAGCTGGGCTTGCCGCTGGCGGCCAGGGTGGGGATTCACCTGGGTGAAGTGTTCATCCGGGAGAACCCGCCGGAGAAAGTCGCGGTCGGGGCCAAGCCGCTCGAGGTGGAGGGCCTTCCCAAGGCCGTCGCGGCTCGGCTCATGTCACTGGCTCAGGGAGGCCAGACCCTGCTCACCCGGGCCGCCTACGATCTGGCGCGGCGGGGCACCGTGGGGACCGAGTCCGGCGCCGGCGCGTCCCTGCGTTGGCTCTCGCACGGAGACTACCACTTCAAAGGGCTGGCCGACCCGGTAGCCGTCTTCGAGGTCGCCGCCGCCGGCTCTCGCTCCTTGAGCCCACCCGCCCCGGCGGAAAAAGCGAGACCGGTTGGTCCCAGACGGGCCACCATCGTTGTCCTGCCCTTCGCGAACCTCTCGCCCGAAGAGGACATTGAGTATCTGAGCGACGGCCTGGCCGACGAGATCAGGACCGACCTCTCGCGCATCAAGACGCTCGGCGTCATCTCGCACACCTCCGCCCGGCAGCTCAAGGACTCGACCAAGGATCTCCGGACCATCGGCCGGGACCTGAGCGTGGCCTACGTGCTCGAGGGCGGCGTGACCAAGGTCGGCCCGAACCTGCGAATCACCACCAAGCTGGTGGACACCACCACCGACGAGCTGGTCTGGGCCGAGAAGTTCAAGGGGACCTTCGAGGACGTCTTCGAGATTCAGGAGAGCATCGCGCGCACGGTGGTGCAGGCACTGAAGGTGCAGCTGAGCGCGAGGGACCACGCCCGCTTGGGCGAGCGTCCGATTCCCGACGTTCGCGCCTACGAGTATTACCTCCGGGCGCGGCAGGAGATCTTCCGCTTCACCGGGGAGGGGTTGGACCGGGCGCTTGCCCACTTGAAGAACGGGATCGAGATCGTGGGGAACAACGTCCTGCTCCACTCGGCAATGGGCTACACCTACTGGCAGTACGTGAACGCCGGCGTCTCCGGTGACCGGACCTACCTCGACCAGGCCCGCGCCTGCGCCGAGCAGATCTTGCAGCTGGACCCCGAGTCTCCTCACGCGCACCTGCTGCTCGGCCTGATCGGCATTCACGGCGGCGCGACCGTGGACGTCGTGCGCCATCTCCGCCGCGCGCTTGACCAGGACCCCAATGACACCGACGCGCTCCTGTGGCTCTCGCTCGTGCTGGGCTTTGCCGGCCGGCCCGAGGCGGCTCACCCGCTCGTGACGCGACTGCTCGACATCGATCCACTTACGGCCTTCTATCAGATGCTGCCCGGCTTTCTCGCGCTGATGGAGGGAGACCTCGACCGGGCCATCCCGCCGTTCCGATGGGCGGTGCAGCTCGACCCGGGGAATCCAATCGTCCGGCTCACCTACGGCCAGATTCTCGCGATGAAGGGGCGGCTGGAGCAGGCCTACGATGTGTTCGACCGGCTCGCGCAGGACATGCCCGAGACGCTGTTCGCGCAACTGGGCATCTTTTTCACGCTCGCGCTCAAGGGTCGCCCGGCGGAGGCACTCCAGGTGATGTCCGCCGAGCACAAGGCCGCGGCGTGGGAAGACATGGAGTATTCCTGGTGCATGGCTCAGTGCTATGCGATTCTGGGAGAGAACGGCGAGGCGCTGCGGTGGCTGTCGAACGCAGCGGTGGATCAGAACTTCTCGAACTATCCTCTGCTGTCGAAGAAGGATCCGTTTCTCGCACGGCTGTCCGATGACCCGGCGTTCGGGGAGCTCATGGCTAATGTGAAACGGAAGTGGGACCAGGTGGAGAGCTGACCCGGGTCCGTCTCGTCAGCTCGGTATCGGGCAACCCGATTTTCTCGAGCGCGGCCGCGAACCGCTTCTCCTCGCGCACCTGATCGAACATCGGATGTACCCCCACCCAGACGACGTCAACCGACCGCTGGTCGAGAGCCCGCTCGAGCCAGTCGAGCGCGAGTGATTGGTCACCCAGAGCGAGGTGAATCTGGGCGATGCGGGCCGGAGAGACGTACCCCTGCACCGACCGTCGCATCAAGTCCTCGAGGATCGCTTCGGCCTCTGCTCGCCGACCTGACACCCCCAGCGCATGGGCAAGACCGGCGAGTGTTTCCACCGTTCGCCCGGTGAGCGACGCCGCCCGCTCGAGCACCGCACAGGCAAACTCCGGCGCTCCCCGCCACAGATGGCACTGGCCGAGAAAGTAGTGGGCGGCCCCGAACCCGGGGTCGAGGTCGAGCACGTCCTGGAGCTCCCGAACCGCGCGGGCGTAATCCCGCCCGAAGAACGATGCCACGGCGAGGCTGGTGAGAATGGCCGGCGAGAGCGGGTCGAGCTCGCGGGCGGATGCCAGGGCAGCCCGGGCTTCCTCGAACCGGCCCAGCGGAATCAGCAGATGCATCGCCCGCCACTGATGAGCGGTCGGGTAGTCCGGCTTGAGCTCGATTGCCAGGCGCAGGTCCGCTTCGGCCTTGATCCAGTCCCACTCGTAGAGCGCGCGGACGCATCCCATCGCCGTGAGCGCCTCCGCCGACTTCGGATTCACGGCCAACGCCCGCTCGGCAGATTCACGCGCTTTGGGCATCACATCGCCGGGCGGGGCGGCGCCGTAGATCCCGAGCAGGAGGTACGAGTCCGCGAGGGCGGCGTGGCTCGCGACGTCCGCCGGAGCCCGGTCGATCGCTTGCCGGAAGTACTCGATGCTGCGCTCGAGTCCGGTTTCCGTGCGCCGGTTCCAGTGATAGCGGCCCTTGAGATACAGCTCGTGGGCAATCGGGTCGCAGCGGGACGCCCGGGTGGGCTGATATCCTCCGCCCGCGGGCAAGTGGCTTCTGAGGACCTCGGCGATGGTACGCGCGATCTCGTCCTCGATGGCAAACGCGTCTCCCGCCGGCCGCTCGTACTGCCCGGACCAGAGCTCGTAGCCATCGGCCGCGGCGACCAGCTGGGCCGACACCCGCACCCGATCGCCCATCAGGCGCACGCTGCCGTCCAGGATGAGGTTGACCTGAAGCCGCTCGCCGATCGCGCGCACGTCTTCGCGTTTCCCTTTGAATGCAAACGCGGAGGTCCGCGCCACCACTCGAAGCCCATCGATGTGCGCGAGCGTCTGGATCAGCTCCTCGCTGATGCCGTCGCTCAGGTATTCGGTTTCGGGCCCGGGGCCCAGGTTCGCGAACGGAAGGACGACGATCCTTGCCGGTGCCCCGCTCGGTGCGGTCACGACCGTATCCGAGCCGCTGGGAGCCGGCGACGCGAGGTCGAGCTGGGCCGCAAATTGGGCGGCCGTCGCGAAGCGATGCTCCGGGACCTTCGCCAGCGCCCGGGTCACGGCCGCCTCGACCGACACGGGGACTTCGCTCCGGAACCGCCGCAGTGACGGCGGCGCATCGGACGTGTGCTGGAACATGACCGCGATTTTGGTTGCCCCACGGAAGGGGGGCTTGCCGGCCAGCATCTCGAACACGAGACAGCCGAGGGAGTAGATGTCGCTCCGGGCGTCGATGTCGGCCCGACCCATGCTCTGTTCCGGGCTCATGTAGCTCGCCGTCCCGATCGCGAGACCGGGCTCGGTCAGGGAGTCGGCCCCTGCCAGCGACAGCGCTCGGGCGATCCCGAAATCACAGATGAGCGCGTGATCGCTCGACAGCAGGATGTTCTCCGGCTTGATGTCGCGGTGGACCACCCCCTGCTCGTGGGCGTAGCCCAGGCCTCCGGCCACTTCCCGCGCCAGCCGCAGCGCCTGCGGAATGGGGAAGGTGCCTTCCCGGAGCAATCGGGCCCGCAACGACTCCCCCGCGACGTAGGGCATCACGTAGTAGAGCAGATCGCCGGCTTGACCGGAGTCGTATAATGGCAGGATGTGCGGGTGTTGGAGCCGCGACGCGATCTGAATTTCCCGGAGGAACCGCTGGGCCCAGAGGGCGGAGGTGAGCTCGGGCTTGAGGACCTTGATGGCGACCGGCCGCTGGTGCTTGAGGTCCTGCGCCCGGAACACCACGGCCATGCCGCCGGCCCCCAGCGCCTGCTCGACCAGGTACCGGTCCGCGAGAGCGGTGGCTAGGCGTTCCGCGAGCTCGGAGATACAGTAGTCCCGGGCGAGTTACAGGAAGTATAGCGTTGGGGGTCCCCTGATACGCAGCCTGTTTGCGCTTCTGCTCGCGTCGGCGGCGGTCGGCCCGGGCCCAGGCATCTCTCACTCCCTGGCCCGCCACCGCGCTGCGACCATCCACGACGTCCGCTACGACCTGACGCTCGACGTGACCGCGCTCGACTCCGCCACCGGCCAAGTCACGGTCCGCTTCCGCCGCTCCGACACCGGCGACGCCATCATCGACTTCCGCGGCCGCCGCCTCACCCGCGCTCTCGCCAACGGGAAGCGAATCCCGGCCGGGGCCGCCAAGAACGGTCATATCGAGATTCCGGCGCGGCTGCTCACACCCGGCGAGAACACCCTCGACTTTGGCTTCGTCGCCGACATCGCGCCCAGCGGCGCCAGTATCATCCGGAGCCACGACCCGACCGACGGCAGCGATTATCTGTATACGCTCCTCGTCCCCGCCGACGCGAACCAGCTCTTCCCCAGCTTTGATCAGCCGGACTTGAAGGGCCGAGTGCGCGTCACCCTCACCGCGCCCGCGGGCTGGTCCGTGGTTGCGAACGGGTCGGTCGAGTCGGCGGACACGGCCGGCGACAAGGTCACGACGCGATTCGCGGAGATCAGAGCCTGTTCGGAAAGAGCCGGCGAGCGCGAGTCGCCAGCATGCAAGTCGCGCCCTGCGCCCATCAGTACGTATCTCATCGCGTTTGCGGCTGGGCCATGGCACCATGCGCGCTCGACGCACAACAACAGGACGATCACCGTCTACGTCCGGCAGTCGCGCGCGGCCGAGGCCGACCTCGACACCCTCCTCGCCTTGAACCACCGGGCGCTCGACTGGATGGAGCGCTATTTCGGCCGCCCGTTCCCGTTCGAGAAGTTCGACTTCGTCATCGCCCCGGCCTTCCCCTTCGGCGGGATGGAGCACCCCGGCGCGGTCTTCTACAACGAGGACCGGTTCATCTTCCGCGAGCGCCCTACCCTGCCCCAGCGGCTCACCCGCTTCTCGACCATCCTGCACGAGGTCGCCCACCAGTGGTTCGGCGACCTGGTCACCATGCGCTGGTTCGACGACCTCTGGTTGAAGGAAGGGTTCGCCACCTTCATGGCGTTCAAGGCGCTGGCCGAGATCGACCCCGGCGCCGACGCCTGGAAGACGTTCTACCTCGCCAACAAGCCGCCCGCTTACGCCGTGGACCAGACCGCCGGCACTCGGCCCCTATGGCAGGAGCTCGCCAACCTCGACCAGGCCAAGAGCAACTACGGCGCGATCGT
>Ga0137403_10002219_pt1 | contig 23887 bp, 20 predicted proteins | sample CZOMad2_1_16fung_FD_122057 | JGI IMG/M metagenome (GOLD analysis project Ga0137403, IMG submission 122057) | Vadose zone soil fungal communities from Angelo Coast Range Reserve, California, USA - CZOMad2_1_16fungal (Hybrid Assembly) | ecosystem: Environmental > Terrestrial > Soil > Vadose zone...
GGGCGCTTTTTTCTTCTTGCCCCTTACACCACATCGCGCCAGGCTAAGTCGCAAACGCTGCTCAGCGCGCTTTATGCAAGCCGTATGGATCTCGGCGAAATACCTGCAACTCATCCGATCCTGATGGAAATATTCGGGGAGGTGCATGAACAAATTCCGCAGATCGTTCCCATCATGAGCCATGCGGGCGCCGGCTGGTTTGCAGGCGAGTCTGGGGAAGCCTTCCTTGTACCTAACGGCTGGGCCGGGCTGCGTGATGGCGACGGGCCAGTGTTAAACAACATGTCCGAACAACTCGCTCGTGTGGAAAAAGCCGCTTTTGAAGCCATCCAGACGATATTCGATGAGCCGTCATCTGCATTGCTACTGGGCGCTTATACACCGCAATCCATATTAGCGGCTACATTGAATGCCGAGTACTCGTTCCATGAAGCGGGCCATGCATCCGGTATCGGATTGAATCACAAGCTCGCTGCGGGAGTACTCAACTCTCCATTTTACGGAGCCGTTGAAGAATGGCGCGCGGATGGGGTGGCATTCGAAGTTGCTCGTCGCTCGCTGCCTGTGGAAACCGCAGGAACCTTGGTCGCCTCAAACCTCATTACCCGCTTGGGGATCGACGCGCATAGAAGGGGCGCGCTTGATCTTGATACGGACGTAAATTCAGTGCTCCTGACATTTCATTCTATTATTGAATCCGGCATGCTGAAGGTTCGCCATGACAACCGGCTTGGCTTTGTCGACGCGACGTATTCTGGGCTGGTTCGCGCAACCGAGTTGATGTGTGCTTCTGCCATTTCCTTGACGCGCAGAGAGATGCAATTGTCCGACCCCCGCGCCATCTGGACCCTCTATCCGAATGTGATCGCCGTGCCTGAGAGTGTACGTCATTTGTTCCGTCAAACCGTAATCAACCCTTGCCGGGGACTCTACCAGGAGTTGCGTTGACATTCATCGACGATCTGATGCAATGCTAGTCAAGGATAATTACCAAAGCACCACCGCTACATGCGCCCCTGTTGCTCTTGTTCACCGAGTCATCATGGCGCCGGCCGCCATGAAAGCGCATTTCGCCGCCAAATAATCTGGAGAAGCCAACAGTATGAGATTCAGAACTCTGCGCGGACCGTATACGATTTGCAAGCTGGATGCTGCTGCGGCCATTCCCGACTGGGCAGCAACCGGAGCTTTTTCGTCCATCACCCGAACGTCGGATGAGCTTTCCATCGTTTGTGAAGAAGCAAACATACCCCCGGACACGAGAGTTGAGCGAGGCTTCTCCTGTCTACGGTTGGAAGGACCATTTGATTTTCAGGCTGTTGGAGTCCTGAAATCGTTCCTGGAGCCTCTGGCCCAGTCCGGTGTGCCCATATTTGCGATTTCAACTTATGACACAGACTGGATCTTGATTCAGGACAAGCACTGGGAAAATGCACTATCTGTGCTGATTGACGCAGGACATGAAATGATCCCCTAAAAGCATATTGACGGAAAAAATAATCGTGATGCATTATCTTGTTCTTCTCGGCGCGGTAGTAAGTCTTTATGGTATTGCGCGCTATATCCGCGACATTTTCCGTGGACAAACGAGACCGAATCTAGTCACTTGGGTGCTCTGGGCAATGGCGCCGCTCGTCGCATCGGCAGCGGCGATTTCGACAGGCGCTCGCTGGGCGGTATTACCGACTTTCATGGTTGGTTTCGGCCCAGTGCTCGTCGTTATTAGCGCGTTGACTACACGAAGGGCTATCTGGCGACCTACGAATTTCGGCTATTTGTCTGGAGGCCTCTCGTTTGTGGCGATCCTTCTGTGGGCTGTAACGAGAAAACCTGAAATGGCGGTCCTTCTCGCAATCCTGAGCGACGGCTTGGCCGCCCTCCCCACGCTTATAAAGGCATGGCAATTTCCGGAAACGGAATCGGGTATCGCGTACACGACGGCATTATTCAACATACTGACGTCGTTTGCCGCAATTCAAATTTACACCTTCTCTGAAATCGGATTCCCGATCTACAACACACTAATAAATATTGCCCTTAGCTTGGCGGCGTACAGGAAAGTTTTTTGCTCAACATAGTGAAGACCACCAGACACACTGGCGTGGATCAACCGCTCTTATGAATCTCTAGGGCCGCGCGTTTCCGCGCTTTACCCCAACGACTCCTGAGTTCGTGGTCGGATGGATCCGCCATGCAGTGGCCCAGCGAGTGTCAGCACTCGCCGGATTCTTCTCCTGCAATCTCACGAATTGTTGCCCGCCACACTTGGGAGTGTTCAACATCGGCTGTCGTGGGTGGTGAAATGGACGTTACACCTTCTCGTCAGCGATACATTTCCCAAAACCCGCGCGCCTTTTTTTGAGACACACGTGGCACCCGGGATTGCGTATGCGTAAAAGGCCGCCAAGACTTCCTCGGGCAATCTCTACCGTGCGATGCCGGTGAAATATTCTAGCAGCTCTCTCCGTTCGGGGATCGGACGATGCCCAAAAATGCGCAGCTCGCGCCCATTCCTTCGGCGAAATCGAGCCACGATTCCGCATGTGACTGCTCCGGTACGCCAAACGCATCTCTTGCACCTTTTTCGTCCAGCATGTTAGCCAGTATTGCCCGGCGCAGTTCGCCCTCTTCCAGACGCAATCCGAGTCGGCCAAATAAGAAGGAAATGGCTTGACATGGTGGTAATAATCACAGGCGTAGTCGCACAGGCCCTCGCACGTCAACTCGCCTGCCGCCAGGCCTTATAAAATGGATGGCATAGCAGATCGTACTTCTTGATTCGTGAATCCAGTTCGTTGAGAACGGCCCCAGTAATCATTCCCCTCCTGGCAGAGCGGATGATCATCACATGTGCATGAGGTCTACGCTAGCGTGGCGCTGGTTGACAGTTGCTCAAATGCAGTGCGAGGGGGCAACAAAAGAGCGAGGCAATTGGATCATGATAGGATCAGAAAAATTTGCCTCAAATACCCGTACGCTCCAGACACCGGTCATGACATTTACGATCACTTCGGCTGTCGCTGCTCACCTTGACCGCGTCAAAATTCTTGTCGGACCACCGGAATATTTGTCCAACTTGGTAGTTGTACTCACGGGGAATTGCCAGCACTACGAAGGCCTTATCCCTGGACCACCGGTGCCGCTCAGGATACAGTTGCAATTCTGGCAGGTTGATTTTTACCATCGCGTGCTTCCTGCTGTTAGGTACGGTGCTGAACGCAGAATGAAAACCAAACTATTTGTCGCTTTCGCCGCTTTTTGCTGTGCTTTCCTGGCTTACGGAACCTATCAGGGTCTGGTCGTGGCACCCACGGAAGAAACCATGGGCGATGTGCAGCGAATCTTTTATGTCCACGTGCCGGCGGCCACGGTCGCATTCACGCTGTTCTTCGTCAACTTCCTTGCGTCGATCTTTTACCTGTGGAAGCGCAGTCCGAAGGCGGACGCCCTGGCTGCCACCACCGCGGAAGTCGGCGTGGTCTTCTGCTCCGTGGTGCTGATCACCGGCCCTATCTGGGCGCGCTATGCCTGGGGTGTCTGGTGGTCGCCATGGGACATGCGCTTGAATACGACGCTGATGCTGTGGCTACTTTATGTGAGCTACCTGATGATGCGCCGCTCTTCGACAGCTGGATCTACGTCAGTCTTAGCGGCTGCGCTGGCGGTTTTTTCTTTCCTCGATGTGCCGATCGTTTACATGGCCAACCGCTGGTTCCGCACCCACCATCCCGCGCCGATGATCGGGACTCCAAACCTGGATCATCGAATGCAAAATATCCTGCTCATTAATATGCTCGCCTTCCTCTGCTTCGGAACGCTGATTTGCTGGTCCCGTTATCTCATGGAGCGGAGGGCGCAGAAAATCGACACGTCCCACATTCAGAGGGCCGCTGGCGGCGTCGCCGGTATGATACTGCTGCCGGCCACGTTCCTTACCAGCCCACCCGGGCACGCCCCGATTACATATCTCTGGGCCGGCTATGTGGCAGCTTGGGGCATCTACGTGAGCTATTTACTGTTTTTGATGCGCAAGTTGCGGCAACTGAAGAAAGAAGCGGAGGAGTTGAGCGCGGAATAACCTGCAAATTCGGCGTGCGGATGGTGAGAGCACGCAGGTAGTTGGCCGGAAATCGAACGGTTGCGTGTCAGGGTCAATTTGCTCAAATCGAAACGTCTGGAATGTGCAACTCCAAGACTTCTGGTCATGGGTTCTGGGTAACGCCGAGAATAGGATATTGATAAGAAAATAAACGGGTTAGGAGAAGCGGGCCTGCTGTCACCCCTGCGTGACCGTCTATACCGTATATATATAAGGATAGGTTTTTTGAAGAGATCGATCCAATTTTACCTCCAGAAGAGCACCCTTAGTCACCTCAGGCAGTCGCAACAGGTGTCTATGCGAGCAAAATGGGCAGTTGCCAAAAGGGCGCAATGTGCTTTGCTCATTTATGTTGAAAAGCCGAATGTGTTCCGATCTGGTTCGCCCCGGGACTCTGTGTTCGCCCCGGGACTCTGTGAAGGAATCCGTCCGCAACGAAGAGAGCGGTCCTCTGGGCTCCAAAACTTCCGCCGCCTGGCGCTAGCGATGATTCCGTTGACCACCATGGGCGTGTTCGAGACGTCAGCAAAGACGGCAGCAACCAGCAAGTTGTAATACGTAGCGGCAGTCAGAGCACTATTTTCTTCCACTGCGCGACAAAGTCAAACGCCACCCCGATGATGAACAGCGCGATGGGAAAGTGAATCAGCACCACATGCCGTGCGTGCTCGCGAACAGTACTGACTTGATGTCAAAAGGATTCAAATAAGCGTCCACCGTCCTGATTACGAAAAACGGTTTCGGGTGCTGGGTTGGTCGTTACTGCACCACGACCGTGCCCTTCATCCTGGGATGAATTGTGCAAATATAGGAGTAGGTTCCTGGCTTTGTGAAGATGAAGGTAAATTTGTCGTTCGTATCCAGCACCTTGGACTTGATCGACTTATCAGCACTGACCACGTTGTGCCCGATTTCGTCTTTGTTGGTCCATGTGACTTGTGTACCTATTGGCACGGTCACTGTTGACGGTGCAAAGCTGAAGTTGCTAATTTCGATCTCCGAGCCACCAGCGGGCGGGGCTATTGCACTTGCCGCCACCGGCGTGTGTGTCCCAGCCCACATGGCTAACCCGGCGATCAAAGTCAAGGTCGCCGCTCCCTTGCCCAAAATAATCAGAAATGTTTTCATAACTGTTCTCCCTTCGTATAGAGCCTTTACGATATGACCGTCGGTTTCGGCTCTGGGGTGATAAACCAAAAACTGGACTGATTATTCCGTGAGCAGCAGGGCAGAAAAAACCTGTGAACCTTGTCCCGCCGTCTTTCAATCGGATTCCTTTGAAATCAACCGCCGGCATCCCATGACATTCAGTCAAGTACCTGATTTACCGAGATCGACTTTTTCTGGCTAACGGCTCTAATTAATTGCAACCACCGGTCTGCCATCCTTGTTCCCATTGCACACTGACATTGTTGTCCACCGTCTGCCCTTCGCCAGCAACTTCTTACGTACGTCAACGCAAAAAAAAGGGCCGCGAGAAGGCGGCCCTCAAGGAGTGAGGAGAAGAGCAAGTTTGTTGCTCATTTGCAGATATTACTTAAAACGGAGCGACCAGGGTTTTATTCCCGCATGTGAATGTAGATCAGACCAGCTGCGGAAATAAAGCTGGGCGTGGGCAAGTTACTACCCCAGCCACGTCGGAGGTGGAGCGGGTTGAGTTTCGCCACCGCCGAGTCTCCGTGTCGGCAATTGATTTGTGCAAAGTGCCCGCTTAGAACGAAGCGACAGGAGGCTGCTCGCTTCGGCTAGGGAGACTTACTTTACGGTAAAAGATAGCGCAAACTAATGTAGCTCATGCCGAGATGGGCATTCTTTGGTGTGCCCGGTACCACAAACCATGGGGCACGGGTTAAGTAGGAAAACTGAGTATTGAGCCGCAGTGACCCGTATTGGTCACTTTTCCAAAGTGTTTGAATCCAATCCGCCGTCGCCTCCTGGATGGCTCGGTTGTCGCTGTTGAGGGAACCCGGGCCGCCATAGCCGGCGAATGTATTCGGTTTAGCTCCAGCGGTGTTGTCCAGAGCAAAGTTGCGCTGGAAGTAGAACCCGCCATAGTACCCGGCCAACAAACTCTTGGGTGTTACTTGGGCCTCGAATCCCGCGAGACCGCCGCCGGAGTGTATCATGGAGACCTTGACGTCAGTTCCGGTCGCTGTGGGCAGGACGACCGCCTCCGGTCCGGTCGCAATAAGGTAGCGGCCGGCGCCGTCCGAGTAGATACCATTGGCCAACAGACGAAATCTCTTGAACAGCTCAAAGTTCGCCGCCGCCTCGACCCCGCCGCCAACGGTCGCGTGCGTGGTGAACGAAGTTGCGCCGGTGGGTTGGACTGCTACCTTCGCAGTAGTGAGTAAGCCGGCGGTTTCCGCGTGGAAGTGCCTACCGGCAAGGTTCGTGTCATAGGCGATCTTAGGGATGATGTCGGGACCGATGTTAGGGACACCAGCATTACCGTTGTCGAACTGCCCGTTGAGGTTGCTTACGCCACCGGCAAATGCGGCGGGAAAAGTTACCGCTGCGGTGCCCACGAACTGGTCTGGATTTTCTAGGGCGACACCCATCGCCCAATGATTGTTCGGGTGATAGGCCACTCGGAATTGGGCCGCGCGAGTGTGATGTACTCCCACATTGATGTTGGAATCTTCATTCACCGTGATGGCAAGATCGGAGGGGACAGGCGATAACCCGTTCCTATTGGGAGTAAGCCAGCTCCAGGACTGGCCGCCCAAGAACTCCCATTTGCGGCGTTTGATGTCCAGCCAGTAAAGACGCAGACGCATGGTATGGGGATTGGTGGCCTGGAATACGGTGGCAGCATCGTTACCATTGAAATCCGTTTCCACGTAGCCGGTCACATCGTTCGCTCCGATCTTCTCTGTAATGGTCAGATTCATCCGCGAGTATTGCGCGGTTGAACGAAACTCGGTGAGGTGACCGGCCGCTGTATTGCTGAAGGGAATGGCACCAAAGCTAGTGGTGGCCGCATTACCGGTGTTTGTGGTCCGGAAAATGTTTTCAAAATCCACCCAACCACCAGGTGTGAAGTCAGCGCCGCCGATGCGAAACGAAAGCGGCGATTCCTTTGGTTTGGTTTCCTGAGGGGCCTCAACGGAACCCGGCTGAGCCCTTTGTTCTGAAGGCCCAGGGCCGGTCAGCGTGGTGCTCAGCAACCGGGGAGAATCACTCGCAGCTTTCGCATGGACGGCCTCTGCTCGTGCGTTCACCTGCTGCCTGAGTTCTTCTATTTCCTCTTCTTGCGCGCCGATCCGGTTCTGCTGTTCTGTCATCAACTTCTTCTGCTCTGCGACGGCTTCACGCAACTTCTCTAGTTCATCTGCCATATTTGGTGGGTTAGGGACAGCATTTGAGGCGGACGTCTGACCAGTCACCAGTCCGGAAATGCTGACCATAAAGCAAAGTGTATGTAACAACCGCATTGAGTCATTTACCTCCATGTTTTTGTGATCAAAGAGTGAATCCGCAGGAACTGGGCCTCGGATATGAAACCGGGTAGTCATGAAGCGACGGGGCTTTTTTCGAGCTGGCTCCGCCCAAGCCGGTTTCTCTTGGGGCTAGTCTGCAATGGGGTTTCCTTCGCACGTTCTTCCTTGCCATACATTGCGGTTGCCGCAAGCTGCGTCATGAGGGTCCGAAAGACCCACCGCCGCACGGATCAGTCATGCAACCCAAGGGACCAACTTCCAAGCGCCCGTTCGTGGAGAGGGTCTCCCTGGACCTTTGCGGGGTAATTTTGATAACCGCATAGCCCGCGTTTTATTCCATCGCGTTACAACAAAAGCGGGTGCGGTTCATGGGAAAACTGAAGCGACAAGTTCGCTTTCTTAACAAACACCTACCATTCGTGGAATAACCTTGCCTAAATCCAGTTAGCTTCTCTAAAGGCCGAACGCAGGTTGTCAAGAAGTCTTCGGTTCACGCAGCGGGGGTACGAGCGAACGCGGGGAAAAGGAGCAACTTTATGAACCATCATCTTCGAACTCGATTGTGGGTGACGATAGTCACCCTGATTTCGCTAGCCAGCCTGTTCATTCCGCTTGCACAGGCCAAGTCCAGGGAAAAAGATAAAAAAGAACAGCAGCTGAGAGCAGCAGGTATTTACTTGATCAGCCATCTGCCGCTGCCGGAGATGACCGTCAGCAACATTGCTGCGGCGTCCGACCCTAACCGGCAGTTGCTTCAGTTGACTGACGCCACGCATAAAACTCTCACCGTCGTAGACGTGACCAAACCCGCGCAGCCCAAGCTTCTTGAACATTACCAGCTTCCGGTGGAATTAGCGCTAGCCAGCCTTCAGGTCCGCATTGGCGATGTGGCCTTGTTTGGTGCGAGCGAAGGGAATTCATCTGCTGATACGAATCCTCAGTCGATCGCGCTGGTCAGCCTTGCCGACCCATCGCACCCGAAAACGGTCCAGAAGTTTGACCGGGTGACCGCGGTTTGGAGTGACCGCGGGCGGGAACTCATCTACTTGGCAAACGCTGACGGTCTCTGGATCCTCGAAGTGTACTCCGCCGCCGACAAGCGTGCCGAAGAGCAATTTGATGAGATGCTCAGAGGATCAAGGTCCGGGGGATAGCGCGACTGACGAGTGGTCTTGGCGGATTCCGGCCAAGCCCGCAGCAGGTTTTGGCGGCCTGCCCGCACGCGCGGGCGGGCTTTTCCTTTCCCACACAGTTCGCAACCCTCCTGTGGCCGCCGACAGAACGGCCTCATGAGAGCAGCAGGGAATAATTAGCGGCGCAAGAAAGCAGGCGGCATTTTTAACTCCAGGAACAAAATCTGATTTGCAAATTCTGGAAAAAGGTAGGATCCGCAAACATCAAGGAATTTATTAATACTCAGTTCTTGACTGGCCATCAAAGCCTCGGCAAGAAAATCTTTAGTCAGAAACCTTTGTCGAAGCCTTCGGTTGGTGGGGCGACATGCCGAACATGATGCCTGTCTCTACTTCAACGGGCTGCCCGTTCACTTTGTATGGCCTGAACTCCCATTGCAGGAGAGCGTCAATGATATCTTTGTTCTGCTCGGGAAAGCCATTGATTACGTGAACGTGCTTTACTTTGCCGTATTTATCAATCGTGATCCTGACCGGAACAGGATTGTATTTGCGGTTGGCAAAGGCCGGCTCAACCCTTTGCAGGACGTTGTCTCCCGTCGCGTAGTCCTTGATGCACACATGGTTGATGCCTGCACCCTCTCCGGTGGCAGGAGAGGATTGCTGCGGAGACTGCAGGGCATCCATACCCCGGACCAGGCCTTCAAGCATCTCAGTATCACGGCTGGTCAGCATGAATTCAATGGTATGGCAGCGGATTTCCGTGGTTAGAACGTACCAATGCAACTCCGCCACAGGTGACATGTAATCCATTCGGATGAAAGAGCGACCGGCCATTGTGACCACCGTCGGCTGGCGTTCCAGTTTGTAATTGACGCCCAGCCTCTCCTTTTTGAATTTGACCAGTTCAACCGCGTTGCTTGCGGGCGCAAGAGTAAAGAACAGATCCTGAGCACTGATCAAAATGGAACCCCGATTAGGTCCTCTGAATGCCTTCGTGGGCTCGATTTGGGCCAGCACATAATATCCGCTGTCAGAAGGGGATGGCCCGGCATATTTTTGATTCCAATCAGCGGGCAGGGTATAAGAAAAGCCAAAATAGCTATTGGTGTAAATCTTCTCGCTGACTGTGCCACCTTCCGGAACGGGAGTGGACGAATCACTGGTACCGGATACCGCTCCCTTGACAAGAACAATGCCGGTCGGCACTTTCTGCGGGGTAGGATTGCTGGAAAAGTCCCCTCCCTGAGATGTCTGAGGCGCATCGGGATCGCCGCTGTTTTGACCAGAAGCTGCCACGGAGACGCACAGACCAAACACAAGAAAGCCAAAGAAAGACTTCAATCGCACATGTTCTCCCTTTTCAGCAAGCCGTTATAAAGCCTTGTAAGAATCAACAAGCTTAAGCCTTGCCCCTGTCAAGCGCACGCCGGATGCGGAGATCCAGTGCGTCCCTGGTCGAACGGTATTGTTCCGCCGAGATCAAGCCGTTTGACCTTTCGCTTTCAAGCTGCGATAGTTCCTCTTTCAGGGCCTCGACCAAGGGTGCACCATACCGAGCACGCCCCGAGGCAAGATCTTGCTTCCTGCGTGATGCGGCGATCAATCCCCCGGTCAACAAAAACAGTATGAGCAAACCAATCGCCCAGGTTTCTTGGTTGCGTTGATCCGCCTCGATCGGCGCTGTGACCGGAACCATCGCTTTGTGATTCTCTGCGGCGGCCGGACGAGTAGCTGATAGCGGCAAGGACTGGGCTAATGGAGTTTGAAGCGGAGCTGAGCCAATTCCGGAAATCTCAAATGCCGGCACTTCGCGCGCAACGGGACTGCCTACCACCTGTTCAATTTGAAGGCCCTTCACTATCCCGAGACTGGTGTAAGACCGCGGACGCAAAGATCTGAACGACATCGATGGAGGGTGCAGGACGGCAAAGCTCTGGATCGGGAACGCGAGCTTAAGAGACAGCGTGGTTGCACCACGGCTGGGCAAATGATAGCTGAACTTGAAGAGCGTATCGCCGGGCCGCAGAGGAAAGTCTACAGCGTAGCGGCCCGGTCGGTCCAGGACGGAAACCGGCGTAAGGTTCACCCAGAGGCCTTGCGATCTCTTGGCCCTAAAAAAGTCGAGAGCGGCACCGGTGGGCAGAGAGACTTCAAAGTTACGCGGTCCGGCCAGCGTAGTTGGAGGAGCGGAAGCATTGGTAATGGAGTACATCTCGGTGACCTTGAGCACCTCGCCGTCCGAGGCCAACTGAGCAATTCCCAGGATACCCCTCCGGCCCTTGATCGTCGAGCCAGCGTCGAAAACATCAAGCTGCACTGGTGACCCTTGGAGAGCGTTGTCATAGTTCACGCCTTGATGAAGAACGCGGAGCACGTATTGGGAATCAGGAAATGCCAGGTGCAGGAAAAACTTGCCCTCGGCGTCGGTCTTGGTGCGTGCTTCTTCCTGCATGCCTTCACCCATACGCAGCAGGACCACGTCGTCGCCAACCGCCGGCCGGTTGGTTGTTCGATTGAGAACATTGCCGCTAGCGCCATCGGCGGCGAATACGGGCGTTGCCAAAAGGCAGTAAACGATGACCAGGGTTTTTCCAATTCCTGACCTAAGATTCATGAGAAATCCACAAGGCAAAATGAGTCACTACTGCAAATCAATCTGGCTGACCGTAATTTCATCATCGTCTGTGTTTCCAACTGACAGCCACCTTGATATCCGTGTCTTTTGTGCTCTCCGCAAGCAACTTCGCATTTGCTCGTTGCTATATTGTCCAACTTGATTGATGCCCCCAGGCAAGTGAATATTCCGGAACCGAGTCCGCAAGTTAGTTACCAGCGATAGATCCGGGCGAGACTCTTGCCGCCTCGCCCGGAAATAATTGTCAATTCCTACAGGGAACGCAGGAAGTTCAGGAGGTTTTGCTTCTGCGCTGCCGTGAGCGAGTTGAAATTGGCAATCACAGTATTAGCTTCCGAGCCAGAGCTAGCATGCTGGGCAATGGCCGTTAGCAAATTGGATGTGCGACCATCGTGTAGGAAGAAGATGCGCTGGCCGATTCCCCATAACGGAGCAGAACGGAATTGGTCTCCACCGGCACCACCCTGACTGACGTTATCGTTCAGCCCCGTGCCCATATGATGGACTTCAAGGTCACTAAACAGATTTGCAGGAGCGCCGCTCAAGCTGGGTGTGATGGAAGATGGGGAAGTCGTTAGCGAAGCAGTGTGGCACGCGGTGCAACCAACAGCGGCGAAGAGAGACCGACCATTGCTGATAGAAGTGGCGCCACCGGGTACGGTGGTAGAGGGGGTTGGAGGAGCCGTCATGCGCATGAAGATGGAAAACTTCACCACATCGCCGGAGGTACCAAGGTTGTCCGCGTTGAAATGGGTCAGGTCTTCTGGAGTCGCATTGAGCTTGCAATTTGCCGGCAGACCAGAGGCCTTGCCTTCTCCAGGCAGCGGACGTTCCTGAGTAAAGGCTTCATTGCTGACGCCCTGCTCAACGTTATAGGCTTCACCGGCAAAAATCAGCAGTGATTTGTTCTGAGCTTTCCAGCCGAAACGGGTAATGGTGCCGTCATTCCCGTTGCGGTTGAATGTGCCACTGGTCCCGAATGCACCAGAATTGGCAGCAGCATTGGCCAGCAGGGTTGACTCTTCCAGGTTTTCTATCAGACCGGCGCCGAAGAGCGGCGTAGGAATGCGGAAGATGATGTTGCCTGAAGCCTGAGCCTGAGCGAAGCTTGGCTGCTGAATGTTGCATGCGCCAGCGTCCGTACGGCCCGTAATGGTGAACAGGTCCTCCACTCCGCCGTTGGGGTTGTTGACATCAGGGTTTCCACCAGCGTTAAAGAAGAATGGGAAACGCGCCTCGCGTACCGGGCCGCCGGCGGTAATAAACGATGGAACAGTGTTCTTGGCTCCGTCTGCGGTAGCGTCCGACACCTGCGGATTTACGGAGGGGCTAGTGCCACCGACCGCCGGTTGAGCATGGCAGAAGGCACAACTTCTGGAGTTAAAGCGCGGTCCGAGACCGGAACCTGCTTCGATGGTCCCGGACACCGAATCAACCTCCTCGAAGGTGTCAAGGGCGTCGTTGAAAAAAGCCAAGCTACCAACAGGATTGTTGGCGGCAACGGATGCTAACGGACCGCCGGCGGCTGCCGCGCCGGGACGGACACCAGGGTCGGTTTGGGCAAACGCCATACCGGCAAAAAAAAGTGTGACCAAGGTCAGAGTGGTGGAAAATGTTCGTCTCGTCATTACGAGTTCCTCCGGAGATTTGAAGTGGGACTTACTTTGCAGCGAGAACTCTGCCGTACCGCAGACGATTTGTACTTTGTCTGCACAAAAGTGGACGGGTAGGATAATTTAAGCGAATTCTGCCTGTCGCATGCGAACGCGACACTTGCATGAAACAGCGGGCACAAACAGAGAGCAACGCGGTATTGAGAGTTAATGTCAAAGCAACTTATTACGAAAATCTGTGAATGCGGGTTCCATTTCGGAAAGGTGAACCCGCTCGTTAACGGTAGAACGCGTAATAGGCAAGGGAAAGTCCCCCCTCGTCATTGAGCTATTCTTCCACTGATAACCTTGCCGCCCTGCAGACGATTGAGACTTGTCTGCCAAAAAGTGACGGGTATGAAAAATCGACGTAGTGGTTGAAATGGCTCTTGTTTGTCCGACGTTCCCGAAACGGGAACGTCAAGCAGTGCTGAAGGTACAGCAACTCTGGACTCTTGATAACAGATATGAAGTATAGGTATTCGATCAAAAGAGTATAGGGGTGGAGGTCAGGTCGAGTGCGATGAAGTAGCAGCAGATAACGTCCGTAGGGCGCGGACGCTCAGGAGGATCGTTGCTGCTGTAGGAGTCGGTGCGGCACCTTCTCGGCGTGATGGAGGAGTCAACGAGAGAGAGGCGAAGCCGCTGGGGCTAGGAGCTGGAAGCCCGCTTCAACAATTCAGCAAGGTCGTCAATATCCCCTGCGCTCGCATCACCAATTATGCAGTAACGAAGTCCGCCCTGGCTCCAGGTTTCCATGTGGAACGAGAGTTCCTTTATCACGGGATACTCTTCATTCCATTTGCCTCGCACCGCCTCCTCGAGGAAGATGAAAACGGAAATGTCTTGATTCCGCAACTGGTAGATCAGATGTGCGCCAGATACCTGATCAAGGTAGGTGATGCGCCCACCCAGGAGCGAAAACTCAGAGTTCTGGAGGTCAGGCAAATTGAAGGTGAATGGAACCTTCCCTTCGAACCAGGGCTTCACCGTGTGCTGGTCTGAGGAGACTACATCCACCTGAGCTAAACTCGCCAGGGTCGCCACGTGCAAGTCAGCTAGTTCGCTGTAGACGTGCTCCCGGCGGGTTCGGTCTCTACCAGCGTGAGTGACGGCCACGCCAGTGACCAAGAGAATGGCGAGGGTTGTGGTGGCGATGACCCAACCAAACCGCATACTGCTCCGCCAGGGTCTCGCTGCAATACTTTGTTGCACTCGGGTGCGGAACTCAGCCATGGGAGTGAACCGTTTACCTGCAGCCTGAATGCTTCGTTTCGTTAGCACCCGCATGAGTGCATCCGTCGCGCAGGAGGGGCAGGTATGCAGATGAGCGCTGAAGACCCGCATCTCCTCTGCGGCCAGCTCCCCGTCGAGGTAGGTGTCGTGTTTTGTCTTCCAAAAGTTGCAACCCATACGATTCATCCTCCCGCTACTTCCGCACCCTTCCTTTTACAGTTTCGGCCGTAACTTCGTCGCGTAAAGCCTTTCTGGCACGCGCCAACCGCGACATTACTGTGCCAACAGGAATGGAAAGAGTGTCAGCTATCTCCTGGTACGACATCTCCTCCAAGTCGCAAAGAAGGATAATCTCGCGGAAATGCGTGGGCAATCCGTCAATGGCACTCTGAATCAGGTAGGAGTCCGAGCGCTCTATCAAAATCGTCTCTGGAGTCTCGCTCTCAACCGCCAGTTCTGGCCCATCCTTCCCCAGATCAAGAGCAATCGTCATTGCGGCTCTTAAGCCGGTCCGCGACGTCAAAAATGTATTGCGCATGATGCGATACATCCATGCCCGGAAATTGGTCCCCGCTTGAAACGACGAGAATCCCTTCAGACCCTTCGCGTAGGTTTCCTGAACCAGATCTTCGGCTTCCTCGCGATTCCGTGTCATCCAGTGTGCAAAGTTGTACAGCTGGTCGAAGAGCGGCATTGCCAACGCCTCGAACGACTCGGATTGACGGACCAACATTGACACGCCCAAACGATATAACCGCGCTGTGTTGGCTTTATTCCCGAGTAGAAGAGACATTTGGCGGAGACGAGCGTATGAGGAGCAAGCGCGCTATTTTCGCTCCCTGCCTCTAGCAGTCAACGTAGACTACCGTCGCTGGCGGGAATAGACGACGATCTCGGTAGTTAATAGCAGCAAGAAGCCAAATAGCTAGACCTATGTCAACCTGGAGACTTCAGGAGCGCACTACTTTTGTGTGCCGGTTGGAAGGGACTGCAGCATCTTGGACTCGCTACAACTCAAAAAGAAGATATCCGCGACGGACGATATGATTCTCGTGCATGCCAGCAAGACCGGGGACAGTGCCGCCTTCGAGGAGCTTGTAAGACGATATAACAGCATACTTTTTCGAATTGCTCAGCGCGTAACGCGTAACCGCGAAGACGCCCAGGATGCTGTGCAGGATGCCTTTCTAAACGCCTTTCAAAAGTTAAGCACCTTCCAGGAGAATTCAGCATTCTCAACCTGGCTGATCCGCATCACGATAAATGAGTCGCTCACGAAGCTGCGCAAGCAGCGCGCGAAAAGAGAGTTGTCCATGGATTGCGATTTTCGCGAAGAAGAGAATTTTCTTCCGCTGGAAATACCTGATGGGGCGGCGAATCCTGAGGATCGTCTTTTGGCATCGGAGATAAGAGAGATCCTGGTCAAGACGCTACAAATGGTGCGGCCGGGCATGAGGATGGTCTTTGTATTGCATGACATGGAAGGCTTTTCATTGGACCAGACGGCGGAGGCGCTGGATTTGAGCCAATCCGCGGTCAAGGCACGCTCAAGGCGAGCCCGGCTAAGGCTTCGTGAAGGATTAAGGGCCTACTTCAGGAGAGAGAGGAATGTTCAAACCTTCAGCCCGTGAAGTTCATAGAGGCGACGAGGGACAGGGAAGTTGTCCTAATCCGCTTAAATGCCAGGTTCGATCCTAATGTATGAAGGGCGAATGCGGCCCTGTCTCCATCGGGGCTTGCCAGGTTGGATAAGGCATCTAGACAGCGCAAGATGCGCTTGCAGAAGAGCCGCTCCAGGTTGTATTCGAAAAGAAATATCTGAGCTCGTGGAATAAACGAGCTTATCCCCACGTTATTAGTCAGACAGGAAAGATCACCTCACTTTTGGCCACAGCTCGGATCCTCGGCATCGGTACGGCGAACCCATCGCTTCGGCTTTCGCAGGAGCAAAGCTTTCATGCTGCGGGTTATAAAAGCGAGCGAATTCATGCGATGTTTCTGAACAGCGACATCGATTACCGCCATTTTTACTTCGATGGTAATCTCAATCGCGACGAGAGCTCTGATGAACTCAATCAACGCTACTTGCGCGGCGCTTTGAAAACGGGTATCTCCGCAATTGCAAATTGCCTGGCAAGTGCCGGAAGAAACGTCCGGGACGTGGATTTCTTGGCTGTCTGTACTTGTACGGGTTACGTATGTCCGGACTTGAGCACCCGGCTCATCGCAAACATGGGCTTTAGAGATGATGTTCAGAGGGCTTCTATCATAGGGCTAGGCTGCGCCGCCGCGGTACCCACGCTGCAACGCACCGTTGATTTTGTGCGAGCAAACCCAAACCGCACAGCCCTGCTGGTGGCCGTCGAGATCTGCTCGGCATGCTATTACACCGATAAAAATATTGAAACCGTGGTCGGAAACGCTATTTGCGCCGATGGGGCGGCGGCGTTCCTCCTCGCCTCAACCAATTCAGGCAAAGACTGTTATCCGGAAATTATAGATTTCCAGACCTTCCTTGCTTCTGACCAGATCGAACAGGTCGGGTTAAGACATCAGCAAGGTAAGCTGCGAATAGTCCTCGGGGCTTCCATTCACAGAATGGCCGGTCCGATGATCGAAAAGGCTCTTCAGCGCTTGCTTCAGCGACATGGGCTTTCCAGGTCCGGAATCCGCTTTTGGGTGGTTCATCCCGGCGGGCGCAAGGTGATCAATAGTGTCCAAGAACACCTTAATCTGACCGATGAGCAAATGCTGTTTTCACGAGCTGTCCTGCGAAATTATGGAAATATGTCTTCCGCAACAGTAATGTTCGTTTTGGACAAAGTGGTGCGGGATGGCGACCCACATCCCGGTGACTGGGGAGTTATGGTGGCATTGGGTCCGGGCATGGCTGCCGAGGTAGCGCTTCTGCGATGGTGATGCGCATCTTGCCTCCGTGGAAGCTGCTGCGTTTCTGTTGGCGCGTCAGACGAACCGCTCTGTGGACAGAGTTCAAGCCGCTTTTAACACGTCATCTATCTGCTGTCTTGCACCCGCGCAAGTGGCTCTCAGCTCAAGCAATGAGCTATGGCGGTTCACCTCCGCCGGCTTTATTTCAAGTAGCGACAGGCTACTGGCTATCACAAGCAGTGTATGTTGCCGCCAAGCTCGGCGTTGCCGACCTGCTGAGGGATGGACCTAAATCCTGCAACTGGCTCGCCGCAACAATAGGAGTGGATCAACAAGCCTTGTCGAGGCTTATGCGAGCATTGTCGGACGCGGGAGTCTTTGCTCGCCAGAAAGACGATTGTTTTGCGCTGTCTACGCTGGGACAAACCCTGCAGAGCGATTTCCCAGGATCCCTGAGAAGATGCGTAATTACACTCGGTGAAATTCATTATCAGGCCTGGGGAAGTTTGCTTCATAGTGTGCAAACAGGGTCGCCAGCATTCAATCACGCGCTTGGATTCGGTTTGTTCGAATACTTGGGCCGGAACCCCGAATCGGCAGCGACATTCAACCAAGGCATGAGCGACCTGTCGTCGATGCTGGCCTATGCCGTTCTGATGTCTTACGACTTCTCGGGAATCGCTTCCATTGTCGATGTCGGGGGCGGGCAGGGAAAATTCCTGCGAAGGATTCTGGAGGTTTATCCGGAGATGAAAGGCACAGTGTTCGATCTGCCTTCGACGGTTGCGACGGCGAAGGAATACCACAACGACGGGCAATCGCGCGGACGCTGCTCCCTCTTCGGCGGAGACTTTCTCAAGGATGTTCCTGTTCGTGCTGATGCTTACACGCTGTGTGGCGTCATCCACGATTGGGATGATGACCGCAGTGTCCGGATTCTGAGGAATTGCCGCAGAGCGATGGCCCAAAATGGAAGAGTTTTGTTGGTGGAAACGGTTGTGCCGGATACCCATGCGGATTGTTTCAGCAAGCTTCTCGATTTAAACATGCTGGTGATGACGGGCGGACGTGAACGCACCAAAGCCGAATTCTCTGCACTATTCGACGCTGCGGGCTACAGGCTGACAAAGATCTTTCCAACTTTGGCCCCGCAGAGCGTAATCGAAGGTAGACCAAAGTGACTCAAGCAACGGTTTCCCTTTGAGGGAGTGGTAAGCACCATATGCTGGCCGAGCTGGGCGTAAACACTATCTTGGAATAACAATTTCAGTTTTCCAACGACCCTAAGCGTTCAGCGTGCCCGACCCCATCAGTCTTAATTATGACCGGGAGACGCCTCTCAGCGGCTCAAGACTGCTTCTTAGAGAAAAGGTCAGCCCACCACAAGCCAAATCAAGCGACACATTCCTTTGCACCTGACGGAAGAAGTACCCGCTAAACGGCGCGAAGACTCGTGTGAAACGAGAGCTCCATTTCGGCTCTCCTACGAATATTCCTTCGCTTGGCCCAAGCTTCTGGGGCTTCCGTTTAGCGGGTTTCGTCCTGCTCACGTTCAGCGGGCTCGGCCACTATTCACTAAGGTAGAACATAGCGTATGTTAGCCCACGCCATGCTGCTGCGCGCGTTTTTGGGTGTACCTGCCGGCACCACCCAGGGCGAACGAGTGAGATAGCTGAACTGGGTCATTAATTGCAGGGCACCGTATTGCGGGTTTTTCCAGAAGGTCGTAACCCAATCGAGGGTGGGTTCCTGGATGGAGCGATTAGCCGCATTGCTGGAACCTGGTCCACCAAATCCCACGAAAGTGTTGGGTTTTGCGCCGGCACTGGTATCCAGGAAGAAGTTCCGCTGGAAATAGTCTCCGCCGTAGTATGCGGCAAGCAGAGTCTTTTTGTTCAACTGCCACTCAAACCCGCCGATTCCCGATTCCGCGTGTACTAGAGATAGAGTTCCGTCCGGACGCAGGACCGCATCCGGCCCGCTTCCGAAAATGTAGCGGCCTCCGCCATCGCTATAGAACGTCGTGACAAACAGGCGGAAGTTCTTGACGATCTCCAAATTCAGATTGATCGAACCACCACCGCCGGTCACACTATTCGTGGCGGTGCCGAGTCCGGGCAGTGCTCTCAGCCTGGTGATCAATCCGACGGCTTCCACATGAAAATGCTTGCCGCCGAGATCGGTGTCGTAGGTTATCTTAGGAATGACGTCCGGCATCACGTTGGGAGTGGTCGTCTGGTTGGCGATGTCAAACTGCGAAGTGACAGCCGCATTGTTGAAAGCGGCCGGAAAAGTTATCTGTCCAGCCTGGCCGGCAAACTGGTCAGGGTTCTCCAACGCCAGACCCAGGCCCCAATGATCATTGGGGTGGAAGATGGCGCGCACCTGGGCGGCGCGGGTCCAGGTCAGCCCCAATTGGTAGTTGGCATCTACGTTCTGCGTGTAGAAGACATCCGAAGGCAAGGCGGACAGTCCGGAACGGTTAGGAGTGAGAAAGCTCCAAGCCTGTCCTCCCAGAAATTCCCATTTCTTGTGTCTCACATCCACCCAGAATTGCCGCAAACGCATAGTACTGGAGTTGCTGGTGACATTGAGATTTGCCGGATCGTTGCCATGAAAATCCATTTCATAGTACCCGGTAACATCATTCCCCTTGAAGCTGTCAGTTGCCTTTAGCGTGATGCGCGAGTTTTCTGCGGTAAACCGCGTCTCGCTGAGCTGACCCGGAATCGTGTTGTGGAAGGGGATGGAAAAGAAATTGGTTCCATAGCCGGTGCCCGGGTTGGTGTTACGCCAGAACGCGGTCAGGTCTACGAAACCTCCGGGTGTAAACTCGGCTCCGCCAATCCGGAAGGAAAGCGGAGATTCTTTGGGTTTCTCATCCTGTGAGGAAGCAGCCAATGTCGGCGTTTTGTTGGTTAATGAGGTATTGACGATGCGTGGAGGAACATTGCCGGACTTTGTGGATGCATTCTGCTTGTCGGTGACCTGTTGCCGTAAGGTTTCGATTTGTCGGCTCTGCTCAACGATTGCCTGGTGCTGCAGACCAATTTCCTCTCGTTGCTGAGTGATTTGTTGCTGCTGTTCGGCAAGCAACCGGCGCAGGACCATGATTTCGTTCCCCACCGCACTTGAATCGGGTAGGGTGTTGGTGGGGCTCTGGGCCAACATCAAGCCGGCTGAGAGCAAAAGGAAGCAAAGCCTCCATACAAGTCGCATTATTTATTCTCCTCGTGTCGTATTTTGCTGGAATCAACACTCACCGTGAGAAAACGCGTGGTGGTGTCACAGTCCATAACTGTCGGAGCAGCCTGGAATAATTAGCAGTCTGTTAACGGACTGTTAAATTCTGATGAAAAAACCTGAATCGATGGAATATTGTTTGCACACATGCCGCTCTGTAGTCTCCTCCGAAGGGTCGGGATGACCTTGGCGACGCCCTCCAGCACCCAGCGGTGGGTTCGTCCGGCCATGGCATAACCGGTTTGCAGAGTTATGTCGAGAATCTACAAGGTATAAAGCCACCTCTTCACTCCGTTTTCCGAAGACTGGTGACACATGAGCACATATAAGCCGCCGAACCGTGGGTTTATCCAAAGGAATAAGTGTGGCGGATCTGGAATAAAAGTTCTTGACCTGAGTTCTTTAGTAGGCAGAAGCATTAGCCAATAGGAATCAAGGAGATAAGTAATGAGCGGAAAGAAAAAGGATGAGATATTGCACGATCACAACAATGATGGGATTGACCGCAGAGGTTTTCTTCAGTGCATGGCCTGGGCGGGCACCGGAGTGGTTTGGACAATCGCAGCCGGTGGCGTTCCCACGTCGCGTGCTTTTGGCCAGGCTGCCCATCACAAGGCCGGTAAAGGCGATTTGCACTTTCTTCAGATCAGCGACAGTCACATTGGCTTTAACAAGCCAGCCAATCCGGATGTCAGCGCCACCCTTCAAGCCGCGATAGACAAGATCAATGGATTAGCCGACGCTCCTGAATTCATTATCCACACCGGCGATCTTACCCATTCCTCCAAGCCCGAAGAGTTTGATGCCGTGCAGCAAATCCTGAAGGGAGCCCACACCAAAGAGATCTTCTATGTGCCCGGCGAACACGACACTTCCATCGACGATGGCAAATTGTATCTCGAGCGTTTTGGTAAAGGAACGAAGGGTACGGGCTGGTACAGCTTCAACCACAAAGGAGTTCACCTAATCGGATTGAACAACGTGACCCAGACTGAGGGGATGGGCAAGATAGGCGACGAGCAACTTGAGTGGCTGGAGGGTGACCTGAAGGGAATCTCCAGCAGCATGCCCGTCGTTCTGTTTGCGCATATTCCTCTTTGGAGTATCTATCCTGACTGGGGATGGGCCACCTCAGACAGCGAGCGAGCGATGTCGTATCTGAAGCGTTTTGGATCGGTAACGATCCTGAATGGGCATATTCACCAGATCATGCAAAAAGTTGAAGGCAACGCTACTTTTCACACGGCGATGTCCACGGCTTTCCCCCAACCCGCCCCGGGTTCGGCGCCAGCGCCGGGACCGATGAAAGTCCCAGCAGAGCGCCTGCGATCCGTGCTTGGGTTGACAGATGTTCACTATGTCGCTCAGAAGCACAGCCTGGCCGTTGTAGATTCGCCCCTTGCCCCTCCTCCCGATGGCGCTACGCCGTCATCCTCCCGGACTTCAACGCCCGACCTCCACGCCTCCGATTCCTTGGCGGAATAGGAATCATCACATATGGACAACCAGATCAGAAAGAAACGTAAACAGTTGTTTTGCCGCGCTTCGGCCGGACTGGGGCTGGCAGCCTTCGCGCTAGGAATCATTTTCTTCCCACTCGTACCTTCTGCTTTCGCCTCTAGACAGGGGGAAAGCGAGAAGGGGGATGTCAAGCGTGGGCTGGAGGTGTTCGAGAAGCGCTGCACTGGATGTCACTCTCTGGACGAAGACAAGGAAGGGCCAAGACTTCGGGGCGTTTATGGCAAAAAGGGAGGCACTCTCTCCTCCACCTTCGAGTATTCCGATGCGTTGAAATCGTCCAACGTTACATGGGATGCTGCTTCCTTGAACCAGTGGATGGAGGACCCCGAAAAGATTATTCCCAACAGTAATATGTTCTTCCGTGTTCCAAGAGCTCGCGAGCGAGCTGACGTTATCGCTTATCTTCAACAGTTACAAACTCAGTGAAGGAGAGTCGCGGTATCTAATTGCGAAACGACGGTTGCTTTGTTGGCGACGACGGCCGCAGGAGAAGTGAGAATATGAAAATTAAAATCACCTGGACACTGCTAGGCTTTGCCGTCGCCGCCATCCCTTCTTGTTTTATTCATCCGTTCGGCATGGTGAAACAAGCAAATTCGCTCAAGCCGCTTTTTGTCGGGGCGCAGATTGAAAGCCCGATACTCAATGTAATGCGCAAATCATGTGCCAACTGTCACTCGGAACAAACGGATTGGCCATGGTACAGCTACGTCCCACCGGCGTCATGGATGGTGGAAAAGGATGTTCGAGACGGGCGTGATCATTTCAACATGTCACATTGGGACGAATACTCGGCAGAGAAGCGCATAGAGATTATCTCTGAAATCGCAGTGATGGTTAGAAATAAGCAAATGCCCCTTCCCCGGTATACATGGTTGCACTCGGACGCGAAATTGAGCGAAGTTGACATCGCGTTGATCGATCATTGGTCGCACGCCGAACGCAGACGGCTACGGACAGAGACCGTGCCCAGCGGGGAAAAGTAGAGGACATTCTACGCATGTCTATCAAATCGCTATTTCAAACTTTATCCCCAGAACGCTACCTTGGTTTGGCTATAGCCGTTCTCGCTTTCGGAATCATGGCCCTTGTGCATTATTCAGCTGCGGTATCTGGTTCTGCACTGGCGGACAGTGGAGATGCGAACCGGGGCCAAGACTTGTTTCGCAGACGTTGCGCTTCCTGTCACAAACTCGATGCAGAGAAGGAAGGCCCGAGGCTACGTGGTGTTTTTGGTCGAAAGTCGGCCAGCATCCAGAGTTTTACTTACTCTGACGCACTGAAAAGCGCGAACATCATCTGGAGCGCTGATTCACTGGATAAATGGCTGACAGATACCGATAAATTCATTCCTGACAATGATATGAATTTGAGCATCAAGGACGCCCAAGAGCGGGCTGACATTGTTGCATATCTCAAGCAAATGTCGAGTCCGTAATATTTCAGAGTGAGGTGTCCTTCGCGACAAATGTGAAAACAAATGATGCAATGCGATCGCGCGGTACATTGTGACGCTCAACGGACAAGAGCCGTCGCGGAAACCAAAAGACTGGCGGGCCGAAGGATTCACCATTCTGTAAACAATAATAGATGCAGCGCATAAATTAGGCTCTGTAACTTTGACGAACCTCAGCTGCGATTTGCCGGTTGGTCAAGAGCTTTCCTAAGGAGGATCCAAATATGATGCGACGTACCATCTTTCTGTGGTTGTTACTATTAGGCTTGCCTGGGTTTGCCACAAATGACGCGCGGGAGAGATCGTTTGATGGCGAGATTTCGGACAGTCAATGCGGGTTTAATGTCCATTCGCTCGGCCGGTCTCATGAAGAAATGATGAAGACAGGCAACATGGGCAAGACCCCAGCAGAATGTGCTGCGAAATGTGTCGGCAACATGGGAGGGCAGTTTGTTTTTGTATCGAGTAATAAGAAAAATGCCTACAAAGTTGAACCACAGGACCTTGTAAAAGACTTTGCAGGTCAAAGGGTCAGAATCCAGGGCCATTTGGTGAATGGCCTACTCCACGTCAGCTC
>Ga0137403_10002220_pt1 | contig 23883 bp, 31 predicted proteins | sample CZOMad2_1_16fung_FD_122057 | JGI IMG/M metagenome (GOLD analysis project Ga0137403, IMG submission 122057) | Vadose zone soil fungal communities from Angelo Coast Range Reserve, California, USA - CZOMad2_1_16fungal (Hybrid Assembly) | ecosystem: Environmental > Terrestrial > Soil > Vadose zone...
GCGGTAGCGGGTGGGTCCGTACCGCAGAGCCGGCGCCGCATTTACCCACCCGCTACCGCGAGGTGGTACTGACTTCACTATCGGACATCTCATGAGATATGGAAAATCTTTCGTCTCTCGTCTTTGGCTTGTCTGCTCGCGCTTTGTTTGACTGTGACAATCTAAGCTTTTGGTGGGCCCGCCGGGAGCTCGATTATTGTTCGCAAACCCGCAGTCTCGCGATTCTCAAGAGTCACGGTGCCCTTCATTACTTCGAGCATCCGCCGGCCGACAATTATTCCAAGTTCATTGAGATCAGTTTTTCCAGCCCGAGGTGTCTCTTCCGGATCGAAGACTCGCAACATGTCTTTTATTGATTCCCCCTCATCGTCTATCTGAATCCGGATGAACCCATCGAGCTGCTCCGCGTCAACAGTGACGCACCTGCCCTCCTGGCTGCGGCTAACCGCCCAGGCTAAGAAAGTGTATAGGGCCTGCCGCAAGCGTCCCTGATCAGAAACAATAGTACTTACGTTCGGAGCAGGATTACATTCGATTTTTACTTCGCGCTTCTGCGCCAACCGGCCAACAGCTGCGCATGTCTCTCGCAAAGTTTCAGGCAGGGAAAACTCCTGCAGAAAAAGCTCTGCCGGGCCAACCTCGAGGCGAGACAAGTCCACAAGCTGATTGAGGCTGGTGAACAGTTGCATCCCGGAGTTCTGAATCTTCTGACAGAAGCCCCGCTGTGCTTCAGTCAACTTCTCCTGATCGAGCAAGATTTCAGTGAAACCGAGTATAGACGTCAAAGGAGTGCGTAACTCATGCGACATTCGCGCCAAAAAGAGGGAGCGATAATGCGAAACATGTCGTAGTTCTCGATTCGCCTCTTCAAGTTCAACTGTGCGAAGCTTTAGCTGCTCGATCAAATGAGCAACGCGTTCGTCGTCTACTTGCTCTAGGTCAGTTCGCTTATTGCTGGAAGGACTGTCAACCACTTTTTTCTCGGCCCTGAGAACCATGGATCGTTAGCTGTCGAAGCCTGTCAACTCCACATGGCCTGCCACTCAAATTGTTTCGGTAACTTCAATATAAGACTGCACCGAATGGGTGTCAAAGCCATGCTTCTTTTTTAACTAAATCGTGGTTATCATGCTGCGCGACAAACTTCGGCTTGTAGCCGGATATACTTACAATTCAGACTGTTCTAAGGACGACAAACTGAAGTTGAACGGGACAATCACTAATCATCCGCTCGCCGAACTTATTCGCGAGATTTCTTCCAAGACTTTGTCCGGGACGTTGCGGCTCAAGCATGAGCGCGCCCAAACAGCCGTTTATTTTGAGGACGGTCAACTTGTCTATGCGGCGTCGAATCTGCGCACGCTTCGCCTGCAGGAGTATCTGAACAAAAGCGGGCTCGTTTCAGAGAAGGATCGTCCCAGGCAGGAAAACAATCTCTCCGACCTGGCTCTGGCAGGAGCCTTGCGCGCAACCGGAACCCTCAGTCAGAAGGAAGTAGATAGCCTCCTCGTCACTCTGGTAGCCGATGTGCTGCGCGTGGCGCTGCTGTGGACAGAAGGAACCTGGGAGTTTGATCAACGCGCCCGCCTGGACAATGCGGTTCGTGTGAAAGTGGATATTGCTAACCTGCTTAGGGAAGCAGTTCAGAGAATGCCGCTGAAGTTTGTTTCCGAGCGTTTTCGAAACCCAAACGAGACGATCTCGCGCGTGTCAGAAGTTTCTCTCACGACCAATTTCCTGCCGGCCGAGAGCTTCATCCTCTCCCGGCTTGATACGCCAACCAGACTGGAAGACCTGGTTGTGATTAGTGGCCTTCGCGAGTTCGAGGCCCACCGCGCAATTTACGGCCTCGCGCTCAGCGGCCAGGTAGAGCGTGAGTATTGGCAAAATGCTTTTCGCACAGACGCCGCAAAGGCAAACGAGGCCCAGGTCCCGCCGACGACTCCGGCGCGGGAAGCTGGACAGAGCGACAACTCCTGGACGTCTGTAAGCGATGATGAGGAGGAGTTGAAAAAGTTCTTATACCGGGTAGGCCAGGCGACCAACCACTACGAAGTTATAGAGCTGCCGTTAACTGCCGGGGCGAACGAAGTCAAAGACGCTTACTACGCCCTGGCTCGTCGTTACCACCCCGACCGATTCCATCTTAAGTCAGGGACTAAGCTGCACGCGGAAATAAGTTCGGCTTTCGCGCGTATAACCCAGGCTTACGAAACGTTGACAGATTCCAAGGCGCGCTCGGCTTATGACCATTCCCTGGAAAGATCCAGACGATTTGCTGAGTCTGCGCCAAAGCGGAGCAAGGTAGCGCCCAGTGCTGCTGCAGCCGACGCCCCAAAACCTGAAACAAACGTCCCGGACACAGAGTCTGGCAACGCCGAATACAATTTTCGCGAGGGGTTTGGCGCCCTGGAGCAAGGTCGAATCGACGCTGCCATTAACTACCTGGCGGCGGCTGCGCGGCTGGCGCCGCAAGATGCGCGATACCGCGCCTACTATGGCCGGGCACTTGCTGCCCGCGAGAAGACGCGCAGGCTGGCCGAGAACGAAATTCAGGCAGCTGTTAAGCTTGATCCCGCGAACGCCGCCTTCCGCACAATGCTGGCTGAGTTATATTTCGATCTAAATTTTCACCGGCGCGCGCAAACGGAGGTGGATCGAGCATTGGCGCTTGATCCGAATGACGCGCTCGCGCGTTTGCTGTTGCGCAAACTTGAAAAGTCTCGCAAAGTGGGATGACGGAAGCGGTACCTGGGAGCACAGGCATCCTGCCATTAGCGACAGGGCCCATCGGTTTTCTATAATCGCCTGACTAAGAAGTCATATGCCGACACTCTACATCGACAGTGAAAAGGATCGCGCCGCGCGGGAGGCTTATCTGCAGTTGGCAGCTGCCGCCGATCGATTCGAGCAGTACGCAAACCCACATGCGGTTCGTATCGCCGCGATCGCCGACGCACTGGCCGAGGCCTTTCACATGGCTGCTCAGGATCGGAAATCACTGCGCACCGCCGCCTACATGCACGATCTTGGCGAAGTGGCTATGGAGCGGGACTACGTCCAACGCGCCGGATCGCTAACAGATGAAGAACGGGTCGATCTGGCGCGGCACCCGGTGATTGGCGAACAGGAAGCCGCGCGCGCGAGCGCTGATCGTGCCGTGCAACTGCTGGTACGGTGGCATCACGAATGGTGGAACGGTTCCGGCTATCCTGATGCGCTGAGACAGAACGAGATCCCGCTGGCCGCACGAATTCTTCGCGTGGCGGATTCTTACGCGGCGCTGACGGACGCGCGACCTTTTCGGCCGGCACTGAGTGAAATAGAAGCCAGAGAACAGATTGTCGAGCGCGCCGCGATCGAGTTCGATCCTGCCGTGGTAAGTGTGCTTCTTTCGCTTCAAGACCTGGAGGAGTTGAAGTCTTTTGCGAAAACTCCAGATCCTTTCGCTACTCCGACCAGCAGGGCCGATGACGACTGGACTATTTTTTCTTCGTTCATGAGGTGAACCCGAGTTTAGACTTCAAACTTCAGGAGCTCTGAACAGGTACTTGCGACGCGTAGCGTCGGCATGAATTTAGCCCGGCCTTTCAAGGCCGGGAAAAGCGAACGAAGTGTCCGCGTCGCATAGCGACGCCTGAAACTAGAACCGGATTCAATCGTCGCTACGCGACGAGACCACAATGCGCTAATCCCGGCGTTGAAACGCCGGGCTAAATTCATACCGACGCTACGCGTCGAAGACACTTAATCAGAGTTTCCTTCAGTTTGTTGATTCCCCGGCAGCAAGCTAAAGTTTGTGCTCTGAAGTCAGAATTCAAGTATGGCCTACATCGCATCCGCAACTTTTCCGAATGGCTGGTTGAACTTTGAGTTGAGCGTCTTCCGGCGTCTGAAGTTTTCCTCTATCGCCCTTCCCTTCACTGGCGAGCCTAACCTGTGTGCTCAACTAAAACGCTGGAAAGTGCGCGTGGCGGCAAACGATCCCATGACCTGGGCATTCACGAAAGCTACCGCCCTGATTGAGAATGACTCTGACCGTCCCAGTGAGGACGAGATCGAGTCGATACTGGACGATGCGTACGTCCCACGCGAACGTCTGGATAATCCGTCGCTCTTGAATTGGTTCAATGAAACTGACACCTGGTGGTTTGACAACGTGCGCTCCAACGCTGAACGACTGTCCACCCAATACAAACGCGCGATCGCTTTAACGCTGGGCATGATGGTGGGCGATTATGTGCTTTCCTTCACGGAAGACAGCCGGCACCTGCGCGAGCCTTTATCGCTCTCGCGCGTGTTCAGGCTATTCGCCGAGACCATTCCGTTCCCCTACAACAACTCAATGCGCAGCAAAGCTACCAACCAGGACGTGCGCGCATTCGTTGCTGAGCGGCGGCATACTGACTTGCTCTTTTTGCGTCTGCCCGCACCCGTCCAGCCACAGCCTGCAGAGCGCCATCCCTTCGCGTGGCGCGAAGAGTGGCTCCAGGGTGGAGACGATTTTTGGGGCGACTTCGAGAAAGACCGGGCTGGAAAACTCGGCTCGCGGATTCAGAGTAAGCAGCAGTATCTCGCCCTGGTGGAGGATCTGCTTCAGACCGCGGCGCATCTCCCCGCTTGGGCCATTGAGCACACAGAAAATGGCTTCATCTCAACCGACGAACTGGTCGATACGGTTAGCCAGGTGCGCAAAGTGGACGCTGTCTATTCCAAAGATTTTTCGGATCTGCTCGGCGTGCGGGCCGCGATTGTTACGGCGAGTGGGTAGTAGCAACGAAGCGGTATCCCACACCCCTCACAGTCAACAGATGTTCAGGCTTGGTGGGGTCGTCTTCGATATACTTCCTTAAGCGGACGATAAAGTTATCAATGGCACGCGTGTCGGTGTCCTCGTTCAGACCCCACACCTTTTCCAGAATCGCCTTTCGCGAAACCACGTTGCCTTCGTGCTTCACCAGGTAACGCAGCAATTGCGCCTCCATTAAAGTTAATCTGATCGTTTGTTGGGGAGTGCGCAGCTCGAGGTTGCCGAAATCGATTACCCGGCTGTTAAATGCAAACTCTTCTGCTTCGTCATTCCTGCCGGCCGACTGCTTTTGATCGGTCTGCGACGCCACCCCACCCGCTCGCGTCGTTTGTTCCTGCGTTTTATCCAAATGAAACCACTGGCGCCGGCGCAGTAGCGCATTTAGTCGAGCCAATAGCACCGACAGCTCAAAAGGCTTGGGCAGATAATCGTCAGCGCCGGATTCGAAACCGCGCAGCACATCTTCAGGGCGACCATGCGCAGTCAACATCAGCACCGGCACAAAATGACCTGCAGCGCGAAGCTCAGAAGCCACGGTGAAGCCGTCCTTGCCAGGCAACATCACATCAAGCACAAGCGCGTCGTAGTTTTGGTGCTCGTCGAAGAATAAAGACAAGGCGGACTCGCCGTCGCTGACGGTGTTAACGGTGTAGCCTTCAGCCTCGAGATTGAATCGCAGTCCATCCGCGAGATGCTGCTCGTCTTCCACTACCAGCACAGCGCTCATCGTTTGCAGCCTTCTCTATTCACTCGTTATGCACACTCGGTAAGTCGATGTCCCATAAGGTTAGCTTGTTGCCGGAAGTGTAACGCAAACTGTTAGTTTGCGGACGGCTCATTAGCTGTCAGCTAACATCGCAAACTAACAGTTTGCTTTACACTCGGGGAAGCTGAATTGTAAACCTGCTGCCATGGCCTGGACCTTCACTCTCGGCAAACACGCGCCCGCCGTGTTTCTCAATTACTGAACGCACAATGAAGAGGCCGAGGCCGGTGCCCTTGATCCGAACCATGACGCGGCCCGGCACGCGATAGAAACGCTTGAAGATGCGTTTCAGTTGGGCCGCTGGAATACCAATACCGCGATCCTCAATCCGTACGGCCACCTTCTTATCATCAAGCGCCGCAACTTCGACGGACACGCGGACGTCCTTGACGGAGTATTTCACGGCATTGTCGAGCAGGTTTGAAATGGCTGCGCGAAGCTCATCAGCATCACCCTTCACTTGTGGCCGCTCGCCATTAGCCGACTCGGCGAAACTTACGGCGTCGGGGCCCAGGTGGTAACGCACCCGGGTAAGGTCGACGCATTCACGCACCAACTGGCCGACGTCTAACTTTCTTAAATTGATCTTTCGGCGACGGTGACCCGAGCGTCCAGCGCGCAACACCTGTTCGACCGTCTGCAAAAGCCGGTCGTTATCGGCAAGCATCACATCGTAAAACTCCTGCCGCTTGTCTTCCTCAATATCGCGCTGCTTTAAGGTCTGGAGATAAAGCCGGATGGAGGCGAGCGGCGTTTTCAACTCGTGAGTGACCGCGTTTATGAACGCATCATGTTGTTCGTTCCGTCGTATCTCGCGAATGAGGAAGGTGGTGTTGAGGACGACACCGGTAATTATCAAGAGGAAAAAGATGATGCCAAAAACCAGCAGCGCGATTTCACGGGCGTTGAGTAGTATCCAGCCAACATTCAACGCGATAGCCAGCGCCACCAGGCAAGCGCCCAGCGTGATGAAGAAGGCTATAGACTTACGGCGACCACTTACTGCCATGCTGCGATTGTAGCAGAGCAGTGGGCAGTGGACAGTGGGCAGTGGGGCCGTAGGACCGAACAGAAGGCACAAAGCAGAAGGCACAAAGCGGAAAGCCGCAAAAAAGCAAAAAGCAGCAGGCAAGTAAATTTACTGCCTACTGCCTACTGCCTACTGCCTACTGTTCCCGCCTATGCCGCCTTTTGTAGTTCAGCAGGTTGCGGATTAGCGGCCATCGCGATCTGCTCTTTGCTGATCAGCCTTATTCCCCTGGCCAGACCGAGCATCTGTAGCGCGCGGATGCCATACCAGTTGAAGTCGATTTCATACCAGGTTAGCCCATGCCTCGCGGCGCGTGGATGTGCGTGATGGTTGTTGTGCCAGCCCTCGCCAAAGGAGAGCAGCGCCACCCACCAGCTATTGGTTGAGTCATCTCGCGTTTGGAAGCGGCGAGTTCCCCATAAGTGAGTTGCCGAATTGACGAGCCAGGTGAAGTGCAATCCGACAGTGACTCGCAGGAACACACCCACGAATAAAAACGGCCAACCACCGAGCGCAAACAATCCAATGCCACTGAGAATAAGGGGAACGTAATAGAACCGGTTCATAAACATGTGCACCGGATCCTTCATCAGGTCGGGCGCATAGCGCTGCATTACAAACTCGTCGTGCTGTTGCGCGGTGCCACGCAGAATCCAGCCCATGTGCGCCCACCAGCGACCATCTCGCGGCGTATGCGGGTCGCCGGCTTCATCGGTGTTCGCGTGATGAATGCGATGCGTCACAACCCAGTTGATGGAGCCGCCTTCCAAAGCAAGCAGTCCGCAAAAAGTCAAAAAGTATTCCACTACTTTTGGTGTTTTGTAACCGCGGTGTGTTAACAGCCGATGAAAGCCCATCCCGATACCCAGGCTTCCCGATATCCACCAAAGCACAATGGTGATTGGGATCACTTTCCAGCTAAGCATGAAAAGAGCAGCCACCGCTCCGGCGTGAAAAATGATCATGAAAATCGTGGTGTTCCAGGCTATAGCGCCACCCTTATTAATATTGCTCGTCTTGTTGTCCATGTAAACTCCGAGAAAAATATTCAGTCATATCGTTTGATGATGACTGTCGAACTATCCTAACAAGTGGCAGCAGTTGCAGTTGTAATAGTTATGTAATCAGCCTGTTTGCAGGGTGTATCGCGGTTAACGAGTGGCCCAGAGCAGACCCGTCAACTTGCCTGAGCGAGCAAGATAGTGCATTATTACTGTGTTATTCCTTCTCTCCTGCATCAACGGTGATGCGCCACGCCTGACATATGGCCTCGGCGTTTGAGATAGTACGAGAGTGGGCAATGAAAATCTGAAGAAGCTGCTCAATTGAGCGCCCGAACGCGGGCCTTCGCTGCTACCGTACTCCGAAGCCACCTTTGATTCGAAGCTTCCTCTTAACGCTCCACGGGAGCTAAGGATAATTTACAGTCATGGCTATGAAACTCTACGTAGGGAATCTGTCCTTTCAAACTACGAGCGAAGACCTCCAGCAACTATTCGCCCAGGCAGGCACAGTGGAGTCAGCAACAGTTGTCGAAGACCGCGACACCGGGCGTTCACGCGGATTCGGTTTCGTCGAGATGGCTTCGAAGGAAGAAGGCGAGAAAGCAATCGAACAATTCAATGGTACCGACATGAACGGTCGGAACTTGACCGTCAACGAGGCCAGACCACGCGAAGATCGTGGTAATCGTGGCGGCGGCGGCGGTCGTGGCGGCTATGGTGGAAATCGTGGCGGCGGTGGCGGTCGTGGCGGCTACGGTGGTGGCGGCGGCGGTCGCGACAATTCGCCCCGCTGGTAAGCGACTGATTAATAGTGAATGGTAAATGGTGAACAGCTCAGCAAAGCAACATTTGCCATTCACCCGGAACTCTTGCCTGGCGCGGCTTCGCTTACCTATTAACAATTCACTAATTACTATTTACTTTTTTTGAAAGGTGTTTATGGAAAAGCAGACTGTAGAAAAGCAAACTATTGAAAAACAGACTTACGCAATTGGTGACCGGGTTGAAAAGCTATGCGCGGTATGCCAGGAGGAACGGGGTCATGTCGTTGCCTCAATTACGAAGCGTGGGCTAATCTCGCGAGTGACCTGTCCAAAATGCGGAACCCGTGGTTCTTTCTCCAACGGCGCCAAACTCACGAGAGGCCGCTCAAAGTCAGTGAACAGCGAGCCCTATGACAGAACACGCACTTATCGCGCCGGCCAAACTATGAGTCACCCAATCTGGGGCGCCGGCGAAGTAACTGCTCTGATCGAACCACGCAAGATCGATGTGCTGTTTGCGGATCGCATTCGCAGATTGATCCATTCGCGAGCCGATGCCTAAGTTTCCAAACAGTCGCAAGAGAGAACGAAGGCCGCGTTATTAAGCGCGGCCTTTTTTTGGCAGTGGCCTGGTCTGAATAGGACCGTCAACAGCGACAAACGGCGCGGAATGTGAAAGCCCGCGGCACTGCCCAAAAGACCATATCAAGTTAATCAGAGCTTCACTTCGCGTCTACCGCCGCCGATCTCAATTTGCGCGGCAGCCTCACTTTTCCCGAAGCAAATAGCAGCAGCCACACCACGCCCGAGACTGACGACAACAGGCCGGAAATGATGGTTAGCGTTCGCGGAGCGATTGCGCGTAGCGACCAACCGGCAACTGAAGTGGACAAACTCCAGGTAAGGAGTTCGCTCGCGCGATCCGTAGTTATCACGCGGCCACGTAGTTTGTCCGGCACGAGCCGCATCAACAAAGTATCCTGCACGCCAAACTCGGCGCCCAGCACAATTCGCCCCAGGAAAAGAAACAGACACGCTAACCACAAGTTAGGCATCAGTCCGATCAGCGCAAATAAGAACCCCTGCAAGAGCAGGCTCCAGCCAATAAACCCTGGCGTCTTGTCGATAAACTCGAAGTAGTGTCCGAGGCGCCGAGCGATCATCATTCCGATGAAAAGTCCTAAGCCGCCGGCGAAGTAGAGTGTCGCGACGGCGGAGTCTCCGCTGATTCCGTCCTGGCCCACATATACAATTCCCCCGAGCCTGTCCATGATTAGATTAACCGCGCCGCCGCCGCTGGCCCATAACACGTTAATCGCGAGAATAGCCGCGACCGGAGCATGGCTAATTATGTATGACCACCCCTCGCGTATGTCCGACCAATAACTCGCTTTCTTTCCCGTTCCGCGTGTAGTCAACTCCAACCCAAGTTGCTTTGTTTCCCGTTCCGGAATAAGCCAAATGGACAACGCTGAACCGAGGAATGACACGGCGTTGACGATGAACGCCGCACGATAGCCGACGTTGGCGGCGGTCCAGCCACCAAGCGCCGCGCCCAGCGACATCAGCAGGAACCGCGAAGAAAACATCAGCGCATTTCCCGCGAGCAAGTCGCGCTCGCCGGTGATGTTGGGCATCGCCGCACTCTTCGCCGCCTCAAAGAACGACTGAAAGAACGAGAGCAGCGCCGTGCAAAGGTAGGCAATCCATAGATCTTCGGGCCGGCGCACCAGCAGGAAACCAAGAGCGATGACAACCCGCGCATAGTCGCTGACGATCATCACCATTCGCCGCGACCAGCGATCCACAAAAGCCCCGGCCAGCGGTGCAAACAACGTGAAGGGGACCATCCGGCAGAGCAACATGATGGTGGTGACTACCGCATCGCCGTGTGAAACCATGCGTACGAGTCCCAAACCGGCAATGAAATTGAACCAGTTGCCGAGTTCGGAAATGACCTGTCCCCACCACAGCCGTCTGAAAGAACGATTGCGGCGCAGGAGCTGGATGTAGGTTAGTGAGTCCATCGAAATATTGGCCGCGGATAAACGCAGATTCACGCGGGTATGAAATACAAGACTATGAACTGTTTAAACTGGCATCTGGTTGGGTTGTTTTGTTCTATTCTGTCCGGGTGAATCCGAGTTTATCCGCGGTGATTATTCCCAGCAAAAGAGCCGCCAGTTCAAACCAGCGGCTCGCAACCTTGGAAAACTACCTTGAGAGTTTATCCGCCAACAAACTTGGCTGGCCTCTTCTCGATAAAGGCTGCGACACCTTCTCTAAAATCTTTTGTGAGCCCGGATTGAATTTGCGCCTTTCTTTCGAGTTCCAGTTGTCCACCATAGTCATTCGTCGCGCTGGCTTCTAACAATTCTTTAGTTCGCCCAATTGCCGCCGTCGGAGCTGCAGCCAGTTTTTCAGCCATTGCCAATGCTCTGGCCAGTAACTCATCGTCGGGAACCACCGCATTAATCATTCCCATCTCCAGAGCGCGCCCAGCCGTCACTACTTCGCCTGTCATCATCAATTCGGTAGCGCGCTTCCAACCTACCAGCCGCGGCAAGATGAAGGTGCCGCCACAATCTGGAACCAGGCCGATCTTAATAAATGCCTGATTGAATCGCGCGCCCTCACCAGCAACAACGAGGTCACAAGCGAGCGCCAGGTTACAACCGCCGCCTGACGCCGCGCCGTTAACTGCGGCAATGAAAGGTAAAGGGGTGCGACGGATAAGGAGTATGCACTCGTTCAACAGCCGCAAGGGCTCATCGAAGAACGCCTCTACTTTTCCTTCGCGCTCGGCGATTTTCTGCATCTCGCGCAGATCGCCTCCGGCACAAAATGCTCGGCCCGCTCCAGTTACAATCACAGCGCGCGCGCCGCGTTCACCAGCTTCACTGACGGCGGCCTGAAACTCCCGACCAACTTCCGTGGTCAAGGCGTTCAGCGAGTTGGGACGGTTTAGCGTGATCACGGCTACCAGCCCCCGCATCTCGAGTTGAATTGTTTCATAACTCATAGTTGTGATCTGGACGTATTGCTCGGAGGAACAAAGCGCGCCTCCAGACAGCGTACCCATGTCCGATTTCGTTTTTGCGGTGAACGACTACTCCAGCTCGGCTTAGGCTTGACTTGGATAACTCAGGTTCTCGGCTGTGTTGCTCGACTTGCGCCGAAACAATCACCGCAGAGAACCGGCCTGCCAGTCGAAGGCTTGAAGGGCACAGTGTCGGTCTTTCCACACTGATCGCAGGTAATCTCAAATCTCTGACGTTCGCCGCCAGCTCCTTTTGGTCCGCCAAAGTTTGAGCGGCGCGCATCTCGGCAAGGCTTGCAGCGTTTCGGATGAGTCAGGTTGCGTTCCTGATAGTATTCCTGCTCGCGTTCGGTGAAAGGAAAAGCATTTCCACACTCCGCGCAAATGATCTCTATGTCTGGCATGTCGCTGTCTCCATGAGTGGGACTGAGGTTTCGCCACTCTCTTTGCTCTTCGGGGCGCAAGCGAATCTCCGTTCCGTTTCTATTGGCTGTTAACCCCAGGGGGATTGGCAAGAGCGCTGGAGCTCAAGCCTTCGCCTACGGTGCTCGCGTTCCGAAACGGTTTAAGTGGCTGAGTTTACTCCACCGTTACCTTGGGTTCAAAGGTTATTTGAAGCTTATGGTTTCGAACTGGGGGGAAGACCGTGGCAAAGTTGCAAGGAAGTCCCGCCGGGGCCGGAGATCTATAGACTACGCGAGACTCTTTACTTACGTAGTCCTCAAGTACTTACGTGTACGTCAACTCGGACACATGGGCTCGCACAGTCTCGCCGAGAGTCTCAAGATTGTAGCCCCCCTCCAGACAGGAAATGATGCGACCGTTACAGGCGTCCTTCGCCCACTCCTTGACCGTGCGGGTGAGTGACACGAAGTCTTCGTCCTCGAGCAGCAACTGACCCAGCGGGTCACCGTGGTGGGAATCGAAGCCCGCGGAAATAATTATCAGATCAGGCTTGAACCTGCCGCCTATCTCAGCGAGAGCTGCATCAAAGATTCTCTTCTGCTCGCGCGCCGGCGTGAGCGCGCGCAGGGGGACATTCAACGTGGAACCAACGCCTCGGCCCACTCCGCTTTCGCCCCGAGCACCTGTGCCTGGATACCACGGATATTGATGTATCGAAAAAAAGAATACCGTCGGATCATCATAGAAGATGCCCTGCGTGCCGTTCCCGTGATGCACGTCCCAGTCAACAATTGCGACGCGCTCGATCTCCGGATAGTGATTTTGCGCGTAACGAGCGGCCACGGCCACATTGTTGAAAAGACAGAATCCCATAGCACGCTCCGCGGTCGCGTGATGACCCGGCGGACGCACAGGCACGAACGCATTAGAAACTTCCCCACGCATTATCAGATCGATAGCTTCACACGCAGCGCCGGCGCCGTGTAGAGCCGCGTCCATCGACCTCATTGAAACAACCGTGTCGGCGTCGAGATAGCCAGTTCCTTCGCTCACTACGCGTTCGATCTGTTTGTAAAGCTGGGGCGTGTGACAAGCCTGCACATCACCTCGCGGCGCCTCTTTCGCCTGAACCTCCAATAACTTTGGCCAAAGTTCCGCGTCCTCCCGCAGCGCTTTCATCACCACGCTGTACCGAGACGGAGATTCCGGATGATTCGGACCCGTGTCGTGCTCCCTGAAGGATGGATGATGAATAATCGCCGTAGTCATGTAAGAGCAAACAGTAAACAGCGGACCGCCAAAACAGTCAATCGGCAGTAAGCAGAGGGTCGCAAACTGCCTTCGCTGCCGGTGTCTTGATCTCAACAAGTCCCTCCGGTCGCCAGACTCAAAAGCGTACGGGCAACTTGCCTTTCCTTACAAAATTAGCCAGGTAAAACAGCCAATTTCTCTCAGTTTTCTTCGAAGGTTGTTAGATAGTCGATCTTCGTGTGGCGGGGAATGAGGATTGCTCTTTACGAGCCGGGAGGTCTTTTGAAATCTCCCGTCTTTCTAAAGTCATATTGATCTAACTACCAGGAGGAAGCAGATGGCATACGATGATGATCAGGCTAAGAGGAGCAGGGTCGTGGTTGAAACACCAACTTCAAGGCGTGAGGTAACGCACACTGAAGCTGTTCGCAACGATAGCGGCGGCATCTCCGGCGCGACGGTCGGCGTGATCGTGGTGGTAGCAATTGCGCTCATAACGGTAGTTGTATTGTTTCTAATGAACGGCCAATCCACTGACACAACGAACGCCAACCTTGCAGCGCAGCAGCAACCGGCGCAGCAGCCGGTCATTGTTCAGCAACCCGCCCAGCAGCAACAGCCGCCGGTGATTATTCAACAACCGGCGCCAGCCGGGAATCAGCCTCCGGTAATCATCAACCAGCCGGCTGCGAGCGGTGGTTCAGCGCCAGTTAACACTTCGAACGATGGCGCGGTACAGTCGGCTATCGACAAGAGGATTGGCGACGACCCAACGCTTTCAAGTTTAGGCATTACTGCTACCGTGTTGGACGGTAAGGTGACGCTGACGGGTACAGTCAAGAGCGAAGCGCTCAAGTCGCAGCTTGATAGAGCGATTCGAACGATTAAGGGAGTGAAGCAGGTTGACAACCAGATTGTGGTGATGAGTTAAATCCGAGGTGTTGGGTAATTAGTGATGAGTGGGGTGGCTAATTCACGTCACTGGGTCACTAAGAATTAAAGGCGCCGCGGTCGGTGATCGCGGCCTTTTCTTTTGTGGCTAACTCCTCGCCCTCTCTTCTCGTGACCCATCACTCATTACTCGTGTTAGTAGCCTTCGGTATGCTGACGAAGCCACTCATCCAACTCTTCTTCGGTTGGCTCCCGCCCGAGGTCCTCCATAAGACGTTGGTGAAGATACTCATGTTCCGTCTTGAATACTTCTTCCAGTTCGGGGCTCTTCTCGGGTTCCCCGTTTTCTTGGTTTTCAGTACTCATAGATTTTGATTTCCGCTGTATCTAATGAGGTTACTATTGCCAGTTTCGATTCTTCGCCCGCCAGTGTCAGCCGCCTTTGGTCGCCTCGCTTAAAAAAGCTGACGTCCTTGAGCTGACAGAAAACGGGTGCGGGCTTCATTCGCAACAACTGGTGCGGCGTTGGATCATCGCTAAGCAGTACACCTATGTCGGTCTTAAGTTCCTCGCTCAGTTGCTCTTCAATTTCCAACTCACTAACGGCGACGGGATGTGGCAGCAAAGTCATTTGACCGTCCAAAAAGATCGCCCAGAGGAATCCTATGTCCAGCAAAATATACAGTACTTCATCGAAAACGAAATAGCCGAGAACGGTCGCCCCAATCACGTGAGCGATGACGTGGTCCTGGTGAGTAGTCGTCTCATTTGGCTCCCAAAGATCTGTCACGCTTCGTGCTTACCCTCGCGATTCAAATTAGGGCGATACTCCGAATAGAGAATTATAGGCCCTCCCCCTGAAGAATCCGACCATGTCAAATGCAAAGGCCGATTCAATCAGCAGGAACCCATGCCAGGTGACCCGCGACGCCTCACCTCCGTAGTTGTAGCAACCGCGCTGGTTTCCTATGCATCGTTGTATCCTGGGCTCCTAATCGCGCGGCTGCGCGAAGGCTGGGCACACTTGCCACACGTGTGAGGGGACTGCGCTTGCGGCCCTTGCCGTCCAAGGCACGCCTAACAGAGTCGCCGGCTACTACGGCCAGGATCACGGCCTACGGCAATCACTGGAGATTAAGAGTCAGGCCGTTCGAGGCCCCACGGGCAGCAAGTAGTCGAGCAGGTGTTCCAATTGCTGGTAATCGGAGAGTCTGGTTACATACTCATTACGACGAACTCCGACTTCCATCATCGCGGCCGGGTCTACGGTGTCCTCCCGACTGACGATCTTGTCGCGCCTGAGAAGGGGAACTCAGGTATTAAGGCGTTGTCAATGACCTCTTGCGAGTAGAAGGGTCATTGTCGCCAACCTGGCGGGAAAGGGATGATCTACTTATTTAATCGAGGTAGTGTTCGCCGAGCCGCGCTTGCAAACTTTCCGGCACAGACTTCCAACTAGCATTGCATAGTTTGTGAGAGTTGAAGTCCGTGGTGTGCATGCGCAAGGGACGCCAATGAGAAAGCTTCTCTTCATAAAGCCAACGATAAATCGGTCCATGCCCGCGCCGGCTGTAGAAAATTCTGTTGACTTTAATGTTGCTTTCTGCGATTCCGAGACTGCTCGTCAGGCTCGTGCTGGGCGAGATGACGTATACGCGCAGTCCACTCATCGTTATGGTCATATTTTTCACAGTCCGGCTATATCAACTGCCGAGGAATCCAATTAGCAGGAGCCGCTCGCGTTCCCACCGTCTCTTGCTTCGCTTCAGTCGAGCCCACCGCCATGACCGCGATGCACTTCTTCTTTTTCAACCTTTGTGAAGTGCACCAGTCCGCGCTTCACTTCTTCGAGCGCTATGCTTGTGTTCCTGCGCCTTCCGTTGTCGGCCTCGATACGGGGTTTAGACCCGTGCAGCAGTTGTTTCGTCCTTAGACCGGCAACAATGATTAGACGAAACCGGGAGTCTATCCCCGGCCAGGTTCCCTCATTGGCCACGCCAGTTAAACCGTTACCATTTAGCTTCTCGTTACTAATCATTAGTTGTTCTTCCTTCTAGACCTGCAGATTTAACTAACGGGTCTCGTATTTTAGACGCACCTTCCACTCAGCTATAGAAACTTCGCGAGCAGAAAGAGCGCTGGCAGTACTAGAACTGCGATGGCCAGAATCTGCAGCCAATTCATCGCCGACTTTTTGCAGTTAGGACAACGTATCTTCCAAAGCGGCAATATCCTGCCACAGTGATCGCATGAAGAAATCATTTGCTTACTCCACTCTTTGCCGGTTGTCCCTTGCCATTCCTCATGAATTGTTCAAGTTGCTGGTGATCGAGCGGATGGCCTCGGCTCAACTTCATTAAGGGATCTGCGACTAACCAGAAGCAGGCTTTGCCTTCATCCGTGCTTGTAAGATTCTTGAATGCGAGCTCGTCAATTACGACCGGTCTGAAGCATTCCATTCCCGTGTCGCGCGAACGCGCCAGCATCGCCTCGCCCTTACTGTGAAATACGGGAACGCGGAAACTTCCGTGATCATCGAGCGCAAACCAATCACCATTGGCGCGCCGCATGGCAAACAAAGCCTTCATCAGAGATGGCCTCTATCTTTCAAATGCGGGTTGTGCGCGGCGCTAAGGTGATGTGCAGATCATCATCAGTGTCATGGCGCACGAAAACTAAAAACACCAGGAATGCCGCACCACAAGCGAAAACGGTCATCGCCACGGCCCACCACAAGTGGCTCGTACCGCCCTGCGCGTTGAGTGCGCCGGCTGCACCGGTAAATGTTACGAACAAGTAAAACTGCCAGACAGCGATCGCGGCCAGAACAACTACGCCCGCAATCGCTCCCACCACGTTCTTCAGATTCTTTCTCGCATAGCTCATTATTTATTCCCTCAATTCTTAACTAGCTCTGCTTTATTCCGTTGTCTGCGCTTTCAGTTTGGGTAGTTGTGCGCACACTTCACCGCAACACACCACCGTAGTCGACGGAATGCGCAAGCGTTGTTGTTTTTTTAGTCTTGTCGTGGAGATAGACATCAGAATTTCCTGGTACTGGTCAAGTTTGAAAAACAAACAGACGGCACAAGGAGAAGGAGGCTACGGCAAATCCTGATGTCGAGAGTAGATTTTCGAAGAACAACTACATACTCAATCATACCACACATGACTACGAACGAGCGGCCGCGGAGTTGCAGTTAAGCTGACTGCCCGTTAGCTTGCATTAGTCATGTCGGTCTTGTGACCATTCTTTGTACATCGCTTGATGTTTCCGGCGAGCGCTAGAACGATGAGTTGATGGGGACGCCGTGTCAGGAGTAACAGCGCCAAACATAGGCGTTCTGTCGTCTGACTGCGGTTCTACTCTCCATCCGTTGATGAATGCCCAGCGCGAAGTAGCCGAAGGGTCGAGTGGAGAAGGCACCGTTCCGGCGTCATTCTCTGTCACCGATTGTTTGAGAATATCCGTCACGCTCAACCCCCCATAAAAAAATGTCGCAACCGGACGCGTTTGCCAAAAAGAAACCTTTACAAGTGCTTTTGCTGCCGCACTAAACGAAAGAAAGCTGGGGTTTCTCGATCTTTGAGACCTGGTCAAAGTCTTGGATTCCATCTGCTTCGTTCTCGTAAACATCGAAGACTGTCAGAAGCCTGGTCACCGTCAGTAATTCACGAAGTGTTTCCGTGAGACCGACCAGCCTGATTTCCCCACCTTTGTTCTCTAGCGACACCTGGCTCGCAACCAGCTCGCCCAGGCCACAAGAGTCGATATACGTAACACCTGCCAGATTCAAGAGAATCAGAGTTTTCTTTTCCAGGACGAGGGAGCGTATCGACTTGTGCAGCGCTATCGTGTTCCCGCCAACTCTCAACCTGCCCTTCAAGTCAAGAATGGTTACATCTCCAACCCGGCGCTCATTGATGTAAAGGTTAATCACGTGCTCCACCTTACGGTAATGGAGGGTATATGTCAAATGCGGCATATATTGCAGATGGACAATATTCACCGTATGTGGTAAGTAGTGTAGGTGCACGTGGAACTATTTATGATTGAGATTCGGGTAGACCAGTTGCTGGCCGAGCACGGGCGAACCTTTTATTGGTTGGCTAAAGAGACGGGTATTAGCCACACCACGCTTTGGCGTCTGAAGAAGGGCAAGGCACTTGGCATCAACTTCGAAACGCTGGAGAAGATGTGCCAGGCGCTCAAGTGCCAACCGGGTGACGTCCTTGCACTGACAAACGGAAAGAAGGACGCCCGGAGGAGTACTCCCGGACCACGCGCAAGAAAGAAGCAAAGATGAGCGCCAATACTGCGAAGCCTTTAACGTTTAGATTCATCGATGTCGAATCCGCTGTTCGTTTGGAGTTAAGTAATGACGCCGACCATGTTCTGAAAGGCGTGGAGATTCTGACGGTCTTCCTGAAAGACCTGGAAACTCCGGGAGGGGGTCCTTCACAAGCTCATATTAGATTCGACGCAGTTGGTTCCATTCGGCCAAAAGAGAATGTAGTTCTCTCTCACAAGACCTGGGTTAATGGGAAGATTGCCGACGCCGGCGCCGATTTGTTGACGCGCCTGAAAGTGATAGCAGGCGAAGTCAAACCATATGTGCTGGATATTTCGTGGCAGGATCCGGAAGGTAAGACTCGTTTTCAACGGATACCCGTGGGGCATTGATTACGCTGCTCCGAGCTAGTTTTTTGCCACCTCGGTGCCCGCTCTGTCTTAGCATCTCCGTTGCCTGGTCGTTCGTTTCAAGATCCTATAAGAGTCTGAAAGAAGTGTGATTTGAAGATTTGTGAATTCTGTTTGCAGTATAAGCAAAATGGTGAATGCGAACTCGGCCTCAAGATTCCGAAGAGCATGACGTGCCGTGAGTTTGGGCCGACCCTGGAAAAGTTCTGCTCCGACGCCAAAGACTTCGTAGATCCAAAACAACTCATACAGATGGCCGTCTATTTCGGAATCAAAGGGCCGGAGCTAAAGAAGATCAAGGTGATGGCTGCAAGAGAAGAAAGCATCCGAATATAATCGGTTCACTGCTCAGTTTCCCGTTCGTCGTTTGTGATTACCTTACGCCTCGCTGAGAAATCCCTGATTCTTAAACAAGTTGTAAAGCTGCAAGATTCCGTACTGCAATGCGGTTCTTACGTGATCGGGAACACTTGTTCGGCTGTCGCGGTGTCGCCCAGGATCAGTAACAGCAGTCCGAAGAGCAGGCCGCTGGTGGCGTCGTAGAAGTGGGCAACGGCTGGTTCGTGCCCGCCTGCAACTGACGCAATCAACCCCTCCAGATCGAGATGGGGCGGGCCCTCGTCGACAATGCTCAGACGGATCTTTGTGCTAATGCCACTGAAGCTCCTTCTGTCAGAACCAGAGGGCGACGCTACCACAACGGATTTCATTCCCAAGAAACTTGAAGGGTGAATCGGACCCCGTTGATTCACCCTTCATCCCCGGTAAAAACTCGCTTAGACGGATTTCGCCATCGGGCTCTTCTCGCAAGCAAGCATCCCTGGGGGAATTAAAACCTTAGCCAAAAACACTGCAGCGCAGACTAAAACAGGCTTACTTCGCCCTCTATGTGAGCAAACACACATATAAAGGGTATTTCTTGAATTTGGTTTCTCAGGCTGGCTGGCCGGCCTTCCGCGTTTAGTTTGCGATAGCTTGAATGGTTTCGAGAAAACTGAGTTATGGCATTGAGTCGCTAAACAGGCTATCGAAACCCTCGAGCGATCCGTCGCGGCGATCCTTTTGAAAATCTTTGACCCATGACTTGACTGCCGTAGACCATTCTTTCGGATCGGCGCTCGCTTCGGCTTCGACGGGAACGGCCGGACCGTTGCGGTCCTCTTTCTTGATGAGTTTGACTTTCGCTTTCATGTCCGCGGGTTTCGTATGCTGTGCCCGGAGGTGCGCGCTGGACTTCCGGGAAGAGAGTTGAAAGATGCCGGGAACGGTCGAGCTTAAGCCCGACCCGTTCCCTCGTTTAACTACCCTGGCAATCAGAACGGTTCTAGTTGCCGTTGAGGCCGTCGTAATAACCATTCTCGTAGCCCGCTCGGTAGTAGCGTTGATACAGTCCACGGTCTCCAAGCTTTGAACTATAGTCCGTGGTGGCTTTCTGGTATGCGCTATTGTTGCGAAAGTCTGAGCGGTTGTTGTTCCGATCGTTGCGGCCTGCCTTGATCCCTTCGTTATAGCCGGCGTTCAGAGCCGTTTGACGAAGTTCGAAAGAACCACCGTAGTTGTCGTAACGATCCCAGTTGCGGCCGCGGCGATTCTGATCGTTGTTATTCGGGTTCCAATCCGGGTTGTTATTGCGGTTCCAATCCGGATTGTTATTGCGGTCCCAATCGCGGTTGCGATTGTTATCGTAGCTAGAGTTTTGCGGATTGAGACCGTCGTTGAAGCCAGTCTGATACGCTTCACGAAAGTAGCGGCGATACAGTTCCCGGTCGCCGAGACGTGAGCTGTAGTCTTTGGTCGCTTTGCGGTAGGCGCTTTGGTTGCCGTAGTCGGCGCCCCTGCCCTTTTGCCGGGCCTGGGTGCCGTCTTTCAGACCTTCGTTGTAGCCTGCGTTTAGAGCCGTCTGGCGAAGGTCGAAAGAGCCGCCGTAGTTACCGTAGTTATCCCAGTTTCGTCCACGCCGATTTCGATTCCGGTCGTAGCGACCGTTCCGATCCTGCGCGTCCGGGTAATTGCGATCTTGCGCCTGCACCGCCGGGCCCAGACTGCTGCCAACAATGAGCAGAAACGACCATACGATTATCGCTGCGCCAATTTTGATTTGTGTACTATTTGTTTTCATAATTACTCCTTTATTGCTCAATTGAGCAACTGTTGTACCGTGTGAAGCACAGGTGAATCGCTTCCTAATCGGGTTGCCAAAAAACTCCGGCCCTGGGGATCAAACTGCACCTGAACATGCTGCTAAATAAATGGGGTGTGTGCGTGGCGGGCGCCACGGGTTCCCTATCGAGTCGTCTCTCAGAAGCAACAGAAGACACAAGAGAGAGAACGGCTGGCTAGAACCCAGTGTCGAAGGTTATTCCTTATGAATGATGCTAGGCTGGAATGTCACGCCGTCTGTGTGCTGCCATACATACCCCCGAAATGGGGTGAGGTTGGGAGCCATTTGATTGATTTACTGATTTGGTGAGATCAATTGCCGACAGCTGCGGCGCTGAAGAACTGAGCAGAAACCGATTTCTCGTGTGGCTGGGGCTGGTTAACGACCCACCGCTGAGCGACTTCATCAACTTTGGCTTTTGCAATCCACTCCACCACGGTTTCGATGAGACCCTCAAGGTCTGGTTTAGTCAGGTAAGCATTTGCTCCCACTGCAATTCCCTTCTGCTTGTCGGCGTCGTAGGCAGCGCCCGAATAGAAAAGAATTGGCGTAACGGAGTCAAGCTCGCGTATCCGGCGACAGAATTCAAAGCCATCGGTTTGAGGCAACCAGGCGTCCAGCATATAAAGGTCGAAGCATTCCGACTTGATTAGGCGCCAGGCCTCAGCGGCGGATTGCGCGCAAGTGACATGAATTCGATACGAATTCATTAGCATACTCAACATCTCGCCAGCGTCCCTGTCATCATCAACACAAAAGTGCGCGGGATAGGGTATTGGACGGCATTGTTTGCCTCCTCTAATAGGGGATAAGGAAACTCTTCCAAGGTCGAGCCATCTTAGACCTGGTTGTAGACTTAGTCTGTGCGTTGACGCACTTACCGGAAAGTCATAGTATTTCCTCAGGGACCTCTATTTTGACTCAACAATATTGCGTTTCGAATATGGGCACGGGGTTTCTGCTTTCACTATGAAACGCAACTTCCGTCCAGGGCCTGGAAAAAAGGACTTCATGGCTGCCACCGCTACCAAAGAAGAAGCGGGTCAGAATTATTTGCTCGCCGGTATTGGCGATGACGAGTTGGCGCGCCTATTGCCTAATTTGCAGCTCCTCTCTCTTCCGCTCGGTCAGGTTCTCTATGAATCCGGCGAAAAAATGGACTATGTCTATTTCCCGACAACTGCGATCATTTCCCTGCTTTACATAATGGAAAACGGCTCAAGTGCTGAAATCGGCGTGGTGGGCAACGACGGTCTGGTAGGCATTGCGATCTTCATGGGCGGCGACACCACTCCCAACCGGGCAGTAGTGCAGAGTGCGGGCAAGACCTTCAAGATGAAGGCCGAGATGATGAAAGATGAGTTCACGCACGGTGGCCGTTTTCATAATCTATGCCTGCGCTACACGCAGGCGTTGATTACGCAGATCTCCCAGACCGCCGTTTGCAACCGGCTGCATTCAGTGGATCAGCAACTTTGCCGCTGGCTGCTGTTGAGCCACGATCGTTTGCCGTCGGATAGATTAATCATGACGCAGGATCTGATTGCCAACATGCTGGGCGTGCGCCGTGAAGGAATAACCCATGCCGCCAAACGCCTGCAAAACGCGGGTTACATTAGCTATGTTCGCGGCGATATGACGATCCTCGATCGGAAAGGGTTAGAGACCGGCGTCTGCGAGTGTTACCAGGTCGTTAGAGCAGAGTATGATCGCCTGCTAGCCTAAGTTGCCCCCTTTTTCCCCAAAAACTCATCTGTGTGGCAACGCACAGACACGCTTACCCCGGCAGTGCAATAATGAAAGGATGAATATGAAACCAAAAGCGATGAAGTTTCTGCTGATGACGGCGATGGCGCTATCTTTAGCCTTGATCCCGCTATATGGCATTGCTCAACAAAATAACAACACCGCCAAGGGGCAGGTGAAGCAAAGCGGCACAGAGGTCGGCAGGGCCGGCAAGAGCATGGGCCGAAACGTTAAGCATGGCCGCGTACTGCGCGGCGGCAAACATTTTGGCAAACACATGGGGCGGGCCGGCAAGCACTTCGGGCGCGGAACGAAAAAGGCCGTCAAACGCGTAATTTCATAGTAGGTTCATGTCGTAACGCAAACTGTTAGTTTGCGCGCAGGCTGTTGGCAGCTTGCGTTACGCCAGGCCGACCTTGACTGATTAACCACGGGACCGTCGCCCTTGTCAGGCTGTAAACATAACCTGCTGGAATTTATGCCTTAACCAGTTTCCCATTCGACATCGGGAGTCGTTTCCGCAAACCTTCCTTGTGCCGTCTGCTGTCTTTCACGACGCTACTAGAAACAAGGAGTACTCGATGTCACCCCTAAAGATTCCTCGCATTGCTAACCAACTGCTCGCCGCCCTACCAAAAAAAGACTATCAGGCGCTGCAGCGTCACCTGGAAGAAGTTCCTCTGGTGTTCGAAGAGATCCTTTACCAGCCTAACGTATTGATTAGTGACGTCTATTTCCCCAACAGCGGCATTGTCTCTCTGCTGGCCGCTGTGAACGGACGGGCCACGCTTGAGGTTGGTCTGGTCGGCAAAGAGGGCATCCTTGGTCTGGCTATTTTCATGGGCGTTACCAAATCGCAGAATTGCGCGGTGGTGCAGGGCGTTGGCTCGGCGATGAAAATGAAAGCAAGTGCTCTCCGCAAGCAGTGTAACGATGGCGGCGCTTTGCCTAACCTTCTGCGACGCTATTCTCACTCGTTGTTGACGCAGATTACGCAGTCCGCGGTCTGCAATCAGTTTCACTCAGTGGACGCGCGTCTTGCACGGTGGTTGCTGATGACACATGACCGCATGGGAAGTGATGAGTTTGAACTAACACAGGAATTTCTGTCTAACATGTTGGGTGTGCGGCGCGAGGGCGTTAGCAGGGCCGCCGGTGACTTACAGAAAAGCAAGTTGATAGCCTATAGCCGCGGCCGGCTCAAAGTGCTCGATCGCGCCGGTCTGGAAGCAACATCGTGCGGGTGTTATGAAGTTATCAAGAATGAGAGCAACAGCTCTTGAGTGTTGGACCGGCTCAACGGGTTGACTCGA
>Ga0137403_10002222_pt1 | contig 23869 bp, 18 predicted proteins | sample CZOMad2_1_16fung_FD_122057 | JGI IMG/M metagenome (GOLD analysis project Ga0137403, IMG submission 122057) | Vadose zone soil fungal communities from Angelo Coast Range Reserve, California, USA - CZOMad2_1_16fungal (Hybrid Assembly) | ecosystem: Environmental > Terrestrial > Soil > Vadose zone...
CGGTCGCTGAGGCGTCCCGGCTCGCAACTGCATGCGCTGCCGGTCAATAAACCGGTGTGCGGATCGATTTCCGGTTGCCAAAAACAATTCATATACTAATATATTAATCGAGGGAGCAGACATGCCCGCGCCTGCGTCGAAAAAAGCCGAAGCCAGGGTCCGCCGGATTGCCACCGGCAATCGCCGCCGCGGCCGTCCGCGCGGCGCGACGGCTGCGTCAAAGATTTATGCGGATCTTCGGATCGAACTTGTGTCGCTGCAGCGTCACCCCGGCGAAGCCATTTCGGAGGCGCAAATCGCGCTTTCCTACGGGGTGAGCCGCACCCCCGTTCGCGAAGCGATCCTCAAATTGTCGGATGAGGGCCTGCTCGAAATCTATCCCCAGTCCGGCATTTTCGTCTCGCGTATTCCGGTGGCGGCACTCCCGGAAGCCATCATCATCCGCAAGGCGCTGGAGGAAACCACCGCGCGGCTCGCCGCAGAACGCGCGACGTCGAGCCAGATACTGGCGCTGCAATCGATCCTGGAACGCCAGCGCGAGGCCAGCGCCGCCGGCGACAGCGAAACGTTCCATCAGGCCGACGAAATGTTTCATGCTACAGTCGCCGATGTCGCAGGCTATCCCGGAATCTGGAAGTATATCCAGCAGGTGAAGGTCCACGTCGACCGCTATCGCCGGCTGACCCTGCCCCAGCGCGGGCGGATCGCAAAGGTGATCGTCGAACACGAGGCCGTCTTGACCGCAATCGAAGCGCATGACGCCGAGGGCGCCAGGCGGGCGATGGAAGTCCACCTTGAAAGCCTGATCGAGAACATCTCGGCTACTCAACACATCAATCCGGAGTACTTCGACCAGCGACCCTAGAGTTCGAAAAGCCCATAAAACGATAAACAACATCAGGAGGAACACCATGAAACGCCGCGACTTCATCAAGTTGAGCGCAGGGCTTGGAGCCACGATGGCGACCACAGCACCACTGTCGTCCGCTTTTGCGCAGACGAAGATGGTGTTGACGCAGAAAGGACTGCCGGACGAGAAATTGTGCCAGATCGTGTCGCAAGGCACGGTGGAATCATTCGACAAGCTGGAGCAGCTGCTAGTTGCTCAGATGGTTTACGCCCTCTAGCGAGCCCGGTTAATGCCAGGAACAGAGAGCGAAGCGGAAAAGAAGTAATTTCGCGGCTTCTGAGCGGCTAAAGACGGACAGTCTAATTGTTGAAATCGTGCGGGTTGGGGGTGCAACTTGCCGCGCCCCTACAAATTTGAGAGGCACGCGGAGTTTTATTAGACCAAGGTATCTTATCGGACCGTAGTGGAAAGCCCGTTGAGTGCGTCGCATTTTTCGTCGCCGCCGAGGGAGTCCATGCAGTCGAATTGGTCTTCGGATTTGGCCCAACCGGTCAAGCCGCCGGAAGTCTTCACCTGAACCCACCAAGCTTTGTGGCCCTGAGAGATCACTTTGGCGGAGCAATCCCGCAGGCAGCCGGAGCTGTCCATTTCGGTGATGAAGCTGCAATCGAATTGTTTGCGCCATTGACCTTTGATCCAGATGTCGGCGAAGCCTTCGCCGCGATACATGTAGCGGAGGAGGATGTCGCCCGGCTGGAGATCCAGGCCAGGCAGCGGCTGTAGCACTTGAATGCGATCGGGTTCATAGGTGATGTGGACACCGGTGATTCCGGTTACGACGTCGGCGGCCTTAGCTGTTGTTACTGATTTGCGGTCTTCTTTCCAGTTGGAATAGAGGGTGACGTCTTTGAGGACGATCCATTTGCGGAAGGAGCAGCCTTCGAAGGGACAGGCTCGCAAAGTGATGACCGGCAGGGTTGGTTCGGCTGTCGAAGGCTTGTTGCTTGGGGCTTGCGCGATGAGGAGCGGGCATGCGCACAGGAAGAGAATCGCCAGCGACTGGGGGCGTTTCATGGACTCACGATAGCAGAACGGAGAGTGAAGCGGAGTCTCTACGTCGTAGTAAGAAGCTTGACTGCTGAGGAATATCGTGGACAATCGGGATCGATTGTTCGGAGCGCTTTGGGAGAGCTACATGGCTAAGGTCACTGGGTTGGGTGGGGCGTTTTTGCGGGCGGCGGATCCTAAGGCTCTTTATGCGTGGTATGAGGAGCATCTTGGGATTGGGAGTCCGGAGGGAAGCTTTGTTTTTCCGAAGGAGACGCAGCGGGCTTCCATTGCGGTGGCGTTTTTTCCGGAGGCTTCGAGTTATTTTCCGGTGTCGCAGCCGGCGATGCTGAATTTTCAGGTGGATGATTTGGTTGGAGTGTTGGAGAAGTTGAAGGCGGCGGGTGTGACCGTTGATCCCAAGACGGGGGATTATGATTACGGGCGATTTGGGTGGTTTGTCGATCCGGAGGGGAATCGGGTGGAGCTTTGGCAGCCGACGGAGTGAATGGTTAGGGGCAGGTCGGTGGAGCGACGGCCCTGTTTTGCATTTGCGGCACCCGTCCGTTGATCACTTTTCTCGTCGCTTCACATCTTTACAATTTTTGTTCACGCGGGTCGTGTGAACTAAACGTAGCCTTTCACCCCGGAGCACAAAATAATATGCTCCTGCCTTCGACTCGTCCTCATCTGGCGCGGCCACAACTACGAGCAAAGTACTATCGTTCTTGGACCGAAATCCCAGCTATCACTTTGGGTGCCTGGCAGAAAATCATCTGCGGCTAGATGTACCCCAAGAACGGTTGTGAACTCTGTTGGTGCAATGACTATGCCGTTCATTAGATCGATCACAGCAAACATCGCGCAAGATGCGCCCCAACCCCAGGATGCCATTCTGTAGTGCCCGGCGTAGTTGGGACCTTTAGCCACTTCAAGTCGCAGAACGGTTCGGTATGTCCTCGCAATCGGGCTCCTTGCGAGGTCGAGTTTAGCGCTCGACTCCGGCACTTCAGTGTTTGCCGGATGATCGGTAAAGGCTGGCGCCTTAGAGTCGCCCAAATCCGCCGCCGTGATCATCCGACACTCTGCTGATGGCGTTGGGCGGTCCGATTGGGCGAGCGCCACGTTCGGGGCCATGACAAGGCACCGGATCGCAATGGAATTCAATTTCACGCCGTGTCTTGCCTGCGAATGCAATTCTGATCTCCGACCGCTTTTAGAACCGAAATCTATTCATATCTTAGCGCGACGAGGGGGTCGACGCGGGCGGCGCGGCGGGCTGGGATCCAGCAGGCGATTACGCCGGTGGTGAGTAAGAGGGTTACTGCGCCGGTTAGCGTGATTGGATCGGTGGCGGAGATGCCCCAGAGTTGGGCGGCGATTACGCGGCTGAGAGCCAGGCTGGCTGTGAGGCCTACGGCTACGCCCAGGCCGATGAGGCGCAGGCCATTTTTAACCACTAGAGATAGGACGTCGGTGCCTTCGGCGCCTAGGGCCATGCGGATGCCGATTTCGTGGGTGCGGCGGGCGGTGGTGTAAGCGAGGACGCTGTAGACACCGACGGTGACGAGGACCAGGCCTATGGAGCCGAAGATGGTCATGAGCAGGAAGGCGAAGCGAGGGCCGGCGTACATGCGGTCGCTGATGAATTGTTCGAGGGTGGCGCTGTAGGCTAAGGCGACGCCGGAGTCGGTGGCCCAGATTTCGCGCTGGACGGAATTGAGCAACGTTAGGGGATTTTGCGCGGTGCGGACCAGGATGCCGCGGGCGCCGGAGGCGGTTACTGTGTACGGCGCCCACACCTCGGGCTCGATGGGTTCTTGCAGGCCGTGATTTTTGCCGTCGGCTACGACGCCAACGATTTCGAACCAGGCTTGATGGACTGGGTCCGGAAAACTTTCCATCTCGAGTAAGTGTACGCGCTGACCTATGGGATTTTCGCCGGGGAGATATTTGCGGACGAAGGTCTGGTTCACGACCACGAGTTTGCGGGCGTCGTTGACTTCGGCTGGGGTGAAGGGGCGGCCGCTTTGGAATTCGGCGCGAAGGACGGAGAAATACGAGTCGCCGCAAAGTTCGAGCAATGCGTTCCACTTGTCGGAGTGAGACTTGCCGGGGATTTCGAGGTCGCTGGACGTGAAGCCGTTGGGCGGGATGTTAGTGATGGGGCTGACGTCGATCACGCCGGGAAGCGCTTTCAGCCGGGCTTCGAGCGGGCGGAAGAATCCAGCGACTTGGGTGGCCGTTTTGTAACGCTCCTGCGGCAGCGGCGTGAGCACGACGAGCGTGTGGTCGGGGCGGAAGCCGAGATTTTGTTCGCGGAGGGCGACAAAGCTGCGCATCAACAGGCCGGCGCCGATAAGTAAAGTTAACGAGAGTGCGACTTCGAGAACGACGACGGCGTCGCGCAGGCGGCCGTGGCGGAATCCGCCGCTGACTCCTTTGCCGGAGTCGCGCAACGGATCGTTGAGATCGCGCCCCGCCGCTTGTAATGCAGGAACCAACCCAAAGATCAACGCCGTCAGCGCGGCCACGCAGAGCGTAAATCCAAGGACTGGCGCGTTCAGTTGGATTACGGACTCCGCTGGAATGATATTTTGCGGCAAAGCCGATACGATGAACTTCAATCCACCCCAGGCGATCAGGGCGCCCAGTGTGGCGCCGCCTATCGCCAAGAGCAAACTCTCGCTCAGAAGCTGCCGCACGAGCCGCGAGCGGCTGGCACCCAGCACCGCACGGAGCGCAAATTCTTTTTCCCGGTGTGTGGCGCGCGCGAGCATCAGGTTCGCGACGTTGCCGCAGCCAATCAGCAAGAGCAAGACTACCGCAGCAAAGACCGTGTATAGCATGGCCTGAAATCTGCCCGATACGTTGTCCATCAAGGTGCTAACTTGCACGGTAAAATGGGTCGGATAGTCTCGCGGGGAAATTTTGGCTTCGCGGCTGGCGATGATGGCGAGATCGGCTTCGGCTTGTTTTACAGTGACGCCGGATTTGAGGTGTCCCAGGAAAAACCAGGATTTCGAATAGCCTGCGGAAGTTTGTGCGCCGGGTTTGGGTGTGGTAGGGAACAGGACGTCGGCTTCGTACCAGCCGAAGCGCGGGGGCATGATGCCGATGAGGGTGCGAGGGGTGCCGTTGAGGATGAACGTTTTGTTGAGGATGCCGAGGTCGGCATTGAATTGGTTGACCCAAGTCTTGTGGCGCATTATGAAAACCGGTGGTGCGCTTGGTTCGTAGTCGGCAGGCTGCGCGATGCGGCCGTAGAGAGCGGGCATGCCGAAAAATTCAAACGTGCCGGGGGTGACTTCGGCGCCATAGAGACGCTCGGTGCCTTGGCCGCGTTTGTAGAGCACTTCGACTTCGGAAGCGGCGGTGACGCGGTCGAAGACGTGATTCTGGGCGGCGTAGTCAAGGAATTCGGAGGAGGAATATCCGGCGCGGCCGCCGGGCTGGTTCCTTTGCGTGTCGTGGATCGATGGATACATAAGGCGGCTGGCGTCGGGATAGGGGAACGGCTGGATCAGGACATTCTGGATTACGCTGAAGATGGCGGTGGAGGCGCCGATGCCTAACGCGAGGGTGATGATGGCTACGGCGGCAAACGCGCGGCTCTTCCACAGGGTCCGCGTCGCGTAACGCAGGTCTTGCAGGAACATTTCCATCGCCGGTCTCCGTGGAAAGGGCTTTGCAGCCCAGGGAGCGCCAACGCTGGGCCACGCAAGAGTAAGACGATAGGTACGAACAAACGTTTCCGCGTGGAGGAGTGGATGCCGGTTTTTGAGCTGCGGAAAGACGGCCACTGCGGCCGATCGCTGGAGGGTTTCCGCAGTTGAGATTCTTTCCGGTCGAGCCGGAATCCCAGATCGGGCATCCTCGTCGGATGCCCTCAGAATGACAGTTTCTCTTCAGGGGGTGGTTTTGGCTAGTGTGGCGCCGGTGATTTGTTGAAGCAATGCGTTCTGGGCATCGGCGCGGACGGCTTTGGCTTTGGCGGCGCGAGGACTGTTCGAATCGATCTGAAGATAGGCATCGAGATCGGCGACCACCGCGGTGGGATTGTTCTGGCGTTGATGGATTTGCGCGAGAAGCAGGAAGGCTTCCCCAAATCTGGGTTTGTAGTGAAGTGTTTCGAGCGCACTCTTCTCGGCTTCCGGGTTGCGGCCGGTGGAGTACAAGACCAGGGCGAGCGCGTAGTGGCTGGTGGCGTCGGTGTCGTCGAGCAGAAGCGCCTGGCGAGCGACGAGCTCCGCTTCGGGGAATTGTTGCCGGATGCAGAGGATCAGGCTCAGGCTGGACATAGGAGGGGCGTAGCGGCCTTCGCTGAGCTCGATGGACTTGCTGAAGGCGGCTTCGGCTTCCGCGCCGTGGTCTTGATTCAGTTCGGCAACACCAATGGAATAGTAGGCCTCATAGAAGTCCGGGAAAACTTGAATGGCGCGCTTATACTCCTCGATGCTCGCTGCCGGATTCTTGGAAGCTAGCAGGTGGTTCCCTTTGTCAAAGAAATTGCGCGCCTTTTGTGGAATGATCAGTTCGTGAACAGAAACCGATGAACGAGGGTTGCTTGCGAGCGGCTGGTTGCTTTTACGCAAGCGCAGCAGCAGAGGCCCGGTGCCGTAGTCGATCTGCAGCGTTTCCTGGAGCGTCGAATAACCCGGGTTGCTGACAGTGACAAGATACGTTGCCGCGGGTATCCCATCGATGTGGAAGTCTCCTTCGCGATCGGTGAGCGCCGTGGCACTCCAGTTTCCGGCGAGAAGCCTGACTTCGACGCGCACCTGGGAGGCAGCAGAATCATTGCCTTCCATGAGAACTCGACCCGTCAGTGATGCGCGTGCCTGGTTGGCACCTCTGGACTGAGCGCTGGAAAGGATGGGCAAGACGAGGAACAACGTAGGGAACAACGTAGGGAACAATGCAAAGCAATACGACGCCGCGGAAAACCTCTTCATGGGTGCACCTTTTTTCCGGAGGGGTACTTCAACGCCCAAGTTGAATCCATTGTGAGCAAACAAGCGCACGGTGGGAGCGAATAGTGCGGCGGTGTGAGCGAGGCAGGCACCTGTACTGCGGGACAGGTGCAAGAAAAATGAGCGATCGTCGTTTGAGCGATGTGGAGGTTACGCCTGATTTGCAGTGACAAGGTGTGCTGCGAATGCGGGCAATTTGCGGAAGGCTACGTGGACCAGGTCGGTCAGTGAGCGGAGTTGCAGTCCATTTTGTTGAAAGAGAAGAGTAAGGGCGCGCTGCGAATAGAGAGAGAAGTGCCCGTTGCGAGGGCTGGCATACCACCACTGCAAACGGATTTCGTCGAAGTTCGCGGGTTGTGTGAGCGTGGAGAAGAAAATGAGGCCTTCGTCCGCGAGTAGTCGGCTCATTTCGGAGACGGTGCGGCTGGGGAATGGCGAGTGTTCCATGACTTCAAAGCAGGTGATCAGGTTGAACGGGCCGCGAGGACGTTCGGTGAATCCGGAAAAGGGATCGTAGGTGGTGGCGTTGAAACCGTTCTGAACGAGTGTACTCGCCAGGAGGCCGTTGCCTCCTCCAAAGTCGAGTATGGTAAGAGAATTCCTGGAAACCAGGAATGTTTCCGCGACTACTTTTGCGTTGTTCGTGGGCCGCGCGAAAACGTAGTCAGGATCGACCAGCGCGTATTCGTGGTTGTAGATGTGCGCAAGGAAAGCCTCGGTGGACCAATCGTCGAATTCATCGGTGAAGGTGAAAGCGCAGGCCGTGCATCTACGGTAGTAGATAGGCTTGCCGGAAAGATTCAATATTTTTCCTTGCGCTTCGATGCAACTCTTGTGGAAATCGACCACCCCGAACAAGGGACTTGGGCTACCGCAGATTTTGCAGCCGGAGGGATTGGGATTGACGATCGTGAACAATGGAATCAGTCAGACGAATTCACTTGCGGACCCGCAGCACGATGTTGTATTCCGTGCCGACGTTGTTTCGCTCGAGAAGGAGAGTCTGGATGGCTTCCTCTGACAACTCGCCGCTGACGACCTTTTGGTGATAGTGCGAGACCAAGGTCACTTCGGAACTTTCGACCACAAAATCCACGTTGAGATAAATGGCGAGCGGCGTATTGGCAAAATGGCCCTCGATCCACTGCAAGTTTCGTTGCCGATCAAAAAGAGTGAGAAGCACCGGAGTGATGATCCGGACGTGCGTGGGATCGTTGATGAAATCGTCGTGCCGGGGATGGGGAGCAAGGATGCGCACCCGAGCGTCAGGGGCGCAAACGCGATAGAGCTCGCGGATCATGCCGAGGAAGACGTTGGTGTCCGCTCCCATGTGCTCGAGGGAATGGAAGAAAAGGACTTCGACGATGGAATTGGTTTCCCATGGCCAGTGCTGTGTTTCGGCGTCGAAGACTGAATCGGGATGGCAGACGGGAGACTTGTCCAGGTTGAGGAAGCCGGGAATGGAGTTGAAGCCGCAACCGATGTTCAGCTTTTGGGTTTTGACAGCCGTGGAGCCGGTGCGTTCGGTTGGCGTTGTATGTGGCGCGCGAAATGACAGGTTAGTAGGATTCATAGGTTAGGTGATGAGCGCCTCTCGTGATGCGGAGCGTTTTGCTTGCGAAGGGATGAACGCGAGTTGCTCAAGTTCGTTCGCCACCTGGGCGATCACCGCGGACCAATCACCCGGTGCGGGCTGGCGAAAGAGGCGGGCGGTGGGATACCAGGGGCTGTCTTCGCGGTTGAGGAGCCAGCGCCAGTCGGGCGCATGGGTAAGCAGAATCCAGACCGGCTTGCCGAGCGCTCCCGCGAGGTGTGCGACGGCCGTGTCCACGGAGATGACGAGATCGAGATTGGCTAGAACGGCGGCGGTGTCGGCAAAATCGGAGAGCTGCGGGGCGAGGTCGATCAGATTCATTTCCACGGGCATGTCGAGGATCTGACTGGCTGCGGGGCCCTTCTGTAGCGAATAGAAAGTGGTGCGATGCACTTCAGTGAGGGATTGGAGCTGGGCCAGCGTCAGAGAGCGCTGGGGATCGCGCACATGCTGGGGATTGCCCGACCAGACCAAACCGACGCGCAGGCCGCCGCCTTGAAGTTGCTGCGAAAATTTTTGCACCGCTGCGGGATTGGGCCGCAGATAGGGGATGTTGGCGGGAATGGTGGCCAGGTCGGTGCGGAAGGCCAGAGGGAGGCTGATGAGCGGGCTGTGGAGTTCGAACGCGGGTAGCGAGTTACCGCGGGTGATGACTTGCGAAGCGCCCTCGATGCCGGCGAAGAGAGAACGAAGTTCCGGCTGAACTTCGAAAATAACCGAGGCGTTGCGAGCCGCGACCAGGGGAATGTAGCGGGCAAACTGCATGGTGTCGCCGATCCCTTGTTCTGCGTGAAGCAGGATGCGCGCGCCTTCGAGGGGCTCGCCGCGCCAGAGGGGTTGCGGGAAGTCTCGCTTGGCCTTGCGGAGAATTCGGGTGTGCCAGCGGTACTCGTAATTTTGCCAGCCGGTGGCGAAGTCGCCGCGCAGGAGATGAGCGAGGCCTACGTAGTAGAGGATCTCGGCGGAGTCAGATTTTAGCGCCAATGCGCGGCGGTAGGCGGCGGTGGTGGACTCGGCGGCGCGGGCGTTTTGCTGGGACGAATGGAAGGCGTTAAGGAGATCGCCGCGCTTCCACGGGCTCGCGCCATTGGTTGCGCTGGTCGAGGCGTCTCGCTTGAGTGCCAGCGCTTGATCGTAACAGTCCAGCGCGCCATCCAAGTCGCCTTGATCGGAGAGTATGTGACCGAGGTTGCTGTGCGCTTCAGCCAGGCTGGGTCTTAGAACGATGGCGCGATGGCAGGATTCCAGCGCCGCTGTCAGCTCACCTTGTCTCCAGAGATTGCCTCCGAGGTTGCTGTGCGCTTCGGGGAGTTCGGGATTAAGGGCCAGGGCTTGGTGGAGTAGTTCGCCTGCGCCGGAAAAATCTTCTAGTTCCTGCAGGACTGCAGCGAGATTGCTGAGGGCTTCGGGGTAGTTTGGTTTGAGGGCGATGGCGCGGCGGAACGCTTCGGCGGCGGCGGAAAGCTGACTTTGTTTTAGGAGGAGGACACCTAGATTGTAGTTTGCCTCGGAGTCGTCTGGCGCGAGAGCCAAGGTACGCTTGTATGCGTCAGTGGCGTCGGCGAGGGAACCACTCTTTTGCAGCGCGTGGGCGAGGTTGAAGTGAAACTCAGGACAGTTTGGTTGGAGTTCCAGGGCTTGCCGATAGTAGCTGATCGCAGCCGGCAGATCCGCTTGCTTTACTTTTGCATTGCCGAGGTTGTAAAGGGCTTGTGCATGGTTGGGTTCCAGTTGCAGTACGCGGCGGAAACAGGATTCGGCTTCGTCCAGTTGGCCTTGGTCGACCAACGCGTTCGCGAGGCTGTGTAGCGCGTCAATGTGATTGCGGTCCAGCGCGATGGCGCGGCGATAGCTTTCAATCGCGGCCGGCAAATCGCCGCGCAGGCTGTAGGTGTTGGCCAGATTGTTGTGATAGTCGGCGGACCGGGGATTGCGCTGGATGGCGGAACAGATGAGTTGAATCGCGAGGTCATAGTGGCCCACCTGCTGAGCGATGACTCCGAGCAAGTGGAGGGCGTCGGGGTGCTGAGGTTCGAGTTCGAGGATTTCGCGGTAGCAGGATTCGGCTTCGGCGAGGCGGCTTGCTTGGTGATGCTGCAGTCCGAGGGCGAGCGATGCCGCAATTTTCTCGGCAGGCGCTGTGGAGGATTTTAACGTTAGCGAAAGCATGGATTAGCACACACGGTCTGCAAGAGGTGTGCAATTGCGCTACCAAAATTGGTGGATGTGCCGAGCGCTAGGAATGCGAATCGTTAGAGTTTTCCAAGGACACAACTCTTTCGGGATCGCATTGGTTTCTCGACTGCGCCTAACAATTCTGAAGACTTAATTTGAAGGCTCTAAGACTTACTCGTAGCGCAGCGCCACAATCGGGTCCACGCGCGTGGCTCGGCGCGCCGGCATCGAGCATGCGAGTAGGCTCACCAGCGCAATGATTATCGCTCCGGATAGATAGGTGACCGGGTCGGTGGCCGAAATTTCAAACAGCAAAGAATTCAGAATGCGGCCGAGCAGGAGAGTTCCCAAGAGTCCCTCGACGATTCCGATCGAGGTCAGCTGAAATGCTTCGCGCAGAACCATTCGCGAAACCTCGTACGATGTTGCTCCCATGGCCATTCGAATCCCGATCTCCTGGGTTCGCTGGGTTACCGAATAGGCGATGGTGCCATACAGTCCAACCATGGCCAGGCCCGTGGCCAGGCTGCCGAAGATCATCAATAACAGCAGGCTGAAACGCCGCGGCGCGAGAACATCGGAGACCGAATCCCCCATGGTATGCACGTCATATACGGGAATTCCGCGGTCCAGCGAGCGCACGGCGCTTTCCACCGCCTTGGTGAGGGTGCCGGCATCGCTCTTGGTTCGAACCGCCAAACCAATGAGCGGGCCAGGCTGCTGATACTGAGAAATGTACACTTGCTCGCGAACTTCGCGGGTCAAGTCATGCACGCGCGGATGCTTTACGACACCGATCACCTCGGCATAGCCGCGGTCGAGCCCGGGACCATTAAAGCTAGCGAAGTGCATGACCTGCAGCCGCTTTCCGACGGGGTTCTGGTTGGGCCAGGCACGATTCGCGAGAAGTTCATCGACCACCACGACGAAAGGATGGGTCAGATCGTCTTGCTCGACGAAAAACCTTCCGTGAGCCAGTTGTATGCCCATAGTTTCGAAGTAACCGGGCGTCACCACGCGCCAGTCGGCGGAGATGCTTTCCCACGCTTGCTCGGTCGCGGCGTCATAGGCATAAGGAGTCTGCGGACCGCTACCGCTCAGTGGCAGTCGATTGATGCTGCCTGCAGACTCCACACCCGGAATTCGACGAACGGTATCCTGCAGCTTTTTGGTGAATTCGATCACGTCCTCGAATTTCGGATAGCGATTCAAGGGAACATTCATTCGCATGGTAATGATATTTGCGGTTTCAAAGCCGGGGCGCGCATTTTCCAACCGGAAGAAGCTGCGGATCAGCAAACCTGCGCCGAGTAGCAACATCAACGACAGCGCGATTTCCGAAATCACCAGCAGGCGCCGAACCCGGCCGCGGCCAATGCCCCCGCTCGACTTGCTTCCGTCCTTCAGAACGTCAGATAGATTGGGCTTCCCCAGCTGCAGCGCCGGCAAAATTCCAAACAACACGCCCGTAAAAGCGCACGCCGCAAACGAGAAGGTCAAAACCGTGCCGTCGAGTTGCACTTCCGAAAGGCGCGGCACATTGCCAGGGTGCAGGTTAAGCAGCATTTGCAAAGCGGTGGATCCGACAAAAATACCCGCGAGCCCTCCCAACACCGCCAACACGAGCGCCTCCGTCAACACCTGGCGCACCAACCGGCCGCGTCCGGCGCCGAGCGCCGCGCGCAGCGCCACCTCACGTTCGCGACCGCTGGCGCGCGCTAACAAAAGATTCGCAACGTTGGCGCAAGCGATGAGCAGCACCAAGCCGACGGCACCCAGCAAGATCAGCAACGAGGTGCGGGCATTCTTGACGACGTCGTACTGCATGGGTACTACGCGAATGCGCAGCCCGCTGGTGCGGTGAACCTCATGTTCGCTGCGAAGTTGGGTCGCGATGCCGTCCATTTCGCTCTGCGCCTGCGCCAGCGTGACTCCCGGCTTGAGCTTGCCGAAGACAGCCAGGGTGGTTAAGTTACGAGGGAAATTTTCGTAGGGAATCTGTGCAGGACGCCACAGTTCGGAGTCGCGCAACAACAGCGCCTCCGGCGGAAGCAGCAAATGAAAATCGCGCGGCAAAACGCCAACGATGGTTACGTTCTGCTGATTGGAACGCAGGCTCTTCCCGACAATGGTGACGTCTCCGCCGAACCGGCGCTGCCAGAATCCGTAACTCAGGATGACCACCGCGGGACCGTTCACCACGGCCTCTTCAGGCGCAAAATAGCGGCCTAGAATGGGTTGCACTCCAAACAAGGGAAAGAGATTTGGCGTGACGAATCCAACGGTGACTTGCTGGGGCCGTTCGTCACCCTCGGTGGAGCCGAAGTCGACGGCCGCGCCGCCACCGCCGGTCGCGGCGGCGAGCTGGTCAAACAACCTACAGCGTTGCTGATAGTCACGAAAATCGGGAGGAGAGACGGCCGGCAACGACTGACCACCCGATCCGTAATCATTCCAGATGGTGGTCAGCCGATCGGCTTGCAGGTAGGGGAGCGGGCGCAGCAGGACGGCATGAATCACAGAAAACATGGCCGTGTTGGCTCCAATGCCGAGCGCCAGCGTTACGATCGCCACCAGAGTGAAGCCCGGCGTCTTGGCGAGTAAGCGAAAGGCGTATCGAATGTCGTTGAGCAGGGCGTTCATGGTGTTCCTCGTAACGTCGCACAGATATAGACGAGGAACGAGGATCTATGTTTCCAGCTGGATAGCTTGCTCTAATGGACCCTCAGCCAAACCAATTCGCAGATGCTATACTCCGCGGGAATTCGAAGCGATCTGGGACCGAACCCTCGATTTGCACGGGGTTGGGTTGGGATGAAAGTTTGGGAGGAAATGAGGATGGCGTTCGTTCGGGCGGCCGCAGTAGGGGAGATACCGGCAGGAACGATCCGCGAGGTGGATGTTGCGGGGAAGGCCCTTGCCGTTGCGAACGTGGGTGGGGAGTTCCATGCCATCGACAACACCTGCATCCACCGGGGCGGGCCCCTGGGGGATGGTGCGTTGGAAGGCAAAATTGTGACCTGCCCATGGCATGCCTGGCAGTATGACGTCACAACCGGGAAGGTGATGCAGAATCCGGCGGCGGGGGTGGCATGCTATGCGGTGGAGATCCGAGATGGGGAGGTTTTCGTCGATTTGGGCTGAAAATCCTGAATAAGTTATTGATAATTAACGTTTTGTTCCAGGTTTGTCGATTCAGTCTCCTTCTGGACGCAGAAACCGTCCGATTTCCGTGAGATTCGAGGGGCTAACCCTCATATTTTGTTTCGCTTTTGGGATGACGGCGTGTATAGTCCCGTCTCGAATATTCAATGGCGCTTCCGACTACGCAACGACACTACTGGATCTTCAGTGCTGACCCGCACCACTACCATTGGGACACGCTCTTCGTGAAGGGTAAGGAAATGTGGCATGGGGCGGCCGGGAAGGCGGACGCGATCCGTGCGCTCAAGCAGGTGCGCAAGGGGGACCGGGTGCTGTGCTACCACTCGGCGCCGGAGCGGTCTTTGTACTCCATTGCGGAGGTTACGCGCGATCCCTACCCGGACCCGCATGACCATAAGGGGAAGAATCTGGTGGCGGACCTTCGGGCGTTTGAAAGGCTGCCACGTCAGGTGACTTTGGCGGAGCTTCGGGCGAATACCGCGCTGAAGAAAGTGAAAATGCTCAAGAACGTGCGGTTGCTCATTTCGGCGATCACCGACGCCGAGTACCTGGAGATTTTGCGAATGGCGGGGATTGTGGCTACCCCGGGGATTCCGCTGCCATAGGGTTCGGGTAGAGCCTGATTGGCGTGGCGCGACGTTCGAAACGCGGCGCGGGCCGGTGCCACACAACGTTGCACGACCAATCGCGAGTGTGACGATGGCCCGCAGGAGTAACTGGGGTAAGCGATGAGTGTGCTCGGTCGCTCGGGGATTTTCGGTGCCGGCCTGCTTGTGATCATGACCCTTTTTCCGCAGACTCCGCGTCCAGCCAGCCAAGATAGTGTGCTGGCGGGCGTTTCTTCCGGGAAAACGCGAGTGCTGGACCTCAGCTACGCGATCAACGACAAGCTAGTGCCCTGGCCGGGCGATACGCGATGGTTCGAAGCGCAAGTGAACTCGACCGTGGAAAAGAACGGCTACTTCACGCGAAGTTTCTGGATGCTCGAGCATTACGGGACGCATCTGGACGCGCCAATTCACTTTCCACCCGGAAAAGCGACCGTCGATCAGATTCCCGCGAAACAATTTTTTGGGCCCGCCGTTGTGCTGGATGTGCGGGCGGACGCAGTCAAGGATGCGGACTTTCGGTTGCCGCCGACTCGCGTGGAAGACTGGGAGAAGCGACACGGACGGATTCCCGAGGGAGCAATCGTGCTGCTGCGGACGGGTTGGTCGTCGCGCTGGCCGGATGCGCAGAAATATCGTAACCAGGATGCACAGGGTCGCATGCATTTTCCGGGATTCTCGGTGGAGGCGGTGAAGATATTGATTGGGAGAAAGGTCAGCGGATTAGGTTGCGATACGAGTAGCGCGGATTACGGGGCTTCGACGGATTTTGCGGTGCACCATTTGGCCTTGGGAGCGGGGCTCTACCACCTGGAGAATCTTTCGGATTTGAGTGACGTGCCCGAGACGGGAGCGTTTTTGTTTGTCGCGCCGATCAAGCTGGAAGGTGGGTCGGGAGGGCCCGTGCGAGTGTTCGCGTTGATGGATCAAGAGCGCGGGAAGTAGAGACGAAAGCCGAGAGAGAGCCGGCTCGCTTATCTGAACTTTTTTCGAGTTTTATACGTCTGAAGGGTGGGTGGCTCCTCGTTAGGTGGGTTCAGAAAAAACAATCCGCGGCCATGGATCGCAGCGGCGATTTTGTGTGCTCTTTCGATTGCCCAGTCCACTTTACGAATCGCCTCGACGGGTCTAAGGATCGACCACTATCATCAGAAAATTTGCGTTGTCGGTTTTTTGCGTGGACGTTGAAGGACGGCTTATGAGAAACGCGGCTGACTCCGCGCTTGGGAGAAAAAAATGAAGGATCGAATTGTGTTGTTGCTGGGAGTGCTGTTCGGTCTTGCGGGTTTTGCCGGGGCGGCGGAAGAATCGCCCTTGCTGGTGCATTCCCCCACGCTGAGCCGGACGCAGATCGTGTTTGTCTACGGAGGGTATTTGTGGACCGTGCCGCGCGGCGGCGGGGACGCCCGTCAACTCACCACAGGTGGGCACGAGGGACTTCCTGCGTTTTCGCCGGACGGCAACTGGATCGCCTTCACGGGGCAGTATGACGGCAACATCGATGCCTACGTCATGCCTGCCGAAGGCGGCGAGCCGCGACGGTTGACCTGGCATCCGGCGCCAGACGTGGTGGCGGGGTGGACGCCCGACAGCAAAAAAGTCTTGTTCTTTTCCCCGCGCGAAGCGTACGCGGATTTTGACCGGCTCTACACCGTGCCGGTCGAGGGCGGCTGGCCGGAAGTGTTGCCCATGTGGCGCGCGGAAAACGCGTGGTTTTCACCCGATGCCAAGCGGATTGCTTACGTGCCGAACTTGAAGTGGCAGACCTCGTGGAAGCGTTATAAAGGCGGGCAGACCACGCCGATCTACATCCTGCAATTGAGCGATCTGAAACTGGAAAAGGTGCCGCGAGAGAATTCGAACGATTCACATCCGGTGTGGTTTGGCGACACGGTGTATTTCCTGTCGGATCGCAACGGAGCCGTCGCGCTGTTCGCCTACGACACGAAAACAAAGGCGGTCAAGCAAGCCCTGGAGAACAAGGGACTGGATTTCAAGTCGCTTTCCGCGGGACCAGATGCGCTGGTTTACGAACAGTTCGGCGGAATCCATGTGTTCGAGCCGTCCGGCGGGAAATCCACGAAGGTGGAGATTCACATCTCGGGAGATTTGCCGGCTACGCGTCCTCATTATGAAAAGGTGGCAGAGAAAATTTCGAATGCCGGGATCTCTCCGAGCGGAGCTCGCGCCGTTTTTGAAGCGCGCGGAGAAATTTTGACCGTGCCCGGAGAAAAAGGCGACGTGCGAAATCTGACACGCACCGCGAAAGCTGTGGAGCGCGATCCGTCGTGGTCACCGGACGGGAAATCGATCGCGTATTTTTCGGACGAGTCGGGTGAATATGTACTGCACGTGGTCGAGCAATCAGGGTCTGGCGCGGTAAAAAAAATCAGCCTGGGCCAGCCGCCGTCATTTTTCTATGGGCCGACGTGGTCTCCCGACAGCAAGAAGATTGCGTTTACGGATAAGCGTTTGAATTTCTGGTACGTGGATGTGGACAAGGGCACGCCGGTCAAGTTTGACGCCGACCGGTTCGAGGACCCCAGTGTGACTTTGGGGGTCGCGTGGTCGCCCGACAGCAAGTGGCTGACGTATTCGAAATTCTTGGAGAGCCATCTGCGTTCGATTTTTGTCTACTCGCTCGACAGCAGCAAGGTCTCGCAAGTTACCGCTCGTTTGGGCGACGCGCGGTATCCCGTCTTCAACAAGGACGGGAAGGAGCTTTTCCTGGCAGCCAGCACAGATGTGGGTTTGTCCTCGGGATGGCTCGATCTTTCCAGTTACCAGCACCCGGTGCTGCGTAACGTATATGCCGTCGTGCTGAAAAAAGGCGACAAATCGCCCGTAGAGCCAGAGAGCGACGAAGAGAAGATCGGCGACAAGGACAAGAAGGACGACGAGAAGAAGGACGCGGACAAAGATAAGAAGGAAGAGCCCGGTAAGAACGCCGACAAGAAGAAAGACGACAAGGACAAAGATAAAGACAAGGACAAGAAAGAGGAGCCCGCGAAAACCGTGATCGATCTTGAGGGAATCGAACAGCGTGTCGTGGCGCTTCCCGCTAAGGCGGCGAACTACGTCGGACTCGACGTTGGGAAAGCGGGGATACTGTTCCTGACCGAAATTCCGGACGTCCCTCGATTCGAACCGATGACGGCAGTGACAGTGTCAAAGTTCGATTTAACTACGCGAAAGACCGAGCCGTTCCTGGGAGGCATCAACGGATTCAACGTGTCGGCGAACGGAGAGAAGGTGCTGTACAAGCAGGGGCAGGGATGGTTTATCGCTGGAACGGGCGCCGCTCCGAAGCCTGGCGAAGGCGCGCTCAACCTGGGCGCGATGGAAGTGTTGGTCGACCCACGCGCGGAATGGAACCAGATGTACCACGAGGTGTGGCGCATTCAGCGGGATTTCCTATACGACCCCAATCATCATGGGCTCGACATCATTGCCGCGGAGAAGAAATACGCTCCCTACTTGAAAGGTTTGGGTGGGCGCGCCGATCTCAACTATCTATTTGACGAGATGCTGGGCGAGGTGACCATCGGCCACATGTTCATCTTCGGCGGAGATATTCCACAACCCGCGAAAGTGAAGGGTGGTTTGCTCGGCGCGGACTACAAAATGGAAAACGGGCGATACCGGTTCGCGCGAATTTTCGACGGCGAAAATTGGAATCCGGACCTGCGCGCGCCATTGACGCAGCCGGGCGTCGACGTGAAGGTTGGCGATTACCTGCTGGAAGTGAATGGCGTGGATGTGCGTCCCCCTGCTGACGTGAGCAAGTTTCTGGAGAACACGGGCGATCAGCAGGTTCGAATCAAAGTTGCTTCGAACGCCGAGGGCAAGGACGCGCGGGAGGTCACCGTCGTACCGGTTCCCGATGAATCCGGACTGCGCACTCGCGCTTGGGAAGAGGACAACCGGCGAAAGGTGGACGAGCTAAGTGGCGGCAAGGTCGCCTACGTTCACGTGCCGGATACCAATATCGGCGGCTATCAGAACTTCAACCGATTCTATTTTGGTCAGGTCGGCAAGCAGGCGGCGATCATCGATGAACGCTACAACCATGGCGGCCAAATCGCAGATTCGATCATCGACGAGTTGGAGCGGCCCCTGCGAAATTGCGCTATAACGCGCGAAGGCGAGAAGTTCTGCTCGCCCATGGACCAAATTTATGGTCCCAAGACGATGATCATCAACGAAATGTCGGGCTCCGGCGGCGATGCGCTACCTTGGATGTTCAAGCAGGACAAGGTTGGGCCGCTGGTTGGCACGCGCACGTGGGGCGGGTTAGTGGGAATCTGGGGCTACCCGCCGCTCCTGGATGGCGGCTTTGTGACTGCACCGCGTGGTGCCATCTACGGGCTTCATGGCGAGTGGGAAGTGGAAAATCGAGGCATCGCGCCGGACGTCGAAGTTGAGAACGATCCCGCTTCCGTCGCGGCGGGTCACGATGCGCAGCTCGAAAAAGCCGTGCAGGTGACGCTCGACGCCCTGAAGAAAACCCCGGTGGTGATCCCGGATCATCCGCCGTATCCGAATTATCACAAGAACTAGCGGACACAGAAACTAAACGCGGCCGCAAAAAGTGGCCGCAAAAAGTGGCGCGGATTATTTCGGCCTGTTCTCGAGCGTTTTGGAATAAAGCCACGGGTAGAGTTTCGGCTCGTCGTAGGCTTTGTCCCAGGAGACGTGTTTCACGGCCGGATATTCCGTGTAGTGAACTTCCGCGCCGACGGCCTTCATGGCGTCGGCCATCTTTTGCGACTCCGCGACGGGAACGATATTGTCGTCGGCCCCATGAAATATCCAGACAGGTATTTTTCCCACGCGGGACGCGGTTTCGGCATAGGCCTTGGGTCCGTCGGGCGGCGAAAACTTCACCAGTTCCGGGTGCGTCTTTAGGGTCGCTTCGGGGGGATGAACGCCTCCGCATACGACGACCAGTGCGGCGAACGTATTCGGGTATTTTTCTGCCAGATGCCAGCTTCCATAGCCACCCATGGAAATGCCAGTCAGATAGGTTCGTTGCGGATCGCCGTGAAATTCCTTGGTGGCCGCTTGAAGCGTGGCCATGGCGAGGTCGTCCATCGGCGGCTGAGTCCACCAGGTGTTCTTGCGGCACTGCGGCATCACCACGATGGCGTGGAAATGGCCGCGATCGCTGCGAATCGCGGTGCCGATGCCAACGTCGGTTTGGTCCATGCCGTCGTCGCCCCGTTCGCCGGAACCGTGGAGGAACAGGATCACCGGCCATTTTTCGTGTGACGTCCAATCCTCAGGCACGAACACCTGATACTTGTAGGTGGCGCCCTGAAGCACAATGGTGCGATCGAGGAAGCCGGTATCGCGTTGTTTGCCGAACATCGGGATGGCCATCGCCAACGACAAAAGTATCAGCGCGATCATTTTTGCCGACGGAGTAAGCACCGATTCCCCCAAGTCACAAATTTTAGCATGAGGCACCAGCTTGATCTGCCGGACTCTGCGGGCAGTGCCGGTGCCGGAGACGCGGCCGTTGTGATAATTTGAACTGGAAAAGAACATGCCTGAGCTTCCTGAAGTGGAAACCGTCGTTCGAGGGCTGCGCCGGTCGATTTTGGGGCGAACGATTTTGTCCGTTCGCTTGGGCAAGACCGATTTCATCGACGACCCCGTCGCGCTGGAGATGCATCTTCCCGGACGCCGCATAGACAACGTCGAGCGATTTGGAAAATTCATGTTGATACGCCTCTCGGGTATTGCTGGCGGCGATGGCGTCGAAAGAAATGAAGGTACCCCCGCGGTGCTGCTCGTGCACCTGGGAATGACTGGTCAGCTGGCGCCGAGCCCTGCGGCCCAGCCGTGCGGAAAGCACACCCACGTATGTTTGACGCTCGACGATGGCAGAGAGGTGCGCTACACCGACCAGCGCCGCTTCGGACGCATGGCTTACTTGACCGAGGAGCCACTTGCTCTGGAATTGACCGCGTTTGGCGCCGATCCGTTGGAAGTAACCGCAACAGACTTCGCCGCGCGAATACGGACGCGCTCATCGCGGATCAAAGCCCTGCTACTGGACCAAAGCGTCCTTCGCGGCGTCGGCAATATCTATGCGGACGAGAGCTTATGGCGTGCCAGAATTCATCCGGCTCGGCTGGGGATGAGTCTCAATGCGAAAGAAACGGAGACGCTGCGCAAGGCCCTGCAGGACATTTTGAAAAAGGCTATCGTCCTGCGCGGATCCTCCATTTCTGATTTCCTTGACGCGGATGGCGAACCGGGAGAATATCAGCGCCGCCATCGCGTGTACGGGCGCGAAGGCGAACGTTGCTATCGTTGCCGCGCGCCGATCCTGCGTCAAATCGTAGCCGGCCGCAGCAGTCATTTTTGTCCCAAGTGTCAGACTGCACCGCGCCGCCGAAAGGTGGGCTCAAGTCCCAGGGCCAGGCGAAACGCGTGAGGGGCGTTCGCGCGTCTAATTTCCCCAGAGTGTAAATGAGCGGCAAACTGGTCGTGGTCGCAGCGAACAGGAAGAGCCCAAGATCTTAAACGCTGTACAAATTAACGGAGAACGGATGAATTCACGCAAAATCGGTGTGCTCGTGCTGTGTTGCCTGGTTGTCTTGTTGGGCGTCCGGGCGGGTTTCGCGCGGCCCTCTCCCGATGAAAAAGTGGCGCTGGCGGCTGCCGACACGCAAATCCTGAGCGAAATTCGCGACCACAGCGAAGTGATGGCGAACTTGGAATATCTTTCGGACAGCATCGGGCCGCGGGTCACCGGATCTCCCCAGCTTAAGCAAGCGAACGATTGGACCAGGGAAAAATTCGCCCAATATGGCTTGACCAATGTGCACCTGGAGCCCTGGACCATTGCGCGCGCGTGGACGCGCGGCACCGCGCACGCACGCATCGTAACTCCCGCGGAACATCCGCTGACGATCGCGGCGGCGGCATGGTCTCCCAGCACGCCGGGAGCAGTGCAAGGACCAGTGGTTTACTTCGACGCCAAGAAAAAAGAGGAGTTTGCGAAATTTCATGGCAAGTTGAAAGGCGCCGTCGTCATCTATCAGGAACCGGAGAGTCTCTCGCCGGCGAAACCTGTCGATCCGAACCGCGCCACGACCCGCCCGATGCAGCAGCCTCCGCCGAGGGTGGGCGAACCTCCGATCGCCGACCCTTACGAAACTTTTTTGCAGGAGGCCAAAGAGCGGACGCAATTTTTTAAGGAGGAAGGCGTTGCGGTGGTGCTGCGCGACGCGAACAAACCGCATGGCTTGCTGAACATGACCGACGTCAGCCTGGAACGATTCGCCCCGGGCGTGATTCCGACGGCATTCATCACCGGCGAAGGGTACCGGATGATTTTCCGCTTGCTGAAACACGGACCGGTGCAAGTCGAAATCGCGATGACCAACACCATGGGCGATAAGCCGGTCGAAGTTTACAACACCGTTGCGGATTTTCGTGGCTCAGAGAAGCCCGACGAGATGGTAATCCTCGGCGCCCATCTTGACTCGTGGGATCTAGGCACCGGATCGACGGATAACGGCACCGGCTCGATGGCGGTGCTGGAAGCGGCGCGCGCCTTGGCAAAATTGAATCTGAAGCCGAAGCGCACCATCCGATTCGTATTGTTCTCTGGGGAAGAAGAAGGCTTGTACGGTTCGCAGGAATACGTCAAAGCTCATCAGAAGGAGCTGGAGAAAATTTCCGCCGTATTGGTACATGACACCGGAACCGGGCGCGTCCTGACATTGGGATTGCACGATAACTATCAAGACCGCGAGTTGATGGACCAGGTGCTCTCCCCGTTGCGCGAACTGCGCCTGTTGGAGCCCAGCATGGCGCGATCCTCCGGAACCGATCACCTCTCGTTCGATGAAGTGGGTGTGCCAGGGTTTTTCTGCATCCAGGACTTCGCGGAATATCGCCTGACGCACCACAGCCAATCGGACACGTTCGACAAAGTGTGGAAAGACGACTTGAATCAAGGCGCGCAAGTACTGGCGGCATGGGCCTACAACACCGCACAACTTCCCGGAATGCTCCTGCGACGCCCCCTTCCTTACAATCCCGCGCCGAGCGCGAAGAAGGCGGAAGCTCCCAAAGCGGATCCCATTGAAGACACGGACAAGAAAATTATCGAGCAGGTGAAGACGGACGCGCCCGAATTGAAAGCGAACCTGACCTATCTGGCGGATCGGATCGGCCCGCGGCTGACAGGCTCGCAGCAGCTCGACCGCGCCAGCCATTGGACGGAAGAGCAATTCAAGGCGGCGGGTCTGTCGGGTACGCACTTGGAATCCTGGAGTATTGCCAACAGCTGGATGCGCGGGCCCGCGAGCGGGCGAATCGTAGCTCCGGCGGAACAGTCGTTGACGCTGGCGTCTGGGGGTTGGTCATCGAACACCGACGGCACCGTGCGGGGTTCCGTCGTGGGCGTCGCTTATCAGAAGCCGGAGGACCTGGAGAAATATCGCGGCAAGTTGAAAGGTGCGATTGTGCTGCTGGGGCATCCGAGAGAAATGGAGCTTCCGCGCAACCCGCTCATCACGCCGTGGGCTGAAGAAACAATTCCGGTGGCGCACCCGAAAGGGGACACGCCCTTTATTTCGACCGACTATCGAAAGTTGCGCGCTGCCTTGATGAAACTCATCGAAGAAGAAAAACCATTGGCGGTGTTGATCGGCTCCGAAAAAGACTACGGGCTCATGAACATGAGCACCATGTCTCGGGACTATGCAGCGACGCCTGCTCCGGTCGCCTATGTGCAGCGCGAGAATTATCTTCAACTGTGGCGGTTCGTCGAGCAAGGTCCAGTCGAAGTCGAGGTAGACATCAGTGGCAAGCTGAGCGGGAAGCCGGTCGAGGTTTACAACACCGTCGCCGAAATTCGCGGAACGGAAAAGCCCGACGAAGTGGTGATCATCGGGGGGCATTTGGATTCTTGGGATCTCGGAACGGGCGCGACCGACAATGGCACAGGCTCGATGGCGGTTCTCGAAGCTGCTCGTGCGCTCCAGAAACTTGGCGTCAAACCGAAGCGCACCATCCGGTTCGTCTTGTTCACCGGCGAAGAGCAGGGCTTGAATGGCTCCAAGGCCTACGTCAAGACCCACGCGGCCGAACTCGGGAAAATTTCCGCCGTGCTGATTCACGATACCGGCACCGGAAAAGTCCTCACCATAGGCCTTATGGCGAACTATGCCGCACGCGAAACCATGGACCATGTGTTGTATCCACTCGCGAAAGTCGAAAGCATCGGATTCGCGGAGCCGAGTTTGCGCACTGAGGGTGGTTCTGACCACGTGCCGTTCGACGAAGCCGGTGTGCCGGGCTTCTGGTGCGTGCAGGACAATGCAGACTACGACAAAACGCATCACTCGCAGGCGGACACGTTGGACCGGGTGCACTGGGATGATTTGACCGAGGGCGCCCAAGTGCTTGCCGTTTTCGCGTACAACGTTGCGCA
>Ga0137403_10002223_pt1 | contig 23865 bp, 22 predicted proteins | sample CZOMad2_1_16fung_FD_122057 | JGI IMG/M metagenome (GOLD analysis project Ga0137403, IMG submission 122057) | Vadose zone soil fungal communities from Angelo Coast Range Reserve, California, USA - CZOMad2_1_16fungal (Hybrid Assembly) | ecosystem: Environmental > Terrestrial > Soil > Vadose zone...
GAGCTCCATCAGCGTGGATTCGATCGCCGGGCGCTCGTCGGGAATGAGGCGCTTGTGCGTTCGCCAGGGACTCGTGAGAGCGCGCCCGAAGAAATCCTCCAGCGCGGGGATCCCCTCGTCCTTGTATACGCCGCTCGAGGCGCGGTCGCTGATGGACACGAGCCCGATGAGCAGCTCGTCGCCCGCTGCCGTCATGAGCGCAAGTATAAAGGGCGTCCCGACACCGGGATAGTCAGACCGCGTCGTCCTCGCGCGCGGATTCCACGACGATTTCGCGGATCGCTCTGAAGAGCTCGCGGTATGCCCGGGGCGGCGAGCCCGCGGCGCGCTCCTCGCGCGCTTTGCGCGCGAGCGCGCGCAGGTGCCGCGTGTCGATCCCGGGATGTGCGCGGAGGAGCTCCTCGACGACTGTTTCGTCCTCGAGCAACCGATCGCGCCACCGCTCGACGCGGTGCTGCTGCGCCGTGTGCTCGGCCGAGACGCCGTCCCAGATCTTGAGTTTCTCGCGGATCGGCTCCGGATCGACCGACCGCATGAGCCTGCCGATGTACTGCATTTGGCGCCGCCGCGCCTCGTGCTTGGTCGTGCGGCGGGCGAACTCGATCGCGTCGCGCAGGTTCTCGGGCAATCCGACCGCCGCGAGCTGCTCGGAATTCAGCTCGACCAGCCGCGTGCCGAGCGCCTGCAGCTCGTGCATTTCGCGCTTGCGTTGGGTCTTGCTCGGTTTGTCCTCGTCCTGCACGTCGGGAATCGGAGATGGGCTGATATATCATAGCGTCTTTCCTCAGGTATTCCGCATGGTGCAGGCCCGTTTTTCGCACGACCTCGGCTCGTTGAAGACGATCGCCGCCGATGCCCTGGCGCACGCGGCGAAGAAAGGCGCGAGCGCCAGCGAAGCCGAAGCCTCCGACGGCTACGGCCAGACCGTCACGGTGCGCAAAGGCGAGGTCGAGACGATCGAATACAACCGCGACAAGAGTCTCGGCGTCACCGTTTACGTCGGCCAGCGCAAGGGCTACGCGAGCACTGCCGATTTCTCCGCCCGCGCCATTCGCGACACCGTCGAGGCGGCGCTGACGATTGCGCGCTTCACCGCCGAGGACGAGGCCGCGGGACTCCCCGATCCGGAGGACCTCGCCCGCGATCCCGGCGACCTGGATCTGTTCTATCCCTGGAATCCGCCGGTCGAAGAGGCCATCGAGATCGCCAAGGCGTGTGAGGCCGCCGCCTTCAGGCTGGACAAACGCGTGGTGAACTCCGAAGGGGCGAGCGTTTCCTGCCAGCAGTGGCAGTTCGCTCTCGGCAACAGCCACGGCTTCATGGAAGGATTTCCCACCTCGCGGCACACCGTGTCCTGCGCGGTGATCGCGGCGGAGGGCGGCCAGATGCAGCGCGACGACTGGTACGCATCGCAGCGCTCGGTGCGGGACCTGCCCAAGCCCGAGGCGATCGGCGACTACGCGGGCCGGCGAGCGCTCGCGAGGCTTCGCAGCCGCAAGATCGGAACGATGCAGGCGAGCGTGCTTTTCGAAGCGCCCGTGGCGAACGATCTGATCGCGACTTTCACCTCCGCCGTGAGCGGTGGCAACCTGTATCGCAAGACGTCGTTCCTGATGGATGCCCTGGGCAAGGAGATCTTCTCCCCGATCGTGACGCTCCAGGAGCGTCCCCACCTGCCGCGAGGCCAGGCGAGCTCGTGGTACGACGACGAGGGCGTGGCCACGCGCGAGCGCAACGTCGTCGAGGACGGCGTGCTGCGCGGCTACTTCCTCGGAAGCTACTCGGCGCGCAAGCTCGGCATGAAGACCACCGGCAGCGCGGGCGGCAATCACAACCTGATACTGCGGGGCGGCGAGCTCGATCTTCCCGGGCTGATCCGGAAAATGGGGCGCGGTCTGCTGGTCACCGAGCTGATCGGCTTCGGCGTGAATCTGGTGACCGGCGACTACTCGCGCGGGGCCGCCGGGTACTGGGTGGAGGGAGGCGAGATCCGCCATCCGGTCGAGGAGATCACCATCGCGGGCAACCTGCGCGACATGTTCCGCTCGATCATCGCGATCGGCGGAGACGCGCTGACGCGCGGCTCGCGCACCTGCGGATCGATTCTCGTCGAGGGGATGACCGTCGCCGGGAATTGAAAGACCCCTGCGGCTGGAGCGTATAATCGGCCGGGATTTCTACCTCGAGGAGGGTACCGATGAAACGACGCGAATTCATCAAGAGCGCCGGGCTGGGCGCGGCGGCAGGCGCAGGCCTGATCACCGCGGCGCAGGCGAGGGCGCAGCAGACCGCGGGTCTGCCGAACCTCCAGTGGCGCCTCGCGGCGAGCTGGCCGAAGAGCCTGGATACGCTTTTCGGCGGCGCTGAGATGGTCGCCCGGCGCGTCGGCGAGATTACCGACGGAAAATTCCAGATCCGAGCCTTCGCCGCGGGCGAGATCGTTCCGGCCCTGCAGGTGCTCGATGCGGTCCAGGCCGGCACGGTCGAGCTGGGACACACCGCTACCTATTACTACTTTGGCAAGGATCCGACGTTCGCGCTTGGCACTGCGGTGTGCTTCGGCATGAACGCGCGCCAGAACAACGCCTGGTGGTATGCGGGTGGAGGCTCCGAAGCGATGGCGCCGCTGTTCAAGGAATACGGCTGCATAGCCCTACTCGCTGGCAACACCGGTTGCCAGATGGGCGGCTGGTTCCGCAAGGAGATCAAGTCGGTCGCCGATCTCAAGGGACTGAAGATGCGCATCGGCGGCATGGCGGGTCTGGTGCTCGCCAAGTTGGGCGTGGTGCCGCAGCTGATCGGCGCTCCCGACATCTACCCTGCCCTGGAGAAGGGCACGATCGACGCCGCCGAATGGGTCGGACCCTACGACGACGAGAAGCTCGGCTTCAACAAGGTCGCCAAGCACTACTACTACCCCGGGTTCTGGGAAGGCGGTCCGATGCTGATGACGCTCGTCAACGAAAAGAAGTGGAGCGAGCTCCCCAAGCCCTATCAGGCGGCGCTCCAAGCGGCCTGTGGCGAGGTCAATTCCTGGATGCCGGCGAAATACGACGAGCTGAATCCGCAGGCGCTGCGGCGGCTGATCGCGGGCGGCGCGAACCTGCGGCCCTTCCCGCGCGCGGTCATGGAGGCGGCAGAGAAGGCGTCCTACGAGCTTTACGACGAGCTCAAGCCGAAGAGCAAGCACTGGGCGACGGTCTATCCGCAGTGGAAGAAATTCCGCGACGAACAGTTCCTCTGGTTCCGCGTCGCAGAGTCCACCTACGACAACTACGCGTTTGCTTCAAAGCTCGGCGCCGGAAAAACCTAGCGGACGCCAGTCCGCAGCCCGCAAACCCCGCTCAGGCGGGGTTTGTTTTTTGGAGGACTACTTCTTGAAGAGGTTCTCCAGATCGTTCCCTTCCCGGCGTTCCGGAGTCTTCTCGGGGGTGGGTTTCGCATCCGCGGGGGCGCCGAAGTCGGGCGGCGTTTCGTCGGGGGCTTGCTCGGTCTCGGATGGTGCGAAGAACTCCACCTTGGACGGATCGCCAGTGATCTTCGTGAGATTTCCGGTCACGAGGCCCGGGAAGGCGATCACGATCCCGACCATGATGACCTGGATCACGACGAAGGGAACCGCGCCCCAGTAGATCTGGCCGGTGGTGACCGGAGGGGTCAGCTTGGCGGTGAGCTTGTCGATGTACTCCTTGCCCGGCGCGACGCTCCGCAGGTAGAAGAGAGCGAACCCGAACGGCGGGTGCATGAACGAGGTCTGCATGTTGACCCCGAGGAGCACGCCGAACCAGATCAGGTCGACGCCGAGCTTGTCCGCCACCGGCGCGAGCAGCGGCACGATGATGAAAGCCAGCTCGAAGAAGTCGAGGAAGAACGCGAGCAGGAAGGTGAGGATGTTGACCACGATGAGGAAGCCGAGCTGGCCGCCCGGGAGGCTGGTGAGCAGGTGCTCGACCCACAGGTCGCCGTTCACGCCGCGGAAGGTGAGGCTGAACACGGTCGAGCCGACCAGGATGAACACCACGAAGGAGGTCAGCTTGGCGGTCGAGTTCATCGCCTGCCTCAGGAGCGACCAGCTGAGACGCCGGTTGATCAGGGCGAGGATCAGGGCGCCGGTCGCGCCCATGGCGCCGCCTTCGGTCGGCGTCGCCCAGCCGAGGAAAATCGTACCGAGCACCAGGAAGATCAGTGCCAGCGGCGGTATCAAAACGAACACGACGCGGGCGAGGAGGTTCAGCCCGCGGAGGATTCGCGCCTCGGGCGGCAGCGCCGGAGCGGCCTGCGGATACATCACGGTCACGGAGAAAACGTAGATCGCGTAGAGCGCGGTCAGCACCAATCCCGGGAAGATCGCGCCCGCATACATGTCGCCCACCGAGCGGCCGAGCTGGTCGGCGAGCACGATGAGGACGAGCGAGGGCGGGATGATCTGTGCGAGCGTGCCGGAGGCGGCGATCACGCCGCTCGCGAGCCGCCTGTCGTAGCCGTAGCGCAGCATGATAGGGAGCGATATGAGCCCCATCGAAATCACCGAGGCGGCAACGACGCCGGTCGTCGCCGCGAGCAAGGCGCCGACGAAGATCACGGCGTAGGCGAGGCCGCCGCGGATCGGGCCGAACAGCTGGCCGATCGTGTCGAGCAGGTCCTCGGCCATGCCGCTGCGCTCCAGGATCAGGCCCATGAAGGTGAAGAAGGGCACGGCGAGCAGGGTGTCGTTCGACATGATCCCGAAAATGCGCTCGGGCAGGGCGCCGAACAGCGCCGGCGTGAGCAGGCCGAGCTCGATGCCCAGGAAGCCGAACGACAGGCCGATCGCGCTCAGCGCGAACGCCACGGGATAGCCGAGCAGCAGGAACACCACCAGCGCCACGAACATCAGCGGCGCCATGTACGCGATCAGGAATTGCGTCACTTGGCGGCCTGGTCGCGCGCGATCTCGAGCTCGAGCGGCACCACGTGCTTCTCCAGCGGATCGGGAATGAGATCCATGAGGAACGCGATGCGCTTGATCAGCTCCGAGACGCCTTGCAGGGACAGCAGGCAGAAGCCCACGGGGACGAGCAGCCGCGCCGGCCAGCGGATCAGACCGCCCGCGCTGCCCGAGATCTCGTTGCTGTTCCATGCGTTCATGAAAATCGGCCAGGACAGCCAGGTGATGTAGATCGCCATGGGCAGGAGGAAGAACAGCGTTCCGAAGATGTCGATCCACATCTGCGCGCGCCGCGACAGGTGCCCGGCGATCACGTCGATGCGGATGTGCTCGTTGTGCCTCAGGGTGTACCCCGAGCACAGCAGGAACACCGCGGCGAAGAGGTACCACTGCAGCTCGAGCCAGGCGTTCGAGGCGATCGAGAAGACATACCGGGAAGTCGCATTGCCCGCGCTCACGAGTGCCATGACTAGCACAAGCCAGTAGATGAGGTGGCCGATGCGCTCGTTGAGTGCGTCGATCAGACGCGAAATCGAAAGCAGGAATCGCATGCCGTTTCCCCTCCATGCCCGTTCGGGGCAGGCCTCCAAAACCGGCAGCGCATTCTCACCCATAAGGCCGGCCTTGGCAAAAACCCTTCCGCGTCAATGCCGTCCGCTCACACCTCCCTTCGATTGGACTTTGTCTAAGCGCGCCACTAAGATGTTCCGCCTAGAAGAACAAAAACGTCATTTCCAAACAGGAGGTTTTCAATGGTTTCCTTCACTGTCAACGGCAATCCCGCGTCGGTCGACATGCCGTCCGATACGCCCCTATTGTGGGCGCTGCGTGACCATCTCGGCCTGACCGGCACCAAGTTCGGCTGCGGCATGGCGCAATGCGGCGCCTGCACGGTGCACGTCAACGGCACCGCGACGCGCTCCTGCATCACTCCGATCTCCGCGGTCGCGGGGAAGAAAGTCACCACCATCGAGGGCCTGTCTGCGAACGGCGATCATCCGCTGCAGAAGGCCTGGGTCGAGGAGCAGACGCCGCAGTGCGGCTACTGCCAGTCCGGCCAGATCATGACCGCGGCAACGCTGCTCGCCAAGAACAAGAAACCCACGCGCGAGCAGATCGTGGCCCACATGTCGGGCAATATCTGCCGCTGCGGCACCTACAACAAGATCATCGCCGCGATTCAGCGCGCGGCGAAGGAAGTCTAAGGGGGACGCCATGACTCAAGCCACCACGCAGAACGACTGGGTCCTCGGTTTCGAGGACGTCGCGTACCACGGTGTCTCGCGCCGGGCGTTCCTTCTCTCGGGCGCAGGCGTCGCGTTCGGCGTCACCTTCGGCGGAACGCTCGCCGGGATCTCCGAGGTTTTTGCCCAATCGGGCGAGTTTGCCCCCAACGGCTGGGTGCGCGTCGCGGCCGACGGCAGCGTCACCGTGTACTCGCCCGCGTCCGAAATGGGGCAGGGCGTGATGACCTCGATGCCGCTCCTTCTCGCCGAGGAAATGGATCTCGACTGGAGCAAGGTCAGGGTCGAGCAGGCGCCCTATATGCCGAAGGTCTTCGGCAATCCGCGCTTCGGCGGCGGCATGACCACGGGTGCGAGCCGCACCACGCAGGGCTACTACGACGTGATCCGGCTCGCCGGCCTTCAGGCGCGCATGATCATGGTCGGCGCGGCCGCCGAGAAGTGGGGCGTTCCCGTCTCCGAAGTCACCACCGAGCCGCACTTCGCGGTGCACGCCGCATCCAATAGGCGCATGGGCTACGGCGAGATCGCCTCCTTCGCCAAGGTGCCGGCGGAGTCCCCGAAGGTCGACAAGGCGCAGTTGAAGCCCATGAGCCAGCATCGCCTCATCGGCAAGGACGTCGGCCGCGTCGACGTGCCGTCGAAAACGACGGGCAAGGCCCAGTACGGAATCGACGTGCGCCTGCCGGGGATGCTCTACGGCGCGGTGCTGCGCGCGCCGGTTCAGGGCGAGAAGCCCGACAAGATCGACGACGCCGCGGCGCTCAAGGTGCCCGGGGTGCTGAAAGTGGTTCCGCTTCCTTACGGCGTGGGCGTCGTCGCCGAGAATTATCCGGCCGCGAAGAAAGCCAAGGGCCTGCTCAAAGTCCAGTGGTCGAGCACCGCCAAGGCGCGGTCCTACAGCTCCGACAAGATCATGGCGGAGTATGCCGCGCGGGCGCGCAACCTCGACGACGCGAGCGGCGTCGATTTCATCAAGGAAGGCGATGCGAAAGGCGCGATGGCGGGCGCGGCGAAGACGATCAGCGCCGAGTTCACCACCGAGCACGTCGCGCACGCCTGCATGGAACCGATGAACGCCACCGCCATGGTGAACGGCGAGAAGATCGAGGTGTGGGCGCCGAGCCAGTCGCCTTTCTTCATCTTCCTCGCGACGAGCGTGCGCCTGGGCTACAAGCCGGAGAACGTCACCAGCCATGTCACGCTGCTCGGCGGCGGCTTCGGCCGGCGCGTCGAGGCCGATTACGTTACCGACGCGGCGCTCCTCGCCAAGGCGATGGAAGGCAAGCCCGTGAAGGTGGTGTGGAGCCGCGAGGACGATATCCAGAACGACAAGTACCGGCCGCTCACGGCGCAGCGCGTCGTCGCCGGGCTGGACGCGAACGGCAAGCTGATCGCGTTGCGGCATCGTATGGTCGGCGAGTCGATCTACGCGCGCGCGGCGCCGCCGATCTTCCAGCAGGCGGGCGGCAAGGACCAGCCGTTCTGCGAGGGATCGGAGATCAAGTATCACGTGCCCAACCACTTGGTCGAGTTCCTGCGCGAGCAGCGCGGCGTAGACGTCGGCTTCTGGCGCGCGGTCGGCGGAGGCTACACCAAGTTCGCCCTCGAGACGGTGATCGACGAGTGCGCGCGCGCGGCGAAGAAGGACCCGCTCGCGTACCGCATGGAGCTGTTGGAGAAAGAGCCGCGCGGCCGCAGGGTGCTCGAGGAAGTCGCGGCGATGGCCGACTGGAAGAAAAAGCGCCCCGCGGGCCGGGCCCTCGGCCTTGCCTACTCCGACATGTGGAACGTGCACCTCGCCACCATCGTCGAGGCGTCCGTGGACAAGGCGACCGGCAGGGTCCGCGTGCACGAAGTCTGGGGCGCGGTCGATCCGGGCGTGGCGGTGCAGCCGAAGAACATCGAGGCGCAGATCGAGTCCGCCACCATGTACGGCCTGTCGCACGTGCTCATGGAGCGCGCTACCTTCAAGAACGGCGCGGTGGTGCAGTCGAACTTCCACGACTATCCGGTGCTGCGCATGAACGAGGCGCCGGTGGTGCACACCAAGGTGATTCCGACCGACAACTATCCGGGCGGCATCGGCGAGGTCGGCCTCACCACGATACCGCCCGCGGTGGCGAACGCGGTGTTCGCCCTTACCGGAAAGCGGCTGCGCAACCTGCCGTTCGATCAGAAGCGGCTCAAGGCCTGAGAGACAAGACCAACAAGGAAAGCCCCGGCCGGGTTTCGGCCGGGGCTTTATTTTTCCGCGCTCGAATCAGTGGCAAAGTCCGCTAGTCGCAGGATGAGCTGCTGCGCTCGGCATGGTCTTCCTCCAATGAATTTCCGTCGTGTCACCCAGTATCTGGAATCAGCGAATCCAGCAGTGCTCGGGTGAGTTGCAATGCCCGCGACGCACGTTCGGCCGCGCTCATCGGCTTCGCGTGAGGAATCTCCAGGCCGATCGGCAGGTCGGCCGGCAGCGCGCGCAGCAAGCCACGCAGGTCGAGGCCGCCCTCGCCGGGGAAAAGGCGGGCCGTGCGCGCCTGGAGCCGGGTTTCCTCCATGCCGGAGGGCCGTTCCGCGGGCGCGTCGCACAGCTGCATGTAGTGCAGGCGGTTGCGCGGCAGATCTTTTAGCTGATCCAGAGTGTTCAGGCCGCGGTCGAAATGAAACGCATCGATCAGCACGCCGCTGTTGGCGCGGCCGGCGGCATCGAGCACGCGCTTCGCCTTTGCGACATTGGGTACGTCCAGCCAGGGCATCGGCTCGATGTTCCCGGTAAGGCCGTAGGGGGCAGCGAGGTCGCAGAGCTTGCCGAAGCTCTCGGCGAGACGCGCCTCGTCCGAGTCTGCGCACACAACCAGCATGTGCTTCGCACCCAGGCGCGCGGCGGCGGACATGAGAGGCTCGAATTTCCGGATATCCACTGAAGGCTCGAGGCGGAATATCTCGACGTCGAGCGCCTCGAGGCCGCAATCGGCAAGGCGGCGAGCAATCTCGCCGACGAATCGCTCCTCGTGCCAGGGATAGAGCTGCTCTTCCGCGGTCGCCCGGATAAGACGCAGGCCGAGGAAATCGTAGCCCGCCTCCGCAGCGACGGAGATCTGCTCGGCCGGCGACAGCTCCAGGACCGTGAGCGCGGCGAGGCCTGTCGGGCGCTTCATGATGAAACGAGCTGCCGGAAATGCGCGTCCATCCGCACCGTGTCCGGCTCACGACCCGTGAAGAGCTTGAAGCCGCGCAACGCCTGCCCGACGTTCATGTGCCCGCCGTCGGCGGTGGCGCAGCCGATGCGACGCGCGGCCTTCAATAGCGCCGTTTCCAGCGGAAAATAGACGATCTCCGACACCCACAGCTCGGGCCGCAATAGCGAAGCGGGCAGCGGCAGGCCCGGCAACCTGTCCATTCCCGTTGGCGTCGCCTGAATCAAGCCGGTGGCACCCTCCATTGCCGCCGCGATATCTCCGACGACGCTCGCCCGCCCTGCTTCGTCAATAGAATTCATGCGCTCCGCCAGGGCGGAGGCGCGCGACGTATCCGGGTCCACGATCAGCAGCTTGGTGGCGCCGAGCCGCAGCACTTCGTAGGCGATCGCCGATCCGGCGCCGCCCGCGCCAAGCAGTACGACGCGTGAGAGATCGGCCTGCGGCAAGGCGCGCCGGAAGCCCCAACTCCAGCCCGAACCATCAGTGTTGTGACCAATGAAACGGCTGCCTTCGCGCACGACCGTATTGACCGCGCCGATTGCGTGCGCCTCCTCGGACAGCGCATCGAGAAGCGGGATTACGGACTGCTTGCACGGATAGGTGATGTTCAGCCCGGCGTAGCCCATGATGCGGGCCGCTTCAATGAGCCCGGGCAAAGCCTCGACCCCGCGGCTCGAGCGGTCCAGGTCGATGAGCTGGTAGTGCATGCGAATACCATGGTGCCGCGCCTCCTCCTCCTGCAACGCCGGGGACAGTGAGCGCTGAATGCCGGCTCCGATCAGACCGCAGAGGATCGAACCTGCCATGACTGAACCGCTGGCGTCGGTCATCTTCAAGTTCGTGCGGCCCTTGAGGCACTCGCGTCCAGCAAACGCACCATCGCTGCCACCGCCGTCGGATACCCGTCAGGCCCCAGTCCCATGATGACCGCTGTCGCAACATTGGAAACCAGCGAGTCATGGTAGATGGCCTCGCGGCGATGGACGTTGGTGATATGCAGCTCGAAAATTGGTCCCGGGAACATCTTCAGGGCGTCAAGGATGGGAATCGACCTGAAGGTGAGGCCGGCCGGATTGATGACGATGCCCGCGCCCCGATCGATCGCCTCATGAATCCAGTCGATGAGCTGGTGTTCTGCGTTCGATTGCCGAAACTCGACCGGGCGGCCAGCCGCGGCCTCGCGGCACATCGCTTCGACCTCGGCGAGCGTCGTCGTGCCGTAGATCTCCGGTTCTCGCTTGCCGAGCCGGTTCAAGTTCGGCCCGTTGAGCACGTAAATTGGCTTGGTCATTCCATTCCTCGGTTGATAGGGGGACTCAGCCCTGGTAGCCCATGAGCCGGGGCAGAAAGAGCGTGAGTGACGGTACGAAGGTAATCAGCGCAAGTGCGGCGATCATGACGGCGAGAAATGGCATCACCTCGCGCACGATGTCCCGGAGGGGCACCTCCGCGATCTTGACCATCATGAAAAGCAGAAGGCCGTAAGGCGGGGTGACCAGGCCGATCATGATGTTGACCACCGCGACCACCCCGAAATGCACAGGGTCGACGCCCAGCGCCTGCGCGGTGGGGAGGAGCACCGGAACGATGATCAGCAGAATCGTGGTTCCTTCCAGGAAGCAGCCGAGAACCAGGAGGATGAGGTTCGCGAGCAGGAGGAAAGTAAACGGCGTGAGCGCGTACCCCTTCAGCATGATGGCGAGCGTCTTGGGTATGTTCTCGGCCGTAATGACGTAGTTGAAGACCATCGCGCCGGCGATCAGCATGCCGATCGATATCGTGACGCGCGCAGCGGTCAGCAGCGAGTTGTAGACGCCGCGCCAGGTGACGGCGCGATAGAGAAAAGCGGAAACCAGCAGCGCGTACAAGGCGGCGAGAGCGGCGGCTTCGGTGGGCGTGGTGATCCCGCTGTAAAGGCAGCCGAGAAGGATCACCGGCATCATCAGCGCGGGGAAGGCCTCCCACGTGATGCGCGGTATGTCGCGCAGCGGGACGGGTTTCTCGACCGGGAAATTTCTTCGCCGGGCGGTGAACGCGATCAGGAGCATCTGCACGATGCCGATGAGCAGGCCCGGGACGACGCCGGCGAGGAACAGGTAGCCGATAGACGTATCGGAGACCAGGGCGTAGATCACCAGCGGAATCGAGGGCGGGATAATGGGCGCGATCACCGAGGATACCGCCGTCAGGGCGGCGGCAAAGCTCGCCGTGTATTTGCCGTCCTGTGTCATCATTTTCTGCATCAGCTTGCCGCTGCTCGCGGCATCCGCGAGGGCAGAGCCCGACATGCTGGAGAAGATGATGCTTTGCACGACGTTGACCTGGGCGAGGCCGCCGCGGTAGCGCCCGACGAACGCGTTGCAGAAGTTCAGCAGCCGTTCCGTGATGCTGCCGATGGTCATGAACTCGGCGGCGAGGATGAACAGCGGAATCGCAAGCAGCACGAAGCTCGAATACATGCCGTTGAGCAGCTGCTCGGCGGCGGTCCCCATATCCAGGCCGGCCAGGAAAAGATAAAGAACCGATCCACCGATCATTGCATGTCCGATCGGCAGCCCGAGCAGACTGAGGGCGACGATCGCCAAGACGGCGAACGAGAAGGGGCTGGTGGGATTCACAGGCCGGAGCTGACCGTGGTCGAATCGAGGGCTTCGGGCTCCTTGCCGCGCAGCAGGTGCGACAGGATCCAGAGGTAACGGACAATGACGGCGACGGCGAAGATCACGTAGATCGAGTAGAGCCAGTCGAAGCGGATCTTGAGATAGGACGTTTTCTCGACCTTCATGAAACCGACGTAGTCGACCGTTGCTGGGAGCGAGGTGGCATACAGGGCCATGATTGCCGCCCCGGTGATGATTCCCATGACACGACGCATGCTTGGGTCGGCCGCACCAGAAATGAGATCGAAACGGATTTCTTCGCTTTCTTTCACGACGAAGGCGGCGCCCCAGAGCACCAGCCACAGCCAGGTGATGACGCTCAGCTCGGATGTCCAGCCGATCGGAAAGTTGAGGAGATACCGGAAAACGATCTGCACGATGAAAGCGACGAAGATGACCGCGAGCAAGCCGGCGGCGACATTCTCGGCGCGACGCCGCAGCCAGGCTCCGATTTTCCCGAAGAACGGGTTCATCGTTTTGTTTCCTCCAGAACCTGCATGCCGCCGGCCGCGGACGCGACCGGCGGACACGCGGGAATTACTTCAGTGCGTTGATCTTCTCGAGCAGCCCTTTCGGCCAGTCTTTCGCCTGTTCCGAGCCCAGGTATATCTTCTGAGCATGTTCTCGGAAGGCCCCGACATTTGGGGTGTAAATCTCGAGGCCCTGCTTCCTGAAGCTGTCGGCCAGCTCCGCTTCACGCTTCAGATGCTCCGCTGCGCTCCAGGCGATCGCCTTGTCGGCCGCGGCCTGGAAGGACTTCTGCTTGGCGGGCGACATGCTTTGCCAGGTTTTCTGGTTCACGGTGAGCAGGTCGAAGCCGACCAGATGCGAGGTCAGCACGATCTGCGACATCACCTCGTAGAACTTCAGCGTCTGGACGTTGGGTAGGGGGTTGTCCTGGCCGTCGATCGCTCCGGTCTGCAGTCCCGTATAGGTCTCGGCGATGGCCATGGGCGTGGGATTCGCGCCAAGCGAGCGGCCAAGGAGCTGCCAGGCATCGCCGGGTGGCATCCTGAGCTTGACGCCGGCCATATCGGCGGGCGTGGAGATCTTCTTCTTCGACTGGAGGCCGAGCTGCCGGGTGCCGAAGAAGGTCGGCCCCAGGATTTTCACCTTGAGCTGGTCCTCGACCATCTTTTTCATCTGCGCGCCCAGGTCGCTGGCGAAGAAGGCGTTCAGGTGGTTGGCGTCCCGGAAGAGGTAAGCCGAAGTCAGGATCGACCACGCCGGGATCTGCTTGGAAATATCCTGCGGCGCGATATTGCCCATTTCCAGGTTGTCGCGCTGCAAGGCGACCAGCTCCGTGCCTTGCTTGAACATCGACGCGTTATAGAAGGGCTCCACCTTGAAGTCGCCTTCGATGTCCTTCGCGAGCATCTGGATCATGCCGGCGCGGATGTCCCGGTCGGAGAATACCGCCGCAAAGCGAATGGTGGGCTTGGCCTGCGCTCCCACGGGCAACATGTAGGCAGCCGCAAGAGCGGCGCCCGCCTTGAGTACCGAACGACGATCGATCTTGAAGTCCATGTGCACCTCCTCCTGTGAAGTAAGTGGACTAAATAATTTCCTTCTCTTTCTGCTTCGCGCCCAGTCTGTCTGCTTTCCTCAGGTACCTGAGGATCAGGTCGGTCACGACCGCGCAGCGACCGGCGACGTCGCCCTTCGCCCCCATGTCGCGCTGGAAGATCGCCGAGAAGGTGTGCTGGTGGCTGACGTTGAAGTTTCCGAGCGCGGCGATCGCCATGTGGACGTCGAGCGGCTCGATCCCGGAACGAAAGCTGCCCTCGGCCTGCCCGCGCGCGATGACGCGGCTCAGCAGCTCGAGAATCGGCCGGTTGAGCGTGCGCATCGCTTTCGATTTCTTGAGGTGGCGCCCCTTCGCTTGGTTCTCCGCGATCACGAGCCGCACGAAGTTCTCGTGCTCGATGTAGTAGCGGAAGGTGAACTCCACAATGCGGCGCATCGCGTCGACCGGCGCAAGGTGGTCGAGATCGAGCTCGCTTTCGGCAAGGCGGATCTCGGAATAGACGTGCTCGAGCACCGACAGGTAGAGCTTTTCCTTACCGCCGAAGTAATAGTTGATCATCGCGCGCGTCGTGTGGGTGCGGGCTGCGATGGCGTCCATGCTCGCGCCCTTGAAGCCGCGCGAGGCGAACTCGTCCATGGCGGCCTGGACGATCCGGGCGCGATTGGCCTCGGGCGCCTTGGGCTTGCACATTGCCGCCGTAGTACCCGCAAGCTTCATTGTGGTGGAGGCTTGAATTAACGAAGTCGTAAGTTCATTTTAACGGGTCCGCCAATTTTGACAAAGTTAAAATTACGATGGCCGGACTGTCGCAGCGCAGCAAGTGGAGGCCTGACGATGGCCGCTCATGAGGAAATTCCGGGACCCTCCAACCCTCTCGGCGTACCGACGACCAACTGCGCAAAAGGCAGAGAACTTCGGTTGCTTCCTGAAAGCGTCAAGCCGTATCAATGTCCGCGCTTGAGCTTGCTGATGATCTCCTCGCGCACGTCGGTGATTTCGCGGGCGCGCGACGCCCTGGCGCCGTCGCAATGGTCGGTCCGCGGGCAATGCGTGCTGCGCGGGCAGATGATCCGCGCGGGAACCGATAACGCGTCCTCGACCCAGGCGATGTTCAGCACCCTCGCCGCACCCTGAACGGCCTCGGCGGCGGCCTTGGGAATTTTCGCCTCGCCACGGTGATGCAGGCATTCGCCGGCGATGCTCGCGACGAGCTCGTCCGCATCGACGCCGTGCGAGCGCAGCGCGGGCGCCAGGTCGATCCCGACCGACAGCACGTGAGGATTGCCCGCCATGTCGTTGGCGCGCCGCGAGTGGCAGCAATACAAGAGGGATTGATCGGTGTCGCGCAGCACCGAAATCTGTGAGCCGCGATCGGCGCCGCGGTTCTCCTTGAGCATGCGGAAAACGGCCCACTGCGGGCACGGATCGGTGACCTGCGCCATGTTGCCCCAGGGCAGCGGGATGCCGTTGCCGCGATACACCGCGCGCAGGTATCCGGGTGGATAGGCATCGAAGAAATGCCAATAGGGATAGGGGGACACCTTGGTCATGCGCCGCATCACCAGCGCCGGAGTGAGCTGGATCTTCTCCCCGGACTCGACCCGGTAGGACTCGCGCGCGAGGAACCTCCGGAAGGGGACCTTGGGGGCGAGCAGCGCTCCCGCGAAGAAGCTGCACTCGAAATCGCGCCAGGCGTGCAGGACGTCCCGCGCGTCCATGCCGGCGGTGAATTCCGCGCCTTCCGGGCTGCCGCCCATCTCCCCGCCGGTGGCGTGCGCCGACTTGAGGCCGTCGCCCTCGTGAAGCACCTTGTGGCCCAGGTGCGAGGCGAGATCGAACTTGAGGCGCGCCGGATCGGATTGCAGCTCGCGATTCAGATAGACGGTGCGCGGCGCCTCGAAGAAGGAGCGCACCATGCTGCGCAGCTCGCGGTCCTTGTCCTGCGCGAGGACCGGCTTGCGGTCGAACCAGCGCAGGGTGAGGCCGTGGCGCTTGCAGTGCTGCATCAGGTCGTCCGCGTCGAGCGGGAACTTCCGTTCGCCGACGTTTTCCGCCGCCCGCTCGAGATCGGGAAAGTCGTTGCGCGACATCTCCTGGTGCGAGCGGATCAGCAGGTGCGCGAACTGCCGCCCGGTGGTCCCGGTCTGCGCCAGCAGCTCGGGAATCGCCGCCTGAAGGAGATCCTTGGAGAACAGGAACGCGGGCTCGAGCGGCACGCTCGCGGCCCCGCCGGCGCGCTGCAGGGGCGCGGGCGATTCCGTTTCCGGGTTGTCGTCCAGGAACCAGCGCGCCTCGCGCTGGAACAGGGTCGACAAGAGCCCGAGCACGTCCTCCGACGGAACGCGCTTGCCGCTCTCGATCATGCTCAAGTAGGAGACCGACGGCGCGGCGCGCGAATCGAGCTGGACGCAGCGCGCCGACAGCTCCTCGAGCGTCAGCCCGTTGCGCTTGCGCAGGGCGCGCAGCTTCACGCCCAGAAAGTGGCTCTTGCGGGTGTGCAGGCTCACACTGCTGCGGGAGAAGCTTGTGAAATTAACATTGTGAAATTTCTACAGTAAAATTTAGCTGATCCCTCGCATATGATGCACTGCATCAGGGCAGATGACCAGCCCGAATCGATCGGAGGCTCAAGTGACCTATCGCATTCTGATTCTCGGGGCGTCGTACGGCTCCCTCTTCGGTACCAAGCTCCTGATGGCGGGGCACGGCGTCACGCTCGTCTGCACCCGGGCGACCGCCGAGCTGATCGAGCGCGAGGGGACGCGGGTGCGATTTCCGCTCAAGGGGCGAGAGACTCCAATCGAGGTGGCCTCGAGGACGCTTCCGGGCGCGCTTTCCGCGCTCACGCCCGACGAGGCCGACCCGCGCTCCTACGATCTTGTCGTCCTCGGCATGCAGGAGGCGCATTACGGCTCGCGCGGTGTCCGGGAGCTGATGCGCCGCATCGCCCGCGCGCGCAAGCCCTGCCTGGCTATCATGAACATGCCGCCCTTGCCCTACCTCAGGCGCATTCCGGGGATCTCGACGAAGCCCCTGGAGGCCTGCTACGCGGACCCCTCCGTGTGGGAGGGCTTCGACCCCGCAATGGTGACGCTCGCCAGTCCAGATCCGCAGGCGTTCCGCCCCGCGGATTGCCCGAAAAACGTCCTGCAGGTCGGACTGCCGACCAATTTCAAGGCGGCGCGCTTCGAGGCCGAGGCTCCGACCGCGCTGCTGCGCGAGCTCGAGGCCGGCATCGAGGCGGCGCGCCTGCCCTCGGGGGAAGAACAGATCGAGATTCCGGTGAAGCTCAAGGTGCACGATTCCATTTTCGTGCCGCTCGCCAAGTGGCCGATGCTGATCGCCGGCAACTACCGCTGCATCCGCCAGAACGACATGATCCCCATCCGCGAGGCGGTGCACGGGGATGTCGACGAGTCCCGCAGGATCTACGACTGGGTCGCAGGGCTTTGCACCGGTCTCGGCGCCGAGTCCGCCGACCTTGTTCCTTTCGACAAGTACGCCAAGGCCGCCGAGACCCTGGGCAAGCCTTCCTCCGCGGCGCGCGCGCTCTTCGGCGGCGCAGAGCACATCGAGCGGGTCGACAGCCTGGTTCGGCGCCTCGCCCGCCAGCGTGGGCTGCAGTGCGACGCCTTGCACGAGATCGTCGAGCGCGTCGACGAGCGCCTGAAAAGAAACCGCGCGACGGCCGAAGGGCGGTTCTTCGCCCCGGCGGCGGCCGCGCTCGTTACCTAGTGTGCGGGCTGTAGCGCGAGATACAGCAGGAGCGCGACCAGCACGGCTCCGGCGACCCACCAGGCGGGATGGATTTTCCACTTCCCGCCGGCAGACGCGGCGGCATCCGCGGGTTTCGCGGCCGGTCCCGCGAGCTTCTCGTTGAACGCCGCGAAGAAATCGTCGGCCATTTTCCTCGCGACGCCGTCGATCAGCCGCGACCCCACCTGCGCGAGCTTGCCGCCGACGCTTGCTTTGGCTGAATAGCTCAGGCGAGTCGCCGCGCCCTCGGTCTTGAGCGACACCTGCGCGCCGCCCTTGCCGAAGCCGGCCGCTCCGCCCGATCCTTCGAAGGAGAGTGAATACGAATTCGGCGGGTTGAGATCCGAGAGCACGAGCTTGCCGGCGAACTTCGCCTTGACCGGGCCGACCGCGGCGACGATGGAGACCTTGTACTCGTTGTCGGACACCTTTTCGATCGACTCGCAGCCCGCGATGCAGGCCTTCAGCACCTCGGGGTCGTTCAGTCCGCGCCAGACTTCCGCCTGAGGCACGGGGATCAGTTGTTCTCCGGTCATTTCCATGGAAGCGTTCCTCTATGCGGTAAGCGCGGGGCGAAACCGTATTCTATCCCGTGGCGTTCGGTAAAATAGCGCCCATGCGATTCATCCTCTGGGCGGCTGTGCTGGGCGCTGCGGCGTCGCTGTGCGGCGGCGCGTGGGCGCAAGGCTGGCCGGCGAAACCCGTGCGCGTCGTCGTGCCCTTCGCTCCGGGGGGCACCGCGGATACCCTGGGACGTCTGGTAGCGAGCAAGCTCGGCGACACCTTCAAGGAGAACTTCATCGTCGAGAACCGCGGCGGGGCGGGTGGAGTGGTCGGTTCGGAGCTGGTCGCGAAAGCGGCCCCCGACGGCTATACGCTGGTCGTGTCGGGCGTCGCCTCGCATTGCATCGCGCCGGCGATGTCGAAGAGCTTTCCCTTCGATCCGCTGCGCGACTTCACCCACATCGCGCTCTTCGGCGGCCCGCCCGGCGTGCTGGTGATCAATCCTTCGCTTTCCGCGAGAAACCTGAAGGAGTTCATTGCCTACGCCAAGGCCGAGAACGGCAAGCTCGCCTACGGCTCGCCGGGAAACGGCACGCAGGGGCACCTGATCGCCGAGCAGCTGAAGCAGGTGACCGGGATCGAGATGACGCACGTGCCCTACAAGGGAGCGAGCCTCGCCGTATCGGATCTCATCGCCGGCCACGTGACCGTGACCTCGACCACGCTCACCACCGCGGCGACGCAGATCAAGGCGGGCCGGGCGCGCGCGCTCGCGGTGAGCTCGCTCAAGCGCGTGCCCGAATTTCCGGACGTTCCGACTTTCGGCGAGCTGGGCTATCCCGAGCTTTCCGCCTCGATCTGGTTCTCCCTTTCGGGCCCGGCGGGAGTGCCGCCCGAGATCGTGAACCGGCTGAACGCCGAGGTGCGGCGCGTCCTGCAGCTTCCCGATGTGCGGGAGCGGCTCCGCCCCGAGGGCATCGAGCCCGGGGATCTCGATCCACAGCAGTTCACCGCGTTCGTCGCCGCGGAGCTGAAGCGCTGGGCCCCGGTCGTGCGCGCCTCGGGCGCGCAGGCCGACTGAGGAATGTCCCAAGAGGATTCGTCATGCTGACCCAGGAACAAAACGAGCAGCTCACGCGCACCGACCGCGGCACCCTGATGGGCGACCTGTTCCGGCGCTACTGGATTCCGGCGCTGCACGTCTGGGAGATCGCCGAGCGCGACTGCCCCCCGGTGCGGGTGCAAATCATGGGCGAAAAGCTCGTCGCCTTCCGCGACAGCGACGGGCGCATCGGCGTGATCGACGAGTTCTGCGCGCACCGCAGCGTGTCGCTGTGGTTCGGCCGCAACGAGGAGTGCGGCCTGCGCTGCCCGTATCACGGCTGGAAGTACGACGTCACCGGTCAGTGCGTCGACCTGCCCTCGGAGCCCGACGAGTCGGGCATGAAGCGGGGGATCAAGCTCAAGTCATATCCCGCGATCGAGCAGGGCGACGTGATCTGGATCTACATGGGGCCGCCGGAGCTCAAGCCCGCGCCGCCCGAGCTCGAATGGACCCGCGTGTCCTCCGACCGTCGCTTTGTCTCCAAGCGCCTGCAGGAGTCCAACTATCTCCAGGCGATCGAGGGCGGGATCGACTCGAGCCACGTGTCTTTCCTGCACTCGGGCGAGCTCGAGACCGATCCCCTGTTCAAGGGGAGCAAGGCCAACCGCTACAACCTCGAGGATCGCATGCCCCATTTCGAGGTCGTGGATTTCGAGGGCGGCCTGCTGGTCGGCGCTCGGCGCAAGGCCGAGCACGGCAAGTATTACTGGCGCATCACCCCCTGGATCATGCCCTGGCACACCATCATTCCGCCGCGCGCAGGCCACCCGCTCGGCGCGCACGCCTGGGTGCCGATCGACGACGAGCGCTGCTGGGCCTGGAGCATCAACTATCACCCCAACCGCGCTCTTACGCCCGCCGAGCGTAAGGCGATGGAGGAGGGCGCCGGCATCCACGTGAAGTACGTGCCAGGCACTTTCATCCCGCTCGCGAACCGAAGGAACGATTACCTGATCGACCGCGCGATGCAGCGGCGCGGCCGCTCGTACAGCGGCGTCGAGGGCATCGCCATGCAGGACGCCTCGCTTCAGGAATCGATGGGTGCCATCCAGGATCGCACGCGCGAGCACCTGTGCCTGACCGACAAGGGCATCGTCGCGACGCGCAGCCGCCTGCTTCGCGCGGCCAAGGCAAACCGCGAGGGCAAGCCCATTCCAGCGCTCGACCCGGCGCAGCAGCGCGTGCGCAGCTGCGCGATCGAGCTGCCGGTCGGGCAGCCCTACAAGGACGGCGCGAAGCACGGTCTCTTCCCCGCGCTCGACACCGATCCGGTGTCGGTGTAAGAGCTCCTTTCTGTCCAAGCTCCAGCTCTCGCTCGCCTGCTGGGACTACGATCGCACGCGCGCGCTCGCCGACGGCAGCGTGCGCGCGGAGGGCATCGACCTCGTCTACAACAACCTGTTCGTCGAGGAAACGTTCTTCCGCATGCTGCGCAACCGCGAGTTCGATATCGCGGAGATGTCGATGTCCTCTTACTGCGTTTCGCTCGTGCGCGACGACCCGGCCTTCATCGCGATCCCGGTCTTTCCGTCGCGCTTCTTCCGGCATTCGTGCATCTTCGTGTCGGCCGCGAGCGGCATCCGGGAGCCCGCGGACCTCGCTGGCAGGAAGATCGGCGTGCCCGAATACCAGATGACCGCGCCGGTGTGGATACGCGGCATCCTCCAGGACGAGTACGGCGTCGATCCCGCGCGCTGCGAGTACTGGACGGGCGGCGAGGAAGAGCCCGGGCGCGACGAAAAACTCAAGCTCGATCTGCCGTCGAAATTCAGAGTGAAACCCATCGGGCCCCGGCAGACGCTCGCGCACATGATCGCGGACGGAGAGCTCGACGCGATGCACACCGCGCGCGCACCCTCGACCTTCCGCACACAGCCCGCCAGGGTGAAGCGCCTGTTCGAGAATTTCGTCGAGGTCGAGAAGGCGTACTACCGCAAGACGAAGATATTTCCCATCATGCACACCGTCGTGATCCGCCGGGACCTTTACGAGAAAAACCGGTGGATCGCCCAGTCGCTGCTCAAGGCCTTCACGCAGGCACAGCGCAAGACCTACGAATACCTGAACACCAGCATGGCCCTCACCACGATGTTGCCGTGGCAATCCGCGCACGTGGAGGAGGCTCGGGCACTGCTGGGGGAGGACTGGTGGCCGTACGGCCTCGAGCCCAACCGCCACGTGCTGGAGACTTTTCTGCGCTATCACCACGAGCAGGGGCTGTCGACGCGCAGGCTGCAGGCCGAGGAGCTGTTCGCCCCGGAGACCTTGCAGTCCTTCCGGGTCTGATCCCCTCCGCGCCAGTTCGTTCCTGACACTATTGTAAGGAACGGGAGGCAGGTGGTAAGCTCCGCGTCGCTTGAGTTGTACAGCACGCTTCCCAGGTCATCGGGAGCGCGGTTTTCCAACAACGGCAAAAAGGAGAGGACATGATAAAGAAAAAGGTTGCGGTGCTCGTGGCGGCGTCTGCGCTCTCGATTCCGGCGTACGCTGCCGATGACGGCTGGTACTTGGTCGGTTCAGTCGGCCAGACCAAATTCAAGGACGCCAACGATTTCGCTCCGCCTATCACTTTTGACGATACGGACACGGGCTTCAGGCTCGGCGGCGGGTACATGTTCAACAAGAACTTCGGCGTCGAAGGCAGTTACGTCGATCTGGGCAAGGCGAAGGTAAAGAGCCCGGCAGGGATCTCGGGTGACTTTAAGGCGAGCGGTTTTGCTGTGGTTGCGCTCGGAGTTCTCCCCATCAACCCGCAGTGGTCCGTGCACGCCCGCCTCGGCTTGATCGACGCGACCGCCAAGGCAACCGCGTCCGCCGGTGGTCTGTCCGCCAGCGATAGCTCGACGGACGTGAAGACGACCTACGGTGTCGGCGGTGCCTTCCACCTCAACAAGGAATGGAGCATCCACCTCGACTACGACATCTATAGCAAGCTGGGCGACGACAGCACCACGGGCGAGAGCACGGTCAACATGTTCTCCCTCGGCGTCATGTACAAGTTCTGACAGCTACATCCGCCTCGCGAACCCCCTTGGGCTATGCTCAAGGGGGTTTTGTTTTGGGCGGCTTGCTGAGCGGTCGCGGACGTCAACGGCGGGCGGCATCGTACGTTTCTTCCCAGACTCCGCTGGAGAAGAAGAATTGTTTCCAATTGTTTCGGCGGAATTGAATTGACCTTTCGCTACGGAGACACGACGATGAATTCGCAAACGGGTTTCGCAGGTCGAGGATTCGTTCGGATATTCAAAAGCGTCCTTTTCGCCGCCCTCGTGGCCATGGGCGTCGCGTCCTGCGGCAAGAGCACGAACGGGGAGACGGGCACGGTGAGCATCGGGCTGACCGACGCCGCGGGCGATTTTCTCAGCTACGCCGTCGACGTCACCTCGCTGACTCTCACCAAGGCTGACGGCACGGTGGTCCAGACCCTGCCGCAGAGAACGCGCATCGACTTCGCCCGGCTCGTCGACCTGACCGAGTTCGTGACCGGCGTGACCATTCCTGCCGGCAAGTACGTGAGCACGACGCTGCAGCTCGACTACCTCACGAATCCCGCAGATATCGAAGTCGACGACGGCAGCGGCAATTCCGTGAAGGTCGCGGCCGGGAACATCAAGGATAGCCAGGGCAACCAGGTGAGGACGCTGTCGATGACGGTGCAGCTCGACAACGCCAGACCGCTCCCGATTGCCCCGTTCATTCCCGCGCTGCTCGATCTCGATTTCAATCTCGCCGCTTCGAACTCGGTCGACATGAGCGCCCCCGCCACGCCGGTCGTTACGGTGAGTCCGCTGCTGGTCGCGGACGTCAACCCTGACGCGCCCAAGCCTCACCGCATCCGCGGCCCGCTCGACAGCGTCGACATCCCGGCGGGCACCTTCACGCTGGTCCTGCGCCCGTTCAATCTCCTGCAGGGTGACCACGGCCGACTGACATTCTCCACCGATTCGAATACGAGTTTCGAGATCGACCAGGTGAGCTACGTGGGCAATGCGGGCCTGCTGGCCCTCGCTGCGAAGACCCGCTTCGCCGCCACCGTGGCGACCGGCACGTTCGACCTTTCCAGCCGTCGTTTCATCGCGACCGAAGTCCTCTCGGGATCGAGCGTCGCTTTTGGCACGGACGACGCCCTGACCGGCAACGTGATCTCCCGCACCAACAACAGCTTCGTGGTCAGGGGCGTCGAGCTCGTGCGCAACAGCGGCACGCTGACTTTCGGGGACACGGTGACCGTAACCGTCGGAATCAACACCAAGGTGTTGAAGGAAGGAGTGGGATTGGCCGCCACCGGCGACATCTCGGTCGGCCAGCGCATCACCGTGCTGGGCGCGCTCGACACGCTGGGAACCAACATGGATGCCACGGGCGGGGCTGAAGCTGAGCTCGTAGCTCTTACGACTGGCCAAAGTCGTCTACGGCGCCCAGCCTGTACGAGAGTGAATGGCCCATGCCGACCTTCCGCAACCTATCGATCCAATGGAAGCTGCTGTGGGTGAGCATGCTGACGAGCGGGACCACCTTGCTGCTCATCGGCACGACGTTCGTGCTCTATGATCGTATGATCTTTCGGGAGGTGATGGTGCACGAGCTCACCGAGCAGGCAGACATTATTGGCATAAATAGTGCCTCGCCCCTGCTGTTCGATGATCCGGATGCCGCTGCAGAAACGCTCGCAACCAATTGCGCTGCCCACACCGCCGCCAACTGCTGCAACGCCGCCCGCAAACTTTTGAAATTCCCATCCCGCTCCGCCGCCAATCGCTCCACCGCCGCCGGCAATTCCCCCAGCGCGCATCCCAGTGAACCCATCACCACCCGCTCCCGCTCGAAATCCTCCGTCGCCGCTTGCTCCGCCCGCCGCCCGCAAACGAACTCCACTCGCCAATCCTGCCGCACCTTGCCGCATCCCCGCACCAGGATCATTCCAATCTGTCCCGTGGACTTCACATG
>Ga0137403_10002224_pt1 | contig 23852 bp, 25 predicted proteins | sample CZOMad2_1_16fung_FD_122057 | JGI IMG/M metagenome (GOLD analysis project Ga0137403, IMG submission 122057) | Vadose zone soil fungal communities from Angelo Coast Range Reserve, California, USA - CZOMad2_1_16fungal (Hybrid Assembly) | ecosystem: Environmental > Terrestrial > Soil > Vadose zone...
GTTCGATGAGAGCCCGTCGGTCGTCAGGGATAAGATATTGCTCCAAGCACTGGACAAACTGGCGTCCACAGTCGTGGTATTGATGATTCTGTTTGCCATTGAACTGGTTGCGAGTTTTAGGCACCGCAGAACTCCCGCACCTTGATCAAGGTGTACGCCAGCAAGTTCATGCCAAAGTGTCGTGGCTGAATATGTTCAAACCGCAGCAGCAGCCGTTTGAATTGATCCTCCCACGCCAAGGTCCGATCGACCCGCGTCCTCAAGGCATGGATGGTTGCATTGAATAACCGTTTGCGTCCTCGCTTGGTGCGCTTGCGGTTGCGGGGATTCTCTGTGATGTGGGGGATCATTCCAGCATTGAACATGCACGTGCGATTGGGCGTGGAATCAAAGCCGGCGTCAAGATTCAGGTAGGCTCCTGTGCGTGTCAGACCCACCGTTTTGGCCACTCGCTTCAAGGCGTTCAGCCCCTCTGGCAGCAGGATCATCTCCGTCTCATGGACGGGAGCTACCGGAAGTGGAGACAGCACATAACCGTTGTGGTCGGTCATAGCGATGACCTTCTCGCCCTTCTGATGTTTGTCGCCAGAATACCCGATGCCGTCGCCCCCTTTTGAGCCACGGTGTTGGTCCCGTCACCGTGCAACACGCGTACATCGAGTCTCTTCTCGTCTGAGAGATGCTCCACACGGGCGATGAACGCTTGCTGAAGCGACCCATCATCAGCCCATGTGGCAAAGGCTCTGTAGACGGTCGTGTAGTGGATGGCTGGTTTGCCATGGGCGTCTTTCGGAATGGGCAAGCACTTCCACGGCATCGCCGTATAGAGGACCCATAAGACGAGGTTAAAGAGACCATGATGGCCCAGTTTGCACTTCGGACCCCGCTTGGGCATCGAGAGGTGCGGGAAGATACATGCATTGAACTCGGGTTCAGACAATTGCACGGGGATCGGCGTTATTTCAGGATTTTTGGCCGTGGTGCTCATGATGTACGGGCCTCATGTGAAGAAGGTTGATTCGCACGGGAGAATCCATATTTCTCCATATACTACAAGTGGTTAGACACAATTTAAAAACTCGCAACCAGTTCATACTCTTCTTGGCACGCTTCCATGCCAAGCCCGGAGGAGAGTCATGCACCCTACGGCTGTATTCTGCCCCAATCTGGCATGCCCTGCCAGAGGTCAAACTGGCCAGGGCAACATCGGCATCCACTTGCGTCAGGAGCAACGGTTCATCTGTACCGAGTGCTGGAAGACCTTCACGACCACAAAAGGCACCGCGTTTTATCGTCTGCGGACTTCGTCGGAGACAGTGACCCGCGTGGTCACTCTGATGGCGCATGGCTGCCCACTGCAGGCCATCGTCGTCGCTTTCGGGTTTGATGAGCGGACCGTAGCAGATTGGTTGCGGCGGGCGGGCGTCCAGAGCCAAGCGGTGCAGGAATAAATGGTCGAGCAACCCCGGGCCCTTGGACAGGTGCAAGCTGACGAGATCCGCGTCAAGAAACAGGGTGGAATCGTGTGGATGGCGCTGGCGATGATGGTCAGCACCCGCTTGTGGCTGGCTGGCGACGTCAGCGAGCCGCGGGACATGACGCTGATTCGGCGTCTGATCGAGCGGGTGCGCACCTGTGCCCTGCAGCACCCGATGCTGTTCTGTACTGATGGGTTGTGCTCCTACATTCGTGCCATTCGGGAGACGTTCCGTGATCCTGTGCAAGCGGGAGCGCTGGGGCGTCCCCGCTTGCGCCCCTGGCGCCATATCTGCCCTGCGCCGGTCGTGAAGCGCTATGCGCAGCGGCGCGTGGTCGAGGTTGAACGCCGTCTCGTGGATGGCACATGGGCGCGCGTTGAGACACTCCGACAGCGCTCGCAAGGCCCAGGTGTCATCAACACCGCCTATATCGAGCGCCTGAACGCGACGTTCCGCGAACGCTTGGCATCGCTGACATGCCGCGGCCGGGCCCTGGCATGACGGATGCCAACATTGCAGCACGGGATGTATCTGATGGGTACGGTCTACAACTTCTGTACGTATCATGACAGTCTATGCCTGGCTGTCCCTGGGGGCGGCAGGGCGGGCGTGAAGCGAACGCCCGCCATGGCAGCTGGGATCACCGATCATTGCTGGACAATACAAGAACCGTTGGTGTTTCCCGTGCCCCCGCCTCGTTGGAGCCCGCCGAAGCGACGTGGTCGTCCCTCACAGGCGTTGCAGCATCTGATAGCGCGGTGGTGTTCGTGACCACGGTTAAGTATGGAGCTACCGCCCGAGTAGCCCATCCCATCACCCCTTTTTTGGCCACGGTGTTGGTCCCATCGCCATGGAGCACGCTGGTGTCGAGGTATTGCTCTGCCGCAAGATGCCTCACACTGGCGATGAACGCCTGCCAGAGCGATCCATCAGCGGCCCATGTGGCAAAGGCTCGGTAGACGGTGGTATCGTGTATGGCTGGCTTGCCCTGGGCGTCTTGTGGCACGGGCAAGCACTTCCACTCCGCAATCAGCTTCACGGCCTGCACCGTGCCCGGTGCATTGAGCGCGACGGTCTTGTTGTCGGCCTCCACGAGCTTCCCGCCGTAGCTCCACATCATATTGATCACGTTATTATCGGTATCCGTGGCCAGCCCCAGGCACATGCCATAGCCGGTCAGTCTGGGTGGCTTCTGCAGCTTTTTGCACACCTCGATGAATTCATCCCAGGTCTTGGGGGGGTCGACCTTGGCGGCCTCGAGAATATCCAGGCGCGTGACCATGGGCCAGGGACTCACCTCGCGCGGGACGCCGTAGGCCTTCCCCTTGTACATAACGGCATTAAGGGAGATCGGGAAGAACTCGCCGCCCTTCTGCTGCCATTGCTCGACGAGGTCAGTGACCTCCAGGAGGTGGCCCTGAGAGCGATAGAGCGCCACCGCGGCATTGCCTTGCTGGGTGACATCCGGCGGGTTCCCCGCCTCCAGTGCCGCGACCATCTTCGGCAGCCATTGTCCGGTGCCAATTTGGGAATACTGGACCTCGTGCTCCTTGAGCCCAGCTTGCTTGGCGTAGGCATAACACTGTTCCTGGAGGAGCTTATCGACCTGCGGCGCCAGAGCGACGGGCATCCACACAATCAATTGCTCGCGCCGCGCCGCGTGGGCGCGGCGCACCACCCACCAGGGCGCGGTCGTCGCCAGCATCGCGGCGGTCCCTCCCTGTCGTAAGATGTCGCGTCGGGTCAGCATCCTCGTCTCCTTTCGCGCGCCTGTGGACGTCCGGATCGTGCAGGCGGCGATTGCGTCCATCATCCGTGATCTCCTCCTGCAGGGCTTCGGCTGTGACGTGCAGCACACAAACCGGGCCAGAAGATTGTTTACATCAGTGGGGAATAAAGCTGGCTCGTTTGCTAACCGTTTGAATAGATGACGGAAACCCTCAAGCAAGGCGTATCCAGAGGAAGACCTCATGTTCTCAATTCCGCTTGGCAGTTGCCGTTATCTGAGGTGGCAAGCGATTCGCGAGCCGGCTTAACTCCCCAAATAGGTAAAGGAAGTCGTGGCCATGTTTGTCCCTACGCATGAATTGCTCCTGTACCCCGAGAGTCGTGTCCTAGGGGCCTATGACGGCCCTATTGAGTCCTGTAGTATACTTTTACTATTAATACATATCAAAATATATCTATATAAGTTAATTAAAGGCAGTCATGGAACATAAGTGTAATAGGGTTAGCTGTGATGTGCACTTATTCCGTCCGACCGCTTCGTCATGCCGCTCGACGCCATGTAATGACCCGGCTCCCGCCCTTGCTCAGGGGCCTGGCGCTCCGCGTGTGAGGGCTGGCCCTATTCCACCAACACAGGGCAGCACCAGCAGGACACACGTCGAAGATGTCTACCGATGTGGCTCGAGTGGCGATACAAGGATCATGGGTGCATGACGGCCCGAAATCGGGCGGACTCCGCTGGTCCACGCTGATCACATCCACGATGACTGGCGACCACGCTGCCAGTCCCAACGCGGTGACGCTCAGCCGGGAAAGGAACGTGGCATCACGCTGTGGGGTCCCCCGTAACCCGCTCGCGACGGTTTGTCTTCGGCACCGCTGAAGCAGCCATCTCATCTGTGCAGCCAAGGCCTGCACACCTCGGGTGAGATCGGAGGCCACGCCACGGGCGATGAGGTCCCACGCGTGATGGCGAACGAACGTACGCCAGCGCTGGGACGTCGCGCGTTGGCCTGGAGCAGGGTGCAGATGCTTGGGTGTATACTTGTGCACGGTGCGCGGCGAGACCCGCAGGCCGAGCTTGAGCCACAATTCGTTGGCCATGCATTGCTGACCCCACGTGGCGTTGTCCCGCGCCATCCGGCGAATGAGCGCTTGCAGCTCTGGTGGGATCGCTTGCCGTCCAGGCTTGGACGGCAAGCGCCAGAACAGCCGCAATCCTTGGCGACGCCAGCGGGAAAAGGTCTTCGGTTGTACCACGGTTAGGGCTTGGTGCCAATCGAACCAATGGGACAGCCAGACAAGGGTGAAACGGGTCGCGTTCGTGGCACACTTCGGTTTGATAGGATGTTCCTGGTACAGCGCCAACTGTTTGCGCAGAAAGAGATTTTCGGCCACGAGGGAGGTCCGTGAGCGTAGGCAGAGCCGCAGGAAGCAGATGGCATCAACGCCAAGCGTGAGCAGGGTGGATACGACTGGGAGCAGATGTTGGCTCAGACGTGGGAGACTCGGCATGGTTGTCGCGCTCCTCAGCGTCGTGAAGTGTCACCATGTCTATTGTCGCTGCTCCTGGCGACGATGTCCAGTGCTGTGTGACCCGCATACGTTCAACTAATGACGTCGTGTGGTTGATCTGCTAAGTGTACGAATCATCGAGCGATCCTATTTTTGCGCAGGACAGGAGGAGACTAGTGACGTGGACCGCATAGACACGGCTCAGGCGATCGCCATCATTTCCATCAATGGTGAGTCCGACCCGCTTGGCGTGGAGATAGCATGAATGCGCAGCACACCTATGGCAATACATGCCGCTCTTCAAACCATTTCCTGAGGACCGTCTCTTTATGCACCTCGAGCTGACGCTTCGTGCTCAATCCCAAGTCAGGATTTACCTTGGCTTGAGCTTCCTGTTCTATCCGTTCCCAATCTTCCGGATTCAATTCGGTCTGGAACACCTCAAATCGCAGGTGCTGTTCTCGCTCCTTGAGTTCCCGGAGTGTCGCCAGCTCTGCTTCGAGCTGACGATTGCGCATCTCTTGGGCTCGAACCCGGCGGCTTTTGTAGCCCTCTGGCGGATTGATATAGCCAGCTTTCAATTGTGCAAAGAGAAATCCATGCGCGTTGTGGATCGGCTTGCCGTGTCCCTCCTTAGAAGCCGCAATACATGCGTTTGCCATGTCGAGGAACTCCTGAAGTTCCTGCGTAGTATCAAACCGGTTGAGGTATGCGGTCAGCGATCGAGGGTTTAAATCTTGGAAACTGCCTTCGAGGACTAAATCTTGTAGTAATTCCTTTTTAAGACTGCCACTGCTAGGCTGGTGGTCAGGGTGATCCAATGGGTGATTCATAGGATTTTCCATTCGGCTACTTAATAGAAGTTTCATTGGATGATCCATTGGGTGAGATAGGTCCTCGACCTGTGGGTCGAGATGAAGGGTACCCTCAAGAGTTTCCGTGAACAAGAGCGCATGATAATCGATCTGCTGGAGCTTTTTTGTAAGTCGGCTCTTATCCCCGCGGAGAACAATTGGCCGTTCGAGAACCTTCGCGGTGAATCCGATCCTACCGCCGCAATTGCGGCGGCCGCCATAAATAATGACCTGTTCCTCACGGAGCTTTTTGAGACAACTCTTCAGCGTATGCTCGGAAATTGCCGTCTCCCGGGCAATCCTGCTGAGACTAGTCGTCTCACCACCAATTCTTTGAAGGCAAAAATACAAAATGGCCTGGTTTTCGGTCAGGAGAACAGGGTGGTCTGGTCCGCCGCGGTTGGCCGCTCCATGAGAAGCCTCAATAGATGATTCATTCGATGATTCAGGAGATTGTTGAATAGATATGTCATTAGGTGAGTCATCAGGGGAATAATGAGATATATCAATTGGTGATCGAATGGGTGGGTCCAGTGGGCGGGTACTTGCTCCATCACTTGACTCACCTGATGGATCACCTAATGGCTCGCCCGGATGAAAATCAGTGGGAACAGACTGGTAGGACTGGCTAGAGGTTACGTCGCGAATCTTTTCTTGGACCTCTCTGAGCCGATCATCGCTGAAGGCGCCATAACTCTCTATCAATCGCAGCCGCTGACGCTTGCGTGGTCTTTCTTCGCCGCCCTCAGCCTCAACCTTATCTATTGGCATGAGCCAACCCCTTCTAAGGCTCGTGCTCATCGTTCAAAGAGAAAATCCCTAGCAGCTCTTTCGCCAGCGCTCGATACGCTTTCGCCCCAAGGGTAGTCGGGTCATAGCGAATAATGGTTTTACGCTCATTCTCCGCCCGCTGGAACGCTGCGTTGACTGGAATCATGGTCTCGAACACCTGGTCGCGGTTGAAGTGCTTCCTCAGCTGGTCGATCGTGACCTTGGTCATGGCAGTGCGCCGGTCGACTTGATTGATCAGGAGACGGAGAAACCGAAGATCAGGATTACCGTTTTTACGGATGTCGTTGATGAGATCGACCGCCCTGAGCAAACCCTCGATTGAGAATGCCGATCCGGCCCAGATGGGCACGATGACAGAGTCCGCTGCGTGCATCGCGCTGACCACGAAGAATCCCATGTTGGGGGGGCAATCAATGAGAATAAAGTCGTACTGCACCCGGGCGTATGCCCCTATTTTATTACGGATAATCTTGAAGCTATCGGGCAGGGATTTGAGCAGGGGCGGTTCAAGCGCACTGGTATCGTTGGTATTCGGCAGGCAAAAGAGCTTCTCATATTCGGTAGCATAGATGCATTGGCCGACATCGATATTCCCCTCGGCAAAGATCTCATAGAGGGTATTCCCTCCTGGATCTTTTGGGAGCAGAAGGCTGGTGGCATTACATTGGGAGTCAATGTCGACGACTAGCACTCGCTGCTCGCGTCGGGTCAGCGCGTGAGCGAGATTCACAGCTACGGTGGTTTTTCCTACACCACCCTTGTTATTGACAATGGCGATGATCTTCCCCTGCATGCTCCCTTCCTCCAAGGTATCTAGCCTAGTTGATGCCTGCAGATTAGCCTAGAAAACCTAGAACAGTCAAGAAAAAATATATGCACATGGGATGAAACTATTCTGTATTCATGGGCGGTTCATTGGGGCAGCTGCACTCATAATAACCTCGACGAAAGGCAACCGAGTCGCCGGCCTTGGTGGTAAGTCAGGTGGAAGGAAAGGATGCTGATCGGTTCCCAGGCATTCAGCCTCGCTCTCCAATAGACAGGAGAGCGAAATCCGCCAAACACCCTTGGGTAGAAGAGCCCGCTCTCTCAGATTCAGCGTCCATAAACTCTCATCGCGGGTATGCGGACACCCGTTTGCTAAGGCTTACCAAGCCTGGCTTCCATTGGTCAGGAGGGTGCAGACAGCTCAGACTATCTATCCTAATGACAACAATCCGATAGAGTAGTCCACTTGGGGCCAGCGATCCCGGCATTGGACGCAGCCGTCCTCTATCAACGCCCGCCATGATAGCCTAAAATGCTGGGATTTCTTACACTTTCGGCACTGATGGTCAAGTGCCTCAGGTATCGGAGGTCCTGGTGCAGTTCATCGGCGTTACAGTGTTTTCGCACACATCCTTGGACGTTCACCTACTCGACACTCATCAAGCCGGTACCAGACGACTCGACGCCTGTCGCCCGTGTCGCCTTCAATAGCCACCGTTATCTGCAGAGTGTTGGGCAACCGGACGAGCTGTTCACGGATAATGCCCTTCGCATGCTATTCCCCTCACACAGATAATTGGCCCGGCCTCTCGGCGTAGGGCACTCGTCACGCTCTGGTCATGCGCAGGACGATTCTCGCATCGGCTCAGCGAAGTCGTGGTAAAAATCCGAGCTGTGATCTCATGCACATGCAACACAGGCTCCACGGCCTACCAGTGGATACATTAGGTGGTTCAATCGGTGATTGAATCGATGAGCAAATCGGTTAGTCAATCGGCACACCGATTGACTAACCGATTGAAATACCGATTCACTCATCGTATAGGATATCTGATGCTTCATCTAATAAACCACCGGATGAAGCACCTAATCATCCATTCTTTGATACCTCTAATCGATCATCTATTCGATCACCGCTTCACTCACCGACTGAATTCTCAGCTATATGCACGGAAACTCGAGCCGGACGTGAAACAGTCTTCCTGAGGGAAAACCAGGCCATCTTTTGGCCTGGTCCCGAGTCGGAACTGAATCAAGCGGGGGAGTCCGCTACCCGAGCAAATCCTCAAAAACTGCCCCAAGCAGTTGCGGTGAGAGAGGTCAATCATCTATGGCCGGCGATGCCGCCGCGGCGAGAGGATAGGCTATACCGCTAGGACCAGCGGGCGGCAGCCCATCTTATAAGATAACAGTGGTAGGTTAGCAAGCAACCTCAAACAGTTTAACTGAGGCCTTGCTCCTTGCTGAAACCCTAGAAGACGCCGGAGACACCGATCCACGTGCGCAAGAACTAGATAACCGATTGGATCACAGCATGGATCATACGTTAGTTCATCTATTAGTTCATCTAACGGATAACCTGATCGGTTGCACAAAATATGCTTTCTCCTGTAGTAGTAGTAGTAATATATAAGAACAACTACAATGATTCTGCCAGAGCACACGCCATCTTATCTCAACAGCGCTAGACGTGTACACTCTGTTCTAACGCTATGGCGTATGGTCAAAAAACTCATGCGGCCTTTCGTTCGTAGTATTTGAGCGACCTACCAAGTCGTTCACGACACTGAATCGAACCTTCACGCGCTGGGTCTTGGTTGGCCGTAGGAAAGAGCCGCACATTGCCTGGCCTTGATGATTGCGCTCGTGATCAACATGTTCCACATACGGCGTCAGTGCATGCCGGAGCGATGCCTCCCCAAACAGGATGAGCCGCGACAGGCACTCGTCCTGGACCGATCAGACGCACCGCTCCGCGTAGGCGTTCAGATTCGGCGACCGTGGCGGCCACGGTACCTACGTCACACCTGCCGCGTCAATGAGTTGTTGAAAGGTGGGGCCGTATGTCCCGTCCCGGTCATGCATGAGATAGTGGCCGGGTGGCAGGAAGCCCCACGCCTCCATCGTCAGGTGACGTGCCACCTACACCATCCACACCTCATGGGGATGGGGTGTAACGCCGGTCACATGGACTTTCCGACTGCCAAGGTGGATGAAAAACAGCACGTCATACGTCACGAGCCCACCGAGCGTCCAGACCTCGGCGGTGCAGAAGTCGGTGGCCACCAGCACGTCCATATGCGTGCGGATGAACTCCTGCCACGTGGTGGTGGTCTGGCGCTCGGGAGCTGGCGCGATGCCATGACGCGTGAGGATGGTGCCCACGGTCCGGTCACTGACCGTATAGCCCAGGTTCGCCAGGGCGCCGACCATGGGATCATCGCCCCACAAGCGATTCTCCTGGGCCAGGCGTACCACCAAGGCCTTTCGCTCTGCATCAATTTTCGGGCGTCCAAGCGCCTTGCGCCGCTGGGAACCATCGAACTTCTGGGCCACCAACTGACGGTGCCATGAGGAATGGGTTTCGGGCGAGACCCCGCGTGGCAGACGTCGGCATCTTGACGTGCAACGACCGAAGGCACCGCGGTGACGACCAGAGCCGCCACGCGCGCCAGAGATGGGCTCATCGAACGGGTATCCCTTCCCTCAGCGGTCGCGCCACGAACCGACCACCCACGAGGGGTGCTCCGTTCGCCGCGCGAGTGATGGAGGCGGCCGGCGAAGCTCTGCTTCCCCCGCCGCCTCTGCGCAGCACCCCACTCAGTGCCCGGACCCCACCTCTCCTGCAGCGGAGGTTATCCGTACCGGCAAGGGTCGCGTCAGGCGGATCGGCCCTCACGCCGCAAACCACCCCAGCCCCCCACCCCAGCGGTACGGGCGCCGCTCTCACAGGGACCATGAGCCGCGCCCGAGGATCACGGGTCCCCATGAGCGGGTCGTCGGCCCTCCTGCCCACCGCACACGACCCGTCAGGCGTCCAGGCCGACCACCCTCTCAAGCTCTCCCCAGCGGAACACCTCTGGATCACCATGTCATGGGGAACCGGCGTGAACGGTCCCGCGTCGGTGGCCGGACGGGACGATGCAGCGGTCACGCCAGGCCCTCGGTGTCGTTCATGCGTGGACCCGCGTGAGGGGTGAGCCACCGGTTAATGATGGTCCGTCTGGGGGCTTGTCACATGCCCACTGCCGCCGCCCGCCGGTCGGGGCATGGCTTGATGTGGAGTGTGTCCCCCCTGCCCCCCAGGCGTTGGGTGAGGGGGCAGGGGGGACACACAGGGTTTTTTGAAGGCAGGGCCTTTTGCATCGGGGAAGGGGGCCATCGTGCCGCCCCCAGGTTGCCTGTGGGCCATACGAAAGGAGGAACCCTCATGAGCGAGCTGATCATCACCAACGATGCCCGACAACTAGTCATCACCCGCCAGGCGTGCATCAACAGCGCCGTTTCGGTCTTCAGCCTGCTGCATGGCCGACCGGCCAAGTCCTCCATTGAGGAGGTGTTGCAGCTGGCGGAGCGGCTGGAGGCCTGGGCGTGGCGGGGACTGCTGCCGGACGCCGCCCAGGCGCAGGCGCCTGAGGCCTCCTCAGCCCAGGACTCGCCGCCCGAAACGCCGAAGGCGGCGCAGACCGCTGGGTCTGAGCACGGATCAGGTCAGGTCGCGAGCGCGAAGCAGCGGCAAGCGCTGTATGTCATCGGCCAGCGCCGGGGTCTGGACCGTGCCGTCGTCCAGGCCAGGGTGCAGCAGCAACTGGGGAAGACCGTCGAGGCCCTGACCAGCCGTGAGGCCTCGGGCTTCATCAGCCAGTGGCTCGACCAGTAACCCATCAGAGGCCGGGGAGCCATCGCTCCTCGGTCAAGCTCAGGGGTGGCGCGTCGGCGTCGCCCCGCGTCGGAAAGGGGAACGCATGTCCACGTATGATCGCATCACCGCACGCATTCTGCAGACACTCGAGCATGGCATCGTGCCCTGGCATCAACCTTGGCAGGAGAGTATCCCCCGTAATCTCGTCTCGGGCCGGCCGTATCGCGGCATCAATGTCTGGTTGACGGTCAGTGCCGGGTTTGGCTCAGCGTACTGGCTCACCTTCCACCAGGCACACGGCTTGGGTGGCAGTATCCAGAAAGGTGCCAAGGGGACACCGGTCGTCTTCTGGAAGTGGTACGGTGCCGAAGACGAAGCGGAAGAGACTGACCCCCGGCGGGTGCCTCTGGTGCGTGTCCACACCGTCTTCAACCTGGAACAGACCACAGGGATTGAGACGCCTGTGGACTCGGGCAGGCCGGTGTTTCAGCCGATCGAACACTGTGAAGGTTTAGTGGCCAGTATGCCCCAGCGGCCGAGCATTTACCACGGCGACGCCCGCGCCTGCTATCGTCCCTTGGTCGACGTCATCTACATGCCGCACCCAGCAGGGTTTGACGGGGTTGAAGCGTATTACTCTACGCTCTTTCATGAGTTGACCCATAGCACCGGGCATGCCAGCCGATTGAACCGCACCACGCTCACCGACCTCTGCCCCTTCGGGAGCACGAATTACTCGAAGGAAGAGCTGGTGGCCAAGATGGGCGCCGCGTTCCTGTGTGGCGTCTGTGGCATTGAGAACCGGACGGTAGACCACAGCGCAGCCTATCTCGCGTCATGGTTACGGGTCTTGGCACAAGATACCCGGATGGTCATCCGTGCGGCCGCCCAGGCGCAACGGGCTGCGGACTATATCCAAGGCGTGGTCCCCACTGAGCAGAACGCCTGATGAGCAGGCTCAGGCAGATGGAGGCCGCTCCTGGCATGCCCCGAGGGGCTGTGCCACGCGGCCTCGTCGAGGAAGACACCATGAAACCGCGCCGATTGACGCACACCATTCGCCAGATGGAGCAGATCTGTCCCAGGTGCTGGGCTGTCTCGACGCAGACGGAGGACGGGCATCGGTTCACCGCCTTCGGTGTCACGCGTCAGCAGGCCATCTATCGTGTCTACCAGAAAGCCAAAGCGTACGGCCGGTATACCTATCCGACAGCCGCAGGACATGACAGGAAAGATGCGGTGAAGACGCCGCACGACCACGTATGCCGCGTGCGAGACGGCGGCGGCGAGCCCACGACAGCCACAATCGAGCGGTCATCGACCGCTGTCGAGATCGTTCAGGCATCCCGGGGCGACTCCGAGCCGGGCCCTGAGGACACGGTGATCACCCTGTGGCTGGCGGACGCTGGCGAATGGCTCGGCCTGGACGTCCTTGACCACCTCATCGTCGGCAAGGGGCTCGACCGCGTCCACCCCCATAACCTGCCCTCGTAGAGGAGAGACGACGTGGCCCACCGCCTCGTGACGTTCGTCCAAGATGGCTCGCGCGCCTCTCACCAGCTCTGTGCGGCGTCTGTCACGCTGAGCCGAGCGGCGATGACTGGTGACATGTGGAGCGATGAATCCCTCCCGCCAGAGCTCTGCTGCGCGGCGTGCGGCCACGCCATCGGCCTAGCCGCTGCAGTCATCCTCGGACGCGGCTGAGCCTCCCAGAGGGACGTGAAGGCACGTCGCAGAGACCGGTGTTGATCGCCCTCAGGTGACGGCGCTGTCACCCATGGAACGCCGCACGGGCTGACAGCGGTGGCGGCCGGCCACGACCACCCCGACGGGTGCTCCTGGCCGGCTGCGATGGGAGCCGCCGCCGCTCCATGGCCGACTGGCCCTCCGCGTCGTCCGCGGCATCATCCCCCCTGCCGTGGTCCTCCGCACCGCTCCGGAACGCCCCCCAGGGGCTCCACGGCGTGGCCTCACGACCGCCCACAGAGATGCGGATGTCCCGATCCCTGTGGGCATGCGGCCCCCCGACACACGGGGGTCCCGACCTCGCAGCTGGTTCTCTAGCGGTTCCCGAGCAGATAGACGGAATCAACCCATCGTGTTCCTTGATGGGCAGGCGCTTCCCATGCTTATGCACCCGACATCCAAGTGAAAGCCGCTCGAGAGTCGCTCGGCGAAACCCACGCCGGGCGGCACATCGAAGCACTGGCCCGCTTGTGGCCCTGCGGGCAATCCATCGGGGTACCACACTCGGTTCGATCGCCATGGTTCCTTGGCGCGTGCGTGCGGGTCTGATCGGTCCCTGAGATCCCACGGGAGACCCGCGAGGCGTCATCGAGGGGGACACACGCGGCCACCGCCCCGGCCTCAGCGTCCTTTGCGAGCCAGGCCGCGATGACGGTTTGAGCCCGGAGGATCTCGCCAGATGGTTGACGATCGCCGGAGCCCTCTGCGCCGCCGTGGCCGACGACCCGCACGCGAGGGTCATGCGACTGACGTGGAAGGCTCACCAGGGTCGGTTGGCCGCCGCCTGGCAGCACTACCGGGAGCTCCCGCTGCGTGGTGGGGGGCCGTCCCGCACCTGCAGGACGGCCCCCGCATCGGGGCCACCGCGCTGACGGGGGTAGGCCGCCGGCGCGGTGTCGACCACCCCGGCGACCGCCGCCCCCACGGGGGCACTCAGGAGAATCTGCCCGGGCGGGGCCGCGTCGCACAGCCCCTCAGCCTGATCCATGACCGGCCCGAGCGCGGCATAGTCCACCCGCCCGGCGCAGCTGAGGAGCCCGAGGGTGGCCTCGCCCTGGGTAATGCCCATGCCCAGATCCAACGCCGCGTGCTGGGCCTGCCAGCGGTCGCGCACCGGCGCCAGGTGGTCCCGCACCGCGACGGCCATGCGCACGGCCTGCACCGCCGGATCGCGACAGGGCAGTGGGGCATTGAAGACCACCCGCACGCGTGCGCCGGCGAACTGCTCCAAGGTCCTCTCCCACTGCACAATCTGTGGACTGAGGACCTGGTGGTAATCCCGGAGGACGTCGACCACCCGCTCGGGGGCCGCGGTCGCGGCAAAGGCCGGGAACCCCTGGACAGCACAACAGACGACCGTAACCTCCCGGCGCGGTCTTGGCCGAGACCATGAGGATGGGCAGGGACGGCAAGGCCGCCGCCGCTTTGAGCTGGCGACAGACCGCGAGGCCGTCCATGGTGGGCAGCATGACATCGAGCAGCACGAGGTCGGGCTGCCGGGTCATGGCGAGGGCCAGGGCCTCGTCACCCGTATGCGCGGTCAGGATCTCGTAGCCGTGCACGGCCAGGCGGCTGCAGAGGATATCGACGTTCATCGGCTGATCATCCACGACGAGGAGACAGGGTGGGGTGTGCATCGGGAACCTCCGGCACGGGCCACGGGTGGCACCTACGCGAGATAGGTGCGGATGGTCGCCAGCAGCGTGTATGGCGTGAAGGGTTTGGCGACGTAGCCATCACAACCGGCCTGAAACGCCTTGACGTCGTCCCCACTCAGAGCGTACGACGTCACCGCGATGATCGGGATGTGCCCAAGCGCGGGGTGGGCTTTGATGCGTCGTGTCGTTTCGTAGCCGTCCAGGCCAGGCAGGTGGAGATCCATGAGAATGAGGTCCGGGCCGTGCGTGGCCGCGGCGCACACGCCCTGGGGTCCGGTCGTGGCCTCGATGATCTCATAGCCCATGCTCGTGAGCAGGTCCCGCTGGATCTCCCGACTGTCCACGTTATCCTCGATCACCAGGATCTGTTGCGCCATACCGCCTCCTCTGGATGTTCGTCAGCGTATGTGCGACCGACGCCCCACCACTCCCATGACCCCGGCCGTGACCACGGTCCACCACTAAATCGGTCCACAAAAGATTGGCACAGCGGGGTGCTCCTGTGATACATCGACCATGACCACACCTCCGCGTATCGAGGAGACCTCGCCATGCCGAAGACCACTTGCGTTGAGATTCCCCAGGAGGAGCCAGCTCAGATGCTGGCCGCGCTGCAGCGCGCACGGTACGGCTACCGGCTGGCCCTCCATATCTTGCGGTGGTGTACCGCGGGACGCCATCCGACCGAGATGGCCGCGGTCCTGTGTGGCTCGCGTTCCAGGGTGTCTCGGACCGTGCGCGCGTATCAGGCAGGCACCTTGGGCCTGGAGCCCGACGAGGACGGTCGGCTCAGCCCGCCCCGCCGCACGACGGTGCTGGTGCCGACCGTGCGGCGGTCTCTCATGGCGCTGCTGCAAGCACCCCCTCGGGCCTATGGCTGGTGCCGCACGCGCTGGAGCTGTGCCACGCTGGCCCTGACGCTGCAGACCACGCGCGGGCTCACGGTCTCGGCCGAGACCATGCGCCGCTGGGTGCACGCGGTCGGCTGGGTGTGGAAGCGCGCCAAGCTGGTCGCCACAGACGATGATCCCCAGCGGGTCGACCGGCTGGCCCGCATCCGGTTGGTGTGCGAGCCGCTCAAGCGGTCTGAGGCCCTGGTGTTGGCGGATGAGCTGGCTATGCACCTGGTGCCCACAGTGGGGTACGCCTGGATGCCCACAGGCACCCCAGTGGAGGGCATGACGCCTGGCCAGCACGAGAAGCATGACGTGGCCGGAGCCCTGGACCCGACCACCGGGACGCTGCACGATGCCCTGGGGCCCCGGAACACCAACGCGCTGTTCCGCGAGCGGCTCACCGTGCTCAATGCGCGCTATCCGGCTGACCGGTATACGCGGCTCTCCGTGGTGGTCGATACCTATCAGATCCATCAAGCCAAACCGGTGGAGCAATGGCTGGCCGCCCCTCCGCGGGTGCCGCGGCTCTTGTGGCCGACCGATGGTCCCCGCGCGAACCCCATGGAGCGCGCGTGCGGCGCTGTGTATGACGGCTGCACGCGGAACCATCAGCGGAAACGCCTCCCCGATCTGGTGGTCGACGTGGAGGACCATCTGCACCTGAATGGCCCCTGGAAATACAAGCGGTCAGACCTCTACTTTGAGCCGGCGGTCACCACAGCGGTGGAGAACATCGCGGCCGAGGACCACGCAAAAGTTGCCGCCTGAGTGTACCAATCTCGTGTGGATCGATTTAGGCACGCCGACGGTGCATCACTCGACAGCCGCCGCGAAGAGGGACGCGAGTCTTGCCGCACCCGCTCGGTCCACGGCTGGATCGTGGCCTGTCAGCGCGTCGTGACGGTCTCCAACCTCGCGACACGCGCGTCACGCACGCGGATGGACTGCGACGCCTCGCCGGGTGTACGCCTCTCGGCCGCTGCTGGCCATGCCTGCGTGGGAGCCATGGCCGCAGCATCGTCCAGGAGCGTGACGCCGGCGCGCACGTCGTGCGGACCTGACCGATGTGTACGGTTACGGACGCTCGACCCGCGTCGGGACCGTGAACCAGAACGTCGCGCCCTATCCCGGACGTGACTGGACCCTGATGCGGCCCCCATGCCGCTCGATAATTTGCCTGGCGATCGCCAGGCCCAGGCCTGTCCCCTGCTGGGGGCGAGTGCTGGCCTGGTCCACCTGCTGGAAGGCCTCAAAAATGCGCTCCTGATCCTCGGCGGCAATCCCGGGGCCCGTGTCGCGCACGACGAGAGTGAACGTGTCGTCGGACGCGGAGACGTCGATGCCCACCTCACCCACGTCGGTGAAGGCGATGGCATTCCCGACGAGATTGAAGAGCACCTGCGTCAGGCGCGGCGCATCTCCTATGCCGCGCGGCAGGTCCGCCGGCATCGTCACCGTGAGCCGCAGCTGCTTCGCGGCGGCCAGAGGCTCGACCGTCGTGACCACCGTCGACACGACGTCCGGCATCGCGTACTCGGTGAGGGACAGCACCAGACGGCCCGATTCCATGCGGGAGAGATCCAGCACCGCGTTAATCAGCTGGAGGAGATGCTGCCCACTCTGATACACTCGTTGCAGCTTCTCGGCAATGAGGGGCGGGATCTCCCCATAAATCCGGTCGAGGATGAGTTGGGTATAGCCCAGGATGGCATGGAGCGTGGTGCGGAGTTCATGGCTCATCTGGGCCAGGAACTGCGACTTGTGCTGGTTCGCCCGCTCCAGATCCCGCGTGCGCGCCGCGACTTTGGCTTCCAGGTCGGCGTAGGACGCCTGCAGTTGCACCGCCATCTGATTGAAGGCCTCGGCGAGCGCTTCGAGTTCATCCCCGGTCCGGACGTCCAGACGGTAGTGCAGCGCACCCGACCCAATCTGTGCCGCGCCCTGGCGCAGCACTTCCACCGGGCGCACGACCCGGCGGTGCATCTGGAGCCGCACCAGCCCTCCCAGGCCGAGCCCTAGCAGGAACAACACGGCCGTCCGGAGGAGTGAACGATACAATGGTGCATAAGCCTCACGCACCGACCGCTCGACGATCACCGCCCACCCCACGAGGGGAATGGCCGCCGATGTGGTCAACACGGCTTCCCCATGTAGATTAGTCGGCGTCACGGGACCCGGCACACCTGCCAGGGCGGCCTGCACCTGACCCAGATGCGCGAGGTGCCGCTGTTGCAGCACGAGACTCAGGTCGGGATGCGCGATGAGATCACCGGTCCGCGAGACGACATACGCGTACCCCGTCTGGCCCACCGTGATGCGGGTAATCACTTCCCAGATGGCGGTCAGGTTCACCTCAGCCATGAGGACACCGATCACCTCGCCCGTCACCCGTGCGATCGGGACCGCCACGCGCATATAGGGCTCAGACTGGCGGACGAAGTACACGGGACCGAAACACGTGGTGCCCGCCTGCGCCTAGATATACGCTGCGTCCTCCGCACGGTCCGCCAGATCCTCGGGCAGGACCATCTGTTCCCGCGACACTTTGAGTCGCTCGCGTCCCGTGGTGTCCAGGGCCGCGGCGTGCGTGACGGCGGGAGCCATGCGCAGCAGCGTGAACAGCTCGAACCGATAGGCATCCGTGATCCCGGCCGTGATGGTGTCAGGGGTGTGGGTCGCCGCCTGGAGCCGCTGGTGGATCTCCGTGAGAAACTGCTGGACCTGCACGGCGGCGCGGTACGCGATCTCCTGCTGCACGGCGCGCAGGCCCTCGACACTCTCACGGTAGCGGAAGACGAGCTCGACCACACTGCTACTCAGCAGTCCGCCACTCATCAAGAGGAACGCCATCAGAAACGTGCGTCGCAACAGTCGGCCCTCGCCCCTGGTCTGGGGTCTCGAAGACGCGCACGGGCCTCGACGCACGCGGCACGGCAGGCTCCCCACGCCCCAGCCCCCAAGACGTGCCCGGTCGGCGCACCACCTGACCATCCTGGAGGACATGCGCCACCCTCGTTGGTGCGATAGGCCTGAGAGCGGACCTGTCACGTATACGCGAGCGCGATATGGGTTTCCTGCGGAATCACGAGGCCCTCGGGATGCCGATACCGTTGGAGCGCCTCACCAATGTCCCTGAGTAGTGCCGTGCGCACCTCCTCGGCTAAGGCCGCTACGGTCTGGGCCATGGGAGTGCTGGCCAGATACCCTGGAATGGAGGCTTCCGGTGGCAACATCCGGCGGTGCAACACCTTTACCTGGATCTCCACCCCACGAAAGCCTGCGTCCGCGATGAGGGTCCGTAAGGCCTGCGCATCGCCGTGCGTAAAGGGTGTACGGATGCTGGCCGCGGCCTCGGCACTGACATAGCGGGCGAGTCCGGTGGCCACCGCCTGATTAAATGGATTATGCTCGATGCTGCGCCAGACGCTGAGGGCGACACGACCTCCGGGCCTCAAGACACGATACATTTCCCGCAGCGCTCGGGGTTGATCAGGGAAGAATTGGAGGCCCTGCTGGCACAGCACCACATGGTAGCTCTCATCGTCGCACGGGAGTGCCCCGGCATCCCCCTCGCGCCAGTCGACTGCCGCCCCTGACGTGGGGGTATGCGCTCGGGCGACCTCCAGCATGCCGGGATTCAGGTCGACGCCTGTCACCAGGCCTATCCTGCCGATCTGCTGTGCCGCGAGGCGCGCCACAATACCCGTGCCACAGGCCACATCAAGCACCCGCTCCCCCATCCGGAGGGGAATCGTCGCTAGCAAGAGTTCCGCAAGCGGCTGAAATAGACTAGGCACCTGATAACGCTCATACTGTGCTGGACCACTGCCTGCGAGCTGCCACGACTCCTGCTGACGCATCAGCATGCCTCCCGAGACGGGTGAGGGGGATGACCCGACCTCCTGGGGTGAGGAACATCTGGGGCAGCGCGGGTGTGGCGTGTCGCCCCCACGCGCTGCCACGCCGCGTGGCGTGCTATTGAACGATCTGGTCGGCCTGATGGAGAACGTCCGGAACAATCGTCAGCCCGAGGGCTGCAGCCGTCTTCAGATTAATCGTGAACTGGATCTTGGCGTTGACCTCCACGGGAATCTGTGACGGATGCGTGCCGCGGAGAATCTTGGCGACGAGGCGTGCCGCCTGCCGACCCGAGACATAGGTGTTCGACCCAAAACTGGCGAGAGCCCCTCGCTCCATCCAGTACACGTTGGTCACGAACATGGTCGGGATCCGCTGCTCGGTGGCCGCCTGGAGGATGAGGCCAGGAATATTGAGGGCGCAGCAGCGCGGCGCCATGATGCCATCGACCTGACGCTGTCGGACCTGCGATAGCAGGCTCTGCACGTGCGCCGTGGTGCGGACCACCTGTTCCTCCAACGTAATGCCCAAGTGACGGGCCGCCGCTCGATACCCCTTCGCGGCCTCCTGCCCATAGACATCCGTGGCCTCGTAGAGGAACAACACGCGGCTGAGTCCCGGGACGAGCGCATGAAAGAGTTGGAGGCGTTTCGGACCGAGTTCGATATCCAGGGAAGCCACACCTGTGATATTGCCGCCAGGCTGCGCAAAACTCTGGACGAGGCCTGAGCCCACCGGATCTTCCACCGCCGCAAAGACAATGGGAATCTGCGTCGTCACATGCTGCACGGCGGTCGCCGTGCGATTGGAGTCGGCGAAGAGCAGCGCCGCTCCGGCGTCGACCAGCTCCTGGGTCGCGACCGAGAGTGCGGTACTGTCACCTTGTGTGAAGCGCACCCCGAGAAAAAAATCCTTGTCTTCGCGGTAGCCGAGTTCCAGCAAGCCGTCCCGTAGCCCTACGATGGGGGGTGTGGGGCCCCACGATTCGGTCAGCGCGCCAATGCGCACGGGCCGTGCACGTTCGGCACCACTCACGTCACTCGTCCAGAGCCCCGTACTCACCACCAACAGGGCAAGTGCACCCATGCCCCGTCGCCGCCAGCGTGTCCCTGGTCCCCTGGAGAGGGGACCAGAAGACAGCGCCTGGGTGAACACTCCCGACGTGACTCGACCGCGCACACCCTCGTCCTTCACCGGATGACACTTGCCTTGCCATGCTCGGCACGTCTCCACCCCAGGATCACTCGCCGAGCTCGTGCGCCGCCTCCAGCAGCTCATCGTTGGGAAAGACCTCCCCAGGGGGTCGTAACCACTTGCCTCGGATCACCCCGTGCTTATCCACCAGGAAGACCGCCCCTCGTGCGACAGGCTGGTTGGCCTCGCCGAGATGCTTCAGGACACCGTAGTGCTCAATCACCGTGAGATCGGGGTGATCGCTGATGAGAGGGAAGGGCAGGTGCAGTGACGCCGCAAACATCTGTTGCGAAAAACGGTTGTTGGCACTGATCGCCAGCAGCTGGACATGTAAGGCTTCGAACGTGCCATGATCGACCATCCTGGTCGTGAGGTTCGCCGCGCACGCCGGATTGAAATCCATGGTGTAGAACTGGATCAGCACATGCTTGAGTCCCTTAAATTGGCTCAAACGGATCATTTCTCCTGTCGTGCTCGGGAGCGTGAAGTCAGGAGCCTTCTCCCCCACTTCTAGGGCTGGAGCACTGCCGGCCAGCAGCATGCTGACCAGCAGGATGTGGAACGGTTGTAGCATACGCAAGAACCATAGGCATGTCTCCATGGATTCCTCCAGCATGCATGCGTAGGACATGAACAGTGATGACGAACACCCCGGCCACCTGCTCGGCGCACATAGTTGCGTGCGCTCGCACCCGCGTGGCCTTGTGTTGTCAGACATGTGGCGTACAACGCGTCACGCGGCAACAACCATCATGCCAGCGTGGGCGCTTCTCTGAGTCTGATTAGACCACTGAGGCGCGAGTCAAGTGGAGAGCATAGCAGCTTCCCCGACCACACACATGAGGATTACATCATGATTTTGTGAAGATTGCCTCATCGAGGCGTGCCTCGCGCTCCCCGACGCTCCGGCTCATGACATGTCTCACGCCTGGACCGGGTAGAGGCGCTCTACCCATCGGCACCGGACACGCGCGGGCGGCGTGCCGCCCACCGGCGTACCCGCATGACCAGGTGACGAACCCACGGCCTCTCACGGTGTGCACTCACCTCGCCCGTGAGCCACCCGTGCGTGCGGATCATGCATGCCGAGGCCATCCACACGAGGTCCCCTCCGCTCTTGAGACGGATCTGATCGGCTGGCAGCTGCCCAAGGTCACGTTGTGGCTCGCTCACATGCGTCTGGGCGGCACGCCCTTCGATGCCTGCATGAGCGTCCCAACGTACCACCGTCCCCTCGCGGATGCCACACGTGACGACGATGGCCTGCAGCCGACAGCCATGGGCGAGCCGCGTGATGATTCGGCTGACCATCTCGGCCGAGGTCTGCAGGCGGTACAATACGGTGTCTTTGGTGACCGTGAACGTCTTGTGGCACACAGTGCACCGGAATCACTGCTCTTTCCGCGAATGGATGCGCACATGGCCCTGGCCTCTTGGTCTCTGGGAGGGCACGCCAGATGGGGGCAGCATACGGGTGAGAGATGCATGACCGGCCCCTTGGCTTGCTGGGCAGATGCCACGAGGCGTCTGTCCGGACCCCCATATGGTGTATGAGAGAACCTTACCACGGTTGAGTCCGGAGCGAGTACACAATTTTCAACGCGCCTGCCCATTGCTGACTGATTCTCGTCATCTCTCACGAGTCGTTCATATATAATGGGCACCTCCTATGCATAATGTGACATGTACGAGAGGCACGCCGTCTCGCAGATCCCCCCGATGCTTGCGGCGTCGTGCACGCCGTCGCATCGCACTCTTGAGTCGCTGGCAGAAGGGAGGGGGAACTGCGGCATGATTTATGTCTTTGGGGACTACGAACTCGACACCACCCTGTATGAACTCCGCTATGCCGGGGAGCCCCGCAAAATGGAACCCCGGGTCTTCAACGTCTTGGCCTATCTTATCCAGCATCGCGACCACGTCGTGAGCCGTGAGGAACTCCTGGACCATCTCTGGCCGGGCCTGTTCACCAGCGAGTCGCTGCTGAACAACTGCATCATGGAGGCCCGCAAAGCCGTGGCGGATAATGGGCAGGTCCAACGGGTCATTCGAACGATCCACGGCCGGGGCTATCGCTTTATTGCTCCGATGGCGGAGCCACGTGAAGAACACCCTCCTCGCGCACTCCTATGCCCTCCGAAGTCCCCGTGGCCACCGTGCCACCACCCCAGGAGCGGGTGGCGCCCGTCGCACCCATGACGGGAGCCACGAGTGCCACCTTCCAAGACGTCCTCGCCGGTGACCAGACAGTGGTAACCGTTGTGTGTGGGACCCTGGACCCTGTGGACGTGCTGACCGTGGGTGTGGGGGGTGAGGTGGGACCACGGCTGCGGCAGACGTTTTTTACCCTGGCGCAGGAAGAGGCGCAGCGGTATGCCGGGACCCTCACCTTTTTTGGCGCAGATGCTATCTTGATGTTGTTCGCGCAGGAGGTACATGCCCAGCGGGCCGTGTGGGCGGCCCTCGCACTCCAACAGCGTGTCCGGGGCCAGGCTCCCACCCTCGGCGCCCGGCTCCCGACCGACATCACGGTACGGGTTGGCGTGCACTCCGGTCCTCTGGCGATGCCCAGCCTGACGGAGGTCCCTTGGTGCTCGTCTTGGAGCACCGCTGAGACCACGACCTTGGCCGTCTGGCTCCACTATCTGGCCATGCCTGGGACACTGCTCACCACTCAAGCAACCCTGCCATTCCTCCATGAGGCGGTCCAGTGGGTCGAACATGGGATCATCCGCATGCCAGGGCAGTCCGAGACGATTATGACCTACCGCATCTGTGGACTCCGAGCAGCAGACGCCTGCGAACAGGCGTGATCCGGCTACGGGACCAGAGCCTTCCGGCATTTCTCTCACGTGTCGCACGGGCGATCCCAGGAACGAGGACCGTGGCTGTCGGCAACAGTAGCAGGGGCTTGCGACCTCGCGCCTGTGACACCGCTGGCAAGAGAAGCCCAGGGCTGCGGTGATGCGCCTGCCCAGGCGATGCGGCAGTGCCCCACACCTGATCGCCGTACGCCTTGAGAAAATCAGGAGGAAATCAAGAGGAAATCTTCATGCCATCCGTAAGCATCGAGTGGCCAACACGCGTACATTTGCTTCAATGCCCGTCAGCCCATCGACCACCGGTGGATAACCGTACGTGGGAAGCATCGCGGATGGTGCGCTTCAGCCATCCCACGAGAGGGTATGGACGAGGCAAGGCCAGAAGGCGCGCATGATGGCCGTACGGAGGGGAAGCGGCGTCGACGGGGGTCTGTCGCCACGTTCAATTGGGGGGTACACGTCAACAACTAGGTGTCAGGGATGGAATAACTGATAGACGCCAATACGTTCAACCACGCAATATTGCGACAGAACCAGGACAGCAGCCATGTCATGGCAAGCGACCGCCTATGTGTCCAGCCTCATTACCTGCCCCAATGGCGAGGGTAGTGCTATCCATGTAATGCTCCAATCGCAGAATCACGCACGACCGTCGTTGTTATTCAATAGGTTATGGAACGG
>Ga0137403_10002225_pt1 | contig 23849 bp, 21 predicted proteins | sample CZOMad2_1_16fung_FD_122057 | JGI IMG/M metagenome (GOLD analysis project Ga0137403, IMG submission 122057) | Vadose zone soil fungal communities from Angelo Coast Range Reserve, California, USA - CZOMad2_1_16fungal (Hybrid Assembly) | ecosystem: Environmental > Terrestrial > Soil > Vadose zone...
CCGCGAAGGCGGGCGCCGCCTACATCAGCCCCTTCCTCGGACGCCTCGACGACATCGCGCACGTCGGCATGGACCTGGTCCGCGACATCTGCGAGATCTACCGCGTCCAGGGCTACAAGACGCAGGTGCTGGCGGCCTCGATCCGTAACCCGCTGCACGTCATCGACGCCGCGAAGGCCGGCGCTCACGTCGTCACGCTCCCGTTCGCGGTGCTCGAGCAGCTCATGAGGCACCCCCTGACCGACATCGGGCTCAAGAAGTTCCTCGAGGACTGGGCGAAGCTCGGCGAGAAGATCTGAGCGTTGTCGCGACGCCTGCTCGGCCCGACGACGCGGATCTACACGCGGTAGAAGGCGCGCGAGACCTCGGCGATGATCGGCCTCGAGCGCGTCTCCGAACGCTTGCCGGAGGCGGCGCAGGTCCCGAGCCGGCAGTAGAGAAGCTCACGGGGCACGTTCGTTCGCGTCGACCGCGCGTCGCGGTCGCGCGCGCGACTCAGTTGCTCAACCGCGTCTCGCCGAGACCGATCCGCATCGCTTCGACGTCGAGCTCCTGCTCGAGCCGATGGAGAATCTCGTCACTGATCGCGCCCTGGTCCCGGAGCGCGATCAGGGCCCGACGCTCGGCCGACAACGTCTCGTGGCGGAGCCTTCGGAACGCGGCTTGCGCGCGGGCGGCCGCACCGTCCGCGCCGAGCTCGATCGGTGACGCGCGCTGGATCCGCTGGGTGTAGACCGCCCGCATCCGCTCAACGTCCTCGCGCCGCGGCCACGGCGCTGTCGAGAGCTGCTCCAGGCGCGCCATCGCGGCCTGCGCCGCTTCCGTGCGTGCACGCGCTTCCTCCAGCTCGAGCGTCCGGTCTCCGCCGAGCTCGAGAAACCGGACCAGCGGCGTCAGGCTGAGCCCCTGCAGGACGAGCGTGGCCAGAATCACCGCGAACGTCACGAGGAGGATCTCGTCGCGGAAAGGAAACGGCGCGCCCGACGCGGTCGTCATCGGCAAGGCGAGCGCGGCGGCGAGCGAGACGATACCGCGCATGCCGATCCACGATAGCAGCAGCACCTGGGGCCACGGAGGAATCGGGTCGCGTGCTCGCAGCGCCCGACTCAACAGCCGGGGGATCACGACGGCCAGCGGGACCCAGATCAGGCGGATCATGATGGCGGCCAGGCTGATGAGGGCACCGAGGCGGACGAGCGTCCAGAGATCGACGTGGAGACCCGACGCCCGGATGGCGCCGAGCTGGAGCCCGATCAGCGCGAAGACCACGCCGTTCAAGACGAAGATGAGGAGATTCCAGACGGCGAGGGACTGCATGCGCGTGGCGGGCGCCACCGCCTCGCTGAAGTACTGACGGACGTAGAGGCCGCCCGCGACGCACGCGAGCACGCCCGAGGTGTGCGTCCGTTCGGCGAGGAGCCAGGCGGCGTAGGGGGCGAGCAAGGTGATGGCCGTCTCGGTCAGGCTGTCCTCGGTGAGCCGTAGCGCCCAGCACACGACCCACCCCACGATCAACCCGATCAGCACACCGCCGGCCGAGGTCAGGACGAACTGCCAGAGCGTGGCCGTGAGCGAGAAGGCGCCCGTCACGACGGCCGCGACCGCCGAGCGGTAGAGCACGAGCGCCGCGGCGTCGTTGATCAGGCTCTCGCCCTCGAGCACGGTGACGGCCCGAAACGGGATGCCCAGGCGACGGGCGATGGCGCTGGCGGCCACCGCGTCCGGGGGCGACACGATGGCCCCGAGCGCGACCGCCGCCGGCCAGCTCAGCCCGGGCATGACGAACCGCGCCACCACGGCGACGACGCCGGTCGTCGCCAGGACCAGTCCGATCGCGAGCAAAGAGATCGGACGCAGGTTGGCGCGGAAGTCGCGGAGCGATGTGAAGTACGCCGCGGAAAACAGGACCGGAGGGAGAAAGACCAGGAACACGAGATCGGGGTCGAGGCGGACGATCGGGACGTTCGGCACCAGACCGATCACGAGCCCGCCCAGCACGAGGAAGATCGGATACGGGATCAGCAGGCGGCGAGCGACCGTGGCGAGCGCCAGCACCGCCGCGATGAGTGCGATCACGATCTCGAGCTGATGCGGGTCGTCCATCGTTCCTCCATATCATTCTCCCGCCGCCGCAAGGGAGACCTTTCCGCTTCATATTCGCGCCTTCACTCACGCCGCCTGCCGTAGAATGCCAGGCGATCGCGACGAATGCGCCGCCATCGCGCCACGCAACGCAAGCGAGCGCTCGAGCGACCTCGACATCGGGAGGGAGCCGCCATCGACACAGCGCCAGTCGGAATCACACGCCGGCAATTCGGTGGCGGCGATGCGGCAGTCGTCCTGAGTTTGGTCGGCACGGGGGACGACCCGGCAGCCGCGGCAAAAGCCGATGGTCTTTCCGAGGTGCAGGCGAAGCAGCTCAAGCGCGTGCACGTCTCGTCGCTTCCGGCGGCTGTGCTGGTGGCCGACACGCGCCACGGGGAGCGGCTCGTGCTCACGTGGATCGCCCATCGCCCGCGCGTCTTTCGCGTGGCAGGCGTGACCCGCGTTCGCGACTGGGGGCGCTACGGCTCGCTGCTCGACCGGACCACGGGAACGTTCCGGCCGCTCCCGCTGGCCGATCGCGAGCGGATCTTCGAGAGTCGGCTGCGCGTTCGTCTGGCGGGCGCCGGCGAGACCATCGCCGAGGTGCTGGCGCGCGGGGGCGGAACGTGGACACCGGCCCAGATGGCGGTGGCGAACGGCACGACGGTCGACGCGAAGCTGCAGCCGGGCTGGCCCGCGAAGGTGCCGGTTTCGCAGCGTTTCGACGGAAGTCGAGGGTGAGCCGCGCCGCGTTCGCGCCCGGCCGCTTCCGTATGCTGTTGCTCTCTCTGGTCGTGTTCATCGTCGGAAGCGCGGCCGTGCCGCGAGCCGGTCCGGGGCAGCTCATCGAATTCGCCCTGCTCGCGATGACTCTCGGCGTGGCGGTCGTCGAGCTGCGCGCACCCGGACAGCCCCGCTTCGTCCCGATCACGCTGGCCACATGCGTGATCCTCGTGACCGCCGTGGACTACACGATGCGGCTCCGGCACCTGCCTTTGATCGCCAGCGCCATGGTCGCTGTCTTCGCGGGGATCGTGGTCTGGCTCGCGTACGGGTCGGTGATGCGGCCGCACAGGTCGGTCGGCGATCGTATCGTCGGCGCGATCTGCGTGTACGTCCTGATCGGCCTGGGCTGGGCGAGCGTGTACGAGACGCTGGACGGCGTGATCCCCGGCTCATTCCGCTTTCCCGCCGACACGGCCTGGGTCACGCCGGGCCCGCTACGCTACCGCTATGTCTCGTTCGTGACGCTCGCGACGCTCGGCTACGGCGATGTGACTCCGGTGACGGCGCTGGCTGGAATGCTGGCGTCGTTGGAGTCCATCGCCGGGCAGCTCTACATCGGGATCACCGTCGCTCGCCTCGTAGCGCTGTCCCTTGGCGGACGCGCGGGCCCCGACACGCGCTCGAAATCTGACGCCTGAGACCTTGGTCGAGTGGCTTACGGGGCCAAACCGGTGTAGGGTTCGGCCGCGATTTCGCTGACGGATCGACCGGGAAGGAGAGCAACGATGGACCATGACGCGAACGACGACGAGCCGCGGCCTCGGGGCGCACTCATCCTCATCATGATCTATCTGGCTGTCCTGACGGCGTTCTGGCTCAACACCTATTTGCGGATCTGGCGGAGCTGAACCGTGGCGACGGGCCGCCCCTCATATGCAGCCGGAATGGAAGACGCTCCTGCCGCTGGTCGGGATCGGAGGCGCCATTCTCTTCGTAAGCGCGGCGCTCTACTTCCTCAACATGGTCCTGACCGTGGCGGTCTCACGCCGGGCTCCGCAGCCCGTCCCCGAATTCGCGGAAGCGGTGTCCGGACCGGATCATGCCCCCGTTTTCGTGCATCGCTGGCGGCCGTGGCTCGCGCTGGCAGTCATCCTGATCGCGATCGCGTATGGACCGACCCTGGTCCGGCTCGCCACCACGACGCCGCTGACGACGCCAGGCCTTCGGGTCTGGTAGAGCGGTGCGACCAAGGTCGTATGGTCAGAAGCCCACAACCGACGTTATTCTCCACCTTCGATGGTCGCTTTGCGGATCGGTTTGAGCGCGGCGGTGCTGGCGATCGCGGTCTCCGCCAGCGCGGCGCCCCCGTACGATGGCACGAAGCCGATGCAGTGCGCGATCAAGACCGTGATGGTGTGCAGCGATCCGAGCGTCTGTGTTCGCGGAGCCGCTCAGACCATCAACCTTCCTGAAGTTCTCAACGTCGACGTCGCGCAGCGTCTCATCAGCGGCGCCGCGACCGGACGGACCATCAAGATCGCCTGGGTCAATCGCGAAGGCGGGCGGCTCCTGATCGGCGGGACCGAGCTGGGCGGCGGCTGGACGATGGCCGTCGCCGAAGACTCGGGGGCCATGTCGAGCGCGGTCATCGCCCGTAGCGGCGGCTTCCTCCTGTTCGGCAGCTGCTCGTCGAGCTGATCCGGCGCGGCTACCGCGCGGGCTCCGGAGCACCCGTAAAAACCTCCAGAGAGTCGAGGCAGGACAATGAGCGCGCTTAGTCGAGACCTATCCGCTGACGCAGTACTCGATGTACGGCGCCGTGCCGCTCAGCTCGATCAAAAAGGCGCTGCTCGACTGCAAGGCCGAGGGCAAGCTGGACCGGGTCAAGCCGGCGAGGCATGGCACGCCGATCCGTGCCGGAGGATTCATCGTGATGCCCTGGTGAACGCCGAGAGAACCGTCTCGGCTGGATTGGCCTTGCAATATCCGACGACCCGATCGATGAGCTCGCCCGCCTGGCGCTCGTCCCAGGTCGTGTGGCGGCGCATCCCGTCGACGTAGCCGTTGAAGTACACGAGGAGCCGCTCCAGCTTCTGGTCGGCAAGCGTCTGCATCTCCCCGCATTTGATCTGGTCGATCTGGATGACGCGAGGCGTGAGGGTCATCTGAGCCGGGACACGCTCAGGAGCGGAATTCGTCGCCGCGAGAGCCAGGCACGACGCCACGAGTACCGGAATGCCCCGATTCACGCCATCACCCCCGCTCGGCGCCGAGCGCCCGTTCGATATATGTCCATGTATGTCCCATACCGGCGTCGTATCGTCCGCGGGCGCCCCGCGCTCCAACAACCCCGCCAAGGGTCGCAGAGGGGTCCGTCATGAGTCGGAGGTGGCTCGGCATTGAGTCTCAGACTCGCGGGCGGATGTCGCGCGCGAACTTCTCGTAGATCGCGGTCATGTCGTCGAGGTCGCGCACCCGCGACTCGAGGATCACATGGCTCACTCCGAGGCCGACGAGCTCGCGGATCTCGCCGACGAGCGCGTCGGCGTCCTGGCGGGCGGGCAACCCCAGGCGCGCGCTGATCGTGAGCGATTTCAGATCGCGGCCGACCTTGCGGCACGCGGTGGCCAGATCCGCGAGCCCGGCCTTCATCTTCGCGGCGCTCGGAAAGGCGGCGTGCCAGCCGTCGCCGAGCTCGGCGACCCGCCGGAGCGCGCGCGGCGTGTGGCCGCCGATCCAGACTGGGATGGTGCCCTGCGCGGGCTTCGGCGCCACGCCGAGCGCCTCGAAGCGCACGAACTCGCCCCGATGGCTGACGCGCTCGTCGCGCCAGCACGCCTTCATCACGCGGATCGCCTCGTCGCTCCAGGCTCCGCGCCGTTCGTAGGGCACGCCGAAGAGCTGGATCTCCTCCTTCATCCAGCCGACGCCGGCGCCGAGGATGACGCGACCCGGCGCCAGGTGGTCGAGCGTCGCCAGCATCTTGGCGGCGAGGACCGGATGGCGGTGGGGCAGGACGAGCACGGTCGTGCCGAGCCGGACGCGCTCGGTCACGCCGGCGACGAGCCCGAGCGCGACCAGCGGCTCCAGGAAGGCGGTGGCCGGCGCCAGCGGAAAGTCGCCGGTCGGGTTGTAGGGATAGCGCGACGCGATCGAGTACGGAATGACGATGTGGTCGCTGGCCCAGAGCGAGTCGTAGCCGAGCGCCTCCATGCGGCGCGCGAACCCCAGCAGCACGTCACGCGTCGCGGCGGGGCCGTAGACGGGCAGGTGGCAACCGACCTGCACGGTCAGTCGTCGCCGTAGACGACACGCTCGTCGAGCGAGTCGTCCTGGATCATCTGCACCAGGCGCGAGTGCTGGATCTTGCCGCTGGAAGTCTTCGGAATCGTGCTCGACCGGACGAGGATCACCCGCGCCGGCCGGTGGCCGCTCGCGCGGTGGACGCGGCTGGCGATCTCACGGATGAGATCGTGGTAGTCGTCGGGCGCCGCGTCTTCGCTGCGCACCTCGGCGACGACGTGAAGCCGCTGCGTGCCCGTCCGCTCGCTGTCGATGCCGACCGCGGCGGAGTAGCGCACGCCGTCCACGCGATCGACGACATCCTCGATGTCGGCCGGCACGACGTTCTGGCCGCCGAGGATGATGAGGTCCTTGAGCCGCCCGGTCACGAAGAGGAATCCCTCGGCATCGATGAAGCCGAGATCGCCGGTCCTGAGCCAGCCGTCCGGCATCAGCACCTTCGCGGTGGCGGCCGGGTTGTTGTAGTAGCCCTTCATCACGCCGGGGCTCTTCACGCAGATCTCACCTTCGACGTCCGCGGGGCGCTCGCCGGTGCCCTCGTCCAGCGGCGCCAGGATCTTGACGGAGACACCGCGGCACGGCTGACCCACGGAGAGAAACCGTCCGCTGGCGTCGCGCCGGAGCGGCACACCCCGCGGCCAGATGGCGACCGCCAGGGTGGCCTCGGCCAGGCCGTAGCACGGCGAGATGACACGCTTGAGGCCGAAGTGCGACTCGAACGCCTCGATCGTCGACAGGCGCACGGGCTCGGCGCCCGAGAGCGCCGCCTTGAGGCTTCCCAGATCGAGCCCGGTCGTGTCCCGGATGTTGCGTACGCAGTTGCGGTAGCCGAAGTCGGGCGAGACCGTGAACGTCGCGCGGATCTCCGTGACCAGCGTGAGCCACTGCCGCGGGTTGCGAAGATCGGGCGGCAGGAGCCAGATCGGCGTGCCGGAGAGCGGCGGCGTGAACGCGCAGCCGATCAGTCCCATGTCGTGGTAGAGCGGAAGCCACGAGACGACGCGATCGTCGACGGTGATCCCGGCCGCCTCGGCCATGAAGTGGATGGTCGACACCACGTTCTGGTGGGTGAGCATGACGCCGCGCGGGTGGCCGGTGCTTCCTGATGTGTACTGCAGGAAGGCAAGATCGTCCCCGTTCGCCTGAGCGAGCGGCGGCACGGGCGTGTCGATTTCGAAATCGGGCGGCTCCAGGACCATGCGGACGTTCGGCGCCAGCGCGCAGCTCTCGTCCACGCCGTTGCGGAACCAGCCGATCGTCGCGACCGCGATCGCCTCGGAATCGCGAAAGATGGCGGCCGTCGTCTCGACGCCGAGCGTGGGGTAGAGCGGCACCGGCACGGCGCCCACGCGCAGGGCGCCGAAGAACGTGTAGAAGAATTCGGCGCACGTCGGATAGATGAGGGAGATTTTGTCGCCCGGGCCCACGCCCGCCCGCGCGAGCCCGGCGGCGTACTTTCCGCTCTGCGCCCACAGGTGCCCGTAGGTCACGGTCTCGTCGTACAGCCGGAAGTACTGCTGGTCGGGCGAGAGTGCCGCTCGCCGGCGCATCATCTCGGTGAGCGTCGAAGCGGACCTCACGTCATCGTCGACCATGCGCGCCTCCTCGAGGACGGCGGATCGTGCGGCTACTCAATGCGTGGACCGAGCGTCGCCGACGTCGAGTGAGCTTCGCCGTCTCGGAGATAGAGCACCGGAACGGAGTCGCCGGGCTTGCGATCGCGGATCAGCGTTCTCAGCTCCTCGAGGGCCTCGACGGCGACCCCGGCGAATCGCACGATCACGTCGCCCTCGCGCAGTCCCGCTCGCTCGGCCCCCGTGCCCCCCATGACGCTCGACAGCCTGAGGCCGTCCTTTCCAGGGCGAGGCAGGGCGACGACGCCGAGGAACGCACCCGCGTCGGCGCCGCTGCTCTGGCGTCGAGCCGGCTGGGAGACCTGGGCGTAGACCGGGCGCACATCGCTCGCGAGCCGCTCGACGACGCGCGCGCCGACGGCCGCCACGCGGGCCATACCGGCCGCGTCGATCTTGTCGGCGGTGTCACTCGGTGTGTGATAGTCGCTGTGACCGCCCGTGTAGAAGAAAAGGACCGGGACGCCGGCCGCGTAGAATCGGGCGTGGTCGGAAGGGCCGTAGGGAGAGCCGTGGACGTCGAGCGTGACGCCCTCGAGCTGCCCCGCGTCGCTCACGAGCGCGCGGAGCCGGCTGCCACTGTCACCGCCGCCGACGTTCAGCGCTCGCCCTTGCAGCCGGCTGACCATGTCGAAGTTCACCATCGCCACGGTGCGCTCGAGCGGGACGATCGGCCGGTTCACGTAGTGGCGCGAGCCGATCAGCCCGACCTCCTCGGCGCCGAAGAGCGCGTAGACCAGAGTGCGGCTCGAGCCTCCGGCCGCGGCGAAGGCGCGCGCGAGCCCGAGGACCACGGCGGTCCCGGACGCGTTGTCGTCGGCGCCCGGGTAGACAACGCCGTCCACGCGTCCGAGGTGGTCGTAGTGCGCGCCGATGACGACGGCTTCCGAGGCGAGCGCCGGCTCGGTGCCGGGCAAGACACCGATGACGTTCGCCGCGCGGACCTCGTCGACCACCTTCTCGACGCGAAGGTGCGCGCGGGTTCCCGTTGCGAACGGCGCGGGGCCGCGCGCCACGGACAGCGCGTTCGTCACCTCCGCGGTCGTTCTCCCGGCGGGCGCCAGGACCGCGTCGGCGGCCTCGCGCGTGAGGGCGGCCGATAACAGGCTCACCGCGACCGACGTCTTCTCCGGGGGCGGGAGCTCACCGCCCGCGAGCAGCAGCGCGGCGGCGCCGCGCCGCTTCGCGGCGATCAGCTTGTCGAGGCGGCTTACGCGCGCGCCGGCCAGATGAGCCGGCGCGCCGTCGAGGGCGAGCGCGATCTTTCCGCGAACGTCCACGCCGGCATAGTCGTCGTACTTGGCGTCGGGAATCTCCGCCCCGTAGCCGACGAACACGATGTCACCGCTGACCTCGCCGGCTTGCGAGCCGCCGTGCGCGAGCCAATCACGCCCGGACTCGAGCCGTCGCGGCGTGGGGCCGAGCAGATCGAGGCGGCTCGCTGGTCCCGGGCGCGACGAGGTCTCGAGCACGAACGTCTGCAGGTACGATCCCTGGTCCCCTCCGGGACGAAGTCCGGCGGCTGCCAACCAGTCGGCGATCCGCCGGGCGGCAAGGTCGCCCCCGGCCGTGCCCGATCGGCGGCCTTCCATCTCGGGGGTGGTCAAGGCGGTCACGCTCTCGGCGAGCGACGCGGCCGACGGTGGCGTGACGGCGGAGCGCGCATACGCCCCGGCCGCCACCACGATCAGAGATGTCGCGAGGAGAAATGTGACGAAACGGCGTGTCACACGTGCATTTTACTCCACCTCGTCCTAGGACTTGACCGCGGCGACGCGGCCACCGGTCAGGCGCACGAGGTCGGCCGGGGTCAGCTTGAACACCGCGTTCGGATGACCGGCCGCCGCCCAGATCTCCGACCACTGAAGCAGATCCTCGTCGATCAGGATCGTGAGCGGCTCGGCGTGCGCGAGCGGCGCGACCCCGCCGATCGCGAAGCCTGTCCGCTGCCTGACGAATTCGGCGTCGGCCCGGCCAATCGGCTCGGCGATGAGCGCCGCGACCTTGCGCTCGTCGACGCGATTGGCGCCGCTCGCGATGATCAGCACCGCGCGCTGGCTCTGCTCCCCCCGGAACACCAGCGATTTCGCGATCTGATCCACACGGCACCCCACCGCGCTCGCGGCCTGGGCCGAAGTCCGCGCGGATTGGTCGAGGGCGACCACCGTGTGGCCGCCGCCGGCGGCGGCGAGTGCCTCCTGGACGCGCTTGACGCTCGGGCCCAGCGACGGGTCGGTCATGGGGCAAGCTCGCGGACGGCGCGCGCGACGGCCTCCGGATCGGGCCGCACCTGGATACTGTCGGCGAGCGAGAGCCACCGGACGATCCCGCGCCGGTCGACGACGACCGTCGTCGGGCGCGGCACGTCCTGGCCCTTGTGGCCGCCGCCGACGTGGACGAGACCGTAGCGCCGCGTCACCGCGAGGTCACGATCGGCGAGGAAACGGTAGCGCGCCCGGAGCCGCACCGCGAGCTCTTGACTCCGCTCGTTGGGATCGGGACTGATCGCCAGGATCTGCACGCCCGCATCGCCCAGCTCGGTCAGCACGGCTCCAAGTCCTTGGAGCTCGGACACGCAGAAGGGTCACCAGGATCCGCGATAGAAAACCAGAACGACGGGCGTTCGGTCGCGGAAGGACGCGAGGCCGACGGGCGCGCCGGTGGCGTCGTCGGGCAGGGTGAAGTCGGGCGCGGGCTCGCCGACCTTGAGCGTGGTGTCCGTGGTCGGCACCCGCGCCATGACGAAGTTGAAGTACCCGCCGAGCACCAGCAAAACCGCCGAGAGCGCGAGCGCGGCGATGTTCGGCCAGCGTGCCGCCCGCCACGACGCGGCGCCGGCGATCAAGGTGGCCAGGGCGAACGCCACGAGATAGAGCTCGGGGTGGTTGCGCACGGTGGGCACGCGCAGGAACGCGACGTAGCCGGCGATGGCGCCGAGGGACAGAAGCACGCTCAGGAACGCCGGCCAGTGCCGGATCATCGCCCCATGACGACGCGGTCGAACGTCTCCGCGTAGGCGTAGCCCTTCGGCTTGCCGAGCTCCGCCGCGCGCTCGCGAATGCGCTTCTCGACTCCGGCGAAATCCCCGAACTGGCTCGCGTGACAGGCCAGGGCCTTGAGCTTGAGATCCATCATGTCGGTGATGTCGACGACGAGCTGAGGGTTCTCCCACTGCATCAGATGGATCTCGAGCACCTTGTGCGGCTCGAAGTCGGGCATCAGCTCCGGGAACGACAGGTGGTCGCGCGCGAGCGGATAGACACAGTCGAGGGTGACCCCGGCGACGGTCCGGTGGTCGCGGTGAGAGCCGCCGAGATTGTAGGTGCGGTGCGGGTTCATCGTGATGACGAGGTCGGGGCGCCACCGTCGGATCTCACGGGTGACATCGCGCCGCAGGTCGCGCGTGTCCTCGACCTCGCAGTCGGGATAGCCGAGGAACTCGACACGCGCGACGCCGAGCGTGCGCGCGGCGTTGCGCTGCTCCTCCTCGCGGATCCGCGCCAGGCGTTCGGAGGTCATCGTGCGATCGCCCGAGCCCTTGTTGCCGTTCGTCACGATGACGTAGCTGACCTCGCAGCCATCCCTGACGAGCTTCGCGATGGTCCCGCCGGCGCCGAACTCGGAGTCGTCGGGGTGCGCGGTCACGACCAGGACCTTCTCGATCTTCTCGGGCAAGGGAGTCTCCATTGTAGCGGGGACCGAGAGTCCGGCTCGAACCGAGGGTGGCCTGATACAGGCGCGACCCGGCTCCGCGCGCCCGGTCAACCGTTCGCGCCGCCCGCTCGACCGTTTGCGCCGCCCGCTCCTTCGTTAGATGCCCAATCTCAGCATACCGATTCCGGGTGCGGCGTGTGAACCGCTATAATCGCCCGATGCCGATCGCCGCCCCGCGCCGGGTAGGGGTCGCGGGCTTGCTCGGTTTGCTCGCCGGCGCGCTCGTCCTGATGTTCGCGCCCGGCAATCCCGGCGCGCTGAGGCTCCTCGGTATCGGTCTCTTCTGGTGGTACGCGGCCTTCGCCGCGCCGCTCGCCGCCGTCTTGCTCGTGGCCGGCAGTCAGCGTCTCGGCCTGCGCTCCGGGTCGGCGTCGCATCGCTCGACGGTCCTGGCCATCGCGGCGTGGACGTCACCGGTGTTGCTGGCCCTGGTTTCCGCACGGGCTCTGTCCGGCGGCCCGGACGCGCCGGCGCTCGCGCTCGGGGCTTTCGTGGCACCGCTGATCGCATTTCTCTGCCCGAGAGCGAGCGGAGAAGAGCGACCGAACCTCATCGCCACCCTGGCGGTCGGCGCCGGGCTCGGATTCATGCTCTGGGCGAATCTGCTCCTGTTCGCGGATGTCGCCGGCCTGCTGGGCCTTCCACGCTGGGCCACCGCGACCCTCGCGACCTTGGTCGCCGTCCTCGCCGTCGAGCTTGCCCAGGCCGCCGACACGGGCGCGCGGCGCCCGCCCCGGCGTCCGGCGCGAGGGCGTGCGGAGGGCGACGGCGGCCCGCGCCTCTATCAGATCGCGCTTCGCGGCGGGGGCCTCACCTTGCTCTACACGAGCGCTCTGGGATTCGTCGCGCTGGTCGCGATCATCGCCGCGACCCTGGTCGTCTCCCCGTGGGGCGCGTGGCGCGAGGTCGCCTCGCGGCCCGCGCTCACCTTCGGCGAGCGAAGCCCCTGGGTCACGGAAGGCCGGACGCTCGCCAGGCCGACCGCGCTCGATTTCACCGAGGGCCACCGCGTCACGGCGCTGAGTCCCGCGACCTATCGTGTCGTCGAGCCTGGAAGATTCCGCGAGTGGCAGCTGCGCCCCGGGGAGACGCTGTCGCTTCGAGCTGGCGATCGTCTGATGCTCGACGCCGGCGCCCGCCTGAGGTTCGAGGCCGGCAAGCGGATACCGGGAGCGCCCGCGTCGGGTGTCGCCTGGGCCGACCCGCCGGAGCGAGGCGGCCTCACCGCGGTTCTCGAGGCGCTCGGCACGATGGTCACCCTGGTGGGCGGCGCACTCGCGCTCGTGGGATCCCGGCCGACGCTCGGCGCCCGCGCCGTCTACGCCGGATCGGGACTCTTGCTGGTGCTGGTGCTCTCAGCCCTCTGCCTGGGCGTGTTCGGCGCCTACGCGGCACCCGGGCTCTCGATCGGCGTTCCCGCGCTCGCCGCGACCTTCGACCTCCCGGCGGCGATCGTTCCTGGGCCGCTGGGACGCGCGCTCGGCGCGCTGGGCGCCGGCGTGCTCCTCGTCCTCTTCGCCGCCACGGCACTGGCGCTACGCGACGTCCTCGGCCGGGCGCTGCGCCGGCCGCGGGACGCGTCGGCGGCGGCTCCGCGGGCCGAGCTCACCCGGCCGATCATGCGCGTGTTTCTCGTCGCGGCGTGTGCCGCCAGCCTCTGGGGCGGCGAGGCGTCGGAAGCCTTGCTGACCGGACTCGGTCTCGCCGCGTCGGCCACGCTTGGCGCGCGTCTCGCGGACGACGAGCCGGCGACCCGACTGGTCGGCTCGGTGGTCGGCGTGATCGTGTTCGCCGGCTTCTCGATGCTCGGCCCACGGCTGCCGCCATGGGCGAGCGTCATGGGCGCGTATCCAGCGCTGGCCGCGGTTCCCCTCGCGTGGGGCGCGACCAGGGCGTGGGATCTTGTGGCTTCGCGACGTTGACTGGGGTTGCGGGAGCCCGCCGCCCGAGGTGAGCCGTATAATGAAGCGCCATGGCTAGCGATCGGATCGTCGTCAGGGGCGCCCGCGAGCACAACCTCAAGAACATCGATCTCGAGATCCCGCGCGATCAGCTCGTCGTGATCACCGGGCTCTCGGGCTCCGGCAAGTCCTCCTTGGCCTTCGACACGATCTATGCCGAGGGGCAGCGGCGCTACGTGGAGTCGCTGTCGGCGTACGCCCGGCAGTTCCTGGAGCAGATGGAAAAGCCCGAGGTGGACTCGATCGAGGGGCTCTCGCCGGCGATCTCGATCGAGCAGAAGACCACCTCGAAGAACCCGCGCTCGACCGTCGGCACCGTCACCGAGATCTACGACTATCTCCGCGTCCTGTTCGCGCGCGTGGGCGTGCCGCACTGCCCGAGCTGCGGCAAGGTCATCGCGGCTCAGACCGTGCAGCAGATGGTCGATCGGGTGCTCGCGCAGGCGCCGGGCACGCGGCTGCTCGTGCTGGCGCCAGTGGTCCGCGGGCGCAAGGGCGAGTACAAGAAGCTCTTCTTCGATCTGCAGCGTCAGGGCTATTCGCGCGTTCGCGTCAACGGCGTCGTGCGCGAGCTCGGCGACGAGATCGAGCTGGACAAGAAGCGCAAGCACACGATCGACGTCGTCGTGGACCGGCTGATCGTGCGCGAGAATCTCGGATCGCGTCTGGCCGATTCGCTCGAGACGGCGCTGCGCCTGGCCGACGGCATCGTCACCGTCGAGACCGTCGACGGCGGAGAAGGCGCAACGGGCAAGACCGGGGGAGCGGAGCCGGCTCGCGCCTACCGCAGGCCACCCTCGGTCCGAGGCGGCCTCACGGACCCCGCTACAACACCCCCCGCTACAACAACGTTTTCCGAGAAGCTGGCGTGCGCGGACTGCGGCATCTCCTTCCCGGAGGTCTCGCCGCGTATGTTCTCGTTCAACAATCCGTACGGCGCGTGCCCGGAGTGCGGCGGGATCGGCTCACGGGACGAGATCGATCCGGACCGGCTCGTGCCCAATCCGGCGCGCTCGCTCAAGGAGGGCGCGCTGGCGCCGTGGGCGGGGCGGGAGACCTCGTACTTCCGGCAGACCCTGGCGGTGCTCGCCAAGCGTCACCGCTTCTCGCTCGAGACGCCGTGGTCCGAGCTGCGCAAGCCCGTACGCGACGTGATCCTCCACGGCGAGCGCGACGGCGGCTTCGAGGGCGTGATCAAGACCCTCGAGCGCCGCTATCGCGAGACCTCCTCCGAGGAGGCGCGCGCGGAGGTCGCGCAGTTCATGACCGAGCGTCCGTGCCCGGCCTGTGGGGGCTCGCGACTCCGGCCCGAAACGCTTGGAGTGAAGATCGCGGGCCGGTCGATCGCCGAGGTCGTGCGGCAGACCATCAAGGAGGCGGCCGCCTTCTTCGACGGGCTCAGCCTCACCGAGCGCGAGGCGGCGATCGCGCGCCGCGTGCTCAAGGAGATCCGCGAGCGCCTCGGCTTCCTGATGAACGTCGGGCTCGACTACCTGACGCTCGACCGCCCGGCCGGCACGCTTTCGGGGGGAGAAGGGCAACGAATTCGCCTGGCGACCCAGATTGGGTCGAGCCTGGTCGGCGTGCTGTATATCCTCGATGAGCCGAGTATCGGACTACATCAGCGAGACAATCGAAGGCTCCTGGAAACCCTCAAGCGCCTGCGGGACATTGGCAATACCGTGCTGGTGGTGGAGCACGACGAGGAAACGATTCGATCGGCCGACTATGTCGTGGACCTCGGCCCCGGTGCGGGCGAGCTCGGCGGCCACATCGTCGCGGTCGGGACGCCCGACGAGATCATGGCGAACCCGGACTCGCTCACCGGACGCTACCTGGCGCGCGCGCTCGCGATCCCGGTCCCGGCGACGCGCCGGAAGGGAAGCGGGCACTTCATCACGATCCACAACCCGCGCGAGCACAACCTGAAGGGCATGGCGGTGAAGATCCCGCTCGGGACCTTCACCAGCGTGACCGGGGTGTCGGGCTCGGGCAAGTCGACGCTCGTCAACGACATCCTCTATCGCGCGCTCGCCTCGATGCTGCACCGGGCGCAGGATCGCCCGGGCGCGCACGATCGAATCGAGGGCGCCCAGCGGATCGACAAGGTGGTGGACATCGACCAGTCGCCGATCGGCCGCACGCCGCGCTCGAACCCGGCCACGTACACCGGTGTCTTCACCTTCATCCGGACGCTCTTCGCCCGCACGCCCGAGGCGCGGATGCGTGGCTACCAGCCCGGCCGCTTCAGCTTCAACGTGAAGGGCGGCCGCTGCGAGGCCTGCCAGGGCGACGGGCTCGTCAAGATCGAGATGCACTTCTTGCCCGACGTCTACGTGACGTGCGACGTCTGCAAGGGGCGCCGCTACAACCGCGAGACGCTCGACGTCCACTACAAAGGCATGAGCATCGCCGCGGTCCTCGACATGACGGTGCGCGAGGCGCTCGGGTTCTTCGACGCGGTGCCCGTGATCAAATCGAAGCTCGCGACCCTCGACGACGTCGGCCTCGACTACATCAGACTCGGCCAGTCGGCGACGACGCTCTCGGGCGGCGAGGCGCAGCGGGTCAAGCTCGCGACCGAGCTGTCACGACGCGCGACGGGCCGCACGCTCTACATCCTGGACGAGCCGACGACGGGATTGCACTTCGCGGACATCCAGCGATTGCTCGACGTGCTCAACAAGCTCGTCGACCAAGGCAATACCGTCGTGATCATCGAGCACAATCTGGACGTGGTGAAGACCGCCGACTGGGTCATCGACCTCGGACCCGAGGGCGGCGACGAGGGCGGCCGGGTCGTGGCGACCGGGACGCCCGAGGAGCTGGTCCGCCGGGCGGAGCGCACGTACACCGGGCAGTTCTTGAGACCGCTGCTCACGGGCGCCTGACCGATGCGGCGGACCAAGATCGTCTGCACGATCGGTCCCGCGAGCAGCAGCACCGACGAGCTCGATCGTCTGGTGGCGGCCGGGCTCGACGTGGCGCGGCTCAATTTCTCCCACGGCACCCACGACGAGCACGCCGACGTCGTGCGGCGCATCCGCGAAGGGGAGGCGCGCTGGGGCCGGCCGGTCGCGATCCTCCAGGATCTCCAGGGCCCGAAGATCCGGCTCGGGACGTTCGGCCCCGGCGGCGGTGCCCGCGTCGACCTCGAGCCCGGCCGGCCCTTCACGCTCTCGGCGCGCCCCGTCGAGGGCACCTCCGAGCGCGCGTCGATCACGCATCCCGAGTACCTCAGGGATCTGCGCGCCGGCGACGAGATCTGGATGGACGACGGCATGATCCAGCTCCGCGTCGAATCGACATCGGCGGACGAGGTCCGCTGTCGCGTGGTGGTCGGCGGGCGCATCAGCGATCACAAAGGGCTCTCGCTGCCGCGCGTGACCCTGCCGGTGTCCTGCCTGACGCCGAAGGATCGCGAGGACCTGCGCTTCGGGCTCCGCCAGGGGGTCGACTACATCGCGGTGTCGTTCGTGCGCTCGGCGGCCGACATCGACGAGGTGCGGGCGTTCCTGCGCGAGGAAGCCGCCGACCTGCCGATCGTCGCCAAGCTCGAGCGCCACGAGATCGTCGACAATCTTCCGGGCATCCTGAGCAAGGTCGACGCGGTCATGGTCGCGCGCGGCGACCTCGGCGTGGACGTGCCGATCGAGGACGTGCCGCACATCCAGAAGGAGATCATCCGCCAGGCCCGCGGCGCGAAGATCCCGGTGATCGTCGCGACCCAGATGCTGGAGTCGATGGTGACGCATCTCAGGCCCACCCGCGCGGAGGTCTCCGACGTCTCGACCGCGATCTTCGACGGCGCCGACGCGGTCATGCTGTCGGCGGAGACGGCCACGGGGCGCTATCCGCACGACGCCGTCGCGGTGATGGCGCGCGTCGCCGAGCGCGCCGACGACGCCGTCCTGTCGCTCGACCGCGAGCGCCGGCGGCGCCCGGGCGCGAGCTTTTCCGAGGCCGTCTCGGACGCCGCGGCGACGGCGGCGCACGTGCTGGGCGCGCGCGCGATCGTCGCGTTCACCGAGTCGGGCTTCTCCGCCCGTCTGATCTCCCAAGCCCGGCCCAGCGTGCCGATCATCGCGCTGACGCCCTTCGTCGAGGTGCAACGCCGGCTCGCGCTGTCGTGGGGCGTCACCTCGCGGCTAATCCGGAAGGTCGGGACGACCGACGAGATGATCGAGGAAGTCGAAGCGACGCTGTTGGGCGACGGCGTCGTGCGCCGCAACGACGTGATCGTGATCATCTCGGGCTCGCCGATGTGGGTTCGGGGGACGACCAATCTGCTCAAGCTCCACCGGGTGGGCGAGCGCCGCACGTGAAGCTCGGGCTCGGGCGCCGATCCCCGCGTCGACTCCTGCTCGCGCTGTTCGCCATGCTGCTGCTCTGGGCCGTCGGCGGCGTCGTGGTCGCGGGCTATGTGGTGGCACGGTACGACACGGCCGTGAGCGCCAGCCTGACGGCGGTGTGCGAGATCGTCACCTCGGCGCTCGACGACGTGCGCCACGAAGCCTGGCTCCTCGGGCACGATCCGGCCGTCGTCGAGGGCACGAGCCGGAGCGATTGGGCCACGCTCGTGCGCGGCGCGCTGCCGCGGATCCTGGCGCTCCAGCAAGAACGCCTCGCCGACCTCCTGTTGATCGTGGACGCGAGTGGCTTGCCGCTCATGCAGGTGCCGCCCGTGCAGCCGACCATCGCGCCGGCGGTGGTGCGCCCGGCCGAGGCCGTCACCCAGCTGGCGGTCGTCGGCGAGCGCCCCTACGTGCTGGGCGTCGCTCCGACTCCCGGAGGGATGGTCGTCGTGGGGCGGCGCTTCGACGCGCTCGAGGCCGTGGTGTCGACCCTGCCTTCTCGCGCGGCTCTCGTGGTCGTCTCGAACGACCGCGCCCTCGGGGCGAAGCCGCCCGGCGCGCCGGCGTCGGGCTGGGACGATGCGCTGCGAACCGGCCAGATCGCGATCGGCGGCGAGACGTGGCTCGCGCGGCAGCTCGGCGAAGGCGGCGAGAGCCTCTGGACCTTGCTGCCGGCGCGGGAGCACCAGGGGCCGGCGCGACGCCTCTGGCTCTGGTGGGCGCTCTCGCTTGTCGCCGCGCTGGCGGGCGCGGTCGGTATCGCGACGGTCTCGGCTTCGGGGCGTGGTGAGGGCGCGTCCGAAGGCGGGCCGGGCGGCGCGCGGCCTCCGTCGAGACCACCGCCTGCGCCGGCCGCGCCGGCGACGCCGGCCACGCCCGAGAGGGCGGACAAGCAGCGCAGCCGCGAGCTCGAGGTGCTGCACGCGGTCGTCGTCGCGACCGGGAGCGGTGACGACCTCGTGCTCACCGCCGAGCGGACGCTCGAGGTGGTGTGCGACGTCGCCGAGATCCATTTCGGCGGCGTGTTCCGCTTCGACCCGCCCAGCCAGACGCTCGCCCTCATCGCCCATCGTGGTCTCGAGGCCGAAGACGTCGAGCGGCTGCGCCTGCGCTCGCTCGATCAGAGTCACGTCGGCGAGGTGATTCGTACCGGACGCGCGATCATCACCGACCTGACCACCTCCCGGGTGCTCACGCCGGAGGTTCGCGAGCGGGTGCAGGTCGGCGGCTACCGGACCCAGCTCGCGCTGCCGATTCCCGTGAACGGCGAGACGTGGGGCGTGATGGCCCTCATCACGAAGGAGGCGCGGACCTTCGGCGCTGACGAGCTGACCCTGCTCGAGGCCGTCGCGCACCAGGTCGGACAGGCGGTGGCGCGCGCGTCGCTCCTGGCCGAGAGCCGCGAGAAGAGTCGCCGGCTCGAGACGCTCGGTCGGCTGGCCCAGACACTGACCGCCACGTTGTCCCCAGACGAAGTGTTCCAGCGCGTCGTCGACGCGGCGGTCGAGCTCTTCGGGTCGAGCGCCGCCCAGCTCTGGCTCGTGGACGAGGATGGCCGCTATGTCGCGCTGCGCGCCGCCGCCGGCGGCGACGCGTCGACGGAGGGCTTCGAGCGCCACCGCATCGGCGAAGGGCTCATCGGCACCGTCGTGGCGACCCGCGAGCCGCTGGCGGTGCTCGACGCCCTCGACGATCCGCGGGCCCGCAACGTCGAGCGGGCTCGCGCCGCCGGCGTGGTCAGCGTCGGCATCGTGCCGCTCCTGATCGGCCAGAAGGTGCTGGGCGCCCTGACCATCGGGGTGCGGGCCCGGCACCAGCCCACCCCCGAGGAGATGCAGCTCCTCGGCTCGCTGGCATCGCACGCCGCGAACGCGATCAACAACGCCCAGCTCTATCGTGAGGCGACCCGGCAGGCGCAGCGGATGAGCGCGCTGGCCGATCTCAGCCGGCTTCTCTCCGAGACGCTCGATCTCGACCTGGTCGCGCAGCGAGTGGCCGACAGCGTGCGGCGGCTGCTCGGCGCGCATTCGTCGAGCCTCTACCGGCTCGACACTGAGTCCGACACGCTCGTCGCCTTCGCCATCTCGGGCGACGTCGGCGTCGCGATGAGCCGGGGTATGGTGTTCCCTCGCGGTCACGCTGTCGTGGGCCTCGCCATCGACGTGGGAACCCCGATCGCCACGCCGAATTTGCTCGAGGACCCGCGTTTCACGTTCACGCCGGAGACGCGAGCCATGATCGAGCGCGCCGGGCATCGGTCTGTGCTGGGCGTGCCGCTGCGCATCGGCGATCGCGTGATCGGCGCTCTGGGTGTCGGCGATCGGGTCGGCCGACAGTTCGACGACGACGAGATCCGATTGACGCAGGCGTTCGCCGACCAGGCCGCCCTCGCGCTCGAGAACGCTCGGCTCTATACGGAGATGACACGCCGCCGGCTCGAGGCGGAAGAGCTGGCGCGTCTGGCCCGGAGCCTCACCGAGAGCCTCGACCCTCGCGACGTGGGTGAGCGCATCGTCGAGAGCGTGCTCGTGCTCTTCCAGGCCAGGTCCTCCGTGCTGCGGCTTCTGCAGCCCGACGGCTCGCTCGTCACCCTCGCGCGCGGCGGTCATCTGCGCAACGAGTCGTATTTCCGCACCATTTTGCCGGCGGGGGTCGGGCCGTCCGGGCGCGCGAGTATCGAGGGGCGGCCCGTCGCGTCGTCCGACGTGTTCAGCGACCCCACGATCGTCCTGAGCGCCGACCTCGCCGAGACGATGCGTCGGACCGGTGACAGCGCGGTGGTGGCCGTGCCGCTCCGGGCGAAGGGCGGGATCATCGGCACCCTATCGCTCGGGGACGTCGCGGGCCGCGTATTCTCGGAGGCCGAGGTCGGCCTGCTCCAGGCCTTCGGCGACCAGGCGGCGCTCGCGCTCGAGAACGCACAGCTCTACGAGCAGAACCGTCGCCAGGTAGAAGAGCTGTCGGTTCTGCTCGAGCTGTCACGAGCGGTTACCGGCCAGCTCGATCGAGCGGCCCTGCTCGAGGCCATTCGCATCCAGACCGGCCGCATCCTCGATGCCGCCAACATGGCGATCGTGCTGCGCGACGAGGAGCGGGGAGACCTCGAGGTGGTCCTGCGCGTGGTGGACGGGGTGCCCGACATGCGCACGCCGCTTCGGTATCCGTCCCGCACGGTCGGGCTCATGTCCACCGTGCTCGAGACAGGGAAAGCGGTCCGGACGGACGACTACCTCGCCGAGTGCGCGCGCAACGGTGTCGCGCCGGTCGGGACGTTCGCCGTCGTGCCACACTGGGTCGGCGTGCCGATGACGACCGGTGACACCGTGATCGGCGTGCTGACCCTGCGCAGTCAGACGCGGGCCTTCAGCGAGGCCGACGAGCGCCTCCTGTCCAGCATCGGCCATCTCGCGGCGCTGGCGCTGCGCAGCGCGCGGCTCTTCGAGGAGCGGGCCCGAGCCTACAGCGAGCTGGCCTCGGCGCAGGACCAGCTCGTGCGCACCGAGAAGCTTCGCGCGCTCGGCGAGATGGCGTCGGGCGTCGCGCACGACTTCAACAATCTGCTCGCGTCGATCCTGGGCCGGGCCCAGCTCACGCTGCAACGCCTGCAAGATCCGCAGCTCCGCAAGTGGCTGCAGGTCATCGAGCGCTCGGCCCTCGACGGAGCGCAGACCGTCCGCCGGCTGCAGGAGTTCACCCGCACCCGCCGCGATCAGCCGTTCGTGGCGGTCGACCTCAACGAGGTCGTGCGCGGGGCGCTGGAGATCACGCAATCGCGGTGGCGCGAGGAGACGCGAAGCCGGGGCGTGGCCGTCGAGGCGCAGATGTCGTTCGGGAGCCTACCGACCGTGGCCGGCGATCCCGCCGAGCTGCGCGAGGCGATGACCAATCTGATCCTGAACGCCGTCGACGCCATGCCGACGGGCGGCACCTTGACCGTGACCACGGGCGTCGAGAACAACCTGATCGTGGTGACGGTGGCGGACACCGGCGTCGGGATTCCCGAGGCGATCCGGAGCAAAATCTTCGATCCGTTCTTCACCACGAAGGGGCCGCAGGGCACCGGGCTCGGGCTGTCGATGACGTACGGCATTCTCTCGCGCCACGGGGCGCGGATCACCGTCGACAGCCAGGAAGGACGCGGCACCCGATTCCGTCTGGCATTCGCGCCCGGCGTCGTCCCCGACGTGGAGCAGAGGGCGCCCAGCGAGGCACCGCCGCCGGGCGTGTCGCTCAAATGCCTCGTCGTCGACGATGAGCCGGAGGTGGGCCGAGTGCTCGGCGACGTGCTCCAGACGAGCGGACATCGTGTCGTGGTGCTCACCGATGGCGCCGCGGCCATCGCCCAGGTGCGCGCGGAGCCGTTCGACCTGGTGTTCACCGATCTCGCGATGCCCCGGGTGTCCGGCTGGCAAGTGGCCCAAGCCGTCAAGGAGATCGCGCCGGCGGTGCCGGTCGTCCTCGTCACCGGCTTCGGCGTCGAGCTGTCGGCCGAAGAGCGCCGGACTCACGGGGTGGACATGGTGCTGGTCAAGCCGTTGAAGATCACCGACGTCCTGGACGTCGTGGCGCGCGCCGCCCGCCGCCGCATCGCGCGCGGCTGACCGGCAGCGACGGCAGTGCGAGCCGCAGCACGTCGCGGGGCTGGGGCCCCGCCGTGTGAGGCGAGCCTATTACCGTGGCAGTGCGAGCCGCAGCACGTCGCGGGGCTGGGGCCCCGCCGTGTGGGGCGAGCCTATTACCGTGGCAGTGCGAGCCGCAACACGTCGCGGGGCTGGGGCCCCGCCGTGTGAGGCGAGCCTATTGCCGGAGGACGACGCGCATGGATTTCAAGTTCCTGACGCTCGAGCGCCGCGAAGGGGTCGCGACGATCACGCTCAATCGCCCCGATGCGTTCAACGCGCTGAGCCTCGGGCTCGGCCGTGAGCTGTTCCACGCGTCGCTCGACGTCGACGAGGATCCGGCGGTGCGCTGCATCGTCGTGACCGGCGCGGGCCGCGCCTTCTGCGCCGGCGGCGACGTGAAGGACTTTGTCGACAACCTCGAGCGCATCGGCGTGCTGGTCAAGGAGCTGACGACGTACCTGCATGGGACCGTGTCCCGATTCTGCCGGAGCGACAAGCCCGTCATCATGGCGGTCAACGGCGTCGCGGCGGGCGGGGGGCTGAGCTTCGCGCTCTCCGGCGATCTGGTCGTCGCCGCCGAGTCCGCGCGATTCACCATGGCTTACTCCAAGATCGCCGCCACGCCCGATGGCTCGTCGTCGTACTTCCTGCCGCGGCTGGTCGGCCTGCGTCGCGCGATGGAGCTCTACTTCACCAACCGCGTGCTCTCGGCGCGCGAGGCCCTCGAGTGGGGCCTGGTGACCCGCGTGGTGCCCGACGCCGAGCTGGCGACGGCCGTCACGGCGCTGGCGCGCGAGCTGGCCCAAGGCCCCTCGAAGGCATTCGGCGGGGCCAAGCGGCTCTTCCACCAGTCGACGTGGGAGAGCCTCGAGACACAGATGGAGCTCGAGGCGCAAGCGATCGCCGCGAGCGGCCACACCGAGGACTTCCGGAGCGGGGTGACCGCGTTCGCCCGCAAGCAGACGCCGACGTTCCGCGGGCGGTGACGCTCGACCTCGGAGGAGGAGCCATGCTGAACCCGGCCGCTTTCGCTCACGCTCTCGCGATCCTGTCCGGCGCCGTCTACATCGCGTTCTACGTTCTGGCGGTCGTCTGGCGGGACGCGTTCCGCTTCCTGTTCAACGCCCAGTTCTTCGGGGCGGACGTCGCGGCGCTCCTGCCCCAGCAGCTCACGTATGCCGGCTTTCTCGGCACCCTGGTCGTCCTGGCCGTGCTCGCGTGGGTCTGCGCCTTCGCCTGGGCGTGGCTCTACAATCGTCTGGCAGCCTGAGAGCGTCGACCGGCGGCGTCGTCGAGTACAATCGTTGACGGATCACATCAGGAGACGCATATGAACGACAAGGGCGCCACGCGGGTTTCCGGAACGAAAGCCAGGTACTTTTACCGGCCGGGCTGATCGTCCTGCGCCAAGACGAAGGAGCTCCTCTCGTCTTGGGGGGTCGAGTTCGACCC
>Ga0137403_10002227_pt1 | contig 23846 bp, 25 predicted proteins | sample CZOMad2_1_16fung_FD_122057 | JGI IMG/M metagenome (GOLD analysis project Ga0137403, IMG submission 122057) | Vadose zone soil fungal communities from Angelo Coast Range Reserve, California, USA - CZOMad2_1_16fungal (Hybrid Assembly) | ecosystem: Environmental > Terrestrial > Soil > Vadose zone...
CACGACACGTTTCATGCCCTTATGCTTTCCGAACTCGATCACTGGGGAAAAACGACCGCGGAGTTGTTCCAGAGGATCAACTTACGATTGGCCTTATCAGTCACCGCTCGTAATGCTCTCGGCAGAAGCGAGAAAGAGAGCGCGCAGGAAATTGCGACCATGCTTTACGGTGAAGTCCGCCCTTATGGCCATTTTCGATTCGTCAATTTTGGACATCCACCACCCGTGGTCTTCTCTGCCGAATACCGCAAGTTCATGGACATTGGTAAAAACGGGATGGTGCAATTTCTGCCCCTCGGCTTGCAGATCGCCGAAGATGATCCCGATCGTAACAGGTACTTCTCCTTAGAGCCGCGACAGCGGCGGGCAAACTCCTCGGATGTGGCAGAGCTAACGCTGATGAGTCCAGGGGACATTCTCTTCCTTTACACCGACGGGGTTTATGACGGAAGTGACAAGGAGGAACGACAGCAGCTTGAAAACGTCATGCGCGACCACCACGTGCTGTCGGCAAAAGACATCTGCAATGCATTGCTCGAATACGCTGTAAAAAAAGATGATCATCTGCGCCAGATTAACGAACAAGATCGCATTGATGATAAGACGGTGTTCATTATCAGGCGGAACTGAAGAATGAAGGACAATCGAATTCATCCAAGCGGGCAAACAGCGCAGCTTCTGGTAAATCGTCTATTTCTCGGACCGCGCGGACGGCGACCGGACAGAAAGGAAATCGAGAGCGATGGGGCTCGAACTCGAAGCTACCTGCGTCAAAGGCAAGCGGACATCCTCGCCGTCAACGCGATGAGGTCCCGAGAAGGATCGGAGGATGGTTTACGTCGAGAGTATATCGAGGAGCCTGTGGGGTAAACTACGCGAAACCGGAAATATCTAATGAGGTCGAAAGAATAGGTCTCATCATGGCTAGGCGAGATCATTTGTTGAGAGGCTTATGCGAATACAATCTGAGTGTCAAGTTCATAGCTCGTATCGGAATTACTCATTTCGATGTTCCTTGTACAGGGTTCGCGATTTCCACCAATTCTTGACACTGAACCACAAGGTGACGAATCCGAGCGAGATAAAGCTCGCACCGCCAATCATCTTCGCAGCTTGCATAGGATCTGACGTTGAAAGCCCTTCGTACAACAGCGCTGCGCCTACAACGAGAAAAAGGAATGCAAGAAAGGGGGCGATCGTGTCCAGCAATGTGTCGTCCCGTCCGGGCAAAGGCGCCCGATAGCTAATTGTCTGCCGCGGTCTGAGCGACAAGAACCGTAGAAGTCACTTCGCGCAGCACCGGCCGTGTGTACGGTTTTTTCATCTCTGCCCCACAGCAGCACCGGGGATTTGACTTTCCCTCGGATGAACCTGTGATCACTCTGACCTCACAGCCACAGCTACGGTTTTGACACCTAAAAATCTGATTGTCAGTCATTCGCATTTGCTGACCCCAAAAGAACTGAGGGACTCTGTGGATCGTCCCTCTATTTGCCTGAATCTTAGGAGGCACCGCAGATGGTGTGGATTTCTTTTTAGTTTTGCTTCGTATAACAAGCACGGTTCAAGCGAGGCTCGGTTGAACAGCAGAGCCGAGACTGACGTGCGAGTGGTAACAATTAGGTTCCTTCAAAATGAGAGGTTCATTGCAGGCTGAGGCCACAGATTGTAATCTGAGGCACTAGTAAGAGGAAAGAACGCATGAACGACGGCAAGTTTGAAGTTCGCTGCGATGCAATGCCCAACGGCCATCTCCAGGTTGGAACGCAAGCACTCTCCGTAGGGGTGAGTCAGGTGATCAAGAGAGACACCACCGAGGAAATGTGGCAATCCGTTCTCGTTATTTGCGAAGAGAACGAAGATGGGGTATTAACCACAAAGATTATCGTCTGCCATCCAGATTGGGAACAAAACCTACAAATAGCATCCATCCGCTCACGCGGACCAAAGCACGGCAAGCCAGCTACTGCTCTAGAAATCGATCTCAAGTCCGCTCACGTCTGATCAGTCCTTCTTACGCTTGCTATAGCAAGCGGCTCCTCGCGAAGTAACTAATCGTCCCTCCAGCCGCCCGCATTCCGTGCTTCCATTGCCAGCGACTGGGTATTTAATCCCAGATTTCATCTTTAGGAGATAAGAAATGAACTCTAAGAAACTGTCTAGCTTTATTCTCGGTCTCTGCACGACAGCCGTTGCATCCTCGTTGTTGCTGACATCTTCCGCAAAACATCACCAAACGACCGCCACCTCCGTCCAGTCTCAAATAGCTGACGGAAGCGGCCCGGTACCTCCGCCCGTTCAATCTGAAAACAAGTTGTTTGCGGATGGCTCAGGCCCCGTACCACCGCCGGTTCAATCTGAAAACGTGTTGCTCGCGGATGGTTCAGGACCTGTACCGCCACCGGTTGAATCCGAAAACGTGCTGCTCGCGGATGGTTCAGGCCCCGTACCACCGCCGGTTGAATCCGAAAACGTGCTGCTCGCGGATGGTTCAGGCCCCGTACCACCGCCGGTTGATTCCGAAAACGTGTTGCTTGCGGATGGCTCAGGCCCCGTACCACCGCCGGTTAAAACCAAACTATCACTCAACCTACTTGCGGCTTGAGTTGACATAGTTGCGATGAAGGGGAAGGCGCAGCAAGGCCTCCCCTTCATTTTTTGTGGTAATCTCCTGCTCGGTTAATTATTCGCCGCCGATGGAAACGCAAATAATTTGGTGGACGGGCACCGCGCTCGTGGCCGTTGTCCTCATGCGCGGCGCGCTGGTGGGCAATCTCAAGAAGTACCCCCTCTTTTATTTCTACATCGGCTGCGTCCTGCTCAAGGAAGTCGTTGGCCTGTTGTCTTACCGATTTGCACCCAATCTTTACAAGCCGTTATATTGGCCGGCCGAGCTCGCGACGATTGTCGCCAGCTACGCAGTAATCGTCGAAATTTTCAGAAAGTCCCTCAGGCATAACCCAGGGATCGCGCGTAAGGCACAAACTCTGTTGCTTGGCGCGTTTGCCCTCGCTGTTAGCTATGCAGCTACAGACCTTCTGCACGGTCGCTTCGCCACTGCAACTCGCGCCATTGCCGAGGTTGGGCGGGATCTTCGGTATATCGAAGGCGCTCTGCTTCTTTTGCTTTTGTGGTTGTTTGTGCGGTACCGAATCTTGCTGGGTCCTAACTTGCTGGGCCTGATTATTGGTTACTCGTTTTGGGTGGGTCTCAATGTAGTGAATTTGGCTCTGTTGTTCCTTCCGGACAAGGAATTTCTGGCTCTCCCACGGAGGCTGGTGCCGATAACCTACGTAGCGACCTTAACGATTTGGTGCGTTGCGCTTTGGTCTTCTCGACCTGAACCGGTACAGCCCGAGGAGGGTGCAATCGAACGAGATTATGACCTTCTTGCAGCGAAGACTCGATCCATCTTGGCTCGTACTTCCGATCGGTTTGTGAGAGCGATGAGGCCGTGACCGTACTCGTTCTGATGACGGTACTCGGCACGCTAATTGTGGTCTTCGCGATCCGTCTGCTCGTGCAGTCGGGAAACAGGAGACGGAAACCATCTGTGACAGCAGACGAGTATGCCAACGCACGTCAAGCGCTCGACTCGGTTTTCATCGAAACGGCGATCATAAAGAGAATCTTCTCGGTCGAAGATATAGAATTCATCGAACGTTCCGCTACGCCTGTTGTTAAATGTTCATTTCTTAAGGAGCGTAAGACGCTCGCGCTGCACTGGTTTCGGAAGACCCGAAAGCGAGTTGCGCAACTTATGGATCTTCATCTGCGGTTAGCGAGCTATACGTATGATCCGAATCCGGGGTTTGAGCTAAGGCTAACCGCCAAGTATTTCACGTTCGTGGTTGTTTCAAATATTGTTTTGCTGCTGCTGTGGCTGCTCGGGCCCTTTAAGGCGACTCGCACTCTTTCTTATGCGATTCGTACGGCTGGAAGCTTTTGCAGTACGTTTAGTTTCAGGCTTGAGCGAGTAAACCCTACGCGCCTCAGTTCCGGCCGCGAATCTTTGGTACACTAACGGGCCTGTTGTACCAATACCGAAGAGTTGTTGCCTGACGCTTGCCGCTATCCAGCCGTCGGTGTTGCTTGAAGGAGATTCGGGAGGAGGTTGTCGCCGTCTTTGGGACTTAATCAGATTTCGCGGCCAACAGGCAAGACCGCCTCGCCGGGAGAGCGACTCAAGCACGTCCGTGCGCAACTCGGAATAACCACGCGTGAGGTTGCACTTTTTAGCAAACTGATTGCGGAAGCAGAAGGCAACAACGAATTCTTGATTTCCGGCCCATGGCTGACCCAGATCGAGAATGAGAAAACATCTCTACCTAGTATTTACAAGCTCTTCACTCTGGCCAGCATCTACGGATTGAGCTATGCAAGGATGCTCGCCCTATACGGTGTGGACTTAGCAAAAATCAAGATGTTCCACGCTCGAATTCCCATTGCGAAGACTCACCTTGCACAAAAGGAAGCGGACGAACATGCAGCCAGTGCTCTGGAGCTTCCCGTGCGCTTCGATCCGGGTTTGAATTTGAGCAAAACCAATCTACTATCGCGCATGATCGAAACCTGGGGCACGGTGCCCCTCGAACTTATTCAACATCTTGACCTACGGCATCGTCTGTATGGTCTCATCGGATTCAGTGATTACACGCTGTATCCACTATTGAGACCGGGCTCATTTGTTGAAATCGATCCGGAAGTTAAGAATGTAACCCAGCGTTCAACGCGGTCCGAGTTTGACCGCCCGATTTATTTTGTTGACCTTCGAAACGAATATGCTTGTTCGTGGTGCGAGGTGATGGAAGATGAGCTGCTCCTGCTTGCTCATCCTCTCTCGCCTGTCAAAAGCCGTTCGGTTGCATTTCCAAAGGACGCTGAAATCATTGGCCAAGTAACGGGGGTGGCGATGCGGATTGGGATTTCTCTTTCTGAGACGGTCGAGAAGATTTCAGGAACGCCATGGCAATCTTGATGTTCGACCGGAACAGATCGACGGCCATTTCATCGCAGTCGGATGGTACGGCGGTGTTATACGCCTGGAACTTTTCCGACGCACTCAACACATTTTGGTAATCCTTGTGCGATGACCGAATGAAGCGATCGATTTGCGTAACGAGCAGCTCTAACGGCGACAAGACAAGAGAATAGAACAGTTCTTGGTGGCAGGCGGTCAGTGCCTCGATGGCGGCCGACTCCGAAAAAGAAGCCGCTAGGCCGTGATGGTGATACTCCCCTGTGCTGAAGTCCCTCAACGAGGACAGGTACAGGAGCTTGGCGAAATCATTCCCCATCTGCGCCAAGGTGCGAATTTTCAGGTCTTCCTTGGCCGCCTCGCTGTCCATTCGCTTCGGCTGAGATTTCATGTGCGCGAATGATACGTCAGAAAGCGCCCTATCTGAAAGAACGAACTTGTCGGAAGCTCACAACCTTCGTCAACGAGTGCCGCTGCTGTGATCGTGCTTAGATCTTGAACGGCCCAATAATTCTCGCGAGCAGTTCCATACTCAATCGATAGAAGGCATCTTGCATAGCAAACCGCTGCACGATATTCGCTCGTTTGTAGTGTTCCGACTGCGCCGCGTAGTGCTCGAAAACGGATTCAATCTTGAGCCGCATTTCGAGATAAACATCATTTTGTTCCACGAGGGCCCCTCCCGGTTAAGCACGGTCCAGGGCCTGCGGTGGGAAGGTTCGTGCGGCCTGTCTGGATTTCCAGCCAAACCTACCTAAGGCGACCATTCACAGACCCGCGTCCGAGAACCCACGCGCCTTCTCTATTCTTTGCTACCACTCAAGTCCGCGAACCATTTTCGTAAAACGGCGAACTGGTCTTCCTCGACGTTGGTGAAGATGACACCCATGCCTGCGTTTGGGAAGACAAATACCACTCTTCCGACGGCAGTGAATGAGGCGCTTGCATGATGAGCTGTAACCCGAATCTCAGTACCTTCCGGCAAGGGATTCACCATATCGAGGAAGCATCCTCCCATACTCAAGTCACCGCTTCTACCGCCCAGCCTGGTATTCGAAGCGATGTCGGTTATTTCGGTGTCCGCGACGAATGGATAGCGAGGAAAGCGTCGGCGCTCTGAGCCCATTCTTTTTATTCACACAGAACTGTTTGCGCCATCAAACAAATCGCTTCCGAGCAGAATCGCTAGGTTTCAATATGTTGGTCTTCTGTATGACTTCTTCATTCCGCACCGCAGCGGCTGTCGCCGCATTGGGTGCCCTTTATGGGCGGGCTGAACACGCTGACCTCGCAAAAGCAATCAGGGTTCGGACACTCGTAAATCTGGCCAGTGGCCATGAGACGCGAATTCTGACAAACCAAAACGCGAGTGCGGTTTTATTCAATGATTTGCTTGCTATACCAACCACCCTGCAGCGACAAACGGTGCAATGGTTCGGAGGGAGTGCGATGCTAGAAATCGTAGCAACCCAATACTGGGGAGTAAGAATGACAGCGAGAATGACAGCAAGAATGACAGCAAGAATGACAGCAAGAACCAGGGGTTAGCATTCAGCTTAATCCGCAGACGAGGCCGTTCTCCACAGCTCTTGCCACCTTAGTGACGGTATTCCGGCGAATAGAGTCGCCTTCCGAACCTCGCTTGCTATGCCAACCAAATACAAGTTTCTGCGCTCAATCCGGTATGCGTCGTCAATATGTGTTCGGACAGGTAGTCCGGCTACATAAAAAGAGGCAGTGAAGCCCGTTTCACCCGAGCCGCACTGCTTGTCCATTCTGACCGGAAATTGCCGCCGAGCAAGGCCCAGCGATATTTGCACCACGTAGCGAGTGAGCTGCAGAGGGATATCCACGAGGTACATCGTGCTGTAGCAGACATTCGCCAAGAAAGCGAGAATGATGAGGATCATCAGCGCGGGATGCTTCGACCGTGTGAAAGTGTTCCGCGTAAAAAATGAGGTAGTCGGCGGATCGCATTCCTTTTGGGTAAAACACGCCGTCCCAACCTGAAGCTGTGAAGAATGAGGTTCCGAGAAGGATGGGCGGATGATTCACGTCGAGAGGATATCGAAGGCGTTGTGGGAACTACGCGAACATCCTAATCGCCTAACTAGTCGGAAAGATAATTCCCCAAACTGGATGAATCTCCCAAATTGAATCCACTTGTGCCGAACCATGATTATTCCCACGATGGTTAGTTGCACTGAAGTGCCACGCATCGAAAAACATGAATCCCAGAACTTGAACGCGGATTGGGTGGATCAGGGGCGTTCGGGATCGGAGTCTGACACCCGCAGCCTGAAGCCCCCGGAGAAAGGCATTTCGTGTGGCAGTGAAACGCGCTGTCTGGGGAATTTCGACAATCACGCGGTTGCTGGTTGCTGTGCCTCCGACCTCACTGATCTCCAGATGAAAGTCACAGTCGTTTGGCTCGACATTGATCTGCCATAGGTCGCCTTTCAAAATCACGACCGCATTCTCGCGTGGGTCAATTGGCCCAACAGCAGTTCGAAATCCCGACGTATTTCTTCCAGCGGCGGGCGAAGCTGCGATCATGGCTGCGACAGTTGTGAGTGTTGGGCTTGAACTGCTGGGCGGAGTTCGGTGTTTCATTCGAGTGCGATTTTGAGTTGGTACAGTTTTGGTAGCAGTGCAAGTGATGTCAGCAGCCGCGCCCTGAGTAGCCGAAAGGACCAAGCTAAGCGTGAACACGATTTTCCACATAACTTCTCCTTACGCGCTGTTACTTGCAAACCCCACACTTCCCGCCTTCTTTTGCGCAATATCGGCAGTAGTGGCAATTCTTGCAGACGTGACACGGGTCGGCACCAGTGCAGGTAGCCGAGAAGAAATCCACTGGATTGATGAGAACAACGGTCAAAATGACTTGAGCAAAGACCGACAGTAATCTATTGCACATGAATCAGTCCTCCTGTCTTCTATTCTTTGTCCAGCGTGGCATTGATGTTCGCGTTTCCACCAGCGCCCAAGGCCAGGGTTCTCTCCCACACTTTGAACCCAGCCTTTTCCAGCCTAATTTTGTGATCGCCCGGTGTAAGTTTGAGCGTGGATGGCGTGCTGCCCATATATTTGTCATCGATAGTGATTTCGGCTCCGTCAGGACTGGACTTCACGTCTACTGAGGAGACTGAAGAATCTACGCTCGTTGCCGGAGCAGTGGAACCCGGTGCCACAGTCGCGTCGATTGTGGGCTTGAACTCAGCCTTCTTAAACCTCACAGGGTCCAACGGGATATCTCCGTTGATATAGGCGGTGATCTCTGTTCCTTTCGGGATTGTGATGTCTTTGCCATGCATGAATAGAAAGAGTGGGGCGGCAGGAAAGAAGACAATCGCAGTCCCGATCATCGCTCCGGTCATTGCGCCAGTGTGACCACCACCCTTTGCTTCCTTAACCGCCCGCAACGGCGCCTTCTCTCCGTCTATCAGGCGCACGTCATCGACGTTCACGTCGAGTTTGCCGCCGCGAGCCATCCGGCGTTTGTGCTGTGCTTCGGTGACTGTCGCTAACGCGAGACCGCCACGAGGAACAACAATTACGTCCTTTACCTTCACATCCTCAAGAACCTCGAAGTCCACACGGTCCCCGGTAGTCGCGTCAGCCGACGAAAGATTTCGCGTTAGCCGAAGCTTAATCGGTGTGCCATCTTCCAAACCGAATGCTAGCGGCTGTTTCAGGGGTGCGGTTTCGGTTTTTGCTGGGGACTGCTGGTCCTTGTTTGCTTGTGGTGCTTGGGTTGCTTGCGGTGCTTGCTGGATGTCCGCAAAATTTGAAAACAACAACGATGTGGACAGAGCAAAAGAACAGACAAGTCTCATGGCTGGGCCTCCGTAGATGACTTGTTGCGGGGATATTACCCGCTACAATCTACTCAGAAAGGTAGTATGTCAAGCGTATACTTCGGGCAACGACACTGACCGACGTTGTGAGAGACGGTACATGGAAAAGATACTCGCCCATCGCCGCGGAACTTGCCCTCATCATGGCGGAGTTAGAACCTGATTGAACAACGGGGTGCCGAAGTAGCTGATCGGTTAAGTATGAGGTGGGACGCGAACAGTCCGTGCCTCGGCTAAATGAGAGTCCGGCGCGTAGCTAAACAGTTGCGTCCCGAGCGAGTAATGTTCCGCATTCTAAGTGTGCCGCGCACGATGTCAACATATTCGAATACGTACGTATTTATGCTGAGCGTCGAACTATGCCGCCACTTTCTTCGCCTGCGCACGTTCCTTCGCCCAACGTCTTTTCGTCGCCTGCGCAATTTTCACCCTGCCAGCAGCAGACAAGACCCGTTTCCTTACCGTAGTGGCTTCCTTTCCGGCAGAACTTCCAAGGACCTTGGGTTCACGGATTCCAACATGGCATCGTTAAGGTTTCCGTGTCGGATGTCCGAGTCGAGCATCGGGTGAAGCTGGGGGATTTCACGCAATGGCTTGAGAAGCCAGGTGCGAAGTCGCCAAGAGAAATGATTCAGCGGCAGCGGGTGCGATCAATACTTGGAATGCCTGCACGATGAGCCAGTTCCTAGATCAGCCTGGCCCGAAGAAACACGCGCAAAGACAAATTCTCTAAGTGGTCCTGTGCCTCTTGCGGGGGCGATGTTTGGTTGTTTTGTGTTTGGTTTCAGGAGTCTTCGCTTGTGATTTTACGGCTAAATCCGAATTAAACGTGTCGGCCACCATTTTCCAAGCACCATCCGGCTGCTTCCTCCAAACCGCCATATCTTTGCCTTGATCGGTAATCGGTTTGCCGTCGGCTCCGTCAAGAGCCATCTGATAAGTGTAGATCGTATAAGCGAGATCACCCGCCCGACCGATTTCCACTTTGTTGATCTGCCAGTCGATAGTGAACCCTGGGTTACCGATCAGCTTGGCCCATCCTGCCCTGATCGCCGTTTTGCCGTGGACCAGAGGTGAGTTGGGCGGGAGCCAGGAGGCATCATCCGCGTAGTTGGCAACCGCACCGTCAACATCATTTGCCTGCGCAGCTCTAAGTGTCGCGGCATCTGCGGCTCGGATAGCACGCTCGTCAAGAGCACGCGTATCTGTCGGTTCCCGTTGACACCCGGCGCAGCGAAAGGACACGAGTGTCAGCATTAGCACGGCTCGATAACGGGGCATGAGGCTCCTCTGAAGGCGAGACTCGGCAAGGGTACACCCAGACCAAAGCGAGGTCTAGAAAGTCAAAACGCGAACCTGGCACCGAGAGCATTTAGTCGGAGGCAAGAACGTGACAATTTTCGATTTCTTGAGGGAATCGGGTAAGTCCGGTAATCGGAAACTTCAAATCTACATGGACGGTTTGCGCGTTAATCAGTCAGTGGATTACTTCCGAGTTGCCCGTAATCCGCCCGCAACCCGACGAGTTCACTGGGGCTTCTGGGCCGCACGGCAGAGTCGCAACAAAATGCCTATGGTGCACCGCTCAATGCGTGCAGAAGTGGGCCAACATGAATCTATTGAGGATGGATAACCCCCTCCGTGTCGACAAAGAAGCTGCCGTTGGTGAGCCCCTCGACTGCGCCGTGAGTCAGCCACTGCTTGGAAATATGGTGCAGCACACTGCGTTGTTTTTCCCAGACCATGAAATGTCCCGCACACTGGACCTTGAACCACAGTTTTTGATCGTGCGGAACCTCAGCATAGAGGCGAGGCAAGTCTTGAATACCTCCACCTCCCGTATCGTGTTCTCCGGCAATGATCAGCACGGGAACAGATATCTTGTGCGCCGTGCTAGCGTTCCACCCCCACAAGAACGGCGTGCGCACTCGCATCACACCCTCGGGAACAGAACCGGCAGAGGAACCGGCGGACGGCGGGCCCCAGGTGCGGCCAAGTGAGTCGTTGTCCATGATGGCACTCCAGACCACGTCTTGAATCCCATCCTCCACGGGGGCATCGCAGCCACCTTGGATCATCTCAGCTTCGACCTCCGGATCCCACAAGCCCATCAGGTCGCCGCGCGTCCTAAGAGACATCGGCGTTCCGGGTCGCGGCAGCGCCGCTGGGGGACCGAAACCGTCTCCTGTCCCGCTCGGCGCTGCGGGGTTAAAGATCGGGGCATACAGAAACAGGCTATCGACTTTATCCGGATGCTGCACGGCATAGGGGCCGACGCGGGCTGAACCCTGGGACCAGCTTACGAGGGCGACCTTGTCATCTCCCTCGACCCCGCGCTTCGCCCTAATCGCCCTGACGTAGTCAACAACAGTATCGAGCTCGTCCCAATCGCTTCGCGAGTTGATAAGTTGAAATTTGTACGATGGATTGCAAGCGGCGCTGAGAGGATTGGGAATTAGTATATCTTGTTGGGCTGTGGGCACATTGCACGGGTCGTCCATCTTGGGGCGCGGAGAACGACCGGATCCCTGGAAATCGAGCATGAATACGTCTAAGCCGCCCGCTTGCGCCAGCCAGAGAGCCCAGTCGTAGTGGTCCTTGCGCAACTCAAACCCCGGGAGCACCGGAACGCTGAGACCGTGGATCATAAGAACTGCCTTTCCGGGGCCACGATTGCTAGCGACACGTTCCCGGACAAATAGAGGGACCAATTCACCCATGTTAGCCGGCACTGTCGAAATGTGAGGAACCTGATGATCGCATGTCAGGACGCGCGAGTTGTTGTCTTCCGCGACACAAACGGGCGGCGCAATTTGCGCATATTGCGCAGACATGCTTCCCGATCCGAATAGACCCCACGCAACCACTCCGCACAACACTAGTACGCTCTTCATAATGGTGACACCTCGTTGAATTTCAAGTTCCGATGGTTTGGCCAGCCATTTCTTGAGCCTACTTCTGGCTTGAGGCCACCATAGGGACCCTTCTGTGAGCCAGCAACAGGTAAATCCGCGCAGATACGCGCAAATGCGCTCATCGCGGCCCGCTTTCCGTACTGGTGTTGAAACCGACGAAGTGGGGGAGTAGCATAACCGACAAGTTTATCCTCCCTAATCGAGGCGGAGTTATGGCTGAAGGGAAACCACTGTCGACACCTGAGCCCTCCGAGCCTCCTGCCAGCAAACGCCTAGATTCCTGGAAGGAGATCGCCGCCTACTTGAAACGTGACGAAAGTACCGTGCGACGGTGGGAGAAAGAAGGTCTACCTGTCCATCGTCACGCCCATAAGAGGAAAGCGACAGTCTACGCGCATAAGTCCGAGATTGACGTTTGGTGGAACGATGGCCACACACGGCTGGAGTTAATAGAAAGGACGTCTCCGGTCCGACTTACGAGAGTCGTGTGGTGGGCGGCAGCGGCGTTTATGCTGCTTACGGTGGGGCTGGGGATGATTTTCGTCGGAGTTCGCGACCGTCTGCTCGGTCGGCCCCTAACGGGCGAAATTACTTCCATTGCCGTACTGCCACTGAAAAACCTCTCGGGCGACCCCGCGCAGGACTATTTTGCAGACGGGATGACCGAGGCGCTGATCACCGAACTGGGTAAGATCAGTACGTTGCAAGTAATCTCACATCAGACTGTTCTCGGCTATCGGCAAACAGCGAAACCGCTGCCGCGGATTGCGAGGGACCTCAACGTAAATGCGCTCTTGGAAGGCACGGTACTCCGCTCGAGAGGCAAGGTGCGCATCACGGTTAACGTAGTTCAAGCCGTGCCCGAACGCCATCTCTGGGCAGAGAGCTATGAGTTCGACGAGCAGGACATCCTCGCCGTGCAGGGCGAGGTTGCCCGAGGTGTGGCCCGCCAGATACGGGTCAGGTTGATGCCTGAGGAACGGGTGCGCCTCGCCACATCCCAACGCGTCGATCCGGAAGCTTACGAAGCCTACTTGTTGGGCCGCTCCTACTCTTACAAGGCAATGACAAGGACAAGTTGGACGAGAGCGAAGGACTACTTTGAGAAAGCGATTGCGATAGATCCGGGCTACGCTCCTGCCTATGGCAGCTTGGCAGTCCTGTACATACACAGCAACAGAGGGGCTGCGACAAGAGACCCTAGCGACCTCCGCATTCAAGCACGGCAGTGGGCCGAGAAAGCGCTGAAGCTGGACGGCACGCTTGCCGAAGCGCACAGCGCGCTCGCCAGGGCCGCCCAGCAGGAATGGGATTGGGTGGACGCAGAGCGAGAGTATCAACTGGCTATTAAGTTCAGCCCCAGCTATCCGTTGGCTCATATTTGGTATGCGCAATACTTATGGGCGATGCAGCGCTCTGAAGAAAGTGTCTCCGAGGCCAAACACGCCCAGCAACTGGACCCTGTCTCGCCGTTTGTCAACACCTGGGCTGGGGCAGCCTACTTCTATGCCGGAAGGACTGACGAAGGCATGGCGTCCATGCAAAAAGCGCTGGAGCTGGACGCGAGTTTCTCGGATGCGAGCCTCGTCCTCGCCAGGGCCTATTTGCAGCAGGGGATGTTCCAGCAGGCCATCGCAGCACTCCAAAAAGCGCTAACCTTCAACGAGAAAGAGGTACTTGTTTTGGGGGCCCTTGCGCATGTACACGCGCGGGTCGGTCAGCGGAAGGAGGCACTGAAACTTGTGGGCCAATTGGAGCGAATTGAAGCGGAGGGGCGCGGATATGGTGCGCCGTTCGGAATCATATGGGCCTATGCGGGCCTCGGCGACAAAGAGCAGGCGTTCGCTTGGTTGGAGAAAGCCTACGAGGAACGCAGAGACCGAATCGTCTGGCTCAACGTGGACCCATTGCTCGAACCGCTCCGCTCCGATCCACGTTTCCAGGACCTCGTGCGGCGCGTTGGCCTACCCCAGGTCAAAGCGCGATAACATTCCCCGCCGGGTAGCGAAGGTGCGATTGCTGGTTTGAAGGCGTGGGTCGGAGGTAGACGCTTGAAGAGGCTGGCGTTGTTCCTGCTGTTACTGGGTCTCGCCGTGCCGGTGCGAGCTCAGTTGGGCAACGAAGGTTCGATTGAGGGCATGGTGACCGACCCTTCCGGCGCGGTCATCCCGGGTGTGGCGCTACGAGTGACTAACCTCAATACTTCGGCCACACTTAGCGCGACCACAAATGAGTTGGGCCTGTTCCGCTTTCCAGTGCTCGCGGTGGCAAGCTATGAATTGGTGGCGGAACATACGGGTTTCGCGAGCTTGATTCAGAAAAACGTGGTGGTAAACATTGGTAGTGCAATCAACTTGAATCTCACGCTTTTGTTAGCTACGGGAACCGAGAAGGTTGTAATCAGCAGTGAAACTCCTCTGTTGGAGTCCACCCGAAGCGAGGTGAGCAGCGCGGTGGAAGGGCGCTTGGTGGCCCACCTTCCTTTGAACGGTCGTAACTTCCTCGGCTTCGTTTTCCTTGCACCAGGGATCACACCAGGGGTCACGCCTGCGGCAAGCGGTGTCAGCGTTACTTTTGGCGGCCAGCGGGGGATGTCCTCATTCCTGCTGGATGGAGCGGACGACAATAATACTTTCCAAAGTGGCCCGTTGGGGGGATTGGCCGGCAGCGATCGATACCAGTTAAGCCAGGAGGCGGTGCAAGAGTTCCAAGTGAACACCAACGCTTACTCGGCGGAGCTGGGCCGGGCCGGGGCGGGCACGGTAAGTGTGATCACAAAATCCGGAACCAACGAATTTCATGGCAGCCTGTTTTGGTACTTCCGCGACAGAGCATTGAATGCCACGGGCTTAATCAGCAAGAACCTGGGCGAACCAAAAGAACCTTTCCACGTGCACCAGTTTGGCGGGGCTATGGGAGGCCCACTTCGCAAGAACAAACTGTTTTTCTTTGCGAACTACGATGGTCAGCGCCGTACGGAATTCAACGTGACGTTCCTAAATTTGCCCTCGGGGTTCAATCTATCCTCCGATCCTGTCGTCGCCGGCTTCCAGCACCGTGCTCTGGATTATTTATCGCCACGGGCTGAGTCTTGGGTCCGAGGCTTTGACCAGGATGTCTACCTGGCTAAGATGGACTGGCACATTACTCCGACCCAGCGATTCAACGGGCGATGGAATCGCCAACGGTTTGGCGGAGCTAATCTTGAACAAGCAGGTCCACAAGTCTCTATCGAGCGCACCGGCGCTTCTGAGGAAAACAGTGACACGCTGGCAGTTTCACTTACCTCTACGATCTCGCCTTCCCTGGTGAATGTGGCCCGCTTCAGCTATGTGAGTAGCAATCAACCCGGTCGATCGAATAGCATCAATCCTGCCGCTGACATCTTCGAAGGCGGTCAGCCCGTGCTCGCGATTGGGCGTGCCTCACTAAGCCCGCGCGAAATAGTCATCCGCCGGGGTGAGTGGTCGGACACGCTGTCGTTGGGCCGCGGCCGCCACGCCTTCAAAGTTGGTGCGAATGTGTTGGTCGATCGAATCATGTTCTTCAACGCTATCAATTTCTCCGGTAGTTACCGCTTCAACAGCTTGGAAAGTTTTGGCCGCGGCTTGGCAGGAGCGCCCCTACCGATCGCAGGTGAGAGATACGTCGAGGCATTTTCTGGGGGCGGAACACCTGGAATCAGGGTGCACCCGAACGTTCAGGAATTTGCGGGCTTTGTTCAGGACGAGTGGCGCGCCCGGCCCAGCCTGACGTTCAATTTGGGCTTGCGCTACGACGTACAGGTGATGGCCAAGCCACGAGTGAAGAACCCCTACCCGGCACTGGTGGCCGCTGGGCTCGATACGAGCTTCGTCCCCCAAGACAACAACAACTTCGCCCCGCGGCTTGGGTTTGCGTGGTCCCCGCTACGGAGTAACAGATTGGTGGTCCGCGGCGGGTATGGCTTGTTCTATGCCCGCACTACGGCCGGCCTAGCTGCTCGCGCGCATTTCCTCAACGGGCTGACGGTGCAGACGCGCACTTTTACAGCTGGGACTCCCAGCGCAGTCTTGATTCCTGCCTACCCGAACACACTCTGCGGGTCGCCGAGTGCGTTGGGGGCCCCGCCTACCTGCCCAGCGCCAACGACAGGCGCTGACATCATCATGCCCTTCGATCCAGACTACACTCAGCCGCTTGTTCATCAGGGCAGTTTTGGGGTGGATTATCAATTCCAGAGAGACGCAGCGCTTTCCGTAAGCTACCTCGTGGACAGAGGAATTCACCTCCAGCGTTATCGAGACGTGAATCTAGCAATGCCCGTTACCCCGACTACGATTAGCATCGCCGGCACGAGCACCGCGTTGACCTTCCCGCGCTTCACTCTTCCACGGCCCATCGCCGGTTTCGACCGCATCTTGTTGTTTGAGAGTAACGCCAATTCGATTTATCACGGCTTGGCCGTACAACTCAAAAAACGCTTTTCGCAGGAGTTCCAATTTCTGGCTTCTTACACATTCAGCAAGGTCATTGACGACCTTCCAGAGCCGATCCCGCTGAATGTCCCGCAAGGCGACAGCCGGCTGCTGTCGGATGGGTCCAATCCTCGCGTGGATCGCGCCCCATCAGTCTCCGACCAACGGCATCGATTTGTTCTAAGTGGCCTATGGCAGTTGAATTATGCAACGGGATTGTCGGCTCCTGCCAAGGCCATTCTCAGTGGCTGGGAGCTCAGTGCAATTCTCACGGCGCAGTCTGGGCTCCCGTATTCCGGGCTGGTTAATTTCGATCTGAACAACGACGGCAACTCAGCCACAGATCGAACGCCGGAACTGGGGCGAAATACTTTCTCTCTGCCGACTACGGTTTCCTTGGACCCACGCGTCACGCGTAATGTGCAACTCACCGAGCGCATTCGCGGACAATTCATCTGGGAAGCGTTCAACGTGTTTAACCACGCCAACATCAGCGGAGTGCGCACGACGCAGTTTTCGCGCTCTACTTCAGCGGCCGTCTGCGGAATTGCAGGGACTCCCTGCCTAGTCCCGCAAGGCATCGGCGCAACCGCCTTCGGGACACCCACTGCAGCATCCGACCCCCGCGTCATGCAACTCGCCGTCAAGTTTCTCTTCTAGAACTACGGACTGTTCTGGGGATGGCCGCGCGAATTCTGCCTGTAAGGCAAGGTCTTCTTTTTTATGTCGGAACAGACACGTTTGGCGGACCGTTGGCAGCACGGAAACTGTCACAAACGCAGTTGTGGGAAGCGAAGGGATCTTCTGGGCGTATCGTCGGCAAACCGGAAGTGATCGCCAGACACGGCGCCGTCATCGACGTTTTCCAACACGGAAACGACAGTGACCTTCGACCGGGCCGATACGCTCTCCGGTTTCCTTCTCTCCGACGCTCCTGAGCTTGGACATTCCTTTCTTTCTCTCCCTATTTTCTTTGGGCTCACCGCTCGGGTAATTCCTCTCCGCTCCGGCCTACGCGTCTTCTGTTTTATCGGTTCCGCCCTCAACAACACTGGGTTCCCTCCAATAAAGCAGACGCTAGCCTGCGACTCCAAGCCCCTCGCTCTCTCTCGTGCGCCAAAGAAAACGGGGCAGAAAGAAAGGTAAAAACAAAATGTCTTATCTATATGTTAAGTGGAATAGCTTTGTGTTGGGGTCCGCTCGCCGACCTTCCCGTCATTAGAGCACGTGTGGTGTTTCCATGGCCACTCCCGGAACGAAGGTCTGCGAACGCCGTAGGCGCCGCGTTTAGGCCGTAGTGGAGGGAGCGGCCACCGCCCTTCTTCTTGTCGCTCGAAGTGAAGACTGCAGCGGTTCTCCTCTTGACAATCAGTGGGAGAGGTGTATTCTTCCCCTTGATCCTCAGGAGGAATGCGTTTATGGCGGACAAGCCGAGTGACCTCGTCCAAGGCACTCTGGACATGCTCATTCTAAAAACTCTGGCGCTCGAACCCATGCACGGATATGGGATCGCAGTCCGGCTCGAACAGATGAGCCAGGGCGTTTTCCGCCTCAATGCAGGTTCGCTGTTTGTTGCGTTTCAGCGGTTGCAACGAGCGGGGCTAATCAGAAGCGAATGGAAAGCCACCGAGAATAGCAGGCGCGCAAAGTATTACGCCCTAACAGACCAGGGGCGAAAGAGGCTCAATAGCGAAACACGAGAATGGGGAAGACAAGTGGCGGCAATCGCCAGAATCCTAGAGACGTCGTAAATGGTCATGTCGGTACTCCGAAACATATCGAGCGGACTCCGATCGCTGTTCCGAAAGGAACGGGTCGGCCGAGAGCTGGACGAGGAACTAAACAGCTTCTTGGAAATGGCAGCCGAGGAAAAGATGAACGAGGGCATGAGCCGCAAGGATGCGCTTCGCGCCGTTCGCCTGGAGCGAGGTAATCTCGAAGTCACCAAGGAAGTCGTTCGCACCGCGGGCTGGGAATTTCTGGTAGAGACTTTGTGGCAGGATTTGCGCTTCGCCGCCCGCATGCTGCGCAAGTCTCCGGGCCTTACAGCCGTCGCCGTGCTCACCTTGGCGCTAGGAATAGGTGCCAACACGGCGATCTTCACGGTAATTAACGCTGTCATGCTGCGCGCTCTGCCCGTACAGCACCCGGAGCAGCTGGTGACCGTGGGCAATCCCTCGAGGGTGCATTCGTGGGGGACTGGAACACCCAGAACCGATGTATTTTCTTACCCGCTCTATCGCGAAATGCGCGATAACAACGAAGTCTTTTCGTCCGTGCTTGCAAGTTCGAACCTTGGTGACCTACGGATCACCATGGAAGAGAGCGGCACCGAAACAGCCCGCGGCAGACTCGTTACCGAGAATTACTTCCAGACACTTGGCGTCGAAGCGCTGCTGGGACGCACGTTCACGGCCGGCGAAGACAGGATTCCTGGGAGCGACCCCCTTATAGTCATCAGCTACGGATACTGGCAGCGACGATTCTCCGGCGACTCGTCCGTTATCGGCCGCAAGGTACGGCTGAGCAATTATCCATTCACCATCATCGGAGTCACTCCACCGGGATTTTTTGGCGAGGTTGTAGGAGACAGTCCCGATTTGTGGGCCCCGATGATGATGCAGCCGCAGCTCATGCCCGGCCGCAACTTTCTTGAAAGTGCGAACGACGCTGCTTTGCTGCTGATCGGACGTCTGAAGCCCGGCGTAACAGTCGCCCAAGCACGAGCGAATGTGAATGCCGTGGTGAAACAGGCGCTCATGGGTTCGCTTAGTGCCCGCCTTTCCTTCGATGACCGCCGAGCGGTCCAGAATATGCAGATTGCAGTTGAGGTCTCGCCTGGAAGCCGCGGGCTTTCGAGATTGCGGCACGAATTCTCAACGCCGCTCCTCCTGCTGATGGCGATGGTTGTATTGGTGCTGCTGGTTGCGTGCGTCAACGTGGCCAATCTGATGCTAGCGCGCTCCGCGGCACGCCAGCGAGAGATTGCCGTTCGCTTTGCCATAGGCGCTGGGCCCGGTCGCATTGTCCGACAATTGTTGACGGAATCCGTGCTCCTGGCGTGTTTGGGCGGCGCCCTTGGTATGGTGCTGGCCCATTGGGGCTCGACCGTCCTTGTGAACTTGGCAAACACTAGCCAAAGTGCAGGCAGCCCACTATCGCTAGGCCTTGACGGGCGCGTGCTAGGATTCACTGCCGTCATCTGTCTTTCGTCTGTCCTTGCGTTTGGGCTCGCCCCGGCACTTAGGTTTCTGCACGTAAAACCAGGTGTGGCCCTCAAGGAGGGCGCGCACTACGCTGAGGTGCGTCGCAAGAGCGGCTTCGGGCGCGTCCTTATAAGCTCGCAAATCGCGCTGGGCGTGCTGGTGCTAGTCACTGCCGGCCTGCTGGTCCGCAGTCTGCGCAATTTGCAGGAGGTCGATCTCGGCTATAGCCGCGACCAACTCTTGCTTGCACGAGTTGACTTTCTCCAAAGCGGTTACAAGGGCGCCGCCGTTCAGAACGGCTTGCGGGAGTTATTGGATCGGCTCGCGACGCTGCCCGGAGTCCGCAGCGTCAGCGCCTCAAGCAACGGGTTGTTCAGCGGAGACGAATCGTCCGACGCCATTCTTATCGATGGGGTCGCTCCCGCCAACCAGCAAGACAATGCGACCGCCGACGATGAAGTCGGACCCAACTATTTCAGTACCGTCGGTGTGCCCATTATCTTGGGCCGCGAAATCACACAACAGGATTTCTTGACGGCCGCCCACGTTGCCGTCGTCAATGAAACTTTCGCGAAGTTCTACTTTGAGGAGCGAAACCCTATCGGTCATAAGATTTCGATCGTAGATTCGGACCACCCCGGCCAGCCGCCCTACGAGATTGTCGGCGTCGCGCGTGGCATCCACGACCATAGCGTGCGGGATGCCGTTCGGCGCCGCATGTACGCACCTTTGACGAGCGCCACTTTTGACGAACTCGGAGCTTACAATTTTGAAGTCCGTGCCGCAGGCGATCCGCAGGCGTTGCTTAATTCCGTCCGCAGCACCATTCAGAACCTGAATTCCGATCTCGTCGTCAGTGACATCCGGACCGCCGGTGAACTCGTAAGCGACACGCTGGCTTCACAGGCGTTAGTGGCGAAGCTTGCGGCTTTCTTCGGCGCGCTGGTGCTCGTTCTGGTTTGCGTGGGGCTCTACGGGAGCATGGCATATAGCGTGGCCGGGCGAACCAGGGAAATCGGCGTCCGCATCGCCTTGGGGGCGCCGCGCGAAGGTTTGATCTGGATGGTAACGCACGAGGTATGCGTGGAACTTGCAGTCGGTAGCGTAGCAGGAATCTTCTTGGCAATTGCCGCTGCCCGCTTGTTCAAAGCGATGTTATTTGGTCTCAGCGAGACAGACCCCCTTTCGATTGGCTTGGCTTTTCTGGCTTTAACTGGCGTTTGCCTGGCCGCTGCTATCGTTCCAGTGCGGCGGGCGCTGCGTGTCGATCCCATCATGGCCTTGCGTTACGAGTAGTGATCGGCAGAATCTTGGAGGCGTCGTAAGCGAACAATGTCATTGCTGCGAAGCATAGCGAGCGGACTCCGATCGCTGTTCCGAAAGGAGCAGGTCAGCCACGAGCTGGACGAAGAACTAAACGGTTTCCTGGAGATGGCGGCCGAAGAGAAGATGAAACATGGGATGACCCGCAAGGACGCGCTTCGAGCCGTGCGTTTGGAGTGCGGAAGCCTCGCCGTTACAAAGGAAGCGGTCCGCTCTGCCGGCTGGGAATCTTTCGTTGAGACCCTGCTCTGGGATACCCGCCACGCGCTACGGCGCTTGCGAACGGCCCCGGCGTTCACGAGCGCAACAGTCCTGACGCTGGCACTCGGCATCGGCGCGACCACTTCGATTTTTACTTTGGTTCACGCTGTCCTGTTGAAGTCGTTACCAGTGGCGAATCCTGGCGAACTGTACCGTTTGGGGAAAGAATCCCGGTGTTGTTACCACGGCGGGTATAGTCAGGAAAAAGAGTTCTCCCTGGTTTCCTACGACCTGTACAAATACCTTCGAGACAATACCAAAGGCTTTTCGGAACTAGCGGCGTTCCCGTCATTAGAACTGCTCCTTGGTCTCCGACGCGCTGGCACGTCAGAAGCTGCCCAAGGCTATCCAGGCGAGTTCGTCTCTGGCAATTATTTCTCCATGTTCGGCATAAGAGCGTATGCCGGGCGCGCGCTTACCGATGCGGATGATCAACCCAACGCTCCGCCAGTCGTCGTGATGAGCTATCGCCTCTGGCAGCAAAAATATGGATCGGACCCGTCAGTCATCGGCAGCGTTTTCGATATCGATGGAAAGCCATTTACCGTCGTGGGAATCGCTCCTCCCGGCTTCTTTGGTGATAGTCTGCGCACTAGTCCACCTGATTTGTTTCTGCCTCTGAATACCGAACCGTATGTCCAGAGCGATGCCGATTTGAACAAGGTCGACACGCATTGGTTAGAGTTGATTGGCCGCATCCAGCCAGGCGCGAACCCCGCATCCATAGAGGCCGAAATGCGGGTCGAGCTCAAGCAGTGGCTGCGTTCGCACTGGAGTGACATGAGCGCGAATGATCGCGCGCGATTTCCCGAACAAACTCTGTACCTGACTCCCGGAGGCGCAGGCATCACGACCATGCGCGAACAATACGAGCACTGGCTTCTCATCCTTATGATGGTTTCAGGCTTCGTTTTGCTAATCGTCTGTGCCAACGTCGCCAACCTTATGCTTGTTCGCGGTATGGAGCGGCGGAGACAGATATCTTTGAGCGTGGCCTTGGGGGCGCAAACTTCCCGGATTTTGAGGCAGCCTCTCACCGAAAGTATCTTACTTTCGTTGTTTGGTGGAGCGGCGAGCCTGGCGATTGCATTCGCGTGTACGCTCCTGATTCTCCATTTCGCATTTCCAGCTTTCGCCGGCTTCGCGAGCGTGCCGATCAGCCCGTCGCCTTCCAAGCCAGTCCTACTGTTCGCCTTCGTTGTTTCGCTGGTGACGGGAGTTGCGTTCGGCGTCGGCCCCGCGTGGATGGCCACCCGAGTAGACCCAATCGAAGCGCTTCATGGGAGCAGTCGCTCGACTGCTCGCGAAGGCTCGCTCCCGAGGAAAACACTCGTCGTGGTTCAGGCGGCTCTCTCGCTTGTTTTGCTGTCGGCGGCAGGGCTGCTCACGGCCGCTTTGCAGAGGTTGGCGAATCAAGATTTAGGATTCGTTCAGGACCGCCGCATCGTTGCCAGCATGGACCCGCGGTTAGCCGGCTACCGATCGGATCAACTCCCCACACTTTATCGGCGCATCCACGATTCGATAGCAAGCATTCCGGGCGTATCTTCCGTCGCTCTCTGTCAATACTCGCCGGTGGGTTACGGTTGGGGTGCTGGCGTTTGGGTGGACGGACATCCTGCTCCTGGGCCGAAAGATGACAACTCTGCTGCGTGGGATCGAGTTTCAGCGGGATATCTTGATGTCATCGGGACTCCCATCGTTAGAGGGCGCGGCATCTCTGGAGAGGATACGGCGAGTTCGCGAAAAGTAGCAGTCATCAATGAGGCGTTTGTGCGAAAGTTCTTCCAGAACGAAGATCCGATTGGCAAGCACTTCGGCACGGAGGCGGATAACAGCCGCCGATACGAAGTGGTGGGTATAGCTAAAGATGCCCGATACCTCACCCTCGATAAGCCGGATGGCGCGTTCTTCTTATTGCCGGAAGCACAAGCCGACTATTCGCAAACCAATCTTGGTTCGCTTTTCCTGCACGACATTGTCATTCTGACGCGGCCAAGAGCTAGCCTATCTGATGCGCAGGTGCGCCAAGCCATGGCTTCGGTGGACCCCAGTCTGCCGATCATTTCGATTCGCACTCTAAGAGAGAAGGTCGCCGCGCATCTCACGCAGCAACTACTCATCGCACGCATCACGTCGTTGTTCGGGATTCTTTCGTTGGTTTTAGCCTCCATTGGGCTCTACGGAATTACTGCCTACAATGTCGGCCGCCGCACGGGCGAGATTGGCGTGCGCATGGCGCTGGGCGCTAGTCGAGGCCAGGTTGTACGGCTTGTGCTGCGGGGCGCATTCCTGCTCATAGCGTTTGGGCTGATTTTGGGCATACCGCTGTCTCTTGCTACGAGCCGAGGCTTAAGCAGCCAGCTTTACGGACTCAACCCGTACGACCCAGTGATTTTCTTACTAGCGGTGATCGTACTCGGAGTCTTCGGCCTGGTCGCCACTCTGGTTCCCGCTTTGCGGGCGAGTTCCATCTCGCCAGCGCGCGCTCTGCGAACCGAATAAGTTCCGTCGCTTTCTGCAGCATAGCGGCTTGGCTCCACAGCTCTGGTTCTCGCGCCGAATTCTCGCTCAGTTAGATCAGCCTCCCTTTTTCTGCCGCGCATTTTCCTGGGCACGGCTTCGGGCCAATTCCTGCGCCCGGTAGCTTCGCGGCTTCTGCTTTCTCGGTTCCTCCCGAACGGCACAGGTCCCTCCCATAAAGCACCCGCTCGCCTTGGGAGCAGCGGCCTCTCGCTCTGAGGTGCCCCAGGGAAAATCGGGCAAGAAAAAGGAGAAAAATTCATGTCTTACCTACATGTTAAGTGGAATAGCTTTGGCGTGGTTCGCTCGCCGACGGCGCCAGC
>Ga0137403_10002228_pt1 | contig 23833 bp, 31 predicted proteins | sample CZOMad2_1_16fung_FD_122057 | JGI IMG/M metagenome (GOLD analysis project Ga0137403, IMG submission 122057) | Vadose zone soil fungal communities from Angelo Coast Range Reserve, California, USA - CZOMad2_1_16fungal (Hybrid Assembly) | ecosystem: Environmental > Terrestrial > Soil > Vadose zone...
TGGGATGCACCCCTTTCGTGAGACAAAAAGTTAAGACACTCCCTCGGCCAATCGAAAAAAGTTGTTGCCTTCGACTGGACCGTTGCTGACAATCAGTCTGGTTGGCGAAGCGGAGGCGAGCTCTGCTGGAGAGCAACTCGCCAAGGAATAACCAACGGGAAACTCATCAAGACGATGAGCGAGGGCGTGGCTGCAAGGTCGCGCCCTCTCTTTTCTCTCCCGCGCCCGCTCGTCTTTCCGTTCATCGGATTGATAGATTTCCCGATGCCTCGAAAAACTCAGCCGCTCTGAATTCATTGGATGCGACATCTCTCTGGTCCATCTAAACCATTGGGCGCAGTCGCGAAAATCGATTACAGGTCAAATACGCGCGAAGAGTTTTGCGCATTTTGCCCGGAAGCCGATTTTTCCGCACCGGCTCATGTTTGGCCCACCATCCACTCTGATTGAAACAGATGCTGCTGCTCAAACTCGGCCGGCGGCAAATACCCCAGTGCCGAATGCAAGCGCTTCTGGTTATAGACACTTTCAATGAACTTACCAATCCGCCGCCGCGCATCCGCAAAGTCGAGATATTCAGTGCGATAAACTTCCTCGTACTTCAGCGTCTTCATGAATGACTCGGCCTGGGCGTTGTCATAAGGATTGCCGCGCCGGCTCATGCTGATCAAAATGCCGTGCTCAGTGAGCAATTCGGTGTAAGCGCCTGAGGCATACTGCACTCCTTGATCCGCATGGTGCACCAGCCCGGGCGCGACTCGCCCGCGTGCGATCGCCAGCCGCAACGCCTCCAGTGCCAGCTCTGCCTCGAGCCTGCGGCCCAACGCCCAGCCAATCACACGCCGCGAGCACGCATCCAGAATCACCGCCAGATAAACAAACTCCAAGACCAGCCGAATGTAGGTAATATCGGCCACCCAAAGCTGATTCAAGCCGCTCACCTTCAAGTCACGCGCCAGATTCGGATACACTCGCAGCTGGTGGCTCGAGTCAGTGGTGCGCACAAACGCTCGCCGCCGCAGACACAGCAGATTGTCCGCCCGCATCAGCCGCCGCACTCGTTTGTGATTTACCACCCAGCCCGCCCGCCGCAGCGCCATTGTGATGCGCCGATAGCCATAGGCCGGCATCTCCACGGCTAACTTCTGAATTGCCTCTCGCAACTCCATTTCCTCTGCCTGCTCCGCTACCGGTTTGATGAACCGATAGTATCCGGCTCGGCTCACCTCAGCGGCGCGGCACAGCCTGGTTATAGTTTTTTCTTCGGCTTGGATCCTCTGGTAGATGGTCCGCCGCCATTGTCGAGGGCCCGTTGCTCCTCGAAACTCCGCAACAGTCTTTTTAAAAAATCGTTCTCCATCGTCATCTGGCCGATCTTCCGCTCCAGTTCAGCCTCACGACTCTCAGCCAACACCCGTCGGCCCTGACCGGAAAACGCTTTCGTAGGTTGTTCTTTGAATTCGCGGCGCCAACGATGCAGTGTGTTCGCACTCACTTCCAACTGCCGCGCCACATAGCCTAACGGCTTGCCGGATTCCAGTTCTTTGACCGCCGCCAGTTTGAACTCTCGCGTGAACACCCGTCGAGACTTGACCATAGACCCTCCTCTTTCAGTTTAATTTGGGTCTTAACTCCTTGTCTCATTTTTGGGGTTCACTCCAGTGAGTTCATGCTGATCCTTAACGATGGTGTAGTTAGAACAAAGATCTTCGATGAGCATGAATTCTTTTGCGCATACTTTGCTCTTTGGTTCCGAGGTGTAGTTTGGGCTCATCTAGATGTGAATGAGCACGAAAAAAAGAACGGTTTCCCCGGCACGCGAACCATCGTGACAGCCGGAGAACGTGCCCATTACGGGTTCGATGAGATCCGGTTTGATGACTTAATCCTCAATTACACAAGACAGTGACAAGGCGTTTCGAGATTATCAGAAGCGATAGGCAACCCGATCATGATTAGTAATCCGTCCCCCCTACAGATGAACACGGCGTTCTCGAAGGCTTTTCTTCTGGATGAAGCGGGTTCGAAGTCTGGAATAACTGGGCCTAACCTATATGTTGATCAAAGCTTGTTGGAGTTCATGCAATTGATTACTTCGTCTTCGCATGGTTACTCATACTTTGTTGACACGAAAGATAATCATGCGCTGCACGGGATTGCTTACTTAGAGCAATGTAAAGAGCGACCGTGGTGCATGGGCCTGCTGTTAGACGAGGCAATAATGGTGGACTTGTCCGGGTTAAAAACAACCGTTTTTAGGGTCCGTAAATTTTTCCCTCATGACGAAAACCCCGAGGAGTTTGCTTTCGATTTATCGGCGTGATTCCTAGCTTTTATTGGACCACGAAGGAGGAAAAGATGTTGGACCCAGCAATAATTCAACTTATCGGCACCCTTGGAGGTTCGTTGGGTGGTGTCTTGGTTGGCGCATTCGTAACTTGGTTGAGCCTGCGCACGCAGTATCGGATGAAATTAATAGAACTGGAGGAGGAAGCTCGGCTTCGAGGAAAAGAACTTTTGTTTCAAGCCTATCAGACAAAAGTAGATCGCACCGCCGGGGAACTGAACGCCTTGGGTAAGGGAGTTGGCAGCATACTGGGCTATTATCAAGCTGCAGGTGAAGATGAACGACAACAGCTTAGTGCAACCTTTATTCGGGTTGCGAAAGAGACTTTTGGTTCTGTGAAAGAGAGGTTTGAACAATTGGAAGAAGCCCGCAAATCCGCGGGACTGGAGAACTCTAGTCCGGTTCAGATGCAATCTATTAGGGATTTTATCGCCGTAAATATGGATAACGTCAAAACTCAAGATGATATTCAGCGTACCCTCATACACTTTATCAATGCGAGTCTAACCATTCCCGCGCTGTGGCAAGAAGTCCTGGATGAACGATGTGAAGCTATCTTTGACGAGGCCAGCGGGGCCAACCGATCATTATCTAAACGAGTAAAATAACCTAGCTAGAGACCACCAACTTCATTGCCAGCTGAACGTTCAAGCGGGCCGACGCCGAGCATGACGGGCTTGCGAATGCCGACATCGAGGGTGACTGTGATTGGAGAAAAGCTGTGCCGCGATCAGTCGCCGGAACCATCGACGATGTGAACACATAACGGTCTTAGATAAGTTATCCCTGCGGTGATTATCTGGTAACCATCAAGCACGTTCACTTCAACCGACGGCGGGACCAAGCGCTACTTCCTAAAAAGATCCGGCTTCACTTAACGTCGTTAGTGCGATCAAATCTTCATCAGCTTGGTGATCGTCTTGTAATTCAGTTAAGCGCCTCCAAGCTCGGTCATGTGTGAGTAATAAACTAGAGGCCAGCCAGTGACACCTGCAACTTCATGTCTCGCCCGCCTATTACATTAATTGGGTATATTTTGGAACTCCAACGACACCGATAAGGAGTTACATACATCCGGGTCGGTATATTTTTGCTGGCGATGGTCCAATGCTGCCAAGACGTAAGACGGACGCCGGAGTTCTTAGCATCCCTCCTACATACGATCCCCATCTCACGAGCTTCTGAGATCTTTGCCTCGGCGTCTTACTATGACCGTTTGTGCGTCGGTGCGTACGTGGGGTCAAGACGAGTTGCCGCCGGAAGCTTTTCGACGGTTCAACATTTCCAATGACTCACTTATCGAGGTCCTTTAGCTCGCCACCTTGCGGCGGCACGCAAGCAAGAATAAGATAGCAAAATCGATCCTCTATTCTTTCCTTGAGAACGGGATCTCGCAGCTGACCTCTTAGATGGCGCGGGTACCCTTTTGAGCTTAATAATGATTGATCCGGCTTACGTACCAGCGTGTTCAGATTGCCGAGACCGTCCCCAACAGTTTCAGGCAGAATGTTCGCGAAGTGCGTACCCGATATGTTTGCGGCGCCATCACATTTGTGTGAACCACGGTTCACCTATTAAAGACCGTGACCTTGCAAGTGCGATTGTTTACGATGTTTCACGATGACTGCATGAACTACTTGAAGTTAAACTAATTCGTTTAAAGCAGATTCTGCGGCCAGTGTTGCTGCTTTTGACCTAAACTGCAGACGCGGACTGTAATAGTTCGTCATCCTATGTCTGACTTGGAACCAAATCAGTTTGCCAGGCAACTTCTACCGTATTTGCAAGCGTGCGGCTATCGCTCCTCCGAAATTCTCCGCGATGTCTCACTGACAGATGCTCAAACTGCGACATTTGCTGGCTTCGCGCAACGTCCATTTGACAACAGGTCTGCGTGTTTCACGGTTATGAATGTCGTTACGAGTCCTATCGCAGACGCAGGGGCATGCAGAAGAGTCGGGGCGCCACTCACCTTTCTTTGTCATCAGAATCACTTGCTCTGGTGGAGTCAAACGGACCGCGAACCGTACCAAGTTGGTGAAGCGATTCCGAAGAACCAACTAGAAGGTTTTTTCCGCGAACACGCGCAAGACTTCGCCCCCTCTACAATTTACCGCGCTAAAACGCTTGGAAGATTTGATAAAGAGTACCAGCGAACATTCGTTGATCTTGGGTTGATGCCCCTACTTGAGCAAGAAGCCGGCGAAATGATCGAACGACTACTTCTTGATAGCGTTGCCGAGGCGCGTGAAAGGATGGGCTGGACGAAGCCCTTGGATCTCAACCAAGGTCAGTGGCTCGTAAAATCTGTTTTTTGGTTACTTGGAGCGAAGATGCTCCACGATAAGGGCGTTGAAGGCTTCATTCGTTTGAACTTTGGTAATGTTGACGAAGTCTTTTCCCGCCTCGCAAAACACTACGGTGACTCGGCTGATATTCTGATCACCAGCAATCGCATGCGCCGTGCGCTTGAGCCGATCTCGCAACGGATCGCCTCGTCGGTTGATTTGCGCCTAACTACGACAGAGGCGCTCGCATATGTCTATGAGAGCACACTCATATCAGATGAGATTCGGGCGGACCTCGGCACTCACAGCACGCCCAGCTATCTGGTGGATTACATAGTAGGACGTTTGGAACCGTGGATTCGGAATCTTGACCAAGATCAGCGAACCGTATTCGAACCAGCCTGTGGGCACGCCGCCTTTCTAGTAGCTGCGATTCGACTTTTGACAAGCCTACTCTCGCCAAGTATGGCCGAGCCTGCATCGCGCAAACAATATCTACGCGATCGGATTTACGGTTACGACAGAGATGATTTCGCGGTGGAAATTGCGCGTCTTTCGCTCACTCTAACCGATATTCCCAATCCCAACGGCTGGTCAGTTAGAACAGCCGATCTCTTCGCATCCGACCTAATTGAGAGAGTGGCAAAGCGTTCAACGATATTGCTTGCAAATGTTCCTTTCGAAGATTTTAAAGAATCTGATCGCACCTTCTACAGCAGCAGTTTTCGTAAACCACGCTTTGTGAGTAAAGCAGCTGAAATACTCAGTCGCTCACTTTCCGCGCTGCCATCAGGAGGTCTGTTCGGGGTTATCGTCCCACAAACCCTTCTTCATAGAAAGAATGCTACAGAGTTTCGCAAACTGCTTGTTCAGGATTTCGAATTTCAAGAAATTTGTTTGTTCCCTGATAAGGTCTTCAACTTCGCGGCGCATGAATCGGCGGCTTTGATAGGTAGAAAAAATGCACCGAACTCAAGGTCTTTCGCGAGTGTGCTGTACCGGCAAGTTCGCCCTCGTGAGATGGAACTATTCAGGAGAGACTTCGAAGTAACGAGTGAGATCATGGTGGACCAGCGTCGCTTCGAAGGGGCTGATGATTTTGACTTGCGGGTGCCAGACTTGGAACAAATCTGGCAACATTGCATTAACTATCCAAAACTTGCGGACTATGTTGATGTCGGCCAGGGATTTAGCCACCTAGGAAAGGACCAGCCCGGTTTTCCGACGGGAACGCTAACAATATCAGACATAGAGTTTGAAGGAGGAGTCGAAGGTTATGAGAACCTTGGGCCCGCTGGAATTCAGACGCATGAGCTGCCCCCTCTGAAATGGCTTAACTTGTCTGAGGCCGTCGTAAGACGCGCCATCAGCGGCACCAAGTGCGGCATACCACAAGTCCTCGTTAACCAACCACCAATACAGATCGCTCCCTGGTGCCTTCGTGCCATGATTGATCGCTTGGGACGGCCAGCTAAAAGCAGTTTTACTATTCTTCGGCCCAAGGTGAGCTCAGTCTCACTTGATTTCCTTTGGGCGATTCTTAATTCGCCATTTGCGAACGCTTATGCATATTCACATTCTTCAAAACGAAACATCTTGACTGGCAGTTGGCGAAAGTTTCCGCTTCCGAAATTCAGCACTGATGACGCCTCGCAAGTTGAGTCTCTTGTTCGTGATTATTTCGAAGCTCTCAACCGGCATGAGGCCGCTTTTCGGCTTCGAAGCGAAAACGTTCAGGCAGAGGATGAGATTAGACTGAGGGATCTTCACTGGAGAATTGATGCCAAAATCCTTCGCCTCTACGCCTTATCTATTGAGAATGAGCGTCAACTGCTTGACTACTTTACCGGTTGGGAGAGAGTTGGTGTTCCGTTTAAGCAAGACCGCTATTTTCCTGAGGGCTTTGACGAACCGGTTTCTTTGTCGGATTTTCTAGCTATCACCATAGACTGGGAAAGCACTAATAGGAAACGCCACAAGCTGATTGAGGAGAAAGCAGCTCACAAACTTCTCCCCGAACAGATCGAAGAGTTCCAGCGACTGCAGCGGCTTGCTGAATTAAAACGCGAACTTCTTTCCAGCCCCTCGCTTAAGGAATTGGCAGAGATTGAAGCAGAATTGCGCACAAGAGAACTATGGCAGGGCGCTTGATTCCTCAACCGTACGAGTATCCCCATGTGCCGCACGATCGCCGTCATGGGCCATCCGGTTGGAAAGATTACCAAAGATATCGACCATGGCTGCGCGATGAGTTTGCGTTTCGGTGCGTGTACTGTCTCCATCGGGAAGTTTGGCAGGACATGCGGAGCAAGATGCACATCGACCACTTTCAGCCGCAGTCATTAAATGAAGATTTGATTTCTGAATACTCCAATCTGTTATACCTCTGTCCTGCCTGTAATAGCCTCAAGCGAGCTAATCTTCTGCCCGATCCCTGCGCCGTAGCGTTGGGGGATTGTCTCCGGGTCCACAAAGATGGCCGAATTGAAGCTATCAACGACAACAAGCGCGGAAGACTTTTGATTGAAATGTTAGCGTTGGATGAGCCGAAGGCAAGGAATCGTCGACGAATGATAATTGGCACCATCTTGTCATTTGCGGAAACCAATTGGACCATGTTTGTTGAATGGATGCGCTACCCTAGCGACTTACCAGATCTCAGTCAGCAACAAAACATACCGCCTTCGAATTCAAAACCGGAGGGCGTCGCTCAGAGCTACGCTGAAATGAAACGTCGTGGCGAATTGCCAGAAGTGTATTGACAAGGCATGAGATATACGCCTGATGTCGTCGGGATGAGATCACCGCTGTTAGTTGTAAGTTTCGGAACTGTAACCGCGATGGTATTGCGGACTACGTCGACCAATTCCACTGTGGCAATTTTTTGGTAGGAATAAATAGAAAACAGCCCTAGTTGAATGGAAAACGAAAACCATTGATTTTGCTCGTTCATCTCGATTCAAACTCAATTAGTTAACTTTTCCCGTCTCGCTTGGTTCGGGACGGTGAGGTCGCAGGTTCGAATCCTCTCGCCCCCAACCAATCGATCAAACTTACGCCTACCTTCATCCCTGGCGCAGATTAACCAACGCTTTGAGCATTTATGCTTCCGGAGTTTGAAATGGGGTGCCAGGTCGCCATGACAGCTGCAAACGAAACAATGGAGGCACGGCAGAGGCAGGACCCTATTGACCATCGAACGTATTGATCGCTCGTTTTATCTGTGCGAAGGCACGGCAACGACGACGGAGCGCATCGTCGATTGTCTGGCCGCCAGCAAGCAGCCAAAGGGGTTGACATATACGTCCGTGAGAGATGCTCAAAAATAATTGGATGACAAGCGAGAGGCTATGCGCTAAAGTGACGTGAGCCTCCCAAAAAAGAAGCGGGCCGACTTGTGCAGCAACACAAAGCCGACCCTAGACCATCAACCTTCCATAGAAAGGATGAAGATCATGGCTAGTCATAGTAGCGCAACTCCGCGCGAAGAAACATCTGACATCACGAACACCTCTGCTAAGAGCAACGCCTCTGCTAAGAGCAACGCGTCTCCTAAGAGCAACGCGTCTCGTAAGATCAACTCACCTGAGAGCAACGCCTTACCTAAGATCATCGACGCTTCTCTCAAACGACGCGCTCGACTACTCGTAACCAAGAGTTCAATACCAAGGCAAACCCGATCGCTGATCAAGTACGCATTGGAGATAAAGGATCCGTATCTTGCTCAGGTGGTGCGTCGTGTTGAGGCCGGGGAAATGGTTATCAACTGCTTGTACGTTGAATGACTTCGGCGGCGGCTTTGCACAAAAGGCCAAATCCCACGCACGGCAGTGTGTGGATGGTTCAGATCCTGTCTACAACGCAGTGGCCGCAATAAAACCCGACGCGCGAAGCGCGCAGGAATAAATCCGGCGAATCTGCTGTAGAAAGGATTTGAACCCATCCACACACTGCCGTGTGTGGGATTCCTTTCCGACTTTTGACACAGCCTCAGCAGTGGGTGGATACGTTCGGATCCTTTCTACACGAGCGCCGCAGTCCTGAATCTGCGCGCGTAGCGCGCCGGAGGTTCGAGTAGGTGTTTGGTAGAAAAGATCTGAAATAATCCATCCACTGCCGTGGATGGGATTTTGCACTTTTTGTGCAAGGCCGACTTCTGCGAATTCTCGGCGTCTCTTTTCGCTTCTGCGGTGCGTGATCCTCTGTGATCAAACACCTCGGAGGCGCAGAGAAGTGCCGAGGCGAGTAAGGTGAGTTGGCTCTCTGAATTATCTGACTTAGGCAAAGATGAAGATTATGAGAGATACTAACTCACGCTCATAATCAGTGTATTGACCCAAACCTTTCCGCGGCGCTAGAGATTGAGATGAAGAAATCCTACAAGAAGAGTTTCAGGATGGTCGCCGTTCTTTGTCTACTGCAGTTTCTCTCGTTGTTTGTGCTAGGCGCGCCCAATCAATTAGTGGTAACTGAATCTGAAAGATCAATGGACATCGAGCGGTATTCGGATCAACCTCTACAACTGGTCGATTTGAAGATCGGGGGGCAAGAACTAACGTCTAAAATCACCACGAAATCCATTCATGGTGATGTGCAGACCGACAACATAACTTTCACACAAGACGACAATTGGTTCAGGACTCTGTTAATCACATTTCGCAACGTTTCGGACCGCACACTCTATGGAACTACGGCTTATGTGCATTTCAAACTCCCAGAATCCCGCATGCGCTATAGCTTAACGTTTCTTACTCGTACACCACAGAGCAAGGGATTTGTCGACCCTGGAGGTGAGGTCGCATTTTATGTGAGCCATCGGTCATGGAACTTAACCGCCAAGATGTTGGCGGAAGCAGGCGTAGACCCAAATCTTGCATCAGCCACTTTCTTTGTTGACCAAGTTCGCTTCAGCGACACTTTGATGTGGCAACGAGGTCAAATGCTTAGGCGCGATGCGGATAATCCCTACAAGTGGAGCTTCATCTCGGACCGTCGATGATTCGGTGCAATGGTCTGCTTTAGCACGCAGGGTTGTACTGGTTGGACCTGACTGGTGACTATTACTTTGAGGCGTGCCCAATCCGCACACTCAAGTTTTTTCTTGACCTTTTTTCAGTCTTTCCATCAGAATGGATTGGCTAGTTGAACTGGTCCCGCTTTCCTCAATTCACGAACCTTCTACCCAATCGACTTCCCAAAGGAGTGTTATGACGTCGCAAGAAGCTTACTTCCCACCGCCAACCCAAAACTTACCTACGATTTGGCGAAGCAAGTCAGTTCTAGTAATGACCAAGCAAGCGCCATTGCCTGATCGGTGTGTTAAATGTAACGCACCAACGCACCATAAACTCAAGCGCAACCTCCGTTGGCATCAACCTGGGCTTTACATCTTGATAATTGCGGGTTTCTTGCTTTATGCCCTTCTCGCGATGGTGTTGAGTAAGACGGCAACGATAAACGTGGGGCTTTGCGAAACTCACGCTGCGGCACGAAAGAGAGCCATTCTCGTTACGTGGATGCTCGTGTTGCTGTCGTTGGCCAGCTTCTATTTTGCTGTCGTGGCCGACCAGGTGAGCTTGTTCTTCGTCGGTTTGGCGCTATTTCTTGGCGCTGTGATTTACGGAATCGTTAAGACAAGAGTGGTTGCGCCGCAAAAGATCGACGACCACTACGTTTGGCTAATCGGTCTAAACACCAACTACCTAGAGCAGTTTCCGGAGTGGCGTGGCGCCCAATGAAGTTGCGCATAGGGCATTGACGAACGTCATAACCAAACGAGGTCAGTGGCGGGCTACTATCAAAAGGTGGCCTCTTCACTCTCGCCTCCGACTCTGAGGAACATTCATTTCAATTACGCCGCAGTTTTGAATCGCTCAAATCGTAATGCTAGCCGATCTGATCCGTTGCGCACTGGAAATAAAAGATCCGTACCTTGCTCAGGTGATGCGTCGTGTTAAGGGCGGGGAAATGGTTATCAACTGCTTGCACGCTGAATGACTTCGCCGGCTTTGCATAAAAAGGCCAAATACCACCCACAGCAGTGGGTGGATGGTTCAGATCCTTTCTACCTAGGTGTAGAGTTGGGACATCAGAAGCTTTCCAACGGTTCTGTATTCCCAGAAGCCGATCTGAACAATCCACCAACTGCCGAGACTGTGTAAAAAGAAATCGTTGGTCCTTTGACGTTTGACATTTGACATAGAAAACCCAACGCGCGCTTCACTGCGGAGGGTTTCAACTCCGTAGGAGTGAAATGTTTATAGATTAACCCTGGCAACAAAACACCCGCGCGGTTCGGAGGGGCGGAATGAGACTAGATTGGTATTTGGCACGTTGAGTTCCGCCCCTCCGAACCGCGCCGGAGGTTTTCAGGGCTTCGAAGCTATAAACATGTCACCCCTCCGGGGTGAAACCCGTGTTGGCTTTTGGATGTCAAATGTCAAAAGTCAACCGTCAAAGGGAGCGGCTATACTTTCTCGCGAAGATTGAACGAGGGCTAAGCCGTCTGAGTCTGACGAGACAATCTCACACGCTAAAATCAAAGCCAGGTTTCTAAGGTGACTGGATCGTCAATCGAGCTGGGGAGTAATTCACATTCTCACAATTTTTCGGGCCTCGCGGTTGTTTCCCTCCAATTTGTAACCACTAGACTGCGGGTTAATCTTTGGTGGCCTCCAATTGCTGTACATCAGCAAGATCTTGCAGGCGCGCGGCGGTCTTCTTATTGGTAATGAAGTGGTGACGAGAAATCACAAAGGCAGGCACACCACCAAACAAGGTCTCTAAACGATCCGGCCAGGCTTCCGAAAACTCAACGCCATCGATGTTGGTTATTATGTCGATGCGTAATGGCGGCAGCCCAATCTGAAAGATAGTGTTCTTTCTACTCAAATCATCAGCCGTTAGATCACTCAAAGGTGCCCCGAAGTCTGAAAGCGCTTGTAATATCTTTTGAGCGTTCGACTTCTCAGGTCGCACCCAAAGATCCAGGTCTTTGGTCGCACGTACGTGCCCGTGCGCTGCCAGAGCATGAGCGCCTACTATCAGGTATTCAACGTTATGCGCGTTGAAGGCGAGTAACAGTTCTTTGAAGTCTGGGTTCACTTGCTGAAGGTTTGTTCCAGGCCAGACAAAGCTCGGTCAGCGTCCAAACGGCTTCAATCCGCTCTTCAGGAGAGGTCATGATCCAGTCGTTGTCCGGCGGCTCTGGCAATCCGTCGCGAATGACTCTGACTCTCATTTGTTTGCTGCGCGAATCCTCGAACATCCGGGAAAATTATAGCACGCGCGGATTCCTCAGTCCGTAAGGATTAGTCGGGCAAAACGTTGGCCGGAGCTGCCGTGGCAAGGCAAACCCGGTCGCTAATCCACTACGCATTAAAAATAAAGGATCCGTACCTTGCTCAGGTGGTGCGTCGAGTCGAGGCCGGGGAAATGGTTATCAACTGCTTGCAGATTGAATGAGTCCTGCGGAATTCTCGGCGGCGTTTGCGCTTCTCGCAAATTCGCGGCGTCTCTTTGCGCTTCTGCGGTGAGTGATCCTCTGAAATCAAACACCGCGGAGGCGCAGAGAAAGACCGAATCTGGTAAGGTTAGCCTCAGCGCACGGCGCTGTATTGAGTTTCACTCGACTTCATAAGTTTCACTCAACTTCATAGAATTCGCTGGATCGAGCAAAGCGAACGCGTTCCTTAACTTTCTAATCGCAATGGGAGGTGGACTGATGTCGGATGAGGTGGTGGTTGAGCGGGCAAGTTGGAGCATTGCTCCGTATTTCATCGTGAACGATGTCGTGACGACTGCGAATTATTATCGCGACATGCTAGGTTTCCGATACGAACGCTTTTGGAACGAGCCGCCGTCCTTCTGCATGGTCCATCGAAATGGCATTGTTATCATGCTGGCTCAGCTCGAAAAGGAGGGAGTCATGAGACCCAACCGCGTCGTCGATCCGGAAGGTGAGGCTTGGGACGCCTATGTTTGGATTGAAAACGCCGACGACTTATACAGTGAGTTCAAATCGAAGGGCGTGAAGATCACACGCGAGATTTGTGACCAACCCTACGGTTGCCGGGACTTCGATGTGGAAGACTGCAACGGCTATCGCTTGTGTTTTGGACAGGACTTAGAAGGATAGAACTCAGGAAAGGCGCTCGTCAGATGGCAGGAAGAAACAATACGGTAAAGTGGATTGGTACGATCGCTGTGCTGGCTCATCTGATTGTCGTTGTGCTGCATGGTAGTGCACACACCGAGCTGCGTATCGAGCTGAATGCATGGCAAAAAACTTACGTCACCATAGTTATTCTGTTGGCACCGTTGGCCGCGGTTGTGATTCTGTGGACGCGTTATTATCGCCTCGGGCTGTTGCTGCTGTTGGTTTCGATGGCCGGCTCACTCATTTTCGGCGCATGCTATCACTACGCAATCGTCTCTCCCGATCACGTGTCGCATCTACCGCTCGGAGACGCGCGAGGTCTGTTTCGCACTACGGCCCTGCTCCTCTTGTTGACAGAGATGCTTGGCCTGGTCGTCGCGCTATTTGGACTACGAAGAGCGGGAGAAGGATCGTGATTGGCGTTAACATTTAGAGCTATGAATCATCCCTGGTTCAACGCCGACGGGGCGGAGCCCGGACCAAGGGCGTAGCCCAATTCAAGAATCTCAGCATTACGGCGAGGCATAGCCATCGCCGCACATCCGGCGGCAAAGCCGTTTGGAAGGTACGCGGTTAACGTTGGTCAGCTTTTCGTGTCTTTCGTGGATCCCGCAGTTCCCCATAAAATTCTGTCCACGAATTTACACGAAAATCAAGACACGAAATTAGCTTACCGACTGCGGATTCCAACGCGGGCGATCCGGATCCAACGCCTATCGCGAGTTTACCGCTTGAGAAAGAAGCTCATGCGGAATGTTGGATCCTGTAACCAATAATACAACGCTGCGGCCCGCATAAGCAGTTGGGTTCTGGAGATACGCTGCAGTCGCAGCGGCGCCAGCCGCTTCTGACACCAGATGCTCCTCGAATAAAAGCGTGCGGATACCTTGGAGGAGTTCGGCTTCTGATACCAAACATACTTCGTCAACCAACTCACGGATCGCACGAACATTGGGCTCGAGCGGGACACATGTCGCTAACCCATCCGCAATCGTATTGCACGTCTCCGTCGTGACTACACGATCTTCATGCCACGATCGGACGTATGATGGCGCCTGTGCAGCCTGCACGCCGATGATTCTGACAGCAGGATGACGTCGCTTTGCTTCCGCCGCCACGCCTCGGATTAAAGCAGTATCGCCCATCGGCACGATGATCACGTCAGGCGTGGGCAGCTCGTCCAGGATTTCAGCAGCAATCGTCGCGGTACCAACAGGAACCAACGCATCGCCGGCGTCATTCAGAAAATAGTAATCGTTACCTTCGGCGAATGCGGCGGCCGCGTTTGCGAGAGATTCACCTTTCGACTCAATCTCATTGACGGTGGCACCGAGTGCAACGATTCGCGCGCGCTTAATCGGGTTAGGAGATTCGGGAAGGAATATCGTAGCGGGAAGTTTTGCAAGACGGGCGGCGTGAGCGACAGCCGCACCGTGATTGCCGGTGCTGGCAGCGACCACGCCTTTTAGAGATCGCTGCTCGAGATTCTTCATCACGGCGTAGAGCGCCCCGCGTGGTTTAAATGATCCGGTCGCCAGCTCCGTCTCGAGTTTTAGATATATTTGAGAATGTAAATCGCGCCCGATCCGCTCCGCCGCCATTAACCGTGTAGGCCTAAGAAACGGCCGTAACACCTCGCGCGCATCGTTGACTTGTTTACTAGTTAGGATCACCGCAACTTCTCAACCGAGATCAGAGCTTGCTTTATTGAACGCTGGCGGGCGGCAGTTTCTTGAAGCCTTTCTTCAAGGCGTTTCGCAAGCGATCAACTGCCGTCGTTGGATCGCCGGCGAAAACCGGATCGGTATACAGCAGCACGTCACCGTTCCGCGCATCCACGATTCCGATCTGTAGTTTTAGATATGCCGGCATTCCGCCAACAAGCAACGTAAAGGCAGTTTTTCCACCTGTCAGTTTCTTTCCCTCACCACGAATAAAAAGAATCGCGTCTGCGCTCTTCTCCAGGTTCAGGTTCAGTACCTCATCGCCCATTGAGAAGCGGCCCTTCTTAACATCGCTGCGCTTCTTCATTATTTTGGTCAACAGATCGTCATACTTCGTCTGAAAATCAGCGATATTGTACCGCCGTGAAGAATCGCCATCGGTGGATGTCATACCCGGCGCTGCTAGCGTCACTACCTGTTTCTCTTTTGACAAGACTTCAGCGATTATTTTTTCGACGCGTGCACTGAGTTCGTCAGATTCGGCGGCCATTCCTTCAGGCCCCTTCATGCTATCGCGGACAACGTTCACTCTTGCCGGGAAGACAACAACATTGCGAATTGTGGTTTCCTTCGACTTGATCTTCGGGTGAAGAAATTGCGCACGGACCGATTGCGAGGCGAATCCCGTGAACAACACCGTCGTAAGTGCAAGTATCAATGTTCGGAAATTTAGAACCGTGGTAGGTGGAGTAATACGCATGTCAGGGCCTCCTTAACGCTTCAATGCGCCTCTGAATTCGTTCGCGATCAGACGCTGACGGTGACAAGTCAATGTACTTCTGATATTCGGCGACGGCGTCGTTCGCACGTCCGAGTTTTTCGTAAAGCATTCCCAACCCGCGATGCGATACCGGCGCCGGATTTTCAGTGGCAAGGGCACGCAAATACAACTCTTCTGCCTTTTGCTGATGTCGCTTCCAATTCTCATGACCTGCAGGCGTCGCAAGCAGGTCGCGCTCCTCTTCCTCGATAGTGCGCTTTTCGCGTTTTTTCGCGGCATCCTTCTTCGCACTGTTCGTCAATTCTCTTTCCATTAGCTGCGGTGCACGCGGTCCGAGAGTTCGATAGGCTTCTGCCAACCAGAACAGATTCTCCGAATCGGGCTGATAATCAACCAGACGCTGTGCCAGATAAACGGCTGAACGAAACCGGCCGGCATTGATTGACAACTGAAGGTTATGACGCATGACCGGCAGCATGTTACGAAAATATGCCGCGCGCTCGCGATTGAGTTCCATCTGACCAGTGAGCTTGTCGGCGCGTGCGCCCAGGTAACTGCTGAGATATTTAATTCGCTCATCAAGCGCTGGATGATCGTTATAGAACAGCCTGATATTCTCGCCTTCAAGATCTTTGTCAAGAAGCTTCAGCACCTGGACCATTTCTTCTGGTGGATATTCGGCACTGATCATCATGTCAATGCCCTTGAGATCGGCTTCGCGCTCGAGATCACGACTGTAACCATAGATCGTAGCCATCATAATGAAAGGAGCAACTGTTGTCACAACCATGATAACCGCTCCCACTACGCTCACGGGCGCATAAGAACCGATCGCAGACATGATGTTCATTGTGAGAAATTTCTTGCGGTTGCTACGATTCTGCGAGTACGTATGTCGCCGCATCACATGAGTCAGCTCATGCGCGATGATCGCCGCCAACTGCGATTCGTTATCGATTAGAGTCATCAACCCTGTCGTGACGTAAATCGAGCCGTTCGGTAGGGCGAAGGCATTTGGCTGCGGATCGCGCAGGGCGCGAAATCGCCACGTAACCCTCTCGAGCACTAGCCCCTTCGGGATCAGCGACTGTCCGATGCGACTTAAAAAAGCATTCGCATCTGGGTCCGAGAGCACAAGGCCATCACGCTCGAACCGTTGGTCGAGCAGATCTGACTGTTCAAGCATCTCCAGGTCAACGTTGCCGAATATGAACTCTTCATTGACTGGTGGAGGCGTCGTTTCGACGGGCGCAGTTTTCTTTTGGGCGAACGCGACGTGAGGAAGTGTAATGAAGACGACGCAGAAGCAGAGCGCCGCGATCATCAAATTGGTGAGCTTACGGGGGATATGAATGGGCGAAATCCGATCTTCTTCGATCAACATGTGTGACTGACCTCGAACTATCTGCGCGCGCGACCCGCGCCAATCAACATTGTCGGAGCGAGCGTTATCAAAAAGAACAGGTGATACCAAATCGGGAACTTGGCCCAAATCATGTAGTGAACAGGTAGGAATAGTATGACCATGACGCTTGCGGCTACTTTGGCTGCAACTCGGTTTCGCGCGATCGCCCCGCAAGCGAAACCCGCACACAACGATGACACCAAACCTAATAAGAGTCGACAAACCATCATCGTAAGGGTGAAATTCATCGTCGCTTCCACCGCTGAATAGCCCGGCAGCACAACGCGCAGAATCCAATTACCGATCGTTGCGACGATGAACCACGTGATCACAGCGATCATCACGGCCAGAACTGACCTTACCATTGTGGGCTCCACTCCTGGCAGAGTTGACTGTTCGGCACAGTCTTGTCGAAGACTATGCTTTTGTGCAAGGGGAAGATCGATACCTCCTTGCTCCGGAGGAGCAAGATGTTTATAGCTCTCGGTACGCTTCGGCGAGCGCTCCGGAGGAGCGCAATGCGACTAGAAAGCCGATATATCGCTCCTACGGAGCGAAGATCATCAACAGACAGGTCTGTCTATAAACATTTTTCAGTCCCAAATTCTCCGCTTGTCTCGGGCGTGGATCACTGTGATAACGGAAAAGTGCTCTGAGATTCGTGGCGACGTGAAGTTAGATCCAAAACTGTTCGATCCACAGTTCTGGATCACCGTGCATTGGAAGCAGTGATATCCTTACCGAGCCCAGCGCCATTGTCGCTGAAGGCCCAACGTGTATAAAAGGAAATTGAGAGATGCTACGCTAAGAGAGGAGGACGACAATTGCTGAAGCTATTTCAACGAACCATCGCCGGGCCACTGGTATTGATGGCCGGTGTGGCGCTGCTATCACCACTTCTGGCAATGCCGGCACGAGCGCAGCGGGCCACTGCACCAGAGGATGTCGTGCGAGGGTTTTATTCCTGGTATCTGCATCAGCTGAGCGCCGAAAACTCAAATCCGCTTAAACAGAAGACGACCGCGTTGAAGTACCTGACCCCGCAGCTTTATGCAAACGCGCCGAGGCTGATCCGCCGCATGGACGCGGACATCTTCATCTGTGCGCAGGATTGGGACAAAGATTGGGAGAGAAACTTCAGCGTAAGTACACCCGAGATCAAAAACAGCACCGCAACCGCAACAGTTATTCTACCTTCTGGTGAGACGGATAAGATCAAGATCAATGTGGCGCTGATCAAAACAGCTTCTGGTTGGCGAATCAATAAGGTTGCTTGCGCAAATTAATCACTCAGGAGGCTGAGTGATGAGTAGAAATTTATGAAGAGAATAAACTGGCAGATCTGGGCAGGATTTATCCTCAGCCTGGTTGCGGGATTTAGTTACCCGTTTGTATTCGTGCGGTGGCCGATAACGCGTGAATTTCCGTGGGCCAATCTCCTCCTGTTCGCAATCGCGATCGTGCTTTTGTTTCTCGGCCTGCGCCGTGCCTTCAAACCTGACAAGAGAATCGTCTCAAAAATCTTCAGCTCTTTGGCGGCAGCATTTGGAGTGTTCATGCTCGCAGCGTTGCTTTTTCTGATCTTCGTCATGGGTTCGTGGCTGCCTCCATCGTCTGCAGCGCCACAGGTCGGACAGAAGGCGCCCGACTTCACTCTCACTGATGCGAACGATAAGCCGGTCGCGCTGGCTCAACTGTTAACTGAGCCAATTAATAACAAGCCACCAAAAGCCGTCCTGCTGATTTTTTACCGAGGTTATTGGTGAGGGAATTGTCACTTCGAGTTGCGAAGTTTCCAAAAGAATCTGAACAAGTTTAACGACGCCGGAATCCGTGTCGTGGGGATCAGCGTTGATAAGCCCGAGCAGACTCGCAAACATATGGTCCAAGAAGCTGGATACACTTTTACTTTTCTCTCGGATCCAAAACTCGAGACAATTGGCCGCTACGATCTGGTTCACGTCAAAGAATTAGCAAGCGGCCGAGACATTTCGCGTCCCGCCGAGTTCCTGCTCGATACGTCAGGCACCATTCGCTGGCGCATGGTGACAGAGAATTTTTTTGTGATAACCCGGCCGGAACAGGTTCTCGAAGCCGCAAAGGCGCTGCCGTAAAGTGGTGACGACGAAGTCCGAAATTTCCGCGCACGAAAGGCAACAAGTCGGAAGCGCAAGGATTATGAAGAAAACGTTGGTTCGTAAGAAAAAACCATAAAGCAAGAGACATTGCGTTCAGAGTATCGATTCGCGTTGCATTTTTTGTTCGTGATCGCAACATCGTCGTCGGCCGGAGCTCCAAATGTTTTGTGGCAGGATTGTGGGAGCAATTAATGGGAATTGACTGCGAACGAATGGCAACGGATGTAAACAGATCTAAAACCCATTGATTTTGCTCGTGGCTGCATCTCGACGCAATATCAATTAGTTAAATTTTCATATCCCGCTGGGTTCGGGACCGTGAGGTCGGAGGTTCGAATCCTCTCGCCCCGACCAATCAAGTCAAACACTTACGGCTGTCAACTCTGAGAGCCGTTTGCTTTGTGGCAGGATTGTGGCTGAACCTCTCAAGAGGTAGCACCACTTAGTGACTCGGCATAATGGGTGACGCCAACTTGTGCAGAGCCAAGGCCGACAAGAGCCTTGGTCAGCGAGCTCAAAGAGCCAAGTTATCTGTACCGATGATTAAAGCGCGACTAAACCGCCGGCTACGACACGGCAGTAGCCAACCATTACACGGGACTTCTGGATTATTTGATTGGCGCGACTGACCTCAGTAATATTATCCCCATGAGCAAAACCGAGATCCTGGAAGAACTACCAAAGCTCACCAAAAAAGAACGACACGAGATTCGTTTGAAACTGGCGGAGCTTGATGGGGACGAGTGGATTGACGACGACGAGCCATTGACTGCGGATGAAAGAGCGCTCCTCGACGCTCGGCTGGCAGCCTATGCGAAAGATCCTGATGCCGGCAGTTCGTGGGCAGAAGTTGAAAGCCGAATCCGAGCCCGGCTTAGTCGCCAAGCGAATTAAATGAGCCGGCGTCTAATTGTTAGACCGGAAGCGGAGGCTGATATCACCGATGCCGCCATTTGGTATGAAAGCCGCGATTTGGGCCTCGGACTCGAGCTTATTTCCGAGATCCAAACGGCGATTACCCGAGCGCTTAAAGATCCTGAATTGTTTCCGCTCCTACGCGAAAGCCCAGCCGTTCGCCGTGTTCTGACTCGGCGCTTTCCCTATCGCGTTTTCTTTATCGTGCGACCTGAGGAATTTGTGGTGTTCGCAGTACTCCACGCCGCAAGGCATAACCGAATTTGGCAGCACCGCGTCCGACAGCAGTAGCAACAGGCGCGAAAGGACCCGTCACTTGTGGACGTGGTTATTCGAAATTGCGTGGTCGAGCTGCTGAAGCGCATGATTAGGTGATTGCATTTCTCAAAATAAGATTGCTATGAAGACATGCCTAAACCACGGTCGCAAGACGCTCACCTGCTGCTTCGCCTCTTGGTTCCTGCTCGCGGTCTGCCTCGTCAGTCAAACTCACGGGCAGGTCATCTTTCCGGGATGCCAGTCGCCGACCACCGTCGTGGCGAGGAGTGCGAACGTCGCTCCGGTCGGAGAGCTGAAGTTTCGGGCGTACCGCCTCGACGAATCGGCCGACGGAATTTTCTGCCTTAGCGTGGTTCTCGACGAGCCACACGGAGTTTCCCTGATCTGGATAGGGGACGATCCGCTGTGGGCGCAGCACCTGCGGGAGGGTGAGTTGACCGCTTCGTTTCCGCCGGAGTGGCTTCAGCAGGGCGCCCCGATCTCCGTGTCCGACACCCTCAGACCCTACGAACTCACCACGCACCCGGAACGACTCACGTTGCCCGACTCACTCAAGCGCCAGCTTGAGAGTGCGCGATCCGGCGAGCGGACGAAGATCACCAGCCTCCGACTAGTGACCCGCAAAGTGGAGGGCACGTCGCAGCGGTTCGTGATCGTCGTGATCACCGGGTCAAAGCCCTTCGGCCGCGAGGCGATGAACAATACGTGGGTGATCCAGATCGGGCGAAAGGAGTTTGCAGCATGGCCTGAAAGAAACACGCTAACCTGCACGATGGCTGAGCAGGAGTTCGCGGCCCTCGAGGACGGTGCGCCAGTGCGTGTGAACTGGGGCTTCGATGTGCTACGAGGTGGCGGTGCGGGAAAGAGTTTCGCCCAGCTCGACAAGAGCAAGCTGGATAGGTAAAACGTTGTATGGGCACTCGCGCCTCCAGATCCGCTCAACTGTCAGAACACACCCTTCTCCTTATTCGAAACGCGTGTGGCCAATTTGTGGACAGAATTTTAGGCACGCCACCGGTAACGCATGCCAGAAAATGATAACGAATCTAAAACCTCGAAATTCCTTGGTGGCTGCAACTTTTGAAAAGGCAAAAACTTAAGTTTTCACCGTACCTAAGATTCGGGACCGTGAGGTCGGTGGTTCGAATCCACTCGCCCCGACCAGAATTCCTTAGGAATATTTAACAATAGGACCACTCAAGCGGGTGGTCCTTTATGTTTTGTGCAGCCAAATTGTGCCAAATGGGTTTGGTTAATCACGGCTGGAGGGAAAATTCGGTCCAGTGACCACCATGCCGGGAGTTGGAGGTTGCTGAGTGAGGAGGCCGAGGCCCGAATGGATGATAGGTGACTGGTACCTAGCGGTTCGGTGTCATGTCTGCGGCTGCCAATTCGCTTTCTTTCATGACAAGGGTGAGCTACCCACAGATTGTCCACTTGAGATAATCTGTATTGACTGTCAGCAGACTTGTTAGCGTACTCGGAAACTTTCATGCTCTTAACGGGATTTGCTTTTGAGAATCTTTTGAAGGGCAATCTCTAACGGAATGACAATCGGCACCATCGACGACTCACAACGCAAAGCAGCGACAGTTGTGGGATTCTCTTATCTGTTTGCGCTGCCGCCGGCGATCTTCGCCGAGTTCTATGTACTCGGCCGATTAATTGTCTCCAACAACGCTGTGGACACCGCCCGTAATATCATGGCGCACGAGAGACTCTTTCGTCTGGGCACCGCCAGCAACCTCACCGTCTTCGCGATCGATATAGTACTAATCACAGCTCTTTACGTGGTACTCAAGCCAGTCAATCGGAACCTGGCCTTGCTCGCGGCGTTCTGGGGGCTGATCGAGACCGCAATTCTGGTTGTCACCCTGCTCAATGACTTCGAGGCTCTGCGACTATTGAGCGGCGGCGCCGATTACTTGCGAGTATTTGAGCCAGATCGATTGCAAGCATTGGCGAGGCTATCGATCAGCGCACATGGCGCCGGATATGGCCTGGGCTTGGTGTTTGCTGGACTTCGAAGCACGCTGTTTTGTTATTTGTGGTTCAAGTCGAGTTATATCCCAAGAGCCTTGGCGGCATGGGGAATGTTTGCGTCCTTTCTGATGGGAGCGTGCGCATTCTCGTTCATCATTTTTCCCGAGCTTACGAAGGTCGTCGGCGTTGGCATTTATGGAGCTCCGATCTTCTTCTTCGAACTGACAATGGGCTTTTGGCTCCTGCTAAGGGGATTACCACCTTCCGAAGGTGCGCCCGATCGAGTCAGCGGGCCCGCACAGGCGGGCGCCGTCTAACCTGTCGTCCAGTCGTTGGCGTCGGCAGCCACGAGAGCGCGGAGGAGTTGACATGACACGCACCACAAACGCAAGAATCGCCGGATTCACGTACCTCTTCTACGCAGCGATCGGTATCTGCCTCGAGCTTCTGATGCACCGCGCGAGAAGCGTCGACGGTGATTCCGCTGCCAAACTCGCGCGCATCGGTGAGCACGCCACGGACGTGCGCATAGCGATCCTGATTACGCTGCTCGAATGCTTCTCGGCCCTTGTGCTGGCCGTGACGCTGTACGGGATCACGCGCGACCAGGACCGCGAGCTGGCAATGCTGGCCCTGGTCTGTCGCGTTGCTGAAGGCGTGCTCGGTACGCTCATCATCCCGAACTACCTGGGACTGCTGTGGCTGGCGAAGGCGGGGGGCGGGACGGGTGCCCCGGACATCCCTACAACGAACGCGCTGGGTACGTTTCTGCTGATGCCGGTCCCGAGCGTCCCCATCGGTACGATCTTCTTTGCCGTGGGGAGTACGATCTTTTCCTGGCTCCTCCTGCGCGGACGGATGGTGCCCGTCTCAATCGCCTGGCTGGGCGTGTTCGCGTCGGGCCTGCTCGCGGTAGTACTGCCCCTGCAGCTCGCCGGTTACCCTACAGGGCCGCTGACCGGATACTACCAGTGGCTGCCGGCGCTCGTATTCCAAATCGTTCTCGCGCTGTGGCTGCTCATCAAAGGTGTGGCCACACCGGCGACGCGATGAGGACGCGTAGGGATTTGGCTGCTCATTAAGCTGGCACAGACATAACACGTCGGTGGACCGTGAGTCCCGATAGATCGGGATTTCGCAACTTGATTGATTGAATCGAAGCTTGAATGGTGTCCGCGCGGCCAGTTGACTCAGACGTTAGAGACTTGCGTGAGTGCAGCAACAATTGTCTTTCAGATAGCGCAATAGACTTTGAAGGCTGATAGGTATTGATCCTTATTCTCAGGCATCTTCATTAAGGCGTGCCGATTGCATCTATCTGCAAATTGAAATTTCAGTTTCAGGAGGAGAAGTGTATGTCAAAGAAATTACTGTCACTAGCAGTGGTTGGTTTGCTGCTTAATATCGTCGGGGTCATTCCCGCCTATGCCAGCTCGAAAGAAGAAACACGGGCCGGCTTTGCTGAGAAAGTGAAACAGGGTATTGGTAGACTCGGCACAGGACCAGAAGCGCGGGTTGAGGTCAAACTGCGTGACGGAAGAAAGCTGAAGGGTTACATCAGCGAAGCGGGAGAGAATAGCTTCGTGATCGTTGAGGCCAAGAGCGGCGCCGCTTCGACGGTTCCTTACGCGCAGGTCAAACAGGTGACAGGCAACAATCTTTCAAAGGGAGCTAAAATCGCTATCGCTGTTGGCCTTGTGGTAGGCCTGTTATTTCTCTTAACTGTAGCGATCGGCCGCACCTAGTCGGCAGATCCTTTTACACCTGTAGTCGGCATCTAACAAATCATTGCACCAGAGCGCGAAGAAGACGTACTTCGCATCTTGATTGATTGATTCGAGAGTTAGATGTAATCGCCGCGGGGCCCATCACTGA